>JQGR01000045.1_pt1 | contig 24478 bp, 32 predicted proteins | sample 210181 | NCBI WGS metagenome assembly JQGR01 (sample SAMN02928655, study PRJNA255238) | bioreactor metagenome | biome: continuous culture; feature: L-culture metagenome assembled contigs; material: continuous culture biomass; isolation source: continuous culture inoculated with microbial biomass... | reverse complement strand
TGCGGACAGCTCTCAGCTGGCCTGATACCCTTCGATAATGATCAGATCCCCAGTGCTGACCGGGTCACGCAGAGCCTTGGCATCTTGGTATGCGGTGCTGGCATAGCAGTCCTTGGCGGCCTGAAAGCTGGGAAATTCAATCACTACATTGCGCGAGCGCGCAGCCCCTTCAACGGTTTCAAAGGCACCACCGCGCACAAGAAAACGCGCGTCATATGCGGCAAAGGCGGTGCCGTTTGCTGCGACATATTTCTTGTATTCCTCAAGGTTTTCAACATCGATACGGCCAATCCAATATCCTTTGGGCATAATTATTTTCCTTTATTGTCAACTGTTCAGCGCGGGAAGTGGGTAGAGGATGTTATCGACGGCAATGCCGCCGGGGTCTTGATGGGTCAGGGTCACCGCGCGCGCGGACTGGGGCAGGATAAAGCCATAAGGGACAATGCCGTGTTCCAGCTGTAGCTTGGCAGTGGTGACCAATCTGCCGTCTGCCGCATAAAACCGTAGGGTGATGGTGCCCGGCGGCGGGCGGTTGCCCAGCGGGTCTGCGTAATCGGCATGCAGTTTTAAACCAAACCGCGCGATGTCATGGGCAAAGACCAGCGTCATGGCACCTTCCCCTCTGCCTGCGATATCGGCAAACCCTTTTGGACCAAGCGGGAAGACGGCATTGGAGCCGAAGCCCGCATGATACGCCACCGCGAGGTTTTTCCCGCTTGCCCTGACAGGTGTTCACCGATCTGGACGCCGGGGCCTGCAAGTATCTGGTCGTAGGAATGTCCCGGCTCGGGGGCGACGGGCAGATCTTCGAAATCCAGCCGCCCGTTCAGCTCTTGCGCCAGCTCGGTATAGGGCGTTTGGATGGCAATAGGGGCGGCAGAATGCAGAGAGGTTTGTGCGTTGGTTGTGCTGGCGAAAACTGTCGTCACGATCAAAGCGCAGAAAGGCCGCCAAAGCCCTAAACCAAATCCACCCCCCATGTCAGTCGGTGGCGTCCTGCGCGCGTTCATCGGAATGACCGGCGGCAATGTCATCACGAGACAGGCCCAGTTCACGCGCCACATGGGTCACGAAACAGCTTTCCTCATCCCGCACAATGCCATCCGCGCGTGAGACGCCCCAAAGTGCAGAGAGCATTTGAAGGCGGGTTTCCGGGGCAACACCTTCGCGGACAAGCGTGGTGAGCTCGGATGTTTCCGGTGCTTCCGCTTCAAGCTTTTCGCAAGTGGCGCGTGCTTTGGCGGCCTCAACCGGATTGAGGCCCCCATGTTTGGAAAACAGTCGGTCGATCATCGCGATTTCTTCCACCGCGTAATTCTGATCGGCCTTGGCAAGGCGCACCAGCAATACCCCCATGGCAATGCGGCCATCCAGCTCGGGCAGGGGCGGGGCCTCTTGTGGGGCTTTTTTGAACTTCTGAAAAAACTCTGACAGCATGGCAACCTCTTTCGCGCTCATTCGCGTTGGCGCGAGCTACCCACGTGCAAGGAGCGCGGCAAGAGGGCAAAGAAAAAGGCGTGCCGATGGATCTGCGGCACGCCTTTCTGGATGTTCATGTTTGCGGTGCGGCAGGATCAGACCAGCCGTTCGACCTCTTTTGCGGCGCGCACAAAATCGGCGAAAAGCGGGGCGGGATCGAAGGGTTTCGATTTCAGTTCCGGGTGGAACTGCACGCCGATGAACCACGGGTGGTCGTCCCACTCGACGATTTCCGGCAGGCGACCATCGGGCGACATGCCCGAGAATTTCAACCCGCAGTCTTCCAGTTGCTCGCGGTATTTTGCGTCGACCTCGTAACGATGGCGGTGGCGTTCTTCAAGTTCGGTTCCGCCATAGATCCGTGCCACATTTGAGCCTTCGGAAAGTGTGGCGGAATAGGCGCCAAGGCGCATGGTGCCGCCTTTGTCGTCACCAACTTTACGGCGCACTTTGTAGTTGCCCTGTACCCATTCCTTGAGGTGGTAGATCACCGGAGTGAAACGGGTTTTGCCGGCTTCATGGTCAAATTCTTCAGAACCAGCGTCCTTGATGCCCGCCACATTGCGTGCCGCTTCGACCACGGCCATTTGCATGCCCAAGCAGATGCCAAGGTAGGGGATTTTGTGTTCGCGGGCATATTGCGCCGCTTTGATCTTGCCTTCTGTGCCGCGTTCGCCAAATCCACCGGGGACAAGGATGGCGTGGAAACCTTGCAGGTACGGGGCGGGATCATCTTTGTCAAACAGCTCGGCGTCTACCCATTCCAGCTTGACCTTGGTGCGGTTGGCCATGCCGCCGTGGGCCAGGGCTTCCTTGATCGACTTATAGGCGTCTTCAAGCTGGGTGTATTTGCCCACCACAGCCACTTTTACCTCGCCCTCGGCGTTGTGAATGCGGTCTTCCACATCTTGCCAGCGGCGCAGGTCGGGTTTCGGTGCGGGGGCGATCTGGAATGCATCCAGCGCGGCCTGATCAAGGCCAACTTTGTGATAAGCCATCGGCGCTTCATAGATCGACTTCAGGTCATAGGCCGGGATCACGGCCTCTTGGCGCACGTTACAAAACAGGCCGATCTTGGCGCGTTCCTTGTCCGGAATCGGGTGTTCCGAGCGGCACACCAGCACGTCTGGTGCAATGCCGATCGAACGCAGTTCCTTGACCGAGTGCTGGGTCGGTTTGGTTTTCAACTCGCCTGAGGCGGCCAGATAGGGCAGCAGGGTGAGGTGCATGAAGATACATTGCCCGCGCGGCGTTCCTGGCTGAACTGGCGGATTGCTTCGAAAAACGGCAGTGCTTCGATGTCGCCCACCGTCCCGCCGATTTCACAGAGCATGAAATCCACCTCATCGTCGCCAATGGCGATGAAATCTTTGATTTCATTGGTCACATGCGGGATCACCTGGATGGTCTTGCCCAGGTAATCGCCACGGCGCTCTTTTTCCAGCACATTGGTGTAGATCCGGCCTGAGGACACGCTGTCTGTGTTGCGTGCGGCCACACCGGTGAACCGTTCGTAGTGGCCCAGATCCAGGTCAGTCTCTGCGCCATCATCGGTCACGAACACTTCGCCATGTTCAAACGGGCTCATCGTGCCGGGGTCAACGTTCAGATAGGGGTCCAGCTTGCGCAGGCGAACCGAATAGCCACGCGCCTGCAGCAGCGCGCCCAAGGCAGCTGAGGTCAACCCCTTGCCAAGAGAGGAAACAACACCGCCGGTGATGAAAATATAACGTGCCATAGGTTGGCTGCCCCCGTGAGATCTGGGCTTTGGTCCGGTTCCATCCGTCCAAAGCGCCCGGTCAAGTCCTTGTTGAATACGCAAAGCCCAATCGTTGACGGGCCCCTGCGAATCCGAGTTCCACGGGATTTAAGGCTTACACGATTCCGGTCACCCGCGCAACCGAACCGCAAGATAAAGGGCGGAAAAACCGCCCTCTCTACAAACTGTAGTGAATTACTCGGCGCGCGGTGGCACCAGGCTTTCGTCGGTCGAGACCGGCGGAAGCAGGCTTTCCACGTCCGGAAGCGCCGGGGTGGTTGGGGCGTCTTCGGTTGCGGCCGGCAAGCCAAGCGCGTCAATGACCGAGCTGTCGGCTGCGTTTTTCGCGGCGATAACCGTGAGTGAGATCGAAGTGATCAGGAAGGCAATTGCCAGCCCCAGGTGATTTTCGACAGGGCCGTGGCTGCCCCACGGGCGGACATCAGCCCACCGCCGCCACCGCCACCAATACCAAGCCCACCGCCCTCGGAACGCTGAAGAAGCACAACACCAATCAGCGACAGTGCCAGAATCAGATGGATGACGAGGACGACATTTTCCATAAGGGGGTCCAGTATTCGGTTACGACGATCTTCGCGGGTATGTAGGGGAAAGGGCGGGGCGGCGCAAGGGATCTCGCACCGTTTCCCGCCCTTTCTTGGTCTTGCGTTTGTGGTCTTTACCTCACCTGCTGCTGTTCGGCCTCACAATTGGCGGCACAAGTGAACTGCGCGGCCGACCAGTGGGGGCTTGAGGCGACGTTATTCGGCGGCGTCTGCCGATTCTGCATTCAGCGCGCCATAATTCTGTGCGCCGATCTCGTCGTGCAGGTTCAACTGGGTTTCGAGGAAGTCGATGTGACCTTGTTCGTCAAGGATCAGCTGTTCAAACAGGTGCATCGAGGCGTAGTCGCCCGCGTCCGAGCAATATTTGCGCGCTTCATTGTAAAGCTTGACCGCCTCTTCCTCGGTCTCAAGGTCGCATTCCAACGTCTCGCGCACGTTTTCGCCAATGCGCAGCGGATCGAGGGTTTGAAGGTTGGGGTGGCCGCCCAGGAACAGGATGCGATCAATCAGCTTGTCTGCATGTTCCATCTCTTCGATGCTCTCTTCGCGCATCTTTTTGGCCAGCTTGGTATAGCCCCAATCGTTTTGCAGCCGATAATGCAGCCAAAACTGGCTGACGGCGGTCAGTTCGACACGCAGGGCTTTGTTGAGATATTCAATAACTTTCTTGTCGCCGCGCATTTTTGTCACTCCTTGATGCGTATGATCTGGGTTTCAGTCCAAGCAATTCGACTGGAACCTCAAGATTATCATTCTGGCGCATCTTCTGCACGAAGAGTTTCATGCAACCTCCACATTCAGGGGTTTTCCCCAGGGCGTGGTAGATTTTTCCAGGAGTTATAATGGCTTGCGCGTCAGCGGCCCGCATCCAGTCAATGGCGGCGTGGATGTCTTTATCCGAAATGGACTGGCAAGAGCAGATGATCATGGCGGGGGCCCGTATGGCAAGTGGCTTGATTCGGTAGATGGTTGTTAATGTTGATAAAAACACTCAGGAAGTCAATCCTGACAAAAACACTTTTGTTTCCGTGACTTGTCCCGTTTTAAGTGTTTAATGCATGTGTCGAACCGTGCTTCCCAAAGTGGTTTTTTCGGAAATTCTTCCGGTCATTTTGCATGTGCGGCGAATTAGAGGTTTCCCCATCGCACGCCAGCCGCTATGACGGGCCGGGTTTTCTTTGAGATAGGAACAGACCATGGCAAATGTTGTCGTCGTAGGCGCCCAATGGGGTGACGAAGGTAAAGGCAAGATCGTTGACTGGCTCAGCGAACGCGCAGATGTGATCTGCCGGTTTCAGGGTGGGCACAATGCGGGCCATACTTTGGTAATCGACGGCAAAGTTTATAAGCTGCATGCGCTGCCGTCTGGCGTTGTGCGCGGCGGCAAGCTCTCGGTGATTGGCAACGGTGTTGTGCTGGACCCGTGGAACCTTTTGAAAGAGATTGAAACCGTGACCGCGCAGGGGGTGGATATTTCGCCCGAGACGCTGATGATCGCGGAAAACACCCCGCTCATTCTGCCGTTCCATGGTGAACTGGACCGGGCGCGAGAAGAGGCTGCCTCCAAAGGCACCAAGATCGGCACCACCGGGCGCGGCATCGGTCCGTGCTACGAAGACAAAGTGGGCCGTCGTGCGATCCGCGTGGCGGACCTGGCGGATGAGGCCACACTAGAAGCCCGTGTTGATCGCGCGCTGCAGCACCATGATCCGCTGCGCAAAGGTCTGGGCGTTGAGCCAATCGACCGTGATGCGTTGATCGCGCAACTCAAGGAAGTTGCTCCGAAAATTCTGAATTTCGCCGCTCCGGTCTGGAAAGTGCTGAATGAAAAGCGCAAGTCCGGCAAGCGGATCCTGTTCGAAGGCGCCCAAGGCGCGCTGCTGGACATTGACTTCGGCACTTACCCGTTTGTGACCTCGTCAAACGTGATCGCTGGTCAGGCCGCTACCGGCGTTGGCATCGGGCCGGGCTCGATTGATTACGTGCTGGGTATTGTGAAAGCCTATACCACCCGCGTGGGCGAAGGCCCGTTCCCGACCGAGCTTCTGAACGCAGACGGCACCCCGGATGCGGACGGTGAGCGCCTTGGTACCCGTGGTCATGAGTTTGGCACCACCACTGGCCGTCAGCGTCGTTGTGGCTGGTTTGATGCCGCCCTTGTGCGCCAGACCTGCGCCACCTCCGGCGTGACCGGCATTTCCCTGACCAAGCTGGATGTTCTCGACGGGTTTGAGACCTTGAAAATCTGCGTGGGCTATGACCTGGATGGCGAACGTCTGGACTATCTGCCCACCGCCGCTGACCAACAGGCGCGCTGCACTCCGATCTATGAAGAGATGCCGGGTTGGAGCGAATCGACTGAAGGTGCGCGCAGCTGGAATGACCTTCCCGCCAATGCGATCAAATACGTGAAACGCGTGGAAGAGCTGATCGATTGCCCGGTGGCGCTCTTGTCGACCAGTCCAGAACGTGACGATACCATCCTGGTGACTGATCCGTTCGCGGATTGATCCGGTCCGGATTGAGACATCAGAAAGGTGGGCGCGGACAACCGTTGCCCACCTTTTTCAAAAGAAAGAGGCCGCAATGGCGCTGAGCTACAAAACCCGTAAACGCCTGTCGATGCTGATCCTCGTGCTGGGGCTGCCGCTTATATCATCATGGCGATCTGGGTGGTGTCCCTGTTTGACCGCCCGCCGTTCTGGCTCGAATTCATCATCTATGTGCTGCTGGGCTTTTTGTGGATGCTGCCGTTTAAGAAGGTGTTTCTGGGCGTAGGGAAAGGAGATCCTGACGTGGATCCCGCTGACTATCCTCATGATCCGGAAGGGAAATATGCGCTGAAGGAAGAAGACAAGCGCGACGGATGAGGGGCGGAATGGTGTCGGTAATCTGAAAGCCCGTGATTTGAACCCCGTAACATGAAAAAGGCCCCCGCGATGCGAGGGCCTTTTCTTGTATGTGCTTTCAGATCAGGCCGATTGGCGACCATCCGATTGCCCATCCGATTGCCCATTCGGCTTGCTGCCGGGGCGGAAGCGGGTGCTGTCGGTCAGGGCAAACTGGCCGCGTTTCAATCGTTTGATCCGACCTTCGCGCAGCAATTTGCCAAATGCCCGCAGGCCTTCCTCGCGCGAGAAAGCCTCGTCGCCCACATGACGGCGCACCATGCCCATCACTTTGGGACGGGTGAAGCTTTCATGGTTGTCGACCAAAACCGTGTGACAGGCGGCGGCCTCAAGCAATTCGCCCAGCTCATGTGCGCCGGTCTCTTCAACGTAATCGATGAACCCGGCGTCGTCGGCATTGGTGCCCGAAGCCATGTCTGCGTCATCATTCTCAGACAGGTTCTGCTGGCTGGGAACAATGCGACGCGGGCGGACCGCTGCGGTGGCCGGGGCTGGTTTGTCCGAAGGTTGTTGCGCTTCATCGATACGCTGTTCCGAGACCAGAACCAGCGGTGGCATCCGGCGGGCGGTGCCGTCGGTCTTGCCGGGACGGCGCGGGCGCACCACCCGCTCCAGATCGTCGCGGTAGGCGCCAACGCTGTCTTCATCGCGATCGCCGACAAGGCTGCCATTTGCCACATCATCCGCACGCTTGGCCTGAACCGCCGCCTTCAAATGGGCGATAGCCGACCGGCGACGGGTCACGTCGCTGCTTTCCATGTGCGAGTTGGTCTCGGCCAGGATCCGGTCCAATGCCTCATCGCTTTTGCTGACACCGCTGTCATCAAAGGCGGTCAACTTACGGTCAGCACCATCTTGCGCATCTGCAGCAACAGTGTCCTGCGTTTGCGGCTGTTTGGCGGATATATCGTCAGAAAGCTCGGCGGCAATTGCCGTGGTGTCCGGGCTTTCCTCAGCGTCGGTGGGTTCCAGAAGCGGGGGCGATTTCCGCGCTTCATCTTCTTCGGCGTTTTGCGCTTGTGCTTCGGCTTCCGCTTCAGCCTCGGCCAATTCGGCCATCAGCTCAGCTTCTTCATCCGGGGTCAGCATCGCATTTTCATTGTCTTGCGATGTGGCTTCGTCCGATGCCTCGGCCGTGTCCTCCATGCGACCACCTTTGATGTGGCGTACGCGAATCACGCGAGGTTTGCGCAGCGGCGACGGTGGCGTTTCCGGTTGGGCGTCGACCGCCGTGTCGGACGTGGTTTCGACGTCAGGTTTAGTGTCTGCGTCTTCGCCTTCAGAAGCGGCCTCTTGCGACGGCGCCTTTTCGGTGCTTGCCACCTCAGCCTCAGCCTCAGCCTCAGCCTCAGCCTCAGCCTCAGCCTCAGCCTCAGCCTTCGGTTCTTCTTCGGATTTCAAACGCGACAGGATGCCAGAGATCGTATCTTCCCCTTCGCCGCGTGTCTGAGCGAGATCCTCAGATGCTGCTGGCTGGACTTGATCCTCAAGCTGCGCGTCCTCAACCTGATTGGCTTGCCTGCTATCACCGTCCTCATTCTCATAGTCGGTATCAGCCGGGCCGTCGGTTTTGTCCATTGCGGCGAGAACCGAAGAGATTGCGTCCGTAGCCTGAGACTGCTCGGCGTCTTCTTCCGCCGGGGCGGTGTCAGCAGCCTTGATCTCTTCGTGATCATCGGTCTCCGCACCGAGGTCACCTTCTGCATCAGCAGCGATGGCGTCACCTTCGGCCTCCGTTGCGTCGGCGTCAGTTTCGTCAGAAACGGTTACGTCTTCCGAAGTATCCTCAGCAGTATCATCTGCCGAGGCCTCTTCGGTGTTGCCTGACCCATCAGAGGTTTCGCCATCGCGTACGGCCACCTCGGCGCGTGCAAGTTCGCGCAGACGTTCTGCACGGCGGGCGCGGCGGGCGAGACGCAGGGCACGGACTTCGGCGGTGGAAAGGTTGTTGGTTTCCTCGTCGGTCAGCTCCAGGTCTGCGTCGTCGTCGGCACTGTTATCATCGACATCATCGTCGCTGTGAGAGGCGACTTGATCTTCTTCCTGAGTGTCCTGTTTAGGGCTTTCCAGCTCTGCAGTTTCTTTGGGGGAAACCTCATCTTCGGGGAAACCCTTAGACACATGTTGATCAGCCTCAACCGCCTCGTCGTCCTGCAGCGCGTCGCCGTCCACAAAAAGAGAGGCTGCCGGGGTGCGGTTCAGATCCTGATCCTCGGCGTATTGATCCGCAGCGACAAAGGCAGTTTCGCCTTCGGCACGCTTTTCGTCCACCACCGCACGGATCCGGCTAAGCTTGTCGGCAATCGAGCCGGAGACAGGCGTGTTTAGCGGTGTGTCGTTTGCGGGGGCCAGAGGGGCGACCTCATCTTCGACCTGGGGGGCGTCGGGCATTGGGGTGTCTGGTTGGGCAATCATCGCGTCCGCAGCAGCAGGGGCAATGGGGTCGGCCTGCGTACTGGTGGGAAGGATGTCTGCCTGGATGGGCTGCGCATCGGTTGCCGGTTTTGGGCGGCGGGGCCTTTGCTGCTGCCTGTTTGGTCTCTGCAGACACGTCTTCAGCCTGATCGTCTGCCGCATCGGTCAGCAGGTGATCGGCGGCCACAACGGTTGCACCAATGGCGGTTTGGCTTGTGGTCTCAGCATCTGCCTGGCGCAGGACAACACCGTCCTGTTCCACGCGGGCCTCAACCCGTTTCTGGATCTCACGTTCAGCGATGCGATGCAGCATCTCGGCATCCGGCGTGGGAGGTTCCGCGCCGAAGTAGCGATCGTCTGCCGCCAGATCACGGAAATACTCCGCAATTGACTTCATCGTATTGAAAGGTTCGTCAAAACCCTCCAACGTGCACGAAAATGTGCCGTAAGATACAGTGAGAATCTTGCTATTGCTCACCATAAATAACTCGCTTTCTCCCCCGATCCAGCGAAGACCTGTTTACCATGCACTGGTTCGGGAAATTGAACAAAACCGGGAAATTCGCGGTATTTTTTCTGGGCAGGAATGTGTTTTTTTGCTCATTTGGAAACAATAACGGCATGAAGGGGCGGATTTTGCAACAATTAAGCATGTGACCTTGTTGGGGGGCGGAGATGTTAACCACTCGATTCTGCGCGATTGCCTGAAATTGGCCCCCCGTTTGGTGGCGGTGGATGGGGCGGCCGAGACGGCTTTGGCGGCACATTTGCGACCTGATGCGGTGGTGGGGGATTTGGACAGCCTGACACCTGAGACCCGCGCCGCCCTTGAACCTGATTGCATCGTGGAGACGCCGGATCAGAACCGGACGGATTTTGACAAAGCGATGGAATGGGCATTTGAGGTTGCCGGCGCGCCACTGGTGCTGGGGGTTGGTTTCATGGGCGGTCGGCTGGATCATGAGTTGGCCTGTTATAACGCGCTGGTGCGCAGCGCTGGGAATTGTGTGCTGGTGGGCGAAGAAGACCTCTGTTTCCATGTGCCGGAGCGGATTGATCTGTCATTGCCGCCGGGCACCCGTCTGTCGCTGTTTCCAATGGCAGAGGTGACGGGAGAATGCACAGGGTTGCGCTGGCCGGTGGCGGGTCTGACTCTTGCGCCATGGGGGCGGGTTGGCACCTCAAATACGGTCACGGATGCAGAGGTCTCACTGCGCTTTGATCGTCCCGGGATGTTGGTGATCTTGCCGCGTGCGCATTTGGCATCGGTGATTGAGGCGTGGACCTGAGCCGGGTCGCCCGGGTTCAGGCGGTTGCGCGCGCCTGCCGGTGCTCACGTGCAATTACGTACAGCCCGGCCGCAACCGTGATGGCAATTCCAAGCGCAGCCAGCCCATTGGGCAGGTCATGAAACACCAGCCAGCCGATCAGTGTGGCAAAGGGAATTTCCAGATATTGCATCGGCGCCAGCGTGGCAGAGGGGGCGTATTTCAGGCTGGCGGTCATCAGGATCGCTGACCCGGTGCCGATCACCCCAAACAAAAACAGGTCGGGCAGGTGGTGCATGTGCGGCAGCGCTTCGGCCCCGGCCATACCCCAGAACGGCAGCAACACAATGGCCCCCAAAATGCCATTGGCCACCTGAATGGCCAACGGGTCCATCGCGCGCGAGATTTTGCGGGTGATCATGGCAAACAGTGCAAACCCAAGCGCCACCCCCAAGGGCAACAGGGCCACCAGCCCAACCGCTACGAAATTGGGTTGGATCACCAAAAGCGTGCCGACAACCCCCACCGCAGCGGCCCCAATCCGGTGCGGACCAACGTGTTCATTCAGGAAAAAATGCCCCAACGCCAGCATGATAAAAGGGGCGACAAAGGCAATCGCCACTGCATCCGCCAAGGGCAAATAACGCAGTGATTGATACATTAACGCCATTGAAATCAACAGGATAAGGCTGCGTGCAAAGATCCAGATCCGCGTGCCTTTTGGGGGCAAGCAAGGCACCCCGCGCAGCTTGAGCCAGGGATAAAGCAACAGGGGAAACAAGAACCTCAGGGTGATCAGCGCAAGCAGCGCCACCTCTTCCCCCAATGCTTTGGCTTGTGCATCGGACAGAGGCACCAACATGCAAAACCCCAGCATCAACAGGATGCCAAGGAAGGGGCGGTCGGATGTGGTGGGCGGGGTGATCTGAGTGTTCATGAGGGCGACCCTACGTTCGCCCCCTGTAATGTCAATCGGATGTGGCCGCTCAGCAGTTCGGTACGTTCACCGCAAGCCCCCCAGAGAGGTCTCTTTATATTTTTCCATCATGTCCTGGCCCGTTTCGAACATGGTCTTCACGCAGGCATCCAGCGGCACCAGATGGGTGCCATCACCGCGCAGGGACAGCGAGGCCGCCGACACTGCTTTGATTGCGCCCACTCCGTTGCGTTCAATGCAGGGCACCTGCACCAAGCCTTTGATCGGGTCGCAGGTCAGACCCAGATGGTGCTCTAATGCAATTTCGGCAGCGTTTTCCACCTGCATCGGCGTGCCGCCCATCACCGCACACAGCCCGGCCGCAGCCATGGCGCTGGCGGATCCGACTTCGGCCTGACAGCCCGCTTCGGCGCCCGAGATCGACGCGTTGTGTTTGACGATGCCCCCAACGGCAGAGGCGGTCAGAAGGAACTCGCCAATCTTGTCCCGGCTTGCGCCCGGCACATGGTTGAGCCAATACATGATGGTTGCGGGCAACACTCCCGCCGCACCATTGGTGGGGGCGGTCACCACCTGCCCACCGGCGGCATTTTCCTCGTTCACCGCCATGGCGTAAACGCTCATCCAGTCGTTGATGGTATGGGGCGCGGTGAGGTTCAGCCCTTTTTCCGCTTGCAGGGCCTCGTAAATGCCACGCGCCCGGCGCTTGACGGACAGGCCGCCAGGCAAGATCCCGTCGCGGTCCAAGCCCCGTGTGATGCAATCTTCCATCACTTGCCATAGCCGCTTGATCCCGGCCTCCAACGAGGCAGGCCCCATGTGTTCCAGCTCATTGGCGCGTTTCATCTCGGCAATGGTCTTGCCTGATTTTGCTGCCATCTCAAGCATTTGCTCTGCGGTTTCAAAAGGATACGGATGGGTATTGGCGTCTTCCAGATCGCGGACTGGCTCCTCGTTCTGCTCGGCCTCCGTCACCACAAAACCGCCGCCAATCGAGTAATAGGTTTCGCGCACCACAACATCGCCTTGCGCGTCTGTCGCCATCAGCACCATGCCATTGGCATGGCCGGGCAGCGGGTGATCATAGTCGAAAATAAGGTCGGTTTTCGGGTCGAATTTCAGCGCGCCAAGGCCTTCGGGGCTGACGGTTTTACTGGCGTTGATCGCGGTCAGTACCTCTTCCGCAGCGGCATGTTCATAGCTGTCGGGCAGGAACCCGGCGAGCCCTAAAATTGTGGCCCGATCCGTGGCATGGCCTACGCCGGTAAAAGCCAAGGACCCGTGCAGGGATGCGCGCAGCCCGGCCACCTGAAACGGCTGCTCGCGCAACAGATCCAGAAAGCGGCCCCCGCTACCATCGGTCCCATCGTGTGGGACGAGCTGGGCCCAACCCCAACCTTGAACATATCGAACACAGACAGAAACATGAGACCCTCGCGCTATTGGCCAACAAGCAATGGGGACCAACATGGGGTTATTTTAAAACCGCTGACGGGCCGAAAGCGACATATTCATGCTTAGTCAGGACGTGTCAGCACAAAAGCTGCACCCAGAGCAATCAGCCCGCCTTGCATAAGCAGGACCCAAAGTGGGAAACCTTTCCATATCGAAAAGGCGATCACCAAGGCCATCATGCTGGTCGCAAGGATCTTGGCGCGCCGTGAAATCGCCCCTCGCTCTTCCCAGTCTTGAATGGTCGGGCCGAAATGTGCGTGTTCAATCAACCACTTGCGCGCGCGTGGGCTGGACTTGCCAAAGGCAAAGGCCGCCACCAGCAAAAACGGAGTGGTCGGCAAGACCGGCAGGACAATGCCCAACACGCCAAGGCCCACGGCACCCCAGCCCAACGCGATAAAGAAAAACCTGCTCATGCCGTTTGCCGCACTCCAAAACGACCGTTCCACAGCCCATGCTGGGCCATGGGGGCGGGAATGTCCAGAACCTTACGGCGCGCGTGCAACTCCTTATTTTTTAGTGGTAAATTTCCCGAAGTGAGATGGCGTGCCGAGGGGGATTGCCTCATGTAACTCTGCTCTCGCCACACGGCATCAACTCATTTATAACCCCAAATCAGTGTTTTAAGAGGAGCAGCCACCATGTCCGGGGAATTGTCACCCATCGATACCGCCAAATTTGTCGCCGCCAAACGCGCGGTGGAATTTGTTGAGGACGGGATGCGTGTGGGGCTGGGCACCGGGTCAACCGCCGCCTGGATGGTTCGCTGTCTGGGCGAACTGGTGCGTGACGAAGGGTTGCGCATTACCGGCGTGCCGACCTCGGCGCGCACCGCCGAACTGGCGCGTGCGCAGGGCATTCCCGTGGCGGGTCTGGATGAGGTGAAATGGCTGGATCTGACCATTGATGGCACGGATGAATTTGACGCCGATCTTTGTCTGATCAAAGGCGGAGGTGGTGCGCATCTTCTTGAAAAGATTGTCGCAACTGCTTCTGACCGGATGGTGGTGATTGCCGATCCGTCGAAATCCGTGGACCAATTGGGCGCCTTTCCTCTGCCGCTGGAGGTGATCCCCTTTGGCTGGCAAACCTCGAAAAACCTGGTCGAGGAAATGCTGATTTCCATGGATGTTCTGGGCCAGACCACCACGTTGCGCATGAATGGCGACCAGCCGTTTATGTCGGACGAGGGCAATTACATCATCGACCTGCACCTGAAACGCATCGGCGATCCGCGCAAACTGTCGATGGTGCTGAACCAGATCCCCGGCGTTGTGGAAAACGGGCTTTTCATCGACATTTGTGACGTGGTGGTGATTGGACATGGCGATGGGCGGGTCGAAGTGACCGACATCAATGAAGGCACATTTGAGGAAGACCGGATCGAATTTGTTGACAGCGACAATATCTTTAAAGATTTGTAGGGCTGCAAAGGCGAAATTTTAAAGTTTGAGGGGCAAAAGCGCGAAAGTTTAATCTTTTGGACTCCGGTGAGGGGAGGCTACTTACCAGTTTTCACGTGCTTTGAAGGTCAATTCATCTCGGGAAGCATCATACGAAAACCAAACAGACTGTGGTTCGGCTTCATCGGTGAGACAGACATCTCGGTTCAAAGCTCGCCCAATATCTCGCAGAAATGTGAGGGCATCGTCGAAGCTCGACTGTCCCGTCACCTGTCTCGGGTCAATATCCATTTCAATCTCGTCCAAAGTGAAAAAGTGGCAATTGATTTCAAGTGCCCTCGCCGAAAGGCAACAAGTTGAGCGCATTCGCCAAAGGTAATGCTGGAGATACTGTCGGGAACGGGCCGTTTTTCTCCATCGTAGATGAAAGTGGCGTTTTCAAAATGTGCAAACTTTAGAAGGCGATCCCACTCAACCACATCCGTCTTGAACACATAAATATCACGTAGTGAACCATCGGGGCGGAAGACAAACTTGTGATCGTTCCAGTCAAATCCCATCAATATCTTACCGCCTTCAAATAGGGAGGATGTCCTCTCACTATTTTGTGACGCGTTGTCTAATATTGTGCAAAGGAATTTCGAGAGTGAGGCTGGAAAGATCCCCACCTTGCCCCTAGGTTCTCGTCAACTTGATTTCGGAAGGGACCACCATGAACACCACTGCGAGCGATTTTGACTACGACCTCTTTGTCATCGGCGGCGGGTCCGGCGGTGTGCGCGCGGGCCGGGTGGCGGCAGAGGGCGGCGCGAAAGTGGCGCTGGCGGAAGAGTTCCGCATGGGCGGCACCTGTGTGATCCGTGGCTGTGTGCCAAAAAAGCTGATGGTGTTTGCCTCGCATTACGGCCCGGCCGCCGAAGAGGCCGCCAAATATGGTTGGAAAGGCAATGCGGCGGGGGAGTTTGACTGGGGGCAGTTCCAGCCGATGCTGCATGCCGAACTGGACCGGCTTGAAGCGATCTACCAGCGCAACCTCGGCAATTCGGGCGCGGATATTTTTAACGCCCGTGCAGTGGTTAAGGACGCCCATACGGTTGAGCTGTCGACTGGCGAGACATTCACCGCCAAACATATTCTGGTCGCCACCGGCGGCCGCCCGTTCCTGCCCGATACGCCGGCGCGCGCGAACTGGGCATCACCTCGAACGAGATCTTCAACCTTGAAACCTTCCCGAAACGGATCCTGATTGTGGGGGGGGGTATATTGCCACGGAATTTGCCTGCATTTTCAATGGCCTTGGCGCGCATGTGGCGCAATGGTATCGCGGCGCGCAGATCTTGCGCGGCTTTGATGACGAGGTGCGCGGGTTCCTGGCTGAGCATATCTCGGCGCGTGGTGTTGACCTGCATGTTGGGCTGGAGGTCGAACGGATGGAACGCCGTGACGGGGCGATCTGGGTCAAGGGCACCGACGGGCGCGAAGAGATGTTTGATCAGGTGATGTTCGCCACTGGCCGTGTGCCCAACACCGATGGGCTTGGGCTGGAAGATGCTGGTGTTGCGCTGGGGCGCGGCGGCGAAGTGGTTGTGGACGCCTATAGCCAGACCTCGGTGCCGTCGATCTATGCGGTCGGCGATGTGACCAACCGGATCACCCTGACCCCGGTTGCGATTCGCGAAGCCATGGCTTTTGTCGAGACGGTGTTTAATGGCAACCCGACCAGCCCGGATCATGAAAACGTGGCGTCCGCCGTCTTTACCCAGCCGGAATACGGCACGGTCGGGATGAGCGAGGAACAGGCGCGCGGGTCCGAGAAGATTGACGTTTACACCGCGGCCTTCCGCCCGATGCAGTCCAGTTTCATCAGTTCAGACGAGCGCGTGCTGTTTAAACTGGTGGTCAGTCAGGCCACGCAGAAGGTGCTTGGGGTGCATATTGTGGGGCCGGGCGCGGGTGAAATGATCCAGCTTGCCGCGGTTGCAGTGAAAATGGGCGCCACCAAGGCGGATTTCGATCGGACCGTGGCGGTGCATCCGACCATGTCGGAAGAGATCGTGCTGATGAAGACGCCGACGCGGCGTGACTGACGTTGATTGGCATTGTCGGAAACACCCAAAACGCGCTCTTACCGGGGCGCGTTTTTCTTTTTGGGTTGACGGTTTGCAATGGACAGTGCGGTTTTCCCTAGAAAACTAGAAAACTAGAAAACTAGAAAACTAGAAAACTAGAAAACTAGAAAACTAGAAAACTAGAAAACTAGTTTTTGCCAAATTCAGCAAACAAAACCGGGAAATCCCCCTTAACAACAGGGCTTTCTCTTGAAAAACCGCGCCCGAAAGGCCAATTGTTGCTCTGATGCTTTGACCAGACAAGGATAACAACCATATGGCCAGCGATAATGGCGGCCCCTGGGGCGGCGGTGGCAACCGTGGCGGCTCGGGTGGCGACAACAAGGGCGGAAACAAAGGCGGCAATCGTCCGCAGCGCCCCGGCGATCAGCCGATCCCGGAAATTGACGAGTTGATGAAAAAGGGCAGGAGCAGCTGCGCGTTCTGATGGGCGGTCGCTCGGATAATCGCGGTGGCGGATCTGGCCGTGGAACAGGTGGCGGCGGCATTGGTCGCGGCACGCTTTTGCTGGGCGCATTGGCCGCGGTATGTGTCTGGTTCTATGCCAGTTTTTATCGTGTCGATACCTCGGAACAATCGGTCGAACAGTTGTTTGGTGCGCGTTACGGCGTGGGGCAAGAGGGTCTGAACTTTGCACCCTGGCCGGTTGTGACCAAAGAGATCTACCGGTGACCCGTGAAAATGTGATCAACATCGGCGAAGGCAATTCTGGCCTGATGCTGACCGGGGATGAAAATATCGTCGACATCGATTTTCAGGTGGTCTGGAACATCTCCAACATCGAAGAATTTGTCTATAACCTTGCCGCCCCCGAAGACACCATCCGTGCGGTGTCGGAATCGGCGATGCGCGAGATTATCGCCCGCTCGCAACTGGGGCCGATCCTGACCTCGGAACGCGGCGTTATTCAACAGGACCTGCAGGATCTGATCCAGTTGACCCTTGATGGCTATCAGGCTGGTGTAAACATTGTGCGCGTGAACTTTGACCGCGCCGACCCGCCGCGCGAAGTGATCGACAGCTTCCGCGAGGTGCAAGCCGCCGAGCAAACCCGTGATACGCTGCAAAAACAAGCGGATGCCTATGCAAACCGTGTGGTCGCTGCGGCCCGTGGTGAGGCTGCTCAGCTTCTGGAAGAGGCCGAAGGGTATCGCGCCAAGGTCGTGAATGAGGCCGAAGGTGAGGCCGCGCGCTTTATCGCCGTTTATGACGAATACGCCAAAGCGCAGGACATCACCCGCAAACGCCTTTACCTTGAGACGCTCGAAAAGGTCATGGGGTCGGTCAACAAGGTGATCATCGACGGCCCGGTTGGTGGTGGAGGGGGCGTTGTGCCTTACCTGCCGCTGAATGAACTTAATAAATCCAGCGGAGGCTCGAACTGATGCGTAAGATGCAAATGACTGTTGCCGCCGTTGTTGTCGCGGCCGTGGCCGGACTTCAGGCGATTTATATCGTGGATGAACGTGAAAAGGCGCTGAAGCTTTGGTTCGGTGAGGTGCAGGCCGAGATTTCCGAGCCCGGCCTTTATTTCAAGGTGCCGGTACTGCATGAGATCGTCAAATATGACGACCGGATCCTGCCGCTTGATACCCGCAAACTGGAAGTGACCCCGGCAGATGGCCGCCGCCTTGAGGTGGATGCTTTCGCACGCTGGCGCATCACCGATGCCAAACAGTTCCGCCGCTCAGTTGGCGCGGGTGGCATTGCCGGTGCGGCTTCGCGGCTGGAACGGATCCTCAATGCCGAGCTGCGCGAAGTGCTGGGGAAGGTGAACTCGGGCGTTGTGCTGTCTGCAGATCGTGGCGCGCTGATGAACCAGATCCGCGATCAGGCCCGTATTCAGGCCGCTGGCCTTGGGGTTGAGATTGTCGACGTGCGGATCAAAAGCGCCGACCTGCCGCAACAAAACCTTGAAGCCACCTTCGAGCGGATGCGCGCGGAACGCCAGCGTCTGGCCGCAGATGAGATCGCCCGTGGTAACGAAGCGGCACAGCGCCTGCGCGCCACCGCCGACCGGACCGTGGTGGAAACCACATCCGAGGCGCGTAAAAACGCCGAGATTATTCGCGGTGAAGCGGACGCACGACGCAACGCCATTCTGGCCGAAGCCCTTGGCCGGGACGCAGAATTCTTCGCCTTCCTGCGGTCGCTTCAGGCTTATGAAACCTCGCTCGGTGGGGAAAACTCTTCGCTGGTCATCTCGCCCGACAGCGAGTTTTTCGACTATCTGAAGTCGGATGAGGGCCGGAAGTGAGTTTCGTGCTCCTAGGCTTCGGGCTTGTGCTCGTGATTGAGGGGCTGGTGTTCGCACTGGCCCCTTCGCGTCTTGACGATTTGGTGCGGGCGATCAATTCCCTCACCCGTGACCAGCGCCGCGCCCTCGGTCTGATGGCTGTTGTGGTTGGGGCTGTGTTTGTCTGGATGTCGCAAAGCTGATGTGCAGCGATGAAGCGTTGGCGTGATGGCCTGCTGTTTACCCGAAAAGAATCCGGGTGGCACAATGAAAACGTTCAATCGCTCAGCTTGGCGTCGTTTTTTGCGGTGGAGGGAAGTGGCGTAAATTGTGGCTCGATCTCCGAGGCCGCCAACAGCCCTGACATCAGCTCCGGCTCCATGAGGTCGGTGAAAAAGCCGGTCACCACCCCTTGATGCACGTCCAGAATTTGAAATGAAATCTGATGTGGACCGACCACAAGCGTGGCCTGAGTGTTTGCAGCTACTGCCAGGATCCGCTCGAAAGCCCCGGTATTCACAGGCTGAAACCGCGCGCCAATCTCATCAAGCGAAACGACATCACCCTCGATCACATCAGGGCCAATTTCAAGTGCGCCGTGAATGCGACACTCATGAGAGTTGTAGATCCCTTTGGGGGCAGGGGGGCTGGGCGGCGGCCTTGTGGGCGGGGATTTTGTCACGAAATGCGCTGCGACCCATTTGGTTGCCGCATTGCCAATCCAGATCAGCCCCACCGTAAAAGAGACCAGAAAAAGCACCGCAAGAAGAGCGGCAAGGGACTGTTCCAAAACACTTAAATCGGAAATACGTCGACCAAGAACCCCCTCAATATGGCTTTTGAGAGAGCCATCGGCCTGTCCGGTCAGGGACGAGCCTTTCCCGCCACCAGCCGCCGAATTACAGGAAAACCGCATCCCGACAATCAGGGCACCGACCCGTGTGCGCAGCCGGTCCGGTTCGGTAAAACGGCCGGAATGCGCCGCTTCCCGGGTGGCGACAATCATCCAATCGAAGGCCGGTTTCCATGCGCCAAGGCCAAGATCGTCCTCACGCGCGGCAATCACCCGTTCAGCCCGGCCAAGATCGATGCGCAATTTGCGCAAGGCCCGTGTGGACAGCACCCCTTCATGGGCGGATTGGCGACTAACGGTGTCGATCAGATCGTTCAGCTGTTCGGGAACACCACATCGGTCCGCAGCGGCCAAAGGGGATGCACTTAACAGCGCCAGCAGCAGGGCGCGGCAAAAAATCGTCGAAACGAAGTTGATTGAAGTCCTAAAATCCGTTTTCATTTTTACAAACCAATACAGCCGCTTTCGGGCCTGTCTGAATAGAATGCCTGATATTCCCTAACTATTGGTTGAAACCCGTGTCTCTCTCAGCGTGTCTTCGCCCATCGCGCCAATGTGTTTCACCATCACAAGCCGGTGAGGCGACGCCACGGACCTCTTGTGCAAGTTTGCGTTGCACATTTCTGTTCCTATCTAGAGACTACCCCCAACAGGTGAACCCATGACGTTCGCCCATTGTATTGATAAAGAGGAGAAATGATTTGAGAACGCAGGCAATCCCCCTTCTGCGCAGCAAGGCCAGTCGGCCAGATGGCCGCGCGGTGGCCCGTTCCCTTCCCCAAACCTCTGCCCGCTCCAACACGACCGTGATGTTTGTCATGGCGCTGATGATGGGCGCGGCTATGGTGCTGCTGTCTGGCCTGCGGGCCGAGGCGCGCGGTGCACCTGAGAGCTTTGCGGATCTGGCGGAAAAGGTCAGCCCCGCGGTGGTGAATATCACCACGTCAACCATTATCGAAAACCGCTCTGGCCCGCAGCCGATGGTGCCGGAAGGCAGCCCGTTTGAGGATTTCTTCCGCGATTTTCTGGATCGTGATCGCCAGGGACAAGAGGGGGGCAATGGCCCCGCCCCGCATCCGCGCCGCAGCCAGGCGCTGGGGTCTGGGTTTGTGATCTCGGAAGACGGGTTCATTGTCACCAACAACCACGTGATTGAAGGTGCCGATGAGATCATGATCGAGTTTTTTGGCGGCGACAAAGAACTGCCCGCCAAGGTGATCGGCACCGACCCCAACACCGATATTGCGCTTTTGAAGGTTGAAAGTGACGAACCGCTGGAGTTTGTGAAATTCGGCGACAGCGATGTGATGCGTGTGGGGGACTGGGTTATGGCCGTGGGCAACCCGCTGGGTCAGGGGTTTTCGGTTTCGGCCGGGATCATCTCGGCGCGTAATCGTGGCCTTGGTGGCGTCTATGACGATTACATCCAGACCGATGCGGCGATCAACCGGGGCAACTCGGGCGGGCCGCTTTTTGGCATGGATGGTGAGGTGATTGGCGTGAACACGGCGATCCTCAGCCCCAATGGCGGGTCGATCGGTATTGGCTTTTCGATGTCATCCAATGTGGTTGAAAAAGTGGTGGGTCAGCTGCAGGAGTTCGGCGAAACCCGCCGTGGCTGGCTGGGTGTGCGCATTCAGGACATCACCGAGGATATGCTGGAAGGGCTTGACCTGACCTCAACCAACGGTGTGCTGGTCAATGATGTGCCCGACGGCCCGTCGAAAGAGGCAGGCATTCAGCCCGGCGACGTGATCTTGTCGTTTGACGGCAAAGACGTGGCCAACACCCGCGAGTTGGTGCGCATTGTTGGCGATGCCCCGGTGGGCAAAGCCGTGCGTGTTGTTGTGAAACGCGGTGGTAAGACCGAAACGCTGAAGGTCACCCTTGGGCGCCGCGAAGAGGCTGTGGCCAATGACGATGGTGGCAGTGAGAACAAGGATGACACTGCCCCGCTTGAGAAATCGCTGCTGGGCATGAACCTGGGCGAACTTGACGATGCGCGTCGTGAAGAACTGGGCCTGAACCCCGGTGCCGCTGGTCTGGTTGTGCTGTCGGTGGATGAAACCAGCGAAGCCTTTGAAAAGGGATGCGTCAGGGCGATGTGATCGCAGAAGCGGCGCAGCAGGACATCACCAACCTGCAAGGCTTTGAAGACATGATTTCCGAGGCCCGCGATGCTGGCCGCAAGTCGTTGCTTCTTCTGGTGCGCCGCAATGGCGAACCGCGCTTCCTGGCCCTGTCTTTGGATAAGTAAGCCCGGACAAAACGGCAAAGCCGCTGATGCGGTGCCAAAATATCAAAAAGGTCGGGGCGATCCCCGGCCTTTTTTTGTGTTGACCCTGCGCGGTGAGAAAGACCAGATCAGCAAGGGGAAAAAGAAAAACCCGCGGGGCACCGCGGGCTTCTCTTATATGGCAAGACGTCTTCGGGAGAGAGGGAAGACGCCCCTGAATTGCCATCAGATGTATTGGTGTGATCGCGACGCTTAAATAACGTCGATATCTGCCCGGGTCATACCGATATCCGCAAGCTCGCGGTCGGTAAGTTTCGACAACGCAATGCGGGTGGAGCGCGCGTCATTCCAGGCAGTCAGTGCGGCAACAGCGCGCTGAACGGCGATGGACAGACGGCCCCCGAAAGAAGAACCAGCGTGGTTCAGCAGGGTGGGTTCGAAGACAGCCATTGTTCATGTCCTTAGATCAAGAAAACAAGTGAGAGCACCATTGCTCTTGATCGCCACTTAGGCCTGAATATTTCCCCCGACAAGCGCCCAAATTGCATGTCACCTATGCGTTTTTTGCATGTGGTCGTTTTCAGAATTCGGCGTGTCGAAATTGGTCGGAAATTGACAATTTTGGCTGCCGCGTTAACGCTTTATTCGCAAAAAAAATTTGCCGTTGCGGGGATGTTGCCCGCGTGCGCCGCTGCTGAAGCGATCAAATTCCGACTCAGCGCTTGTGATTCACTGCCCGCGCAAATCCTCGTCTCCCAGCCCACGCAGCCCCTGGGACTGAAGCGCTGCCACCAGCTTGGCGTGATCCAGCGTCTGCGCCGGATCCGCCCCCGCCAGCGCTGCCGCCGTGCCACAGGCCTGCCCCATGGCAATGCACTGCGGCATGCCGCGCACCGAGGCAAAGGCGGTGGGATCGGCTGAAAGGATGCGGCCCGCAAACATCAGGTTCTCGATCGTTTCCGGCACCAGCGCCCGGAACGGGATGGTGTAATAATCCCCCGCGCCGACAATCGCGTCATGGGTCATGCTCACGTCTGCGCGCATCACGTCATCAATCGGGTTGTCACAGGCGACAATCCCATCAGGAAACTTGGTGCCTGCCGCAAGATCCGCCCCGGTGATACGGTATTGGCCATGCAGCTTGCGGGTCTCGCGCACGCCCACCGTCGGCCCCAGATACATCATGCGGGCGGTTTCAAATCCGGCAATATCGCTGCGCAGAAAGTCCGCCATCTGCAAGCAGCGCCGCCGCCCTTCCTGCGTGGCGCGGGTCACATTCGCCGGATCGGTGCCATCCACGCCCCGGATCACAACCGAGTTGCAAAACACCGTATCCGGGTGAAAGCCGCGCATCAGGTAAAGCTTGCCCAGATCCTCATGCAGCCGCCCGTCGGCAATGCCCCGGGCGGCTTGGGCGGTGAAATAGGGATCGGGGTCGGCAAACACACGGGTCACATCCGCGCCCACCATCATGAAGGTGAGCGTGACCCCCATCATATTGCCGCTGGCATCGCCCAGATCATATGGCACGCCTGCCTTGGCCGAGATGTCGCCATCGCCAGAGCAATCAATCACCATGCGTGGATACACTGTTTGCGCGCCGTGGCGGTCAAAGACGTCAACGGCGTGGATCCGGTTGCTCCGCATCCGGGGGGCGGTGGCAGTGGCGCCAAGGCGCAGCTCCACGCCCGCCTCTTCCAACATCTCGAACATGGTGGTGGTGGCAATGTCATGGTCGTATTGGATTTCCGCCCCGAAGTTTTCCAGCGTGCAGGGGCGTTTCTCTGCGGCGGGTGGATCCATCGACATCAGCCGCCCCGCAAGCTCATCCATAATGCCGCCGATTGATATGTCACAGGGGTAGGCCGCGCCCCAGGGCATGCCGGGGCAGAAGGCCATCACCCCACCGATTTCTGGCTCGCTTCCAAAGCATCACCGATTGACCCTGCCGGGCGGCCGCCAGCGCAGCCCCAAACCCTGCGGTGCCACCGCCAATCACCAAAACGTCCACGCTCTGCGTCGTATCCATGTTCATTTGCCCCTTGCCTGAAGGCCCATCCTCACGGCGCGCCATCTTCGCTGTAAACCCCTGTAGCGTCACCGGTGTCGTTTTCAACACATGCGCTGCGAAATGCCCGTCGTGGCGGGAAAGAACTGGTGCATGTTCTCGTTTCGTGCTAATTCGCGGTTAACAAGAACAAACACGATACCAATGAAAGAGCAGGGCGGCACATGCGCGTCATAGGAATTGATCCGGGGCTACGGAACCTCGGCTGGGGGGTGATCGACACCGAAGGGGTGAAGATGCGCCATGTGGCCAATGGGATCTGCCATTCACAGGGATCAGGGCAGGGTGCGGATCTTGGTCCGCGGCTGTTGTCCCTGTTTGAACAGCTCACGGACGTGTTTGACATCCACCAGCCAGACACTGCGGCGGTGGAACATACCTTTGTGAACAAAGACGCGGTTGGCACGCTGAAACTGGGACAGGCGCGCGGCATCGCCATGCTGGTGCCTGCCCGTTTTGGCGTTCAGATCGGCGAATATGCCCCCAATGCGGTGAAAAAGGCTGTGGTGGGGGTGGGCCACGCAGACAAGAAACAGGTGAACATATGGTCAAGATGCAACTGCCCGGCGTGAAGCTGGCCGGGCCGGATGCTTCGGACGCATTGGCCATCGCAATCTGCCACGCCTTCCACGCACAAAGTGCGGGCAGGCTGTCGGATGTACTCAGAAAGGCAAGCGCATGATTGGCAAAATCTCCGGGGTGCTGGATTATCGCGCCGAGGACCATGTTTTGATTGATGTGCGCGGGGTGGGCTATCTGGTT
>JQGR01000044.1_pt1 | contig 24830 bp, 21 predicted proteins | sample 210181 | NCBI WGS metagenome assembly JQGR01 (sample SAMN02928655, study PRJNA255238) | bioreactor metagenome | biome: continuous culture; feature: L-culture metagenome assembled contigs; material: continuous culture biomass; isolation source: continuous culture inoculated with microbial biomass... | reverse complement strand
TTGGTATGGAGGCTCGGGTTAGTGCTTCGGCGAAGTTTGATGGTGCGCCTATAACACTAGAGATTTCTCCTCCATCGACCTCAGATAAAACTTATCTGATTGTCAAAGACAGTGATGGAAAAACTGTTCAAAAACCCGAGATCGATACCCAAAGCGGGCAAATAACCTGGGCAGGGGTGGATAGCAGCGGTACGCCTTTTGAGAGTGGCAATTATTCTTTTGAGATTGAAAGCTGGAGCGAAGAAAAGCTCCTCGGTACCACTCCGGTAGAGGTTTATACGCGTGTGGTAGAAACCCGAAAAGAAGACAATGCACTGCTGCTCGTCCTGGAGAGTGGTGACAAAGTGGCCGCTGATACAGTCTCGGCGTTGCGAGAAGCGAACAAGAACTGAGTCGGAGGGCCTTAAACGTGGGTGTGCTGGACCCGGAGCCCAAACGTTAAAGCAAAGAGGCAACCCAGACCGATGCGAGCGCAAGTACTGCACCTAGACCGATATAGGATAATGCACTGGGCGCACGCGCGTGCGGGGAAACAGGTTCTGGACTGGACTGTCGGATCAGAGCTGCTTCGGCAAGTTCTGGCAGCCGCGGCCCAAAGCGTGACAACACGCGTGCGGTGCGCAGAAGATCTTGGGTCAGTGCTTTGGGGCCGATGGAGTCTTTGATGTAACTCTCGACGACCGGGCGGGCGGACTGCCAGATGTTGATTTCGGGCGAAAGCGAACGAGCGACCCCTTCTACTACCACCATGGTGCGTTGTAGCAAAATCAGCTCGGTACGCGTTTCCATTCCGAATTTTTCTGTTACTTCAAACAGATACGACAACAGTCGCGCCATGGAGATCTGTGTGGCGTCCATCCCGGCAATTGGCTCCCCAACTGCGCGCAAAGCCTGCGCAAATTCAACAACATCGCGATCTGCTGGCACATAGCCCGCTTCGAAATGGACCTCTGCGACACGGGTGTAATTTCGGGTGATGAAACCGTAGAGGATTTCAGCATAAACCCGGCGCGTGTATTCGTCGATCCGCCCCATGATCCCAAAATCAATGGCGATAATATCTCCGTTGCTGGCAAACTTAAGATTGCCCTGATGCATATCACCGTGAAAAAGCCCGTCCCGCAGGGCATGACTAAGGAAAAGCTGCAACACGCGTTCACCAAGAGCGGTCATATCCAGGCCAGATGTGCGGATTGTGTTGAGGTCATTGGCGGCCATGCCCTCGGCCCACCCAAGCGTCATCACCGAACGCCCGGTCAAAGCCCAATTCACTTCGGGCACAATAAAGCCCTGATCTTTGGCGGTATTTTCTGCAAATTCGCTGGCGGATGCGCCCTCAAGCCGCAAGTCCAGCTCGCCCATGACCACCCCTTCGAAATGTTCCACCACGTCGGTGGGGCGAAGGCGGCGGGTTGACGGCAGAAGCCATTCGATCATCCGCGCTGAGAAGTGGAATGCATCAATATCCGTGCGGAAGGCGCGCAGGATGCCCGGGCGCAGAACTTTCACGGCCACTTCCTGACCCGTACCGGTTAGACGAGCGCGGTGCACCTGCGCAATTGAGGCGGCGGCAACCGGTTCTGAGAACTCGGAGAACACTTCGTCCAACTCGATGCCCAACTCTTCTTCGACCATATCGCGCGCCACATCGAGTGGGAAAGGGGGCAGCTTGTCTTGCAGGTATTTCAACTGGTCCGAAAGATCCTCGCCGACCACATCAGGGCGGGTCGACAGGATCTGACCAAACTTGATGTAGGCGGGTCCAAGTGCGGTGATCGCTCGGGTCACTGGCGGGAGTGAAACGTCGCCTTTTTCCCAAGCCAGGCGAAGGGAAAGCCTATCACGCGGGCGGCCACACGCAGGGCGGGTGGTGCGTTCATCGCGTCAAGCACCACGCCCATGGCGCCGGTGCGTTGAAAGGTGGCCCCGGTGCGGATCAACCGCCAGATGTTATGCGGTCCGCGCATGTCAGATTTTCCACCCCGAGTGTAGGGCGGCGATGCCCAAAGACAGGTTTCGGTATTTCACATTTTCAAACCCAGCGTCGCGGATCATGCCTGCAAACGTATCCTGGTTTGGAAATTTTCGAATGGATTCAACGAGGTATTGATAGCTGTCATAATCATCTGCGATCAACTTTCCCATGCGGGGGATCACGTTGAAGGAATAAAGATCATAGAGTTTCTGAAGGCCTTCATTGGGCAGTTGGCTGAATTCCAGCACCATCAGGCGCCCGCCGGGTTTCAGCACACGGTAAGCTTCGTTCAGCGCGTCTGGAATACGGGTTACGTTGCGAATGCCAAAACTGATCGTGTAACGATCAAAGCTATTGTCCTCAAACGGCAGCTGCATTGCATCCCCTACAACCCAATCAAGCCGGTCCGCCATATTTCCAGCGTCTGCACGCTGACGTCCTTCAACCAACATGGATTCAGTCATATCCAGCACCACGGACGAAGTGCCTTCGGCCCGGTTTAGGAAGCGAAAGGAAATGTCACCTGTGCCGCCGGCCACATCCAGCAGCCGTTGCCCCGGGCGCGGAGCCAGCCAATCCATCATCGTGTCTTTCCACAGGCGGTGAATGCCCACGGACATGACATCATTCATCACGTCATATTTTGACGCCACATTGGTAAAGACCCCATGGACCATCCCGGCCTTTTGATCTTCGTCTACGGTTTTGAATCCGAAATGCGTGGTTTTCTTGGCAGCCATGTCGTTCATTCGCCCAAATTTCGTCTCAAACGGGATATACCCTTCTGCCCAAAGAGACAAACCATCAAATGCGTGCAGGTGTCAGATGCTTTTTTACGGAATAATTGTATTGGTTATTTTAGTTGTTTTGGGAAGTTCGTCGAAATGGGCGCGCGGGTTGCGTGGCGAAAATGAATTTGGGCAGCGAGCCGGGGCGGTGATGAGCGACAACTGGTCGCTTGAAGTGATCGCAGAAGCCGGGAGCAGGTCAGAACCACGTCAGACATTTACCAAAACTGTCCACCCTACCACTTGGGGTGTTCGACTCCTGTTCGTGGCGTTGTCCATTGTTGTGTACTTCTATGTGCTGCCAACCTTTGATGACCCAGATGTGTCTGGAGGAATGGTGACTTATGCCACTGAAATCAAATGGGTGTTGCTGGCGAGCATGGCCTATGCAGCGGCATATATCTGGGCATTTGAAATCACCCTGGATGGTCACGAGTTGCAGGCGATGTCCGGATTTTTCCGCACTAAAACCTATGACTTGCGCAGCTTGGAGGAGGTTACGGAAAATGGTCCATATGAATGGAAGCTCTACTTCGAAGGCCGTGCGCCGGTCCGGGTGATGAAATCGGTTGTAGGGGCGCAAAGCTTGCGGCAACATCTGGCAGAGGTGATGCAAACCAACAGGATGAACCATGCCGGAGCTGCCCGAAGTTGAGACCGTTCGTCGCGGGTTAACACCCATAATGGAGGGGGGGTGATTGCAGACGCACAAGTGCGGCGCGAAGGATTGCGTTGGCCGTTTCCCGCGCAGATGGCAGAGCGTTTGACCGGGGCGAAGGTGCTGCGGTTGGGGCGGCGCTCGAAATATCTGTTGCTGGAGTTGGACAGTGAAGAGACGCTGATTGTTCATTTGGGTATGTCTGGGCGGATGTTGATATCGGGTCACGCGATGGGGAAATTTCACCATGATCACCCTGCGCTGGAAAACATGATCATGTTGTGTTTGACATGGCAAATGGCGCGCGGGTGACGTTCAATGATCCACGTCGCTTTGGCGCGATGGATTTATGTGGGACCGCAGATTTACTGCAGCACAAGTTGATCCGCGTGTTGGGGCCAGAGCCTTTGGGCAATGACTTCAACGAGGATTATCTGATTGCGCGACTTGCGGGCAAAAACACCGCAATCAAAACGGCCCTTCTGGATCAGGGGATTATCGCCGGGCTGGGCAACATCTATGTCTGTGAAGTGTTGTTCCGGGCGGGCATTCACCCGAGTCGCAAAGCAGGACAGATTTCCGCAAAACAGGTGTCAAATCTGGTGCCGATCATCCGTGATGTGTTGTCGGATGCGATCAAAAGTGGTGGGTCTTCCCTGAAAGATTACCGCCAAGCTGATGGTGATCTGGGGTATTTTCAACACAGTTTTCGGGTCTACGGTCGGGAAGGAGAACCTTGTGTCAACCTTGATTGCAAAGGGGAAATTGGCAGAATTGTGCAGGGAGGGCGCTCGAGTTTCTATTGTGGGCAATGTCAAAGATAGCTTGATTGGCGGAAATTGCGCGCGTAGGACTCCCACTCGACCACCTTAGGGATGGCGTTTCAGCGATGGCAATAGGATTGCATAGATTGTTGAACGTCAGGGGGCGTACCAAATTGGGACAAAGGCAGGGGAACCATGGCCTATAAAAATATCATCGTCGACATCGAAGATCATGTGTCGCTGATCCGACTCAACCGCCCGGATGCGATGAACGCATTAAGTCTGGAGTTGTTGGGAGAACTGGGAGACGCGCTGACCGAAGCGCAGGCAAATGACAAGGTGCGTTGCATCGTCATCACCGGTTCTGAAAAGGCATTTGCGGCTGGGGCCGACATCAAGATGATGGCGGAGAAAAGCTTTGTTGATGTATTCGCAGGCGATTTGTTTTCTGCCGAAGAAGCCGCAATCATGCGGGTGCGCAAACCGATCATCGCCGCCGTTTCCGGTTACGCCCTTGGTGGCGGTTGTGAGCTTGCGATGATGTGCGATTTTATTATTGCCTCAGAGACTGCCAAATTTGGCCAACCCGAGGTGAACCTCGGTGTCATGGCCGGCATTGGGGGCACCCAGCGCCTGACCAAGCTGGTTGGGCGTGCCAAAGCAATGGATATGAACCTGACCGGTCGCTTCATGGATGCCGAAGAGGCCGAACGTGCTGGGTTGGTCAGCCGTGTGGTGCCGTCAAAAGACCTGATGAAAGAGGTCATGGGCGCTGCGGCCAAGATTGCCGAGAAATCCATGATCACTGTCATGGCGATCAAGGAGGCGGTGAACCGGGCGGAACAGCTGCCGCTCAGCGAAGGTGTCCTGTTCGAACGGCGGATGTTCCATTCCCTGTTTGCAACGCAAGACCAGAAAGAAGGCATGGCCGCTTTCGTTGAAAAGCGCGAGCCGCAATTTCGCGATAAGTAAATCTGCCTGATGGAAAATCGGGGTTCCCTTTCCGGGCGAAATACCCTAAAGGGAACCGCAATACATGCGTGTGAGGCCCGCTTTGGCCAGAATCACCGGTTCTGAACCCGGCGGGTGCTGATGCGCAGTCCACTTATGTGGCTTTGAAATGAAACACCCGACGAAGGGATCAGACACATGGCAAATTCGCCCCAAGCTAAAAAACGCGCCCGTCAGAACGAGCGTCGCTTCGCTGTTAACAAAGCGCGTCGTTCGCGTATCCGCACCTACCTGCGCAAAGTCGAAGAAGCTATCGCATCCGGCGATCAGGCTGCAGCTGCTGCCGCTCTGAAAGACGCTCAGCCCGAACTGATGCGTGGTGTCACCAAAGGCGTTCTGCACAAAAACACCGTTGCACGCAAAATGTCGCGCCTGTCGGCTCGCGTGAAAGCTCTGGCTTAACGGCCTGGGCCGGGCAGTTCGGTCTGGCCTGTGATAAAATTGCCAGCCCTCCTAATTGGTTGGGCAACATGAAATGAGCGCGCCAAATAGGCGCGCTCATTTGCGTTTTTCGGAGGGGCGAAAAGAGGTGGAGATACCCCTACTGGGATTCGTTTCGGGAAAGAGAGAGTCAAGCGTGAAGTTCTATTGCGCGCCCCGCAGCCCAGTTGCTAGCTTGTCCTCAGCGATTCACGTCGCTGACTTGGGACAATGATGACTTGGGTAATAACCTGCTGTAAAATCAAAGGTTTAGCTCGCTCCACACACGCTGGGGGACGATTCCTCCTTGCGATAGCAGCCTGAAACCACCGTCGAGGGGGACGGATTTCGTGTTGCCTGTTGCAGCCGGACTGACCCAGCCTGGGGCCAGGTCACGGCACCTGTCATGTCTCCGAATTGCCCTCCGTTCCGGAGGTGCGCACGCTGGGTGAACGCGCCTGGTCGTGAGGGCTTTGTATTGCCTGACCATGTTTCATGGTTTTGGCGGGCAATGTCGGGTCAGCAAGCGTTCGGGCCGAAGGAAGGGGCGGCCTGAATATGTTGAAGCGTTGGTAACGGTGCTGTGGCAGGCGCCGAGTGTTGAGTGAAAGATGATCTGAGACAGACTGCTTGCACGGTCGTGAAAAAAAAGAAAATGGGTCGAAGTGACATGACAAACGAAAAATGGGGACAGGTCCGCTCGAAGCTGCAAAAGGCTGTGGGACAAAACAACTACACGAGCTGGATTGAACCCTTGGAATTTGCCGATCTTGAAGGCGGTGTGGTGACGTTTCTGGTGCCAACCAATTTTATGGGAAATTGGGTTGAATCAAACTTCAGCGATGACATTCTGAACCACCTTGCCGATGCTGGCGTGGCCGCGTCTCGGTTGGAATTTGTGGTTCCGAAAAAGGCACCGCCGCGCAAAGTCTTGGCGGAAGCCACCGCTGCTGCTGGGCATGGGGATGCCTCGGCACACCGCGCTGCATCGCGCGCTGCCGAGCGCCCCGAAGGTTTGGATGACCTGCCCGGCGCGCCTTTGGATGCGCGGTTCACCTTTGACAGTTTTGTGGTCGGCAAGCCAAATGAACTGGCCCACGCCGCCGCGCGCCGTGTTGGTGAGGGCGGACCGGTCACTTTCAATCCGCTGTTCCTTTATGGCGGTGTTGGCCTCGGCAAGACCCACCTGATGCACGCTATCGCGCATGATCTGAAGGCCCGTCAGCCAGACCTGCGCGTTGTGTATCTTTCGGCAGAACAATTCATGTATCGCTTCGTCAAGGCGCTGCGCGAAAAGCAAATGATGGATTTCAAGCAAATCTTCCGTTCGGTGGATGTGCTGATGGTGGATGACGTGCAGTTCATTGCCGGCAAGGACAGCACGCAGGAAGAGTTCTTCCACACATTCAACGCTTTGGTGGATCAGAACAAGCAGATCATCATCTCTGCGGACCGCGCTCCGGGTGAAATTAAAGATCTTGAGGATCGGATCAAATCGCGCCTGCAATGTGGTCTGGTGGTTGACCTTCACCCAACCGATTACGAACTGCGCCTGGGCGTGTTGCAGACGAAAGTGGCGACCTATCGCCAGCAATATCCAGGCCTGCAGATCGCTGATGGCGTGCTGGAATTCCTGGCGCACCGTATTTCGACCAACGTGCGTGTGCTGGAAGGGGCGTTGATGCGTCTTTTTGCCTTCGCCTCGCTGGTGGGTCGTGAAATTACGCTGGAGCTGGCGCAAGATTGCCTTGGTGATATTCTGCGTGCCTCTGATCGCAAGGTCACCGTGGAAGAGATCCAGCGCAAAGTGTCTGAACATTACAACATTCGCCTGTCTGATCTGATCGGCCCCAAGCGCGTGCGCACAATTGCCCGACCGCGTCAGGTGGCCATGTATCTGGCCAAACACATGACCTCGCGCTCGCTGCCCGAGATTGGGCGTCGTTTTGGTGGTCGTGACCACACCACGGTCATGCATGGGGTGAAGCGGATTGACGAGCTGAAGGCCGTTGACGATCAGATCGCAGAAGACCTCGAACTTCTGCGCCGTTCGCTTGAAGCATAAGCACCGGTAACACAGTTGCCTTCAAAGGGCGGGATTGGGCTCGTTTGGCCTTGACCCGCCCTTCAAACCATTGGACATTCCAGCCAAAGAACCATGCGGGGCGAAAGCAACGGCTTTCAGCCCCTATAGTCGTCAGGAGTGGGAAATGAAGATCAGCATTGAACGCGGTGCGTTGCTCAAGGCCGTGGCCCAGGCACAATCGGTTGTGGAGCGTCGCAACACCATTCCAATCCTGGCCAATGTGCTGATCGAAGCCGAGGGGGACGGCGTGTCGTTCCGCGCCACTGATCTGGACATCGAAGTGGTCGACAAAACCGCCGCCATGGTGGAACGCGCGGGTGCCACCACCGTGGCCGCCGTGACCCTGCATGAAATTGTGCGCAAACTTCCCGATGGGGCTCTGGTGCAGTTGACTGATGACGGTGCAACTGGGCGACTGACGGTTGAAGCAGGCCGCTCGAATTTCTCGCTTGCCACGCTGCCGAAGGAAGACTTTCCGGTGATGGCATCGTCCGAATATTCGGCCAACTTCTCGGCCCCCGCCCCGGTGTTGCGCCGCCTGTTCGACAAGTCGAAATTTGCCATTTCTACTGAGGAAACCCGCTACTACCTGAACGGCGTTTATATGCATGTGTCTGATGGCGAAGACGGCAAGGTGCTGCGGGCTGTGGCCACCGATGGTCACCGTCTGGCCCGTATTGATGCAGAACTGCCGATGGGTGCAGAAGAGATGCCTGGCGTGATTGTGCCGCGCAAAACCGTGGGTGAGCTGCGCAAGCTTCTGGATGACGACGATGCAATCATCGCCGTGTCCGTTTCGGAAACCAAAGTGCGCTTTGCGACCCCGGCCATCACACTGACCTCAAAAGTCATCGACGGCACCTTCCCTGATTACACCCGGGTTATCCCGGTCGGAAACACCCGCAAACTGGAAGTGGACGCGGCCGAATTTGCCAAGGCGGTGGACCGTGTGGCCACCGTGTCGTCCGAACGCTCGCGCGCAGTGAAGCTGCAACTCGACGAAGACCGCTTGGTGCTGTCCGTGAACGCGCCGGATGCCGGTGCGGCGGAAGAAGAACTGGCCGTCGCCTATAACGATGAGCGTCTGGAAATCGGTTTTAACGCCAAATACCTGCTGGAAATCGCCAGTCAGGTTGACCGTGAAAACGCCACCTTCATGTTCAACAACTCCGGTGACCCGGCGTTGATGCGGGAAGGCAATGACACCAGCGCAGTTTACGTTGTCATGCCGATGCGGGTGTGAGCGGACGCTGCAATTTGATGATCTTGCCTCTGGCGGACGTAATTTCGGCCAGGAAGAAAGCGGTTGCATGACCTCGCTTGCCCTCAGTGAATTGACGATCAGCCATTTTCGCAGCCATAAGCGGGCGGCCCTGTCTTTGGATGGACGCCCGGTGGTGCTGCATGGTGCCAATGGGGCGGGCAAAACCAACATCCTGGAAGCGGTATCGATGCTGTCGCCTGGGCGCGGGTTGCGCCGTGCCACCATGGATGAAATGGTCCGTAAGCCCGAAGCGGTAGGTTGGAAAATTTCCGCTGTTTTACAAAGCCTTGGGCAGATGTTTGAGGTGGAAACCTGGGTTGAACCGGGGCAGGGGCGCCAGGTGCGTATCGACAGCAAAGTGGCCACGCAGGTCACGCTTGGGCGCATCACGCGTGTTGTTTGGCTCGTTCCCGTGATGGACCGGCTGTGGGTGGAAGGGGCTGAGGGGCGCCGCCGCTTTCTGGATCGCCTCACGCTAAGCTTCATTCCGTCCCACGCCGATGCTGTTCTGTCTTATGAAAAGGCAATGCGCGAGCGAAACCGGCTTTTAAAAGACGGCCAACGCGATGCGCATTGGTATCGCGCAATTGAGCTGCAAATGGCGGCATCCGGCGCGGAAATTCATGCCAACCGATTGAATGCGATTGACCTGCTGCAAGAGGCGCAGGCCTCGGCACAGACAGAATTTCCTGTGGCAGACCTGTCACTGGTACAGGCTGAAGGTGGTTTTAGTCCTGCAAGCGAAGATGATTTGGCCGCCGCACTTAGCGAAAGTCGCTCGCGCGATATTGCGGCCGGACGCACCTTGGTGGGGCCGCACCGCTCTGATCTTGCTGCCACCTACGCCAGCAAGGGTGTAGCGGCGCGTGATTGTTCGACCGGAGAGCAGAAGGCGCTTCTGGTTTCGCTGATTCTGGCCAATGGCCGGGCGCTGGCGCGTGATTTCGGCGCGCCGCCGATCTATTTGTTGGATGAGGTGGCGGCACATCTGGATGCAAATCGCCGTGCCGCTCTATATGATGAGATCTGTGCCCTTGGTGCGCAGGCCTTCATGACCGGCACCGGGCCGGAATTGTTTGCCGAACTTGGAGCCCGGGCTGCGCATTTTGAGGTGCGCGATGAGGGCGGTAATTCGGAAATTACGGAGGTCACACCATGAAACGTAACCGGGTCACGTTGATCACTCTGGGCGTGAAGGACTTGCAACGTGCCGTCGCGTACTATGCCGATATTGGCTGGGAACCGTCTGAGGTTCTGGACAAGGTCGCCTTTTATGACATGAACGGCATGAAGCTTGGGTTTTACACGCTCGACGGGTTGGCGGAAGACCAGAAACGGCCAGTTGACATGCTTGGAACAGGAGCCATGACCCTGGGCCAGAACTTTCCCACGCAAGCCGAGGTGGATGCTGCATATCAGATGGCGATTGCGGCTGGTGGTACGGTGATCACCCGACCGGAAAAGATCTTCTGGGGCGGCTATTCTGGCTATTTTTCTGACCCAGACGGGCATGTTTGGGAATATGCGATGAACCCGTTCTGGGCGCTGGACGAAGACGGTCACCTTGAGTGAGATCCAAGGGTTTGGGCGTGGCTTTTGCAAGCTGCGCGGGGTGGTGTCATCAAACCGCCTATTTGACACCAAATCTTGTGTCGGATAGGTGACATTACCCCCGAAACCAACTATATTTTCGGGACAGAATTACAGGAAGGCCCACATGGCTGATGATGCGCAAAATGGTGCCGAATACGGTGCCGAATCCATTAAGGTTCTCAAAGGCTTGGAGGCTGTTCGCAAGCGTCCCGGTATGTATATCGGGGACACCGATGATGGGTCTGGCCTGCACCATATGGTGTATGAGGTTGTGGACAATGGCATCGACGAGGCACTGGCAGGTCATGCGGATGCGGTGACGGTCACAATCCACGCCGATAATTCGGTTTCCGTGTCGGACAACGGGCGCGGCATCCCGGTGGATATCCACCCGGAAGAGGGCGTCTCCGCGGCCGAAGTGATCATGACCCAGCTGCATGCAGGCGGCAAATTTGACTCGAATTCCTACAAGGTGTCGGGTGGTTTGCACGGCGTGGGCGTGTCAGTTGTCAATGCGCTGTCCGATTGGCTGGAATTGCGTGTCTGGCGTGACGGCAAAGAGCATGTTGCTCGGTTTGAGCGTGGCGAAACTGCTGAGCATCTGGCTGTCGTAGGGGAATGCGGTGATCGCACTGGGACCGAAGTGCGGTTCCTTGCCTCGACCGATACGTTTTCCAACCTCGATTACCAGTTCAAGACGCTGGAAAATCGCCTGCGTGAATTGAGCTTTTTGAACTCCGGTGTGCGCATTATCATTGAAGATGAACGTCCGGCTGAAAAGCTGCTGACTGAGCTGCACTACGACGGAGGCGTCAAGGAATTCGTTAAATATCTTGATCGCCACAAGACCTCATTGTTGGAAGAACCGATTTTCGTAACTGGCGAAAAAGACGGGATTGGCGTGGAGGTAGCGATGTGGTGGAATGACGGTTACCACGAAAATGTGCTGCCGTTTACCAACAACATCCCGCAGCGCGACGGCGGCACCCATCTGGCGGGTTTCCGCGGCGCGCTGACCCGTACGTTGAACCTTTACGCCAATTCCACCGGACTTGCGAAAAAAGAGAAGGTGAATTTCACTGGCGATGACGCGCGCGAAGGGTTGACCTGCGTGCTGTCGGTAAAGGTGCCGGACCCGAAATTCAGCTCGCAAACCAAAGATAAGCTGGTCAGCTCTGAGGTGCGCCCGGCGGTCGAAGGATTGATGAACGAAAAGCTGCAGGAGTGGTTTGACGAAAACCCGCAGATCGCCAAGATGATTGTTGGCAAGATCGTAGAAGCCGCCTTGGCCCGAGAAGCGGCCCGAAAGGCACGGGAAATGACTCGCAAGAAATCGTCACTTGATGTGGCGTCGCTGCCCGGCAAGCTTGCGGATTGCCAAGAGAAAGACCCAGCCAAACGCGAAGTCTTTCTGGTCGAGGGTGACTCGGCGGGGGGGTCTGCCAAGCAGGGGCGTTCGCGCCATAATCAGGCGGTTTTGCCGCTGCGCGGTAAGATCTTGAACGTTGAACGGGCGCGCTTTGACCGGATGCTTGGTTCGCAGGAAATCGGCACGCTGATCACCGCGCTTGGCACCGGGATTGGACGAGACGAGTTTGACATCTCCAAGTTGCGTTACCACAAGATCGTCATCATGACCGATGCGGACGTGGATGGGGCGCACATCCGTACCTTGCTGCTCACCTTCTTCTTCCGTCAGATGCCCGAATTGATCGAGGGCGGGTACCTCTACATCGCACAACCGCCGCTTTACAAGGTGGCGCGTGGCAAGTCCGAAGTCTATGTGAAAGATCAGACTGCGCTGGAAGATTATCTTGTAAATCAAGGGGTTGAGGGGGCGATTCTGCGTTTGCCATCAGGCGAGGAAATCGCCGGAGCCGACCTTGCACGTGTTGTCGAGGGGGCCCGGAATTTCAAGCGCATCCTGGATGCGTTCCCAACCCATTATCCCCGCAATATCCTAGAGCAGGCCGCCTTGGCTGGTGCCTTCGATCCCGGCCGGCAGATGCGGATCTGCAGCGTGTTGCGGATGATGTGGCGGCACGTCTGGACAAGGTTGCGGTCGAATATGAACGTGGTTGGCAGGGTCGGATCACGCAAGATCACGGGATCCGTCTGGCCCGCGTGCTGCGCGGGGTGGAAGAGATCCGCACGCTGGATGGGGCGGTTCTGCGCTCGGGCGAAGCGCGTCGTCTGTCGGAAGTGTCGATGGATACGCGCGACGTTTATTCCGACGGTGCGCGCATGATCCGCAAGGAACGCGAAGTGCAGGTGCAGGGGCCGATTGGCTTGCTGAGTACCATCCTGTCAGAAGGTGAAAAAGGGCTGACCTTGCAACGCTACAAGGGGCTGGGGGAAATGAACCCGGATCAGCTATGGGAAACGACATTGGACCCAGAGGCACGCACACTGCTGCAGGTGAAGGTCGAGGATCTTTCCGATGCGGATGATATTTTCACCAAGCTGATGGGCGACGTGGTTGAGCCGCGCCGTGAATTTATCCAGCAAAATGCGCTCTCGGTGGAAAACCTGGATTTTTAATCCTTTGTAGGATTCCCCATAATTGTTCGCGACACCCATAATTTTTCGCGAGACATCCATAGTCGTTCGTTTTGATGAATGTAGGCGAGTTTCGGGACAGGCAAACAATGCCCCGAAATTCGCTGAAATCTGAGGAATTGACCGAAGTGGATGTCGGTTGGTGCCGCCAATTTCCCCGCCGGAATTTTTATCGGTGCCATTCGCGGTCAATGGCTCAGTCTAGGCGATCGGCCGATAGCCGTCTTTGCCCGATACTCATGTCGCCGCAATTTGGCTTCATCAAACCGGCTATTTACTGTTGTTGGGTGCCCAGTCGTCGGCGGGTTGATGAAGCGCAGGACAAACCGCTCTTGCTTCGCCTGAGACAATGACCGCATAACCGCACTGTGGAGCAGGTGGAATTCGGCTTGGGGGCAGCCCAGGTCATTTGGATGTCAGCAAGACCCGAATTTGTTTCGTGAGATTCGGTAAAAAGATATTGAATAGTTTGCTATGCTTTATTATATAGCTTGCCATGCAAATGGAATCACATTGGAGACAGCTATGAAAACCCGTGCCCACGCCATCGCCGGAGCCATCGGTTTTTTTACGATCCTCACCTTTTGGTCTTCAACTGTCATTTCCGAGGTGTTCGGCTCTTATGAAGCCATTGCCATGGTCAAAGGGGCAATCCTGAAAGGCATGTTCATCCTGATCCCGGCCATGGCCATTGTTGGCGCGTCCGGGGCGTCGCTTGGCAAGGGGCGTGGTGAAAAACTGGTTTCGGCCAAGATGAAGCGGATGCCGATCATCGCTGCCAACGGATTGTTGATCCTGCTGCCGATGGCTTTCTTGCTGGAAGCTCGCGCGGCAGCCGGGAATTTTGACACCCTGTTTTACCTGCTGCAAGCGATCGAGTTGATAGCCGGGGCGACAAACCTGACCCTGATGGGCCTGAACATGCGAGACGGCCTTCGTCTGAGCGGCAAAGGCAAGCCGAAGGGCAGTGTCCAGATGACGGGAAAAGAAGCGATTGCCGATCGGACCGTGGCTGTACACATGGGCAAACCCGCCGGGTTCAATCACCAGCCGGGGCAGTGGGTGCGTGTGACCTTGCCGGCCCATGGAGAATCCCGCGTTCTTTCCATCGTCAGCGCTCCGCATGAGCCCGGGCTGACCATCGCCACCCGCCTGAGCGACAGTGCGTTCAAGCGCGCGCTGAAAGACCTGCCACAAGGGGCGGAACTTCAGATCACCGGTCCGAATGGCAGCTTCACCCTGAACGAAGACGCCGCGACACCGGCCGTGTTTATCGCCGGAGGCATCGGCATCACGCCCTTCATGTCAATGATCGGCCACACCGCCCATACCGGTTCGACGCGGAAAATCACGCTGTTCTATTCAAACCGCGAGCCGTCTGCTGCCGCGTTCCTCGGCGAGCTGGAAGAGTTGGCCAGGGCCAACCCGAATTTCACACTGGTCGCAACCATGACAGGTTTGGCTGAAGGTGCCACGTGGCAAGGTGAAACTGACCTGATCGACGCTGCGATGTTGGCGCGTCACCTGCCAGACCTCGGCGTGCCGAACTACTACTGCGTCGGTCCCGCTGGCATGGTCGATGCAACCAAAGAAATGTTGGAAAGCGCAGGTATTGCCAAGGACAGGATCGCGTCCGAACAGTTCAGCGGTTGCTGAACTCACCCCACGGTCCCAAGGCTGCGCCTCTCGATCTGAAGATCGGGAGGCGTTGTTGTTTCAGTTGAGAACGATGTCCAATCAGTCTTTTTGCAGGGTGCGGATCGCGCGCTGCATGAAATCGACGAACCGGCGCCTCTCCTCTTCGGAAAACCCCATCAATGCACGGTCATTGACAGCCGATGCGGCCGCGTAAGCCTCTTCGCGAATGACACGGGCCTTGTCAGTGAGGCAAATAATTTTCGCCCGCCCATCACTTGGATGTTCCTTTCGCAGGATCAATCCATCGCGTTCCATCCGGTTGAGCGTATTGGCCATGGTCGCCTGCTCGACGTCCAATAGGTCGACCAACTCCCTCTGGGTTTGCCCGTCCTTTTGCCACAAGGCCAGAAGCGCGGGAAACTGCCCTGGCACAATCCCCAAAGGCTCGATTCCCTTGCGCAGTTCTTCAAAGAACAGGCGGGCCATGTGATTGATGAGATAACCGGCGGAGGTGGTGTGATCGAAAGTCATGCTGCAGTTGTAGGGTTGCATAGCAAGGAATGCAATAAGGCGTGATTAGGTCACGTCGCGGGCCTGCCTGGTTGCCTCAAAGCTCTGAATGGCTTTCGAAAGAAGATCCACGAGGTGCTGCTGCTCACGGTCGTTCAGCCCGGCCAGAACGGACCTGTTTCGGGTCATGGCGAGGTCCGGCGCAGGTTCCCGCAGGGACCGGCCATGTTTCGTCAACCAGGTGCGGTGCACGCGCCCGTCTTGTGGGGCAGGTCGTCGCTCTATGAGGCCATCACGGTCCATCCTGGCCAGCGTGTTTGCCATGGTGGCTTGCTCAATTTCCACGCGGCCAACCAACTCCTTCTGGGTCAGCCCATCCTGATCCCAGAGATGGACCATGATCGGGAAAACGCCGGTTGAAAGGCCAAGCGGATGAATTCCGTCCTGAAGAGCCCCGGCAAACAGCCGGGCAAGATGGTTAATCAGGTGATCCTCCCCCACTGAAGTGGTCCGCCCGTATAGTTAGGAAACGGAGGATCGAATATTCTCGGTGCGTACTTGAGCAAAGAGAAAAAAGAACTCTACGCCGCGCTTCTGCGTGAACGAGGCTTTAAACCGCAGTGGGGAATACCAAATCTGCACGTCCGGTTTGTGAATCGAAAGGGGCAGGCTGAGGTGTTTGAAGGGTGAGCGACTCATACCTGAACATAGAAACTCACTGCTTATTTCAGTGATTTGTGTACCTATTGTGTACCTAAAACCAAACAAGGCCTCAGCGAGCGAACGCTAAGGCCTTGGTTTGTGGAACGTCACGGAACTTTGATTCTTTTGCCAGCGAAAACCTCAGGAAACAAGAAAAACACGTCATTCAATTCCCACCCAAACGTCAGGCACTTTTAACCCAATACGAAAAGCGGTCCTTCGTCGAAGCTGCATCATTTCACAATGACTGGTCTTGGGGCTACAACCTCGGATCGACAGGTTCGCTCTCTAAGGCCAACACCGCTAATGCACATTCATGCACCTTAGAGAGCGGTAATCCCTCTACAAACCGATGCAGCCCTTCAAAACCAAGTTTGAACTCCCGTTCTGCGAGCGAGAATTTGCGGCCCAGCCCGCGTTGGCGGAGGCGCTCGATATGCTCGGGCAAGTCATAGTCGGGGCCATAGATTATCCGAAGATAGTCGCGCCCGCGCACTTTCATCGCGGGTTGGATCAGCCCTTTGTTGCCGCGCAACGTAAATGCGTTGGGTTTGAATACCAGACCTTCTCCACCACTGTCGGTGTGGGACATCCACCAGCTGACGACTGTCTCGCGATCAGTCGCACTATTCAGATCAATTCGCTCCCAGCCGGTCGTTTGTAGGATCGGGTCGGCGTCGGCCAGTTTGCCCAGCGTTTCCATGTGCCAGGTGTGGGGCTGGTCCGCATGAACTTTGCCTTCGGTCGCCAGAATGTGGAAGGGCGCTATGCGATAGTCTTCAATGTTGTCCGCCGCCCAGCAGTATCCATCGATTGTCTGCCCCATGAGTTCCGCGTTGGAAAATTGGGTTTCTGCACGCGCGCTCAACGCATCCAGCCCATCGATTTCCCCAGCTTTGGAAATTGCCTCGAGCAATGCCGAAGCAGACGATTTTGCCGCCGCAACTGTTGGCAGGTATTGCCGTTTGAGCAAATCCTGCGCCTTGGCTGACCAAGGCATAAGTTCAGCATCAAGAAGCACCCAATCGGTCTGAAGTTCCTCCCATAGACCTGCGGATTGCATTGCCTTCCCGATCCGAGCGACAACTGCAGCTTCTTCCGACTCGTCCTTGAAGAAGGGTCGCCCGGTTCGTGTATAGATCACGCCCGCTTTCCCGTCTTCCACGCCAAACCGGGCCTTAGCGGCGTCTGCATCCTTGGCAATCACCAACAAGGCACGCGACCCCATGTGTTTTTCTTCGACAACCAGATCGGTCACACCCCGGCTTGTGAAATGGTCCATCGCCTGATCGGGATGTTCCAGAAACGGGCCTTCGGATGCCGTCGGGCACGCGGCCATCGTGGGCGGCAGATAGATCAGCCACTTGGGGTCAACGGCAAAACGGCTCATTACCTCCAGCGCGGCCAGACTGTTATCCTCGGGAATCTGCAAGGTGGATTTGAACCGGGTTTCGATCCGCATCTTGGTTGCATAATCATCGAAGTAAAGCAGACGGTCATGGTCCTGTTGTGCGGACAAAGATTGATCTGCATCCAAAGGTTTAGCCGGGACCGCATATTGGACCTTTGCAGGGACAGAAACCGTTTCCCGCTCTGGCCAGCGTAGCGCTGTCAGCTTGCCACCAAAGACACAACCCGTGTCGACGCACATGGTGTGGTTCAGCCATTCGGCTTCCGCCATTGGCGTATGGCCAAAGACGACATCTGCCTTGCCACGGTAATCACGTGCCCATTCCAAACGCACGGGCAGGCCAAACTCATCAACCTCACCCGTTGTCTCGCCGAACATTGCGAAATTACGTACATGACCGGATCCGCGCCCGTGCATTTCCTCTTTCAGGCCGGCATGGGCAATGACCAGCTTGCCATCGGCCAACCAGGCATGAGAGCGCAAATCCCAAATGAAGTCCGAAACCCGTTTGCGGAAGGCCTCCGAAGTTTTTTCAAGCTCAGAAACGGTCAGATCCAACCCATGCGCCTGCGTCACATTCCGGCCCTTCAGCCATTTGTTCAGCTTGAAGTCGTGGTTGCCAATCACGCAGCGGCCAGAGCCTTCATCGCACATGCCCATGACAAGGCGCAAAGCATCCAGATTGCGCGGACCCCGGTCGGTGATGTCGCCGACAAAAAACGCTGTACGACCCTCAGGGTGACGGGCGCGGATCAGGTCTTCGGAATCCAACTCGAATGGGTCTATCACATATCCGAGTTTTCCTAGCAGTTCGGTCAACTCATCAAAGCAGCCGTGGACGTCACCGATGATGTCAAAGGGACCATGATCAGTGCGGTTGTCCGTCCATAGAGGTTCGCGCGCAATCTCCAGCGCATCCACTTCCTCGGGGGATTTCATGATCTGAACTTGACGGAAGCCCTCTTTCTGCAGACCGCGCACGCCTCGTCTGAGTGACTTGGCATGATTGCGTGCCACGTGTTCCCCAAAATCGCGGTTGGGGCGGTTCTGATTGCGTTCATGGCAAATCTTAGGGTCGATATCGAGCACCAGCGCCACCGGAAGCGCATGATATTTACGCGCGAGTTGCACGAGCTTTGCTCGATCCTCACGTTTCACTGAAGTGGCGTCAATCACGGTCATCAAGCGACGTTTTAGTCGAATGGACGCCGTGTAGTTGAGAAGATCAAAAGCATCGCAGTCGTCAGCAAGATCGGTTTCATCGTCGGATACGATTGCGCGGCAGGCATCAGAAGACACAATCTCGGTTTCCAGAAAATGCTTGCGCGCAAAGCTGGACTTGCCCGAGCCGGTGGCGCCGATCAGGACAACGAGAGCAAAATCGGGGATGGAAATCTTGGTCATGTGTCATCCCCTTCGAGAGTTCTTTCATTTACGATCTGCCGCAACAGCTCGTCACCTTCAGCCATCAAATCCGGTCGCTCATCCTGTTTCGCCACGACCTCAGCCCAGCCGATCTGATCGAGGATGAAAGTATCAATCATCGGAATACGCGCGCCACGCCCTATTTCCTTGGCAGCGGATTTCAGGACCAGCAGCCGTTCAATATGTTCCACGAGTTCCGGGTCCAGAGATTGTCCCACTACCAGCGCCTGTAGGTTCATTGGCGGCTGGACCGAGGGGTTTTGCCTGATCCACGAAATCGCCAAAGCGGGCCGCAGGATGTAGAAGTATTTCTTCAATGACACATCCGAGTTGTCCCCGACATGCTTGTCCCACTGTTTTACCGCCAGATTGCGATAGTGATGCAGGCAGCTTTCGCCGAATGTGGTTTTACCCGCAAAACGGATCAGTCGGTCACATACGGTGCTATCCCAACGATATCGGATTGGGCTGGAAAGCCATTCCAGCATCACTGGGTTGGGCTTGATCAATAGCCCAAGCGCTTTCCGAATGTCCCAGCCATTGATGTCCCAATCACCTTCGATGGGCAGTTCTATGACATCGCGACCGGGCTCGATGCTGAGATACCAGTCAGGCTGACGAGCATAGACGAACCGCACATCGTAATCGCTGTCGGGCGACGGAAACCCCCAGGCTCGGCTGCCGCTTTCGATGGCAAAGAGGATACGCACACCATGATCGGCCTCCAAGGCAGTTAGCTTGGATTGAATGATCGCTTCGATATCCGGCGCGACGGATGGGACAAATACAGGCAGGCTCATACGGCATCCTCCTGTTTGAACACAGCCATCTGCGATGGACCGCCATGGGTGTCGTCAACCGGCCCCAAAGGCGTGAAACTGACGCCATATCCATGTTCTTCAGCCACCATATTGGCCCAGCTTTCGAATTCCGCTCGGGTCCATTCGAACCGGTGATCCGGATGGCGCAGTTCGCCGTCCTTCAAATCGTCGAACAGCACATTATATTCGCGGTTGGGTGTCGTCATCACCACCATACGTGGGCGGGCATCGGCAAAGAGCGAGAGAACAAGCGCCGACAAGCGGTGCGGCTCGATATGTTCGATCACCTCTACCAGTGTTGCGGCATCAAAGCCCTGCCAACGCCGGTCCCCATAGGTCAGGCTACCCATCTGCAGCGTGACGCGCTCAGCCATGGCGTCTCCGGCCTGATTGAGCCGCAGCTTGCGGTGCGCCGTTTCCAAGGTTCTCACTGACGCATCCACGCCAACAATGCGCGCAAGCCCGCGTTCCTTGATCAGCCGCGACATCAGCTTGCCTTCACCGCATCCCAAATCAAGAACCGAATTGACATTGTTCTGCCTGAGCACCTCTGCCACCGTATCCAAACGCAAGGCATGCAGGCGTAACGGCTTTTCGAGCTGTTCTTCGGGTTTCAGCTTCGCAGTCTCCTCAGGCTCTTCCACCTGAGGCGCTGCTTCTTCAAGCCGGGCAAGGGCCATGTTCATCAATGAGCGGCGGTGCTTCAATGCACGCCGTGTAATGAGTTCCTTTTCCGGATGCTCGGACAACCATCCCTCACCCTTCGCCAGAAGCTTGTCGATCTCTTCTTCGCTCACATAGTAGTGCTTGAAGTTATCCAGGACGGGCACCAGCACATAAAGATGTTTGATAATGTCCGCGAGGCGCAATGTTGCGGCCAGGCGCAGATCAATGACCTGCTCTTCGCCAATCTCGGACGGAGTGAGAATGGTATAACCCAATGGCTCGAACAGACGTTTGACCAGATCCAGATCACCCGACAAAGCAACCGGTACAATGCGTATTTCAAACGGTAGCGCACGGTCTGCCAGAGCCTGTCGGTCCTTCGACTTCCCAGCAATTGTCTGGGCAAAGGCTCGTCCCATTGCGACCGACAGAAATGAACTTGCCACAAAGGGGCGGTCATTCACGTATTGCGCGAGTAGGCCATCGCTGTGCTGGTTTTTCCCGCGCACCAACCCAACCGGATCGACATCAAGATGCATCACAGCTGTGGTGCGCTCCTGCGATTTTTCAGGATAGAAAATCGTGACCTCGCCTGCCGATGTTTCCCGCCTGTGCATGTGGTCAGGATGCTTGTGCAGCAAGAATCCAAGATCGCTTGCAGCGTAGTCAGCATCATCAGGTGCGGTAAGGGTAATTTCGATTTGCATAATGTAGTCAACCAAGAACGTTTTTGAAATTTAAGGCATAAATGCCAATTTGGGCGAATAAAAGGCGGTCGAATTCGATGTGTTTTAAACTGGAACCCAACGTCCGCCCATGAATGGATCGCAAAGGTCGCAGGTGATTACCGACGGCCTTTCTTCTTGTTTAGCCAGAACGGTGGCACGTCTCCTGCCATGATGCAGCCGTAAGGGTCGATATAGTCTTCGATTTCGGCCAGATCGTAGGATTTGATCTGGGCAACCACATTGTCGGCGTTTTTATAGCTCGACGGTAGTTCCGAAGCGTCCACGCCCCCGGCGTGGAACCGGATATCCAAACCCTCGGTTTCTGCCTTCAGCATCTGCTCAGGCGTGACCGATCCCATACGGCGCTTGTGTTCGGAGCGCGAATAGTTACGCCCAGCACCATGCGGGCTGAACCCCAGACCGTGATCGGCGTCCTTGCCGCGTACGACCAGCACGGGTTCAGACATGTTCAGCGGAATAAGCGTGAGCCCAGTCGCATCCGATGCATACCCATCCCAGGCAGGGGTCGCGCCCTTGCCGTGGTAATAGATATCGCCCCGCTTGAAGACGAAGTTGTGCTCATTCCAGAACCGCTCGCCCACATCACCCACGCGCGCGGCCTCGACCGTGGCTTGGTGGATGGCGTTGTGGTTGGCCTTGGTCCACTTACGGATCAGCTGAAGCGCCTCCCAATAGTTGCGCCCTTCCTCGGTATCTGCAGGGATCCAGGCGTTCTGCTTGGCAGTCTCAGGCGAGAGCTCCTTGCGGAACTTCTCGGCCACATGCATCCCATGCTTATACAGAACCGCCCCCGGTCCACGCGACCCGTGATGGGTCACGATTGCCGTGCGGCCGGTTTTGCGCGAGCGCCCGACGAACAAGAAGTGGTTTCCATCTCCCTGCGTACCCATATGCTCTTGCGCCATGCGCAGGGATTTCGGATTGTCCAGAAACCGATTTTCGCGAAACGCGTCCATCAGCTTCATCGAGGTCGTAAACCGCTTGCCCTGAGGCCGGCCACCGGGCCCGAAATGCGTGACCGACTGTGCCGCATCCAGCACAGCCTTGGGATCGGCATTGCCAAGATCGGTGATCATGACCGAACAGCAGATGTCAGCTGAGTGCATCCCTGGATGGATCGCATTACGCGCCGCTGCCACACCTCCAACCGGGATGGTGCCAACAGGCCCAGCCGGACAGGCATCGGGCATGATGGCCCCTGCCTCTATTGTCGGCGTGCGCATCAGAGCGGTCATGGTTTCGCGTACCTTGTCGACATTGTCTTCCTCGTCCGGATGATCCATGTCGATGTTTTCATGAAACGGCACTTCTCCGGGCGCGCGCAGGCCCAACGTCACCGGAGCGGGAGGAATCTCGCCCTCCAGTTCCTGCCGGATACGCACCAGTCCGAACCCTTCGGTGCGCATCTCATTCGCACGCGCCAACAACGCCGGGAATTGCTTGCCGGGGCGATGCCCCCATTCCTTCAGGTGTTCACCGGTAACCGGGTAGTTTGTGTTTTCGTCACTCATCTATCCATCTCACTCTAACATCAGGCACGGCGACAAGGGGTTGGTGAAACATTTTCAACTGCTCTATCCAACTGAGCTACATCGCGGAATGCGATGGCGGGGCTCGAACCCGCGACCAGGTGATTATGTAGTTCCACCGGCATTCGCCGTGATATTTCAGGTCCAGGGGACAAGAGGTTCGTGAGAGCCTTTCGGCGGTTCGTTTCAAGCGATGTATTCCCACGGGCATTCCCCCGGATATTTTCCTTTCATTTCTGGCTCGGCTGGTTGGGATCGAACCAACGACATCCTGATTAACAGTCAGGCGCTCTACCACTGAGCTACAGCCGAAAAATTTGGACCCCGGCGACAAAGGGGAAGAAACAACCCGGGACCCGCCCCGCATCCGTATGGGCGGATGCGTTTGCCGTCTGGGCGCCTGCAAGGAGGGGAGTTGAACCCGCTCGGTTTACCCCGGAAGGGTGCTGCAATGTAGTTCCTTCGGCATTCGCCGGGGTTTTACCTTTCATTCGTTTCGTTTGGTGTGCCCGGTAGGGATCGAACCCACGGCGCACCGCTTAAAAGGCGGTTGCTCTACACTGAGCTACGGGCGCGTGCCCCGGCGACAAGTCGGTCGTTTTTGCATGCAAAGAACGGCCCTGGTGAAACGCCTGCTCTACCTGACTGAGCTACACCGTCAGTCCGCAAGCGGTGCTGACAATGGCGGGATTCGAACCCGCGACACGGAGATTAACAATCTGTAGTTCCACCGGCATTCGCCGAGATGAATTCCTTCTGTTTCGTTTCGGATGGGTCAGGCGGACAAGTCTGATTGTGAGACGGTGACATTACCTAAAAATGTAGTCCCACAGGCATTCCGCCTGACCCTTTCTTTTACACGTCGATCTTCTCGATCTCACCAACCCAATGGTCCGGGCCGGTCTGACCGGAGGCAAACGCTGCGATCTGATCAAAGACCGCATCCGAGAAGCCACCCACGTTCAACACGTCTTCACGTGTCTGGGCCTGCGTGGTCCCGTACGGCGCGATGTCGATGCAGACCAGTTTGGCCTTTGGGTTGCGACGCTTAATCGCCTCCCATTCCTTCAGCATCGCCGTGCCTTGCCCGCCATTCCGGGCATCCACCCAGGATTGGTTATCGGACACGAACACCACCAGATCCGGTGCACGACCACGATCGTTCAGCCACTTCAGCGGCGCAGAACAGTTTGTTCCACCACCGGCCAGAGCAGCCAGGCGTTCGGCGTTGGTCAGGATTGTGTCGCGCGGCTCCAGACGTACGTCACGCACGTCGAAGTCGAACGGCAGAACCGGACAACCACGGTTCACGCGCTGGAATGACGCGGCCACAAGGGCTGCTACATCCACGTGACGCACGGCCGAGGTGGCGCCTGGGCGATACCCGGTCACAGACCAGGTCATGGACCCGGAGACGTCCGGACACACAACCACCTGACCCGCGATCTTCGGCACGTTCTGCACCGCGATTTCCATCGCATCATGCAGGGCGTCCACGATCTCGCGCGGCATCTCGCCCGACACGTTCTGCGCCGCCACCATCAACTGGTAGGGAAACGCACGTGCCTTGGCGATAGCCTCGGGGTCGCGCAGCAATGCCGCCACGTGATCCACGTTCTTGGCTACACCGAAAACGCCGTGACGCTGAAACGTGTTCAGGTTCTGGCGCACCATCTGCCACGAACCCTTACGCGCGATCCGCGCCCAATGGGCCGAGGATAGCTCCAGCTGCGTCAGCATCTGGAACGGCACGTCAGGCACCGGACCTTTGCCAGTTTCCTTGAACAGCATCCAGTCCTGTACCGCCTGTGGCAGCCGTGCCGTATCGCACGGCCGCCCGACAATCCAGGCAAATAGCGCCTCGCGCTCGGCCGAGGCCGGTTTCGGGTGCACCATCTTGATCACGTCCGCCAAGGACGGGTCGTTCCCGATATTGGCGTTCAGCAGCGCCCAGTCAGACGCGGTGTTCAGCCAGTTCTGCACCATAGCTTTAGGCGCGGAACCCAGAGACTTACGACCGGTCTGGCCGGAACGGACAACCTGTACAAAGGTACGCAGCATTTTGCCGTTATCGGCCACACGGCCAAAAGCCGAACGGAACAAGGCCGGATCACGCCGGGCCAGAACCGCCAGCAACACGGCAGGCATATCCTTCATGTAGCCCGACCGGCGGGCATAGATGGCCGCCTGCGCCAGAAAGTGGGGCTCGACAGCTTCAGCCACGTCCAGAACATATTCCAGCTCTTCCTGCGGCGACTGAT
>JQGR01000043.1_pt1 | contig 24947 bp, 25 predicted proteins | sample 210181 | NCBI WGS metagenome assembly JQGR01 (sample SAMN02928655, study PRJNA255238) | bioreactor metagenome | biome: continuous culture; feature: L-culture metagenome assembled contigs; material: continuous culture biomass; isolation source: continuous culture inoculated with microbial biomass... | reverse complement strand
GATGATTTCCTGAAAGCTCTTGGGACGCGTATCGCCCTGCCCGTTCGTCTGGCCCATATCTGTTGCCCGCCTGATCAATTCAACTTGCCCTTCAATAGCATTGCACCGGAAAGGGTCAATTGCCACAAAGATCAAACTGGCCCTGAAACGCGGATCATTCCAGCAAATCCTGCATCGGTTATTGACCTATCCCGGGCTGGTTGTGTTACTTGCCTCAACCAAATTCAAACACAGCCCATAGCGGCCCCAAGCCCAAGGCCACGAGGATCCATGAAAACTCTTTTTGCGACAGTCATGATTGCCAGCAGTACCGCCCTGACCACCCTTACCGTCACGCCACAGATTGCCGAGGCGCAAGCCCTGCAAAACCAAAACGCAATCTGGATCCAGATCGAAGCGCATCAATCGCTGCGCGAGGCGGAAGACCGGGTGCGTGGCTATGCGGGTCAGATTGACGGTGTGAACGGATTTCGCGTTGGTAGCAACTGGTATGCGGTTGTGCTTGGGCCATACACGCAGGATGCCGCCGACATCCAACTGCGCAACCTGCGCCGACAGGGGGTGATCCCACGTGACAGTTTTCTGGTGCGTTCACGTGATCTGCGCCAGCAGTTCTGGCCGGTGGGCGTTAGCGCAACACCCGCGCCAATCACCATCCCCGCCCCCAACACCCCCCCGGTGACCGAAGCCACTGCCCCGGCCTCTACCCCGGCCCTGCCCTCTACCTTGCCGGATGAAACCAAACGCGAGGCACAGGCCAGCGAACGGCTTTTGTCGCGCGACGAACGGATGGACCTGCAGCGCGCCTTGCAATTTGCGGGCTTTTACAGCTCGGGCATCGACGGTGCATTTGGCCGCGGCACCCGCCGCTCGATGGCGGCCTGGCAAGAAGCCCGCGGCTTTGACGCCACCGGCATCCTCACCACCCGGCAACGCGCCGTTGTGATCGGCGAACGCACCGCGGTCCTGGACAGCATCGGTATGGCGGCACATGACGACACTGAAGCAGGTATCTCGATCACCCTGCCCAAGGCCGTGGTGGAATTTGACCGCTATGAAGCCCCTTTTGCCCATTTCAAAACCCGTTCGGGGGATGCCGCAAAAGTGGTTCTGATCAGCCAGACCGGCAATCAGGACACATTGTTTGGTCTTTATGACATCCTGCAGACCCTTGAAATCGTTCCCGAAGATGGCCCACGCAAGCGCAAGGATCGCGAATTCACTCTGGAAGGTGAAAACACCGAAATCGTCTCGCACACCTATGCCCGTTTGGTTGACGGCACGGTGAAAGGCTTCACACTGGTCTGGCCCAAAGGGGATGACAAACGACGTCAGCTGGTGCTGAACGAGATGAAACAAAGCTTCCGCTCGCTGGGCAGCGCGGCGCTGGCGGACAACGCCGGACTGGATGCCGCAGTCCAGGATATTGATCTCTTGTCCGGGTTGGAAATCCGTCGCCCCGACCTGTCACGCTCTGGGTTCTTTGTAACCGGCGAAGGGATGATCCTGACCTCTGCAGAAGCGGTCAACAGCTGCTCGCGCATCTCGGTGAATGATGATTATGACGCGGAAGTTACCGCACGCGATGCGGCGAACGGACTGGCGCTTTTAAAGCCGAAAACGGCGCAGGCCCCACTGGCTGTGGCCTCGTTCCTCACCACCGAACCACGCCTTGGCAGTGACATCGCCGTGTCCGGCTATTCCTACGAAGGGCGCCTTGGCAGTCTCAGCATGACCTTTGGCACGCTGGCCGATGTGGCCGGCTTAAACGGTCAGAGCGACCTGAGCCGCCTTGCGGTGAACACGCTGGCAGGTGACACCGGAGGTCCGGTTCTGGATGCCGGTGGCGCGGTGATGGGCGTTTTGCTGCCCCGCGACACCAGCACCGGGCGCAACCTGCCAGAGGGCGTGAACTTTGCCCGTGACGCAGGTTCCGCCGCCGAGTTCCTTGCCGCCAACGGTGTCACCCCGCAGGCCACCGACGCCGTGGCCTCAATGGATCCGGTGGATATGTCCGCCATGGCCTCGGACATGACAGTACTGGTGAGCTGCTGGAACTAAATCCGCCTGCCCCATTGGGGGCGACCTGACCTGAAAACGGTCCTACAAATTCTAAGCCCCCGTGCCGCAACGGCCAGGGGCTTTTTGTCTGGAAAGGCCATGTTTGCCCCCCTTTTCAGCAGCCGCGCTCCCCCCACCCCTCTTACCCACGCAGCACCTCCGGGGTGACATGAATAAGGGTTGGCCCCTCGGCATTGAAGGCTGTATTGACTGCTTCAGTCAGCGCACCAAGAGAGGCAGGTCGCTCGGCATTGGCACCGTAAGCTTTTGCCAGAGCACAGAAATTCGGATTTTGGGCCCTCATCGAATTGGGCGTGATCTGTCTTGCAACCATGTAATCCTCGATCTCTTTCAACTTGCCATTGTCCCAAAGCAGGATCGGCAGCGAGAGACCCAGCTCAACCGCGACACCCAGTTCCTGCAAGGTAAATTGAAAGCCATAGTCCCCCGCAATCGCCAACACTGGCAGATCGGGGCGGCCCACCTTGCCGCCGATTGCAGCAGGCAGTGCGTAGCCCAAAGCACCAAAGCCCGAGGGGTGGTGCCAATGACCCGGTCGATCCAGCGGCCAGACTTCATTGGCCACATAGGCAAATTGGGTCATATCTGAATAGATCATCGTCTCAATCGGCAGCGCCGGACCAAGCCGTTCGCAGATCGGCAGGATATCTGGCCGCCCCTGATCCGCCTCAAGATGGAACCTAGCCCTTGCCTGTGTCACCTCAGCCTGGCTCCATTCGGTTGAAGGTTTCGCGTGACCGTCCAAAAGTGCCAGAAGCTCTTCCAAAAACGGGTGCGCGTCGCCCAGGATTGGCAGGTCGGCACGATGTTCATCCGCCAGAACCGCAGGATCAAGATCAACCCTGATCATGGGGGCTTCGTGACCCAAGTGATCACGCCACAGGTCCACTTCGCTGAGCTCTGATCCAACCACAATGACCAGATCCGCCTTGGCAATCTCAGCCACGCTGCCCGGGCGCGGCAGGATCGGACCATAGGCCAGCGGGGCGTCATCGGAAATCACCCCATGCCCCGCCACGGTGCAGATGCTTGCCGCCCCAGTGAGCTGGACCAGTTTGCGCGCGGCCTCTGCCCCGCCCACTGATCCACCGCCAAAAATAAACAGCGGGCGTTCCGCCCCCAACAGCCATTCCGCCACCGCAGCCACCTCTTCCGGGCGCGCAAGCGGGCGGGCGGGCAGCACGCCGGTTTCAGGTGCGGAAGCAGTGCGGGTGCCCAGCACTTCGATCGGCACCTGAATATGTTTGGGGCGCGCCCGACGGGTGGAAAATTCCATCATCGCCCGGTCAATCAACCGATAGGCGGACGGCCCATCCATTGCGGTATGGGACCAGTCGCAAACCGTGGCGGCAGCCGCTTCCTGATTGTTCATCTCATGCAACCGCCCGCGCCCCACCCCCAGATCGGCCGGGTTCAGGCAAGATGAGATCGCCAGAACCGGAACACTGTCGGAATAGGCCTGCCCCAGCGGCGTCATCGCATTGCACAGCCCGGGTCCGGTGATCAGGTAACAAACCCCCGGCTGGCCCGTGGCACGCGCATAGCCATCAGCCATGAAGCCCGCGCCTTGCTCGTGACGGGCCAGAACATGGGTGATCCCCGCCTCTTCAATACCGCGATACATCTCGGCATTATGCACGCCGGGAATGCCAAAGATCACATCGACACCCCGCGATTTCAGCATAAAAGAGATCTGCGCGCCCAATGTACGCGCTACGGTTGAGTTTTTGCCCATGCGTCTTCCTCCATTTCAGCCCTCTTGCGGGGCGTTACCCTTTCCAGAACAGCGGGGTGAACAAAACAAACACTGCCAGCAGCTCTAACCGACCGATCAGCATTGTCACAGCGAGGATCCACTTCGCCACATCATTCAGCCCACCAAAATTGCCCGAGGGGCCGATCTGATCCCCGAGACCCGGCCCGATATTGGCCACTGCGGTTGCAGCGCCCGACACCGAGGTGATGAAGTCCAGTCCGGTCAGCCCCAGCAGAACCGAAACCACCCCCAGGGTCACCACAAAAAACACAAAAAAACTCATCACCGACGAGAGCACATCATCCTCCACCCGCTTGCCTGCGTAGCGCGGAGCAAACAACCCATGCGGAGAGTGGATCGAGCGGATCTGCGCCTTGATCGACGAAAACAGCAGTTGATAGCGGAAGATCTTGATCGAACAGGCCGTGGACCCCGCACAGCCCCCAATCAGGCCCAGAAAGAAGAATGCCACCACCGGGAACGCCCCCCAAAGCTGATAATCCACCGAGGCATAGCCGGTGCCGCTGATGATTGAGGTGACGTTGAAGATCCCTTCTCGAAAGCCGTGCTCGATATTGTCACCATTGGCAAACAGGCGATACAGCGTCATCACGATGGTGATCAAAAGGATCGTCACCAGATAGGTGCGGATCTGTGGGTCGCGCAGGATCGGTTTTGCGGTGCCCGCCACCAGTTGAATGTAGCGTACGAATGGCAGGCTGGCGAGGATCATGAAAAACGACGCCACATATTCAGCAATCCCCTGAAACGCCCCAAATGACGCGTCACGGGTTGAAAACCCCCCGGTGGAGATTGTGGTCATCGCATGCACAATCGCATCAAATGCATCCATACCAACGGCGAGGTAACACAGGATGCAGGCCCCGGTCAGGCTGATGTAAATCCATGAAATACGGCCCGAAATCTCGGCCGCGCGGGGCAGCACCTTACCCATGGTATCAAAGCTTTCCGAGCGGAAAATCTGCATGCCGCCAACGCGCAGTTCGGGCAGGAAAACCATTGCAACCACGATGATACCAATGCCACCGAACCACTGCAAAAGCCCTCGCCAGAACAGGATGCCGCGCGGCAGCTCATCAAGGCCGGAAAACACCGTGGCCCCGGTGGTGGTCAGGCCCGACATGGCCTCAAAAAACGCATCAACCGGACGCGCATCAAGCTCAGACAACATAAACGGCAGCGCGCCGAACATAGGCAGCGCCAGCCAAACACCAGTGGTCAGAAGGAAGGTTTGCTGGATCGACAGGCCGCGGCCCACCCCATTGGCCGTGGCCAGCGCCATCGACCCGCCCACCAAAATGGTCAGGAGGGCGCTTTCCAAAAACACCAGCCAATCGGGACTGCCATACAGCAGATCAACCCCCATCGGGATCAGCATGGCAAGGCCAAGCGCCATAAGCAGAAGGCCAGTCACATAGGCCACGGGACGAAGGTCAAACATGGCCGCAGGGTTGGCCTTGCGGGGGCCAGGTGTCAAGCGCGAAGCCGCCTTTCGGATAGCACAATTCCGGCTTTAAGGTGGTGTGTGTGCCTCGGCGACGTTGATCAAATGTGATAAACCGAGCCCAATGCGGCCTGCGGGATCTGCGTGCGGGTCAGTCCAAGTTCAGCCAACTCGGCATCAGACTTTGCCTCAAGCTCACGAATTCTGCGGGCAAAGGGGGTGCGGTTGGCATGATCTTCCATCGACTGGAAAAAGGCCTCTGCCCAGCGCGCAAGGCTGGCACGCAGGCCATTTGCCTGCCCTGATGCCTGTCTGGCACGGTGAAAACTGTTCAGTTCTGCGGCGTGAGTGGCCATTTGGAAACCTCTTGATAACGTGGTTTCCTCCCTGCCTCGGATATAGGTCACACCGGTTGGCATGACCACAGATCCCCCACGCATTGCCGTCATGCACAGAGCGCAACCGCCGCAACCAGCAAGGCGCCCTTAGCCGACGTGGAACAGCGTTGAAAAGAGTTTGGGGTCAAGCGATTGCGCTTCAAATGTGGCGCCTTCGGTCAGGATCGACACCGCATCATGGCTGTGCAGGCTTTCTTGATGGCTGGCCACCACGCGGAAATCTCCGATCCGGGGATCAAGCTGCAATTGCTCGCAAAACAGCCGGGTCGCATCCTCGACAAAAATCGGATTGGCGGCGTTCAGCTCGGCAAACGCCTGTTCATCCTCGCGCTTCACCATCACCTGCGTTTCGGTCGGCACCGCGATGCGGCACATGTCAATCAGGTCTTCAAACCAAAGCGTGTTGCCCGGCTGGTGAATCTTCTCAACCGAAATCCGCGCGACAGAGCGTTGCGAATGCGGCGTGGCCAGCTGCCCACGCGATTGGCGGGCGTGTTCTGACAGTTCCAGCGAACAGGGGCAGGTCGAGGAGTAAACATAATCGAGATGCAGAAACTTGCGGCGTTTGCCGTGGTGTTCAAACAGCTCTAGCGCGATGTCGTAATATTGATAGCCCACAAGGCCAGACCGCAGGCTTTCCACCTTGGCCGGGTAGGAAAAGCGCATTTCAATCCGCGCATCCAGGCTTTCCAGATCCGCCTTATAGTCATCCAGCGCGTGTTCGATCACATCAAAGGAAAAGGTCTTTTCCGCGTGCTGATAGAAGCTGCGCATGATGCGCGACATGTTGATGCCTTTTTTGCCGGCCTCAAGGCTGACCGTGCCGGTCACCGAAGTTTCCAGCGTCAGGTCGGATCCATCGCGGGTGTGATAGCGCAGCGGCAGACGGAAATTGGAGATCCCCACATGCTGGATATGGCGCTTGGCCCCCTGGATCAGGCTGGCCGGGCCATTTTGCAGGTCGGGCATCGACGCCTTGTAATCTGCGTCCGGTGCAAAGCCTGTGGGGTAGTTGCGGCTAAGCGCGGGGTAATTAGACACCTCTCCGCCGGGCAAAAGCCGGGCAATCGACGGATCAAGAGCGGCAACCTCAACCGGATCCGCCGCCTCGGCCCATGCACGCAAAGTGGCAAGCGCCTCTTCAGCACTTGCCTTGTCCACATTGTTTTTCGATCCGCGTTTCATCTGATTCATCGCGGCCCCCGCCTATGTCGCACGCCTAAGTCTAACCGTTCTGCCACTTAAATGCCAAACCGGCAGGGCAGGATGCGACAATTCAGGCCGCGTTTAAGCCACGCTCGAGGTCTGCAATCAGATCATCCACGTCTTCCAACCCGATGGACAAACGCACCAGACCGTCCGAAATACCCAACATATCTTTCTGCTCTTGCGGCAGACGTTGGTGGGTTGTGGTCGCCGGATGGGTGGCGATGGATTTCGCGTCGGCGAAGTTGTTGGAGATGATGAAAATCTCCAACGCATTAAGGAAACGGAAGCAAGCCTCTTTGCCACCTTTCACCTCAATCGCCAGCACCGTGCCGCCTGAGGGGGATTGCTGCATCGCTATCGCATGTTGCGGATGCGTGGGGTGCTGCGGGTAGCTCATCCGGCTCAGTTTCGGATGATCGGCCAGTGCCTCGGCCACTTTCATCGCGGCATCGGCCTGCGCGCGCACCCGCAGATCCAGCGTTTCAAGGGCTTTCAAATGGGTCCAGGCGGCAAACGGGTTGATCGCCCCGCCGGTGTGTTTGACATAGGTTTCGATCGGACCGCGGATCAGGTCGCGCGCGCCACAGATCGCCCCACCCAGCATCCGCCCCTGCCCGTCGACATGTTTGGTGGTGGAATACACCACCAGATCCGCGCCCAGTTTGGCGGCGTAGGAAAACACCGGAGTTGGCATGGCGTTGTCCACCACCACCAGCGCGCCATTGGCATGGGCGGTCTTGATCACATGGGCAAGGTCGATCACTTCCAGCGTTGGGTTGGAAATGGCTTCGAGAAACACCAGTTTCGTGTCCGGGCGAATGGCAGCGTCCCAAGCGGCATTGTCAGTGCCATCAACCAAAGTGATTTCCACCCCGAAACGTCCCAGGATGTCTTCAAGCACGTAAAGGCACGATCCGAACAGCGCGCGCGACGACACCACGTGGTCACCAGCTTGGGTCAGCGCCATCAGCGCGCCATTCACGGCGGCCATGCCCGAAGCGCAGGCAAAGGCGTCTTCGGTGCCTTCGATCGCCGCGATCCGGTCTTCGAACATGCGGTTGGTGGGGTTGCCGTAGCGGGCGTAGATGAACTCATCCGGCCCGCTTTCGATAAAGCGGGCCTCGGCCGCCTCGGCAGTGTCATACACGAAAGCCTGTGTCATGAACATGGCCTCGGACAGTTCGTTATACTGGCTGCGACGGCTGCCGCCATGCACCGCTTCGGTCCGTTTTCCCCATTTTGTCATCGCGTGTTCCTTTCACACAATAAAGCCCCCACCGCGAGAGCGTCGGGGGCTGAACACGGCATCCGCCATCATTCCCAGACCTCTTTAGCGGAATATTTTTCGAAAGATCAGAGAGGCAGCATCTGCCTTGATCGCCCGTGTGGCCCGCAATCCGGTGAACAAATCGCCACGAAGCTTCCCTAACGGCTGTGACCGTTTGGGTCAAGGGAGAAGGACGTTATCCCTTGTGTGGCCTGGGCATGCAAAGGCCTTTCGTGTAAGAAAATACCCGTCAGATATCAGCATTTTTGTCGTCGGTGCCATAACGTTTAAACAACGCGCCCTGCGTCATGAAAAATGCAATTGTGCCCAGCGGCAGACCAAAGGTTTTAAAGTTGACCCAGGCGTCGGTGGACATCAATCGCCAGATCGCCTCATTGGCCACCGCAAGACCGACAAAAAACAGCGCCAGCCGCTTGGTGAGGATCATCCAGCCCTCGCGTTCCAGCGGCAGCGCGGCGTCGAGCACGCTTTCCAGATAGCTTTGCCCGCGCATCAGGCCAAACCCAAGGATGCCCGCAAACAGCAGGTAAATGATGGTGGGCTTCATCTTGAAAAACCGCTCATCATTGAACCAGATCGACAAGCCACCAAAAACCACCACCAGAACCAGCGTGACCAACTGCATTTTGACAGGCGACCGGTCAGCCTCCACATGCCAAGCGTGGCCAGCACAAGCACCGGAATGAACAAGGCTGTCACCGCGACGAAACCCGAATACTCGGTGCCAGCCACAAGGAAAGTCCGCTCCTTGAAAAAGCTATATGCCACGAAGAACAGCACAATCGGGCCATATTCCAGCACGGCCTTCACGGTTGGGTTCACGGGTTTGCTCTGGTTGCTCATTGGGCGCATGTCCTTTCGGAAAGAACCCTGGGGTTGCATCCTGGGGTCACATCTTTGTCTGTGGTTTGCCGGGAATGTGAGGGGGCGGGCGGAGGATGGCAAGGGGGGGAGGGGAAATTTCCCGTGAACGCTTGCCCGGCTCAGCCGCCAAATTCCACCAACACAGCACCCGCCGCAATCATCGCCATCATGATCAGGCGACGGGGCCCAACCTTTTCCTTCAGCACCACCCAGCCAATCAGCGCAGCAAAGACGGTCGAAGTTTCACGCAGCACCGCCGCTTCGCCCACCTTATCCAGCCGCGTGGCCAACATGATCGAGCCAAAACTGGCATAAGCAATAAACGCCCCCAACACACCGCGCCCCATCAAGGGCACCAGCGACGGGCGGGTGGGCATGTTCCACCAGCGAATGCCCGCAATCACCGGCATGAAAAACCCGTCGATAAAGAAAAACCACGCGAGGAAGGTGAAAGGGTCGGCGGTGGCGCGGATGCCGTAGCGTCGATGGTGGTATAGGCGGCAACAAACAGCCCGGTCAGCACCGCCATCGCCAGCGCCGGTTTCAGCTGATCACGGCCCAACTGCCAGTGTTTCAGGTTATACCAGCCCAGCGCATAGATCCCGGCCAAGAGCGCAAAGACCCCCAGCCATTGCACGCCGGAATAGCTCTCGCCAAACACGATGCCCGCCCCCAGCACGGTAAACAGCGGCCCGGTGCCACGCACAACCGGGTAGACCACGGTGTAGGATCCAAGCACATAGGTGTAGCTTTGCGCCAGTTTATATCCCACATGAATGAGCCAGATCGCGGCAAACAGACCCCACATATGCGGCTCGGGCCAGGGCACCACAAACAGCGCAAATGGTGCGGCAATTATGCCATAAGACAGATCAATGGCCCCGCGCGACAGCCACGGATCATGCCGACCTTTTTGCAACGCACCAAACAGCGCGTGCAGGAAGGCGGCCATCAATGCAAGTCCAAGGGCCAGGGTATGCCCCGCTTCCGTGCCTTCAAGAGAGATCAGCCAGTTGCTCATGTTGAGACGATAGGGGGTCCCCCTGCTCCCTTAGGAGATTTGGTGCATGGAAAGGATCAGGAGCGGATCCCAATCAGAGCATTTGCAAAGTCTTCCGGATCAAAAGGCGCGAGATCATCAATCTGCTCGCCCACCCCGATGGCATGGATCGGCAGGGCAAACTTATCTGCCAACGCCACCAGCACGCCGCCTTTTGCAGTCCCATCAAGCTTGGTCATCACCAACCCCGACACATCCGCAAGCTTTTGGAACGTGTCCACCTGCGACAGCGCATTCTGGCCGGTGGTAGCATCCAGCACCAACAGGGTGTTATGCGGCGCGCTTTCGTCTTTCTTCTTGATCACACGAACAATTTTCGCAAGTTCTTCCATCAGGTCGGCGCGGTTTTGCAGTCGCCCTGCGGTGTCTATCATCAGAAGATCAGCACCATCCGCTTCGGCCTTGGTCATCGCATCAAAGGCCAGCGAGGCAGGGTCGGACCCTTCTGGGGCGGTCAAAACCGGCACCCCGGCACGTTCGCCCCAAACCTGAAGCTGCTCTACGGCCGCCGCACGGAAGGTGTCACCAGCGGCAATCACAACTTTCTTGCCAGCATGGGTAAACTGGCTGGCCAGCTTGCCGATGGTCGTGGTTTTACCCGCGCCGTTCACGCCAACCACCAGCACCACCTGTGGGCGCTTCGGGTAGATCGGCAGCGGCACAGCAACCGGTTCCATAATGCGGGCAACCTCACTGGCCAGTACGGATTTGATCTCATCAACCGAGAGTTTCTTGCCATAATAAGCGGCGGAAATATTGGCGGTCACCCGCATCGCGGTATCAACCCCCATGTCAGAGGTGATCATCAGGTCTTCGAGCCCTTCCAGCATGTCATCATCCACCGCCCGGCGGGTGACCGTCGTAGGCGCGCTGCGGCCGAGCATACGGCCGACCAGGCCCGGCTTGGCCGATGCTTCAGCCGGTTTCTCTGCAGTCTCTTTTGTGAGGGAGGAAACAGGATCGGTCGGCGCCGTAGACGTGGGTACCGGATCCGGCTTTTGGCGGGCTTCCGGTGCAGCGGGTGTCTCAGGCGCGGGGGCTTCCGGCGCCTCAGCCACGGGGGTCGATGCAATCTCGTCCTGCGCATCAACCGGCGTGGATGTTGCCTCGGCCGACACCTCATTCGCGGCGTCAATCACATCCTCTTCGCCGCCGTCATCAACGATGGCTTCCAATCCCTCTTCCAGTTTGGACGAGGATTTGAACAACCGATCTTTCAGTTTCGAGAAAAACGCCATGACTGCCTCCGCTTGCTTTCCTTCACCGAAAGCGCTTCGCGAAAAACTTGTCTCCAAAGTTTGCGCGAAACGCTTTGAACCTAATGATGTGGTCGGCGTTTCGAAATCAAGATGTGACCCACCTTAATCTTAACCCGCTTTAAGCCAGAATTTGCTGATTTGGAAGGGGGCGCAGGGGCTTGGCCCAAGGTGATTTGCAATTTGTCATGGAATTGTTACATGGGGCATATGACGACATCAAAGAAACCCTTTGCCGATCCCGCTCTGCAACAGCAGCTTGACGACTTCCTGTCTGATCCGGACGCGCGCGTGCAGCGTTTTGATCATGAGGGCGAGGTCTATTGGGCCAAGAAAAGCGAAAATCTGTCGCTAAAATGGCGGTTGCAAAAGGGTGATCCGGCTGCGGCCTTCACCGCCGACCGGGAGGGCCTGCAGGCGCTTTGGGCCGCCGGGGTGTCGGTGCCGGATGTGGTGGAAGAAGGGACTGATTTCCTTGTCATGCGCGATGGCGGCCCGATCCTATCCGACCTGCTGGTGGCACAGATCGGATCAACAGAAGATCGTATCCGCGCGATGGAAGCGGCAGGTTCCGAGCTTGCAACCATGCACGCGAAAGGCCTGTCCCATGGGCGTCCCGCAATCAAAGATATGTGCTGGGACGGAACCCGGCTGACCCTTCTTGATTTCGAGCGCTTCTCGCCCAAACGTAACACCCCCAAAGGCCACATGCAGGATCTGATCATCTGGCGCACAGCTGTTTTGCCTTTACTCAAAAAGACTTACCCGAGATTGAAGCCGGATTTGCAGCCTATCGCGCGCAGGACCATACCGGCACATGGGACAGCGCAGCCAAATGGTGCAACCGCAACCGTTGGCTGGACCTGGTGACCAAACCGCTACAATGGGGCGATCGCAATGGCGCCAAGGAATTCAAGGCGATCCCCATGACACTGCGGGCCTTTGGTGTGACGCGCTAAGCCTTAACCGGCGATACCGCCAAACAGGATCAACGCCTGCCCGGCACTGTAAAACCCCCAGACCAGAAGCCCCGCCAGAGGTTTGTGCCTATGCGCATTCCCCATGCGAAACAGCTCCATCGCAAGGATCAAATCCGACAAGATGAACAGAGCCGCACCCAATGTGCTGATCCCCACAGGCAACAGCAGCACGGACAGGCCCATCGCCCCAATCACCAACACATAGGCGCGCACGGGCCAGGTCAGTGGCCCAGTGTGCGGCGTCAGCCAAAGCTCGGTTGAGATCACCAGCGCCACAAGGGCCATGGCGGGAATGGGGGCAACTGAGAATACCTCCCACAACGGCACATCAGCCAACGCCAGAAAATGCAGGATGTAAAGCACATGAGCCAGCGCAAAAGCTGACAACCCGTATAGGAATGCGCTGTCCCCGTCGCGCGACAGGCCAAAATCCCCCAGCGCAGATAAGAACAGACCGGCCACCAAAAAGGCCGGCGCGCCGGTTAAAAACCCTGCCAGCGCAAACAAGAGCAGCGGCAAGGTTTTATGGATCGAACGCCGCCAGCTGGTTGCGCCATTGGTGAAGGGCAGATAGGCCAGCGCAACCGCCAGGCCCAGATAGATAGGTGCAAAACTCATGCCACAGCGATGCGCAGGAAAGGGCACAGCGTCAAGCTTTACGTGAGCGGAAGTTGACAGTTCTTCCTTAGCTGGCAGGATGGTTTCATGCATTTACACCGTTGTTTTATTGCCTTCTGCCTTTGGAGCGTCCCATTTCTGGGGCCTGGGATTGCGCAGGCCAAAACGACCACCGATGGCCCTGCTCCCCCAAAAAGCAGAATGTTCTGCCCCCAAATGGGGCGATGAAATCTGCATTCACCCCGACCATTTTGCCCGCGACACCTGCGCCGCAATTGAGGTCTTTGCCCTGCGGCACAAGCTGGATGTCGGTTTTTTTGCACGTCTGATCTGGCAAGAAAGCCGGTTTGATCCAAACGCGATCAGCCATGCAGGCGCAGAAGGCATTGCCCAGTTCATGCCGTTCACCGCCCGCAAACGCGGCCTTGAGGATGCGTTCAACCCCGCCGAGGCGCTTGAACATTCAGCGGAGTACCTTGCTGAAATGGCACGGAATTTTGGCAATATCGGCCTTGCCGCAATTGGGTATAACGCAGGCGAATATCGGGTGAAGGCCTTGTTGGAGGACGGCCGCCGCCCCCCGCCGGAAACCCGCCAATACGTGCAGATCATCACCGGATTGCCCTATCAGAACTGGACTGCGGCAACCGCTCCAAAGCTTGATTTACGGCTGGATGGGGACCGCCCGTTCCTTGCCGCCTGCACCAAGATGGCAAAAGCCCGGCGCCTCTCGCCCCCTCCCCGTCGCCACGCCAAGACAACACCGTTCATGGTCGCAGGGAAACTGGCCGTGCTCAGCCCGCTGGCACCCGGAGTCTCGCCTTGGCCAAAACTGCGTCCGAAACGGCGCGCGCCCTGGGGGGTGCAATTGGCGTTTGGCACCTCGCGCCGCAACGCACTGAAGAAATACAAAACAGCCACACGGCACTGCCGCAACGCCCTTGCAGGTGAAGAACCGGATCTGATTGCGGTGAAAAACCGGGTCAGTGGGCGCAAGGGGTTTGTGATGGCGCGCATCGGCCGCAAAAGCTACATGAAGCGCGCAAGCTGTGCATGCGCCTGACGCGATCTGGCTGCACCTGCCGGGTCTATCGCAATGAAAAACAATAAAAAACGGGCCTACCGTGGCAGACCCGCTTGGTGGTTTTCAGCTTTGAACGAGTATTAAACTTCGTCGGGGAAGTGCTTCATGGTCAGCCGGATAGGGTTCGGCGCCGCCTGCCCCAGACCACAGATCGAAGCATCCACCATGGTGGCGCTCAGCTCTTCCAGCAGATCCTGATCCCATTTGTCCGCCTGCATCAACTTGACCGCTTTTTCACAGCCCACGCGACAAGGGGTACATTGCCCACAGCTTTCGTCTTCAAAGAAGCGCAGCATGTTCAGCGCAGCCTCTTTGGCGCTGTCTTTGTGCGACAGAACCACCACGGCGGCCGAGCCGATAAAGGTGCCATGCGGTTGCAGCGTATCAAAGTCGAGCGGGATGTCATTCATATGTGCAGGCAGCAGGCCAGACGACGGGCCACCCGGTTGATATGCCTTAAATTCATGGCCCTCAAGCATACCGCCACAGGCCTCGATAATATCCGCAATAGTGGACCCTGCGGGAAGCAGATGCACGCCCGGGTTCTTCACTCGCCCCGATACCGAATAAGAACGCAGCCCCTTGCGGCCGTTTTTCTCAACCGAGGTCAGGATTTCCGGCCCTTCGCGCAGGATACGGGCGACCCACAGCAGGGTTTCCACGTTATGCACCAGCGTCGGACGATTGAAGATACCGACCTGCGCCACAAATGGCGGGCGGTGGCGCGGCTCGCCGCGCTTGCCTTCAATTGATTCGATCATCGCGCTTTCTTCGCCGCAGATATAAGCCCCCGCGCCGCGCCGCAGCTCGATATAGCCGGGCTCCACCAGGCCGGCCTCTTCCAAGGCTTTGATTTCATTAGCAAGGATGGTCAGCACGGCGGGATATTCATCGCGCATGTAGATAAAACAGGTCTCCGCCTCAACCGCCCAGGCGGCGATCAGCATGCCTTCCAGCATCAGATGCGGGGTGCGTTCGAGGTAGTAGCGGTCCTTGAACGTGCCCGGCTCACCTTCATCGCCGTTCACGGCAAGGTAACGCGGCCCTTCATTGGCGCGCACAAAACCCCATTTGGTGCCCGACGGAAATCCCGCGCCGCCAAGGCCACGCAGCCCTGCAGACAGGATGGTGTCCTGTACGTCTTTCCAGTTGCCTCCCTCACGCAGCTTGGTCAACTCGGCGTAACCGCCGTCAGCCGTATAGGCGCTAAGGTCTTGATATTCCGGAATATGTGCGTGAGTTTCCCCAGCGTCGATCGCGGCTACGGTCTTATCAAACGTGGCGTGATCAATGTGGTTGTGGCCCAGCTCCAGCACCGGAGCCGTATCACAACGCCCCATGCAGGGCGCGCGGACAACGCGGACCTCATCGGCGTTCAGCCCGTCTTCCAGCGCCTTTTGCAGTTGCTCTGCGCCTGCAAGTTCACAAGCCAGCGAGTCACAGACCCGGATGGTCAGCGACGGCGGTGGGGTCTCGCCTTCTTTCACCACATCGAAGTGAGCATAGAAGCTGGCCACCTCGTAAATCTCGGCCTGACCGGTGCCAATCTCTTGCGCCAGAGCGCGGATATGGGCGGCGGACAGATGGCCGTATTGGTCTTGGATCAAGTGCAGAAATTCGATCAAAAGATCGCGGCGACGCGGCCTATCCCCAAGTAATACTTGGATTTCTTCCATTGCCTGCGGCTCGACCTGGCGTCCTTTAGGCACCCGACGACCTTTGCCGCGTGCGTTTTTCCAGATCCCTTTTTTCTCATCCAAGGCCATTGCCCACTCCATAAACCGTTCCGGGCAATCCTATCCTGCACGCCAGTTGGGCCACATGTCAAAAACGACATAGGCGTGGCGGATTGCGCAGGATGCGCAGGGCAAATCGATGCAGCAAAGCGCATGGGGTGGATTGCCTATCCTTGCAAAATTCCCGATAGTTCGCCCGGGTGGGTCGGATGCGCATAGTTTGAGGACAAGACCATGAGCTATAAGCTACGCTATTTTGCTCTGGCAGCTATGATGCCGGTGGGGCTGCTGATTTTGGGAGCCGTCTTTGGCGGATGGTTCGCCCTCACCTCTCTTATCTATATGACATTGCTGTCTTTTCTCCTTGACGAGGGGATCGGAACACTGGCCGAAACAGCCGACCCGGATGATGATTTCACCACGGCAAACCAGCTGTCCGTGATACTGGCCATCGCTCATTTCATCCTGTTGCCGCTGGTGGTTTTTGCCCTGTCAGGCGGCACCGGAATTGGGATCTGGGCGGGGTTGGCTTTGGTTTTTTCTGCTGGGCTTTTCTTTGGACAAGTGTCCAATTCAAACGCGCATGAACTGATTCACCGCACCGATAAGCGACTGTTTAACCTTGGAAAATTCATCTACATCTCGCTTCTGTTTGGGCATCACACCTCCGCCCACAACAAAGTGCACCACCGCTTTGTTGCCACAGACGATGACCCAAATTCTGCCCGTGAAGGCGAGATTTTCTACATGTTTGCGCTGCGCGCCTGGCCGGGATCTTTCAAGGCCGGGTATGAGATGGAAAAAGCGGATATCCAGCGTGCGAAACAGGCCGGCAAGCGCAGGATAAACCCCTATGTCAGCTACCTTGGGGGGGCGGTTTTCATGTTGCTCCTGATCGGGTTTGCCTTTGGGGGCCTCGGCCTCTTCATCTATCTAATCATTTGTTTTCACGCCCAAATTCAACTCCTTTTGTCTGATTACGTGCAACATTACGGGTTGATGCGCACCCGCCGTGAGGATGGCAGTTATGAACCCGTGGGCGATCACCACAGCTGGAATTCGCCGCATTGGTTCACCTCGCATCTGATGATGAATGCCCCGCGCCATTCCGACCATCATGCCCACCCGATGCGGCCATATCCGGCGCTGCGCCTGCCTGATGCCACCCGCGCGCCGATGCTGCCATACCCGCTGCCGACCATGGCGACGCTGGCGCTGATCCCACCACTTTGGAACCGGGTGATGAAACGGTCGCTGGCGCATTGGCAGGAGATCCGAAAAGTTTAAACACTTTAAAGGTCCAGCGGGGCAAACTTTAAAATCTTTAACGGGTCACAGCAGCAAACTTTAAAGTTTTTAAGGGCGCAAGGACGCAAAGAGCGGCCGAGGGGCAGCCCAAATAGGCCGGTGCGCGCCCCAAATAAAATGGCTGTGCTGGCCGCATCCCCCCTTTCCGTGCGCAATTTCCCTAAGGTCAAGCAATGCCTGAGCATTTCCGCCCGGTTTTCCCCCTTGTTCGCACCCGGCGCTTGCGGGCATTCTGCGGGCGGAACAAACACAACGCACCAAAACACAACACACCAGCTGAATTTTACAAAAGTGAATTTGACGTGGGTGAATTTGACATGCGTGAACTGACATGGGGATGGATCTTTGGACTGGCTGACCGCTCTTTTAACATTTGAAAACCTTGGCAACCTGGTGATGCTCTGCTTCTTGCAGGCGGTGCTGGGGTTCGACAACCTGCTCTATATCTCGATCGAGAGCCAACGCGCACCGGTCGCACAGCAGGCAGCGGTGCGCTATTGGGGCATCATCCTTGCGGTGGCGCTACGCGTTGTGCTGCTGTTTACCATGATCCAGCTGATCGGCGCCCTGTCGGAACCGTTTTACATCTTTGACTGGAAAGGCGTTCTTGAAGGCGGGGTTAACTTTGCGACCGTCGTGTTCATTCTCGGCGGCATTTTCATCATCTACACCGCTGTGAAAGAGATCGGGCATATGCTGTCGATTGAGCATCTGGATGCGGATCTTGACCAGAAATCCGGTAAATCCGCCGCCAAAGTGGTGGGGTTGATCGTGTTCATGAACCTGATTTTCAGCTTTGACTCGGTGCTGTCTGCGCTGGCAATCACCGATGTGTTCCCGGTGCTGGCCGCCGCCATCCTGATCTCGGGCCTCGCCATGCTGGTGCTGGCCGATGGGGTCACGCGGTTTTTGGAAAAGAACCGCATGTATGAGGTGCTGGGCCTGTTCATCTTGCTGATCGTCGGCGTGGTGCTTTTGGGCGAAGCGGGCCCTGCGGCCGCACATGCGATGCATGATGATGGATTGCAGCTGAAACTCTTTGGCTATGCGCTGGTGCCAATGTCGAAATCCACCTTCTATTTCGCAGTTGTGGTGCTGTTTGTGGTTGAGGCAATCCAATCCGGTTATGCCCGCAAACTGGCCGCCGAGCGGCAGGCCGCGCAGAAGCACTGAACCAGTTGAAACAATGGTAAACCCGGCCCTGCGTGCCTATATTGAAATGCAAGTGACAGGAGGAATGGCATGAGTGGCAATGGTTTGCAGAAGACGGCCTATTTTGCGCTGGTGGCGCTGATCCTTTATGTCTCCGTGACAGGGGGCGCATGATGGCACAGCGCTATGGCGGCACCTATAGTCCGGATGAAAAGAAGGCTGCAGATCACCAGATGGTGGGGCAACACACACCGCCCCCCCGATCACCGTTGCAGGGAAAAACCGCAGCGCGGGCTGGCGCACGGGTGAACCTGCTGTTCCTGGCCCCCTTGCCGTTGGTGGGCATGGCGTTTTTCCGTGACCCCGGCGCGATGGCCCTGTCACTGGTGGGGGCGGGGCTTTTATTGTCCGCCGCCTGGCTGACCCGCGAAGGGGTAGCCGCACATGAGGCCTATGACGCGCGCAAACTGGCACGCAAACCTGCCTTTCCCCGCAAGATCTTTGCCTCTGTCCTGACCGGGGCCGGGCTTGCGGTGGCGGGATTGGTTCAGGGGTCACCCGTGCAGGCGGCGATCTACGCGGCTTTGGGCGCCGGGCTGCATCTGTTTTCTTTTGGGCCGGATCCGCTGCGTAACAAATCCACCGAAGGGGTGGATGCATTTCAGACCGACCGTGTGGCACGGGTGGTGGGCGAGGCGGAAGCACAGCTTTCAGCAATGCAAGAGGCCATTGGCCCACTGCGTGATCGTGCGCTTTTGGCACGGGTGGAACGGTTCCAAACCACCGCACGCGACATGTTTCGTGTGGTCGAAGAAGACCCGCGCGACCTGACAGCCGCACGCAAGTTCCTGTCGGTCTACCTGCGCGGTGCCCGCGAGGCATCGGTGAAATTCGCCGAGCTTTACACACGCAGACAAGACCGTTCTGCACGCGCCGATTATGAGGCGCTGCTGGATGATTTGGAACAGAATTTCGCCGCGAAAACAACGGCGTTGCTGCAAGATAACCGCACCGATCTTGACGTTGAGATCGAAGTGCTACGTGACCGCCTCGCCCGTGAAGGCGTGCGGATGAATGATTGAGAGAGGAATTTGACATGGCCACTTTGCCCAATGAGACCCAAGTGAAAGAACTGGAAGACGTGACCGCCGTGACCCTGCCTGAACCGATGGGCGATCTGGTTGTGCTGGCGGAGGCAGACGGGGATGCCCGCGCTGCGATCGAAAACGCATGGCAGAGATTGACATGGACGACAGTCAGTCGATCATCGAATTCGGCTCGGCCGCACAGGCGGAACTGCAGGTGATCAGCCAGGACATGCTGCAGGGGGTGCGCAACAAGGATCTGGGGCCTGCGGGCGACGGGCTGCGCTCGATGGTCACCACCATCCGCGGCTTTTCCGTGTCCGAGCTGGACATGCGGCGCAAGCAAAGCTGGTGGGAAAAACTGCTGGGGCGCGCCGCCCCGGCGGCGAAATTCATGGCACGCTTTGAAGACGTGCAGGGCCAGATCGACAAGATCACCGATAACCTGCTGACCCATGAACACACGCTCTTGAAGGACATCAAATCGCTCGACAAGCTTTATGGCAAAACGCTGGAATTTTATGACGAGCTGGCGCTTTATATTGCAGCGGGCGAGGCCAAGATCGACCAGTTGGATGCAGATGTGATCCCGGCCAAAGAGGCAGAAGTGGCCACCGCCCCGGAAAACGAAGGGGTGCTGAAGGCGCAGGAGCTGCGCGATTTGCGCGCCGCACGCGATGATCTGGAACGCCGCGTGCATGATCTGAGACTGACCCGTCAGGTGACAATGCAGTCGCTGCCCTCAATCCGGCTGGTGCAGGAAAACGACAAGTCGCTGGTCACCAAGATCAATTCGACGCTGGTGAACACCGTTCCGCTGTGGGAAACGCAGCTGGCACAGGCGGTGACCATCCAACGTTCAACCGAAGCGGCGGCGGCGGTCAAGGATGCCACCGACCTGACCAATGATCTTCTGAAGGCCAACGCCTCGAACTTGCGGGAAGCAAATGAGTTGGTGCGCGAACAGATGGAGCGCGGCGTGTTTGACATTGAGGCGATCAAAGCGGCCAATGCCGACCTGATTGGCACCATCGAAGACAGCCTGCGCATTGCCGATGAAGGCAAAGCCAAACGCGCCGACGCGGAAGAAGAGCTGATCAAAATGGAAGCAGAGTTGAAAAACACTCTTGCTGCCGCACGCGCCAGCACCCCCAGCCCGCAACCCGCCGGATAAGGTGGGCACGCGCCGGGCATACCACCGCCCAGGTTTCCGGGCCGGACGGCAGGCAATGCGCCCTGCCCGCCGGTTTCGGTTGTCTGGTTGGCGGCTGCCGGGTCGGGCAGGTTTTGGTTTACTTATGACCGGCGCGCTTTTGACCGGGCTTCTGTCCGGCTGCGCCATATCGCCATCTGCGGTGAAAACCTCGCGCATGCCACAATTGCGCCCGGCACCGGCCGTCTACACGCCACCCCCTGAAAGTGTGGAATTGGCGCGCTATTACCAACGGGTGCAGCGCGGGCTTTTGGTCAGCGGGCTGTTGCGCAGCGACGGTGGAGGCGTTGACACACCGTTCACCGACGAGATGCTGGCGCGCAATTTCATGCGACTGGCCTTTTCAAGCGAATACGCCCTGCCTGATCGCAACGCGTCCCAGCCTGCCGGGCAAATCCTGACCCGCTGGGACAGCCCGGTACGGATATCTTTGCAGTTTGGGGCCTCGGTTCCCAAGGACAAACGGGCCAAAATTGCGCAGACAACCAAAAACTACGGCGCCCGTCTGGCCCGACTGACCGGCCTGACGATCACCACCCTGACCCCCGGCAGTCGCCACGCCAATTTCCGCGTGTTCATCGTGGATGAAAACGAGCGCCGCGCGCTTGAACCAAAGCTTGCGCGCAGCGGCAGCTCGCTGTCGGCCAATGCCATTCGCAAGCTGATCAGCCTTGATCGCGAAAACTATTGCCACATCTTTGCCCGCTCACCGCTGGGCAGCGCCCGGTTGACCAAAGCGGACGTGGTGATCCGCTCTGAAATCCCGCCGCAGATGTTGCTGGCCTGCCTGCATGAGGAAATTGCGCAGGGTCTGGGCATCAGCAATGACCACCCCAAGGCGCGCCCGTCAATTTTCAATGACGACGAAGAATTTGGTCGGCTGACCACCCATGACGAGATGCTGTTGCGCATCCTTTACGACCCGCGTCTTGAGCCGGGGATGGGCGCGGATGAGGCGCGCCCGATTGTGCGCGAGATTGCGCGCGAGTTGCTGGCCCCCCTGCGCCAACGGTGGCCACGGCTGAGCCTGGCTGAGGGGGAGGGCCCCGGAGCTTTCCATAAGGACATATAACATGACCGACATTCTGTCTTATCCCTACAAGCCCAAACCCTGGCTGATGGTTATGGTGGTCGTTTTTTTCGCCGCCTGCGCTGCGGTGCTGGGGTCAGAGGCCCTTACCAATGATCGTGGCCTGACCCTGAATGGCATCCTCTCAATGGGCGAACAGGGGGCGACGTTCTTTTATGGCATATTGGCATTTCTGAGCATCGGCTTTGTCGGGATGGGCTGTATTGGAATTTGGACCAGCTTACGGTCCACCCGAACCGTACAATTGACACAAGATGCTCTGATCTGTCCCAAAAGCGGGATTAGCAAGACCATCATCACCGTGCCATATAGCAACATCACCGCGCTGGAGACCACCAGCGTCCAGAAACAGGTGTTTTTGCAGGTACATCACATAGGCGGAAAGCTGACAATCACTCGTCAGTTGTTTCCCTCAAACGAAACATTCGAAACGTTTGCGACACAGCTTGCCAACCGGCTGGAAGGTCCGCAGATTGCCGCTAAAGACTGACCCAACAGATTAGCGCAACAGATTGGCGTAATTCCTGTGCGCCCAAAAGGAGACGACAGATGGGTATTTTTGATTTTCTGACCGGTGAATTTATCGACGTGATCCATTGGGTCGACGACACGCGCGACACGATGGTGTGGCGGTTTGAACGCGAAGGGCATGAGATCAAATATGGTGCCAAGCTGACCGTGCGCGAAGGCCAGGCGGCGGTGTTCATCCACGAAGGGCAGTTGGCGGATGTGTTCACCCCCGGGCTTTACATGCTCGAGACCAACAACATGCCGGTGATGACCACGCTGAACCACTGGGATCACGGGTTCAAATCGCCGTTTAAGTCTGAGATCTACTACGTCAACACCACGCGGTTTGCCGACCTGAAATGGGGCACAAAAAACCCGATCATGATCCGCGACCCCGAGTTTGGCCCGACCCGCATCCGCGCCTTTGGCACCTATGCGGTGCGTGTGGTGGACCCGGCGAAATTCCTCGTCGAAATCGTCGGCACCGATGGCGAGTTTACCATGGATGAGATCAGCTATCAGATCCGCAATATCATTGTGCAGGCGTTTTCGCGCGTGATTGCCGGGGCTGGTATTCCGGTCCTGGACATGGCCGCAAACACCCAGGATCTGGGCAAGCTGGTGGCGCGGGAAATCTCGGGGGTGGTGGCAGAATACGGGCTGAGCATCCCCGAGTTCTACATCGAAAACATCTCGCTCCCGCCTGCGGTGGAAGAGGTGTTGGACAAGCGCACGTCGATGGGAATTGCCGGAAACCTGGACAATTACATGAAGTTCAACGCCGCCGAGGCGATGGGGGCGGAAGGCTCGGCCATGGCCGCCTCGATGGGTGCGGGCATGGGGGCCGGTATGGGCATGAGCATGGCCCAGGGTATGTCAGGCGGTATGGCGGGCGGTGCACAACGTGTCCTTGGGGGACTGCGCCCGCACAATCCACCGCACCGCAGACTTCCCCCATTGCCCCCCGCCCCCACCGGTAGAGAAGCTTTGGCATCTGGCGGAAGACGGCAAGACCAAAGGGCCGTACTCCAAAGCGAAACTGGGCAGGATGGCGGGCGATGGCACGCTCACACGCGAAACCTATGTCTGGACGCCGGGGCAGGATGGCTGGCTGCACGCAGAACATGTGGCGGAACTGGCCCAACTGTTTACCGTGGCCCCGCCCCCGCCCCCCAGCGCCTGATCCGCCTGCTCAGATCCCCTGACATGGTGCGCCTGACCATCTGTGCGCACCGATCACCTTGGCAAGAAAACGCCCGCCGGAGGCAAGACAGTCAATGAGCCAGCCGCCCGAAGCCCCTCGCCCAGAGGACACCCATCGCTTCCCCTGCGACCAATGCGGCGCGGATTTGCGATTTGACCCCACAACCGGCATGCTCGGCTGTGATCACTGCGGTTTTCAAGCCCCATTTGAGGCGGCACATGAGATCGGGGCAAAGCCGCTGATCGAATTGGATTATCGCGCCGCACTTGCACAGACATTGTCAGATGAGACACGCGAAGACACCCAGGCCGCCACCTGCTCTAACTGCGCGGCGGTGTTTGAATTTGACCCGGACCGCCACGCGGCAGAATGCCCGTTCTGCGCCACCCCGGTGGTCGCAGGCACCGGGCATCATCGCCAGATCAAACCCAAAGGCGTGGCCCCTTTTGCCCTGTCCGAACACGAAGCGCGCGACGCGATGAACCGCTGGCTTGGCGCGCTGTGGTTTGCCCCAAACGGGCTGCAGGATTACGCCCGCAAGGGGCGCAAGCTTTCAGGCATTTACGTGCCGTATTGGACCTATGACGCCCAGACCAGCACCCGGTATTCCGGCCAGCGCGGCGATGATTATTATGTCGAGCGCACGGTCATGGTTGAAGGCAAACGCCAGACAAGACGCGAGCGCAAAACCCACTGGTCTGCACGCTCTGGCCGGGTGGCGCGGTTTTTTGATGACGTGCTGGTGCTGGCCTCAAAAGGCTTGCCGCAGACCTACACCAAAGGGCTGGCCCCCTGGGATCTGTCGCGGCTGGAACCCTACAGCCCGCAATATCTGGCCGGATTTCAGGCCGAGGCCTATACGGTTGAGCTGGCCGACGGGTTTACTGCCGCGCGCGAACATATGGACCGGGTGATCCTGCGCGACGTGAAATTCGACATTGGCGGCGACCGGCAACGGGTCAGCGCGCTGGACACGGATGTGTCGCAGGTGACCTTCAAGCACATCCTGCTGCCGGTCTGGATGGCGGCCTATAAATACCGCGGCCAGACCTATCGCTTTGTGGTCAACGGCCAGACCGGACAGGTGCAGGGCGAGCGGCCCTGGTCAGCGGTGAAAATTGCCATTGCGGTGATTTTGGGGCTGCTGGTGGCCGGGGCGGTCGGCTATGTGGTGGCGATGAACCAATAATACCACATTGGCCAAGGGATGGAACAGGACAATGAGACGAAACGCCGTCGGGAGCCAATATGGATTTTGATGCCTTTCAGGCGCTGCTCAGCGCCCGCCATTCCTGCCGCGCCTTCCTGCCAGAGGCACTGCCGGATAAGGTGATCACCCAGATCCTGAGCGCCGCACAGCGGGTGCCCAGTTGGTGCAACGCACAGCCATGGCAGGTCGAGGTGACCCGTGCACCCGAAACCAACCGGCTGCGCGCCGCGCTTTACGATCATGCCACCCAGTCGCCGCAGGCCCCTGATGTGGACTGGCCCAAGGCCTACACCGGCGCCCATCAGGCACGGCGCAAAACCTGTGGGGTGCAGCTTTATGAAAGCCTTGGCATCAAAAGGGGCGACCGCGCGGCCTCTGC
>JQGR01000042.1_pt1 | contig 25351 bp, 27 predicted proteins | sample 210181 | NCBI WGS metagenome assembly JQGR01 (sample SAMN02928655, study PRJNA255238) | bioreactor metagenome | biome: continuous culture; feature: L-culture metagenome assembled contigs; material: continuous culture biomass; isolation source: continuous culture inoculated with microbial biomass... | reverse complement strand
CTTCCGCGCGTTGATGCAGGAGAAATGGCAGCCCGCCTCGCGCACAATTGAGCCCTATTTTGACGATCCGACCTATGTGGATGCCCTCGCCCAATCGGTGGAACGGGGCTATGCGGCGCTCGACAAACGGCCTGATCTGCTGGTTGTGTCTTACCACGGGATGCCAATTCGCTATCTGGAAGAGGGCGATCCCTATCATTGCCAATGCCAGAAAACCACGCGCTTGCTGAAAGAGCGATTGGGATGGGATGAAAAAGACATCGCCACCACCTTCCAATCGGTGTTTGGGCCGGAAGAATGGTTGAAGCCCTATACGGTGGAAGAAGTCGCGCGGCTTGCAAAAGCGGGCAAGAAGAACATTGCGGTTATTGCCCCTGCATTCTCAGCCGATTGCATCGAAACGCTTGAGGAAATCCAGGAAGAAATTCAGGAAGCCTTTGTGGAAGCGGGCGGCGAAAGCTTTACCTACATTCCCTGCCTTAACGATGACGACGCACATATCAAAGCATTGGTTGGTGTGGCGGAGCGCAGCCTGCAGGGTTGGCTAAAGTAGGCTCTCATTCAGCGTAAAATGCAAACCTGTGGGGCATGGCTCAGGCGTTTTGCACCCTCAGGTGCCATGGCCGCGGCGAGCGGCATGGGTTTTCCGGAACAAGAACTTGTCTGGCCCGCAGCCCATGTCCATATAGGTTAAAACGAAATTGGAGGCATTATGGCGGATACGGATTTTCCCGGCTGGCACGGCACCACCATTATTGGAGTGCGCAAAGGGGGCAAAGTTGTCATTGCGGGGGACGGGCAAGTCAGCCTTGGTCAGACCGTCATCAAGGGCAGCGCACGCAAGGTTCGCAGGCTCAGCCCCGGCGGGTTTGACGTGGTTGCGGGATTTGCCGGATCCACGGCGGATGCGTTCACTTTGCTTGAACGGCTTGAAGCAAAGCTGGAGGCCACACCCGGTCAGCTGGCCCGCGCCTCGGTTGAGCTGGCGAAGGACTGGCGCACCGATAAGTACCTGCAAAAGCTGGAAGCGATGCTGATTGTGACTGATGGCAAAGAGCTGTTGGTGATCACCGGGGCCGGGGATGTACTGGAACCGGAACATGACGTGGCCGCAATCGGGTCTGGCGGGAATTTTGCACTTGCCGCCGCGCGTGGCCTGATTGAGGGTGATCTGGACGCGGAAACTGTTGCCCGCAAGGCCATGGCGATTGCCGCCGATATCTGCGTCTATACCAATGGAAATCTGACGGTTGAGGAGATCGGCGCCTAAGCCTTACCTCCAAAAATCAGAGGCCGATCCGCAAAGACCGGCCCCTGATGATCTCAGCGGGTTCATTTCAGGCTAGCAACACCAAGCGGCACATTTGCCACCTCACACCAAATGTAAATCTCATTGAAATCATCGATTTTCATCGTTGACGGAATGGCATAGCGCTGCTGACCGTTCAAATCGAGCAAGGCACCCAGATAGGCGGTTTTGTCATAGCGGCCATCCTTGCCAAACCCCACCCGCGGATCCGGTCCGCCGTCGAGCGAGAAATCCTCGGCAAGAACAACAAAACGGCGATCGCCGTCGGTGATGACCTTCACACCACCACTGGTTTCATGGTTGCTGCGACCTTCAAACGTACCGGATGACAGCATCTTCATGTCTTTGGCCATTTCATCTGCCAGTACGGGGGCTGCGGTGGCGATAGCGACACCTGCAACGGATGCGAATTTAAAGAATGCGCGACGGTTCATGTGGTTTCCTCCTGTTTTCGATCCGCAATACCTAGCAAGCAGGAAATTTCGCGAAACCCCTTCTCACAAAGGACTTATCCACTGTTATCTGGCTGTGAATTTCCGTGACCACGCGTGATATCGGCGTGAGTTCTTGTTCTTTCCCGCCAAGATACATAGGTTCTGTTCATCCGAAATCAGGAGTGCAGGATGACCGATCTGACCCCCCGCGAAATCGTTTCCGAACTGGACCGTTTCATCATTGGACAGAACGACGCCAAACGCGCCGTGGCCGTTGCGTTGCGCAATCGTTGGCGCCGCAAACAGCTGTCGGCTGATCTGCGCGATGAGGTTTATCCCAAGAACATTCTGATGATCGGGCCAACCGGTGTGGGCAAAACCGAAATCTCGCGCCGCCTGGCCAAACTGGCCCGCGCGCCATTCCTGAAGGTTGAGGCCACCAAGTTCACGGAAGTGGGCTATGTCGGGCGCGATGTGGAACAGATCATCCGCGATCTGGTGGATGCGGCCATCATTCAAACCCGCGAACAGATGCGCGAAGATGTGCGCACCCGCGCCGAAGAAAACGCCGAAGAACGCGTGATCGAGGCAATTGCCGGCTCTGACGCCCGCGATGCCACCCGCGAGATGTTTCGCAAGAAGCTGCGAGATGGGCTGCTGGACGACACAATGATCGAACTGGATGTGGCCGATACCTCAAACCCAATGCAGATGTTTGACATGCCCGGGCAACCCGGTCAGGGCATGGGCATGCTGAACCTTGGCGACATGTTTGGCAAAGCCCTTGGCGGGCGTACCACGCGGCGCAAGATGACCGTGCGCGAAAGCTATGAGGTGCTGATGGGTGAAGAAGCAGACAAGCTTCTGGACGATGAAACAGTCTCTAAGGCAGCGATGGAAGCGGTCGAGCAGAATGGCATCGTCTTTCTTGATGAGATCGACAAGGTCTGTGCCCGGCAAGAAGCGCGCGGCGGGGATGTGTCGCGCGAAGGGGTGCAGCGGGATCTGTTGCCGTTGATCGAGGGCACTACCGTTTCAACCAAACACGGCCCGGTGAAAACCGATCATATCCTGTTCATCGCATCTGGCGCGTTCCACATTGCCAAACCGTCAGATCTGTTGCCGGAACTGCAAGGTCGCCTGCCGATCCGGGTGGAATTGCGCGCCCTGACCGAAGCCGATTTTGTCCGCATCCTGACCGAAACCGACAATGCACTGACGCTGCAATATACCGCGCTGATGGGCACGGAAGAGGTGAAGGTGGAATTCACCGATGATGGCATCGCCGCACTTGCAAATATCGCCGCTGAGGTGAACCGCGATGTGGAAAACATTGGCGCCCGCCGACTTTATACCGTTCTGGAACGGGTGTTTGAGGAGCTAAGCTTCTCGGCCCCGGATCGTGGCGGCGAGATTGTCACCGTAGATCGTGCTTTTGTAGACGACAACCTTGGCACGTTGATGAAATCCTCGGACCTGAGCCGCTACGTGCTGTAAGTGTCACTGCATGCCTGCGCTCGTTAAGACACAGAACACCTCGGAAAAGATACGTCGCCCGGAAAGGGGCGGCGTTTTTTCCATGGTTCTGCTATTGTCGGCGCGTTCCAACCAACCAAGTGTCTCACCGTGCGCCTGATTTTCCTGTTGCTGACCAGTATTACCCTCATTGCCTGCGCGCCGCGGGGCAAAATCACGCTGCATGCGGGGGCGGGTGAGGTTGGCGATGTTCAAAAGATCTACCTCGGCACCACGCGTGAATTTGACACCACCACCGGGCGCCCCACCGGCAATCGCGGGGATCGGCTTCAATTTGGCAGCCTTGATGTTTCGGTGCCGCCAGATCGTGAACCCGGCAGTATCAATTGGCCCCACCGCGCCCGCCCCGATCCCAGCAAGCATTTTCTGGTAGATGATTTTGCCGTGTTCAATTCACCCGACGCCTTTACCGCCGCGTTGCGCAAAGAGCTGCGCGGGCGTAAGGGGGAGGAACGGGTGGCAACGATCTTTGTGCATGGGTTTAACAACACCTTCTCGGAAGGCATTTATCGTTTTGCACAGCTGATCGAGGACCTCGACCTGCCGTTTCTGCCGATCCATTATTCCTGGCCCAGTGCCGGGCATCCTCTGGGCTATGGGTTTGACCGGGATTCCATGCTGTACGGCCGCGATGGGCTGGAACAGCTGATCGAAGCCACCACTCGTGCCGGTGCAAAAGAGGTGATCCTGATTGGCCACTCAATGGGCGCGCTTTTGACAATGGAAAGTCTGCGTCAGTTGGCCATTGGCGGCAAGAAATCAGTGATAAGCAAGATTGGCGGGGTGATGCTGTTGTCACCCGACATCGACATTGACCTGTTTCGCCAGCAAGCACAGCGGATCGGGAAACTGCCACAGCCGTTTTATATTTTCAGCTCTACCAACGACAAGGCGCTGCGGCTTTCTGCAGGGCTGACCGGGCAGACGGAACGGTTGGGGAATGCCGAAGACATCGCACCTCTGGCCGACCTCAACGTAACGCTTGTAGATGTGTCGGCGTTCTCGGACGGGGCAGGGGATCACAATATTGCGCTGGCCTCCCCCGGATTTCTGCGCCTGGTGCAATCTGTTCCCGACCTGACCGGGGATATTGCCAACGTACGCAGTCCGGACCTGCTGCCGGGCACGGTTTTGGTGGTGCAAAATGCCACCAAGCTGGTGATCGGCAACCCAAACAGGCCCAGTGGCGGGTAAAGTCGCCTAGCGCGTCCTGCGCAGATAGACGTAATACGCACCCTGGCCACCATGCTTCAAATGCGCCTCGGATATCTGCAACACATGCTGCTTCAACGGCGCCATATGCAGCCAATGTGGGACCTGATGGCGCAACACACCGTGGCGCACCGGAATAGGGCCTCCCTCATCACGGTGTTTGCCCTTGCCGGTGATCACCAAAACCAAACGCCGCTGATCTGCCGCCGCTTCAAGAATGAACCGGGTCAAGATTGGATGGGCCTGGGCAATGGTCATGCCATGCAGGTCAATGCGCGCCTCTGGCGACAGGCGACCCTTTTTCATTCGACCAAAGGTTTTCTTGTCCATTGCCAGCCGCTGCGCTGCAATCTGATCTGCCACGGGCGGAGCAAGATCATGGCCGGCGTTGCGCGGTTTTGCCGCCTCACCTATGCGAAATCTGGGGTGGTTTACCTCGGGCAATTTTGGCGTAGATCTTAGGTTTTCTGCAGGATTAGTGACCTTTTCCGGGCGCGGGGTATGCATGCGCTGGGTATTGTCAGCCACCTTTTGCCACAAGGCCTTTTCTTCATTGCTCAAATGCCGCGGACGCCTGACCATTGCTCAGTCCTCAGCGCCAAGCGCAAACGCGCGCTGGATTGGCATCAGCACCAGCATCCGGCCACCATCCTTGATTTTTCCAGCCAGAACGCCTGCATTTTTGCCGGTGCCCCAGAAAATATCTGCACGCTGCGCCCCTTTGACCCGCGACCCGGTATCTTGGGCGATCATCAGCCGGCTAAACGGCTCTTTTCCCGCTTTCTCCAGCCAGACCGGTGCACCAAGCGGAGTATATTTCGGGTCCACCGCCAGTGATCGTTGCGCGGTGATCGAGCGGTTCATCGCGCCAAGCGGGCCTTTGTGTTTTGGCACCCGCCCCAGCTCGCGAAAAAATACATATGAGGGGTTTGACATCAAAAGATCATGGCCATCCACTGGATTGCGCCGCACCCAATTTCGGATCACCGCCTGCGAGACCTGATGTTTATTATAGATCCCACGCCGCACCATTTCATTGCCGAGGGACTTGAACGGGTGGCCATTATTGCCGCTATAACCCAGACGAATGGCGCTGCCATCGGTCAGGCGAATGCGGCCAGAGCCTTGAATTTGCAGGAATTGTAAATCAACCGGATCCGCCACCCAGGCAATCTCCAGATCGCGCCCGATCAACACGCCCCCCTCATCAATTGCCCGTCGCGGGTGCCAGGGCTGGCCTTTCGCGATGCCAGATGGTTTGCGATAGATCGGGTAACGGTAGATCTCGGTTTCAACCCGGGACCCGGGGATCTCCGGCTCATAATACGCGGTAAACAGCGGATCTACGCCGTTTTCGATCAGCACAGGACGGAAAAACAATTCAAAAAATGCGCGCGCCGAGGTGCCGCTGGCCACATGGCGCTGCGCCACCGCACAAAGCGGCGCCCACTGCGGCTCATCAAGATCGATACAGGTGTCGAGAAAAACAGAAAGGGCCGCCTCGTGGTCATCAACGGCCCAATTGTTCAGATCAGAATAGTCCAGCACCGTGACACGGGCATCAAGGGGCATTTCATCCCCAAGCCCCGCAAGGCTGGCGTGCCCCAAAGGGCCAGCGCGATTGCCAGCCCACGCAAAATCATCCGCCAGTGGCCACCAGCTGCCAGTTCGGGTTGTTGCTGCCCATGATGCGAGCAAAGGTCCAGATATCTTTCTGGCGCTTCACCTCATTCGGGTTGCCTTCAATCACCTCACCGCCTTTGTCACGCACAACTGAAGTCAGTTCGCCCACAAAGCGCACAGTGACTTCGCCTTCCCCCGTGTCCGGATCAAAGGCAGCACCTTCCAGCTTCAGCTCGCGCAGGCCCACAAAATTGGCTTCAATGGTCAGCCCCTGTTCCCGGCGGCTTTCCACCACCATGGCAAAGCTTTCATAGACGTCATCGGAAAGAAACGTTTTGATATCAGCCAGTTCGCCCGCTTCAAACCCCATCAGGATCATTTCATAAGCACCACGCGCACCACCGAGAAACTCGCCAACCGAAAAGTCGGGTTCCAGCGCCTTCATCGCCACAAGCGCACGGGCCGCATCTGAATTTTCATCCACATGATCGGTGATATCACTGTCAGGCCCACCTTCGATCACCTCGAAGCTGTTGCGCTGGGAGCGTGGGCTATCTTGCCGCGTGACCTGCGGTTTTTCATATCCTTCGCGCGTGCCAAGCACATCGCGCAGGCGCAGGATCAGGAACAGGGCAATGCCGGCCAGCACCAAAAGCTGGATCAGGGGGGAACTCATATGGACCTCTTTTTCTAGACGCTCTGGAAACACGTTCACCGCAAACATATGTAAGTATTGCGGGCGGACAAGTCCACCGCAGCAAATGAAAAACGAGGTATCTCATGTGGCTCTTTGCCCTGTTCATCGCAGTTCCGCTGATTGAAATCGCATTGTTCATCCAGATCGGCGGGCTGATTGGCCTATGGCCGACCCTGCTGATTGTTGTGCTGACCGCCATGATCGGCACCCAGTTGATGCGCGCTCAAGGTGCGATGGCCATGGCAGATTTGCGAAATAGTTTCGGACAGCTGCAGGACCCGACAGAGCCTTTGGCCCATGGCGCGATGATCCTGTTTTCAGGTGCGCTGCTGCTTACGCCGGGGTTCTTCACCGATGCAGTCGGCTTTGCACTTTTGATCCCTGCTGTCCGGCGCGCGGTGTACAAGCACCTTAAATCAAAAGTGAAAGTGCAAAGTTTTTCAATGGGTGGGCAGATGGGAGGTCGGGACAATTATCCCGGCGACCCCAATCATGCCAATACAGACGATGATGTGATTGATGGCGAATTTACCGACGTATCACCAGAAAAACGCCCAACCCATAAGGTGGAAAAAGGCCCCTCTGGCTGGACCAAACATTAACGTCCAAAAACAGACGTCCGATGGTCGCGCAGATAGATCTTCAGCCAAGGCGTGAAACGCTCAGGTGATTGGGCAATTTCAGTGTCTAATTCATCCGAATCTACCCAACGTATCGCCTGAACTTCTTCTGGATTAGGGTCGGTATTTGGGGGCGTATCACAATGGATCACAAACAGGTCCACCACCTCATGCTCCACCAATCCGCCCCCGACATCTGCGCGATATTCCAACAGCTCAACCCACACCGGATCAAACCCCGTGATCCCCAGCTCTTCCTCCAATCGCCGGATCGCACAATGGCGCGGGTCTTCCCCCCAATGCGGATGGGTACAGCAACTGTTCGCCCAAAGACCCGGCGTGTGATACTTGCCCGCCGCGCGCTGCTGCAACAGCACTTTGCCGTCACATATCACAAACACCGACACCGCTTTATGGCGCAGGCCCTTCACATGCGCCTCAAGTTTGTCGACAGGGGTCAGGGTGCCATCCACCCAGGTGGGGATCATCGTATTCATCCCGGCTGTTTAGCGATTTTAACGCGGCCAGAAAAGCCCCGCAGCGCCACTTGACCACATCGGTTGTGCCTGCCCAACCAAGGTGCTAGGCATCTTCCCAACCAATTTTTGAAGGAGAGCCCAATGGCCGAGGAACAACAAGCCCCCGCGCCGCCCAAGATGCAAGTCCTGGGCCAATTCATCCGCGACATGTCTTTTGAGAACATCCTCGCCCAAAAAGGCGTAGATGGCGAAGTTCAGCCGGAAATCAACGTCGAAGTTGCATTGGATGCACAGAAGCGGCCAGTCGACAACCAGTATGAAATCACCACGAAATTCACCGTGGGATCAAAAAATAAAAACGGCGGTCAGCAGTTGTTCCTGCTCGAGCTGGAATATGGCGGCATTTTCCACGTGGAAAACGTTCCGGAAGAACAGCTGCACCCATTCCTGATGATCGAATGCCCGCGCATGCTGTTCCCGTTTGTACGTCGCATCGTGTCAGACATCACCCGCGATGGTGGCTTCCCGCCGCTTAACCTGGACACTGTTGATTTCCTTGCACTTTACCGTGCCGAAATCGAACGTCGCGCCGCAGCTGAAGCTGCAAACGCGCCGCAGAACTAAGCCGTTTTAGAAATCTGTCAGGGATCAGTTCCCTGATATTTTCTTCCAAAGCGCGTCGTCGCCCAGCTTGTCGATGAATTCGGCGTGGGCGGCGGCTTCTCCTTCCGACACCCGCGAGGGCAGGGGGGTGGGCCGTGCCATTGGCCGCCAATCATCCACCATCTCTGTTGTCGTCGTGTTGTCCGGCCCCCCGGCCAACACCAGATCCGGCTGACGCCCACCAATCAGTTCCAGATAGACTTCCGCCAGAATTTCACTGTCCAGAAGCGCGCCGTGCAGCGTCCGGTTTGAGTTATCGATACCAAACCGGCGACACAATGCATCCAATGAGGCCGGTGCCCCCGGAAATTTCTTCCGCGCAATCGCCAGGGTATCCAAAGCGCGTTCCCACGGGATTTCCCGCAGACCCATCCATTTCAGCTCGGCGTTGAGGAATTTCATATCAAACGCCGCATTGTGAATGACCAGCTTGGAATCGCCGATAAAATCAATGAACGCCTGACCTACCGCTTTGAACACCGGCTTGTCTTTCAACAGCACTTCCCCCGCTTCCGCTGCGCGGGGCGTGGGCAACAGGTCGGGGCCGATACCGTGAACACCAAAGGCTTCCTCGGGCATGCCCCGTTCCGGGTTGATGTATTGGTGATAGGTGCGCCCGGTTGGCATGTGGTTGATCAGCTCCAGACACCCGATCTCAACAATGCGGTCACCGGATTTGGGATCAAATCCAGTGGTTTCAGTATCGAGCACAATCTCACGCATTCAACTTCTCCTGAATATGGGCCAGAACGTCGTCCACGGCGGCCTCGGCCTGTTCAAAGCTTTCGGTTGATATGATCACATCCGCCCGCGCGCGTTTCTCTGCATCAGACACTTGTTTGGCAAGAATAGTCTCGAATTGGACTTCTGACATCGTGCCGCGCTCCATCACACGGGCGCGTTGTAATTCCGCCGGGGCAGAGACCACAACCACCAAATCAACATGTTCCTGCGCCCCGATTTCAAACAGCAACGGCATGTCGAGAAGCACAATATCAGTCTCTATTTCAGCCAAAAAATGCGCCCGATCCTGCGCGACCAGAGGATGCACAATCTGCTCAATCTGTTTGAGCGCATTTGGATCACGCCCAATCCAGTCTTTAAGCACCTCGCGATCCACGCCACCATCAATGATTGCTTCAGGGCAAATCATCTTAATTTGCCGAACCGCTGCACCACCCGGCGCATAGATCCGATGCACCGCCGCATCTGCATCCCAGATCGGAATGCCACGCGCGAGAAACATTTTTGCTGTGGTGGATTTCCCCATACCGATTGAACCAGTAAGACCAATAATAAAAGGGTTGCTCATAGCCCCAACACCACGTTTCGCAGTTCCTCAGTAACTTCCGGACGGGTGCCAAACCAGCGCTCAAAACCAGGCACCGCCTGATGCAGCAACATACCCAATCCGTCGACAACCTGGCAGCCCGCATCCTCGGCCGCTGCGAGCAAGGGGGTTTTCAGCGGGGTATAAACAATATCGGTAACCACTTGCCCCGACTTCAGCCCATCAAGGGGACGCGCAATTCAGGCTTGCCGACCATACCCAATGAGGTCGTGTTCACCACGGTTTTTGCCTCGTCGATCATATTCCCCGCCTGTACCCAATCCACGACACTGACCCTTGTGCCAAATTCCGAACGGAGCGCATCTGCACGGGTCCGGGTGCGGTTGGACAGGAAGACCTCCGGCACCCCCACTTCAAGAAGCGAGGCAATCACCGCCCGCGATGCGCCGCCTGCACCAAACACAGCGGCGGGACCCGCAGTAGGATCCCAGTCAGGGGCACCCTGACGCAGGTTTTCAATAAACCCGTAACCATCTGTATTATCTGCATGAATTGTGCCATCATTTCGAAAGATCAGGGTGTTCGCCGCCCCCATCAAAGCCGCGCGGTCAGTGACGACATCTGCAAGTTTCAACACCTCTTCCTTATGCGGAATGGTGACGTTGCAGCCCACAAATCCAGCCTTTGGCAAGGTGCGAATGACTTCTTCCAGATCTTTGACCTCAACCCGCAACGGCACATAATGCCCGGGAAGCTGCATGGTTTTCAGCCAATGCCCATGCAGTCGCGGTGACAGGGAATGTTCAATCGGATCACCGATCACGCCAGCCAGGGGAATGCGATGTTCGCTCATATCTTCACCTCTCCTCGTTCGATCAGGAATGACAGTAATTCGGTCAGCGGCAAACCCAGCACATTGAAATAATCACCTTCGACTTTCGAAAACATCCGCACACCTTCTTCTTCCAGTTTATAGCCGCCGACCGAGTGGCAAATACTGTCCCAGTTCCGCGCCACGTAATCCTCAATATACTCCACACTGAGATCACGCATCTTCATGCGCACCAAACCAACATGCCGCCACAATGGCTTGCCCGCTTGATACAAAACCGCTGCGGACAGCAGGCGGTGTGTTTTACCTGACATTTCAGTAAGTTGCGAAATAGCTTCCTGCACAGAAGACGGTTTTGACATCACCTCTCCCCCCAAGTCAGCAACTTGATCACATCCCAAAACCAAGGCGTCCGGATGTTTTTCACTGATCTTTCGCGCTTTGAACTCGGCCAGCGCATCTGCCAGATCCCGTGAGTGTGCCCCTTCAGCTTTTAAAGACATTTTAATCATATCTTCATCAATACGTGCGGGAATAATCTCAAAGACAAGGCCTGAATTGCGCAAAAGCTCTGCGCGAATTTCCGAGCCTGAGGCCAGAATGAAGTGTGACGCCATGGGACAACCCTGTGGAAAAACTCTGTGTGTTCCGGTGTTCGCTTTCAGGGGTAACCTGCCCCTGCACTGCACCTGCGGATAGTTCGCCACTTCCTACGCGAAAATCCTCAGCTCTTCCACTGTTGAGAAGTTTTCCACGGGAGAAATGCTGCCCCAGTTGAAAGGAACTTTATCCGCGCAGTTATCCCCAAAGCAATGCCAGCGAATCTCTCATAAAAACTTGGCAAGCTAAAACTTGTCCCCGATCAAAGTAGCGTTTTGTCCACCTGTGTAAAACGCATGGGAAAGATCAATAATCCCCATTATCCACAGGCCCTACTTAATCATCATCTTTTCTTTTAAATATATATTATTTTAGGAAGAGAAAAACGGGATCTCAGAAAGGCAGGCTAAGACATGGGTGATATTCTTGCAGATTGGTACTTCTGGACCAAATCGCTTCATATTGTGTCAGTGATCGCCTGGATGGCAGGGATTTTTTATCTGCCACGTCTGTTTGTCTATCATGCCGAGGTGGTTGGATCCGGCAATGAAACTGATGATCTGTTTCAGATCATGGAACGGCGGCTTCTGAAGGCAATCATGAACCCGGCCATGATATCGACCTGGATTTTTGGCCTTTGCTGCTTGCGACCCCTGGTGTGGTGGATTGGAGCGACCTTTGGCCCTGGTTCAAGGGTGCCTCTGTGCTTGGGATGACATGGTTTCACATGTGGCTTGCTGCACGACGCAAGGAATTCGCCGCTGGGCGCAATACACTCCCCGGTCGGCGTTATCGGATGATGAATGAGGTTCCCACGCTTCTGATGCTCGTGATCGTCTTCTCCGTGGTGTTTAAATACTGACGTTGCAGGCTGAGAATGGGTGAAAACCCTGCACCATCTTGACTCACAGGGTGACGACAGCGTATCTGGCATCTAAGCAGGCCGTCCGGCCATTGCATCTTCACGACTGCACAATTGTATCAATGACGCGTCATCGCGTATCGCAAGGGTATTCCCATGTCCGAAAACCGTTTGAATCTGGCTGAATTGAAAGCCAAAAGCCCAAAAGAGCTGGTGGCAATGGCCGAAGAGCTCGAGATCGAAAATGCCTCGACCATGCGCAAAGGCGAGATGATGTTCTCGATTCTCAAAGAGCTTGCGGAAGAGGAATGGATCATCGGTGGTGATGGTGTTCTTGAGGTGGTTCAGGATGGTTTCGGTTTCCTGCGCTCGCCCGAAGCAAACTATCTGTCTGGTCCAGATGACATCTACGTGTCGCCGAATGTGATCCGTCAATATTCGCTGCGCACCGGTGACACCATCGAAGGCATCATTCAGGCGCCCGGCGAGAATGAGAATTATTTTGCCATCACCGAGGTTGAAAAGATCAACTTTGGCGACCCGGAACTGGCCAAACACAAGGTTGCGTTTGACAACCTGACGCCGCTTTACCCGGATGAACGCCTGAAGATGGAGATCGAAGATCCGACCATCAAAGATCGGTCTGCGCGGATAATCGATCTTGTGTCGCCGATCGGGAAAGGCCAGCGTTCGTTGATTGTGGCGCCGCCGCGCACCGGTAAAACCGTGCTGCTGCAAAACATCGCCCATTCGATCGAAGCCAACCATCCGGAATGCTACCTGATTGTTCTTCTGATTGATGAACGCCCGGAAGAGGTGACCGACATGCAGCGGTCAGTGAAAGGTGAGGTTGTATCTTCGACCTTTGATGAACCCGCAACCCGTCACGTGGCTGTGGCCGAAATGGTGATCGAAAAGGCAAAACGCCTGGTGGAACACAAACGCGATGTTGTGATCTTGCTTGATTCCATCACCCGCCTTGGGCGCGCCTTTAACACTACGGTGCCATCGTCGGGCAAGGTTCTGACCGGTGGTGTGGACGCCAATGCATTGCAACGCCCAAAACGCTTCTTCGGTGCTGCGCGAAACATTGAAGAGGGCGGTTCGCTGACCATCATCTCTACAGCGCTGATCGACACCGGGTCGCGTATGGATGAGGTGATCTTTGAAGAATTCAAAGGGACCGGTAACTCGGAAATTGTTCTGGACCGCAAAGTGGCAGACAAACGGGTGTTCCCGGCAATCGACATCCTCAAATCCGGCACCCGGAAAGAGGATCTTCTGGTTGACGCCAAAGACCTACAGAAAACCTACGTTTTGCGTCGAATCCTAAACCCGATGGGCACAACCGACGCCATCGAGTTCTTGATTTCGAAGCTGAAACAAACCAAATCCAATGGCGAATTCTTCGACTCGATGAATGCGTAACTCTTAATAATTACAATGGCTTAGATATGGATACCATATTTGCATTGGCATCAGCTCGCGGCAAAGCGGGTGTGGCTGTGGTCCGGATTTCCGGGCCACAGGCATTTTCGGCCTGCGGAAAACTTGCGAAAAACCTTCCTGGCGCACGTCGTGCAGTGTTGCGCAAGCTTTCAGCGTTGGACGGCACCTACCTTGATCAGGCTTTGGTGTTGTGCTTCGAAGAAAACGCTAGTTTCACCGGCGAAAAAGTCGTTGAACTTCAATTGCATGGCTCTACGGCTGTGGTCCGCGCTGTCCTTGCAGAGCTTGGTAAAATTGATGATCTCCGTATGGCAGACCCCGGTGAATTCACCCGTCGGGCCTTGGAAAACGACCAGATGGATCTGGCCCAGGTTGAAGGTCTTGCTGATCTTCTTGATGCGGAAACAGAAGCGCAGCGAAAGCAGGCGTTGAACGTACTGTCTGGTGCGTTGGGCACCATCGCGGAAAGTTGGCGAACAGATTTGATCCGGGCCGCCGCATTGCTGGAAGCGACCATTGACTTCGCAGACGAAGATGTGCCCGTCGATGTTTCGCTAGAAGTCGACAGCCTGATCTCGCGGGTCATGGACAGTCTGGGGCGTGAAGTTGATGGCACGCGGATTGCAGAACGAATCCGAGATGGGTTTGAAATTGCGATTGTCGGCCCACCAAATGCGGGTAAGTCAACGCTATTGAATGCTTTGGCCGGTCGTGACGCCGCAATAACGTCAGAAGTCGCCGGCACCACCCGTGATGTGATTGAAGTGCGCATGGAACTGGCCGGCTTGCCGGTGATGCTTTTAGACACAGCTGGAATTCGGGACAGCGATGATCAGATTGAAGTCATCGGCGTTGATCGTGCGGTGGCCCGAGCCTCTTCTGCCGATTTGCGGATTTTCCTTCGCGATCGTTCCGATCTTACTTTGCGGATCACACCTGAGCCGGATGACATTGTTGCCTTCGGAAAGGCAGATTTGTCCGATGGTGAAGGGTTTCGGATTTCTGGGAAGACAGGGCAGGGAATTGATAAACTGATTGCCCGCGTCACTTCCATTCTAGAAGATCGTGTTCAATCCGTCGGTATCGCCACGCGTGAGCGACATCGGCAGGAAATGCTTCGTGCCTTTGAGGCTTTGGATCGTGCTCGAATCGAAGTAGAGTTCGGTCAGGATAGGGCGGAACTTGCCGCAGAAGAACTACGCAGCGCGGTGCGGGCGCTGGATGGCCTTGTCGGCCGGGTGGACGTGGAAATGATCCTCGACGAAATATTCTCGAGTTTTTGTCTGGGGAAGTGATCCCCTAAATTGAGGAAAGGAGTGTTTCACGTGAAACATTCAGACTTCGATGTTGTTGTTGTTGGTGGCGGCCATGCCGGAGCGGACGCCGCACATGCGGCCGCGCGGATGGGCGTGGCAACTGCTTTGGTCACGCTAAAACGTGAAGACCTTGGTGTTATGTCCTGTAATCCAGCAATTGGTGGGCTTGGAAAAGGCCATTTGGTCCGTGAAATTGATGCTATGGACGGTCTTATGGGGCGGGTTGCTGATAAAGCCGGGATCCAGTTCAGACTCCTGAACCGTAGAAAGGGTCCTGCCGTCCAGGGCCCAAGAACTCAGGCGGACCGCAGCATTTACCGTCGTGAGATGCAGGCAGAAATCGCTGCAACTGAAAACTTAACCCTGATTGAAGGTGAGGTTGCAGACTTAATTCTTCAAGGCAATCGGGTTGCGGGGGTCTCTCTGGTCGACGGAAGTGAAATTCGATCCCACTCGGTTATCCTGACCACTGGAACATTCCTTCGTGGCATAATCCATATAGGTGATGTCCAGAAAGCGGGCGGACGATTAGGTGATCGCCCATCAATCCATCTGGCTAAGCGCATGGATAGCTTTAATTTGCCGCTGGGGCGCCTGAAAACGGGTACGCCACCAAGGTTGGATCGAGAAAGCATTAATTGGTCGGTGCTTGATATGCAACCAGCCGACGACAGACCGTCCATGTTTTCCTTCCTAAATACGGCTCCCTTTGCTGAACAGATTTCATGCGGCATTACCCATACCAACGAGAAGACGCATCAGATCATTCGCGATAATCTTGATCGTTCTGCTATGTATGGCGGGCATATCGATGGCGTTGGACCGCGATATTGCCCGTCTATCGAAGATAAAATTGTTCGGTTTTCGGATAAGACATCTCATCAGATTTTCCTTGAGCCTGAAGGTCTTCAAGAAAACACGGTTTATCCGAATGGCATCAGCACATCTTTGCCTGAGGATATTCAATGGGACTATGTTCAATCCATCTATGGTCTTGAAAACGCAATAATTCTTCAGCCCGGCTATGCGATCGAATACGACTATATCGATCCTCGCGCCTTAACCGAAACACTTCAGGTTAGGGACGTTCCCGGCCTTTATCTGGCGGGGCAGATCAATGGCACTACTGGCTATGAAGAAGCTGCTGCGCAGGGTTTGGTTGCGGGATTGAATGCCGCCGCCGAAGTTCAAAAGAAAGAGAAAGTGATCTTCTCCCGCTCAAATTCTTACATCGGTGTGATGGTTGATGATTTGATTACGCGGGGGGTAAGCGAACCCTATCGTATGTTCACCTCGCGTGCTGAGTTTAGGCTGTCTCTTCGTGCCGATAATGCAGACCAAAGGCTTACCCCGAAAGGTATTTCTATTGGGTGCGTTGGCTCTGAGCGCGCGAGAAGGTTTCTCGAAAAATGTGAAAAGCTTAATCGAGGTAACGAAGTCTTAAAACATCGGAAGTTCACCCCTCAAGAACTTGAAGCGAATGGATTTCAGATACGCAAGGATGGAACAAAACGATCTGGGTTTGAGCTTCTTTCGTTCCCAAAAATTGAGTTTTCAGATGTCTTGGCTTTGGATGAAGCGTTTGAGGCAATCGATGTCGATGTTCGAGAGCAGATTCAAAAGGATGCACTTTATTCAAATTACATCGGCCGGCAGGCCAAAGATGTTGAGGCACTGAAGCGTGATGAAGCCCAGGAAATCCCTGAAGATTTCAAGTTCCTTGGTCTCGAGGGGTTGTCGAACGAACTAACCGCCAAGCTTACTGCGGCGAAACCCCGTAATCTGGCGCAAGCCGCACGGGTGGAAGGGATAACGCCTGCAGCCCTTACGCTAATTCTCGCGAAAATTCGAAAATCCGAGAGAACGCAAAAAAGAAAACAGGTGTAGAGTGAAACAAAGTGAAGAGTTCTTGAGGCATGTGGATGTTTCACGTGAAACAATGGGTCGGCTGGAAATCTACGCAGATTTATTGCAGAAGTGGAACCCTGCGATAAATCTCGTAGCGCCATCGACAATCCAAGAGCTGTGGACACGCCATTTTCTTGATTCTGCACAGGTTTTTCGACTACTCCCTGAAACGGCAGTCAACTGGTGTGATGTTGGAACTGGTGGCGGCTTTCCAGGCGTTGTTGTGGCGTTGATGGCAAAGGAATACGCTCCGCATTTGAAGCTCACATGTATCGAGAGTGACATCCGAAAAGCAACGTTCTTAAGGACTGTTTTGCGCGAAACCGGGGTGGATGCGAACGTGATTCCTGCACGAATTGAGGCAGCGCCCAGGCAGAATGCCCAAGTGTTTTCGGCTCGGGCATTAACGTCTTTGGATAAGCTTCTTGGCTTTGCAGAACGCCATATCTCGACAGAAGGGGTCTGTTTGTTCCAAAAAGGTGCCAATTACCGCCGCGAAGTAGAAGAAGCGCTTGAAAATTGGCGCTTTGAGTTGGATAAAATACCTAGCGTAACCAACCCGGATGCAGTCATCTTGAAAATTGGAGCGATCACTCGTGCTTGACCTAATAAATCCCAACGGGACCAGGATTATTGCTGTTACAAATCAAAAGGGCGGGGTCGGCAAAACAACCACAACAATTAATCTTGGCGCTGCTTTGGCAGAGCAGGGACGGAATGTCTTGCTCATTGATCTGGATCCGCAGGGAAACGCTTCAACTGGATTGGGGATCGATTCAACTGACCGTGAATTGACGACATATGACTTGCTGATCGATGAAGCTCCTCTGTCGCAGGTGATGGTGGAAACGGATGTCGAAGGTCTGTGGATTGCACCGGCAACAACGGATCTTTCCTCGGCGGATATCGAGCTGGTTTCAAATGAAAAACGCAGCCACTTGTTGCACGATGCCGTTCGTGCACATGATGTAGGGGGATTCGATTATATCCTCATTGATTGCCCGCCGTCTTTGAACTTGCTCACTGTCAATGCAATGGTTGCTGCAGACAGTGTTCTGGTCCCTCTGCAAAGCGAATTTTTTGCCCTGGAAGGGCTTTCCCAGCTTATGCTTACGGTGCGCGAAGTTCGGCAAACTGCAAACCCGGATTTGCGGATCGAAGGCGTGGTTCTGACCATGTATGATGCACGAAACAACCTTTCGCGTCAGGTAGAAGCCGATGCGCGTGGCAACTTGGGTGAGCTGGTGTTTGATACGATCATTCCGCGAAATGTGCGCGTCAGTGAGGCACCCTCATTTGCCGTCCCCGTGTTGGCTTATGACCCTCATTCGAAGGGCAGCCAGGCCTACCGAGACCTGGCAACAGAATTAGACAGCAGAAAATAGGAGGCAGGTATGGCGAGTAAAACAAAAACCCGAGGATTGGGCCGCGGTTTGTCGGCGCTTATGGCCGATGTGGCTCCAGATCCGATTGCACAAGGCAGCAATCATGATGGTGCGCGCCGGGCAGATCAAATGGTGCCGATCGAAAAGATCCATCCGAACCCAGACCAGCCCCGTCGGACGTTTACCCAAGAACAGTTGGATGATCTTGCTGCCTCAGTGAAAGAAAAGGGCGTTATCCAACCTCTGATCGTGCGTCCTGACCCCAAGGACGACGGTAGTTTTGAAATTGTCGCAGGGGAACGCCGTTGGCGCGCCTCGCAGATGGCACAGCTGCACGAAATTCCAGTGATCATCCGCAGCTACTCCGATACGGAAGCGCTGGAAGTTGCGATCATCGAGAACATTCAACGTGCTGATCTGAATGCGATTGAAGAGGCTGCAGGCTACCGCGATCTGATGAACCGCTTTGGCCACACCCAAGAAAAGGTTTCGGAAGCTCTGGGCAAAAGCCGCTCACATATCGCGAACCTGTTGCGTTTGCTGAACCTGCCAATGGACGTGCAGGAGTTTGTTCGTGATGGGAAGCTGACGGCAGGCCATGCCCGCACATTGGTCACCGCTGAAGATCCAGTATCTCTTGCCAAACAGATTATCGCAAAAGGCTTGTCAGTGCGCGAAGCAGAGCGTCTGGCGAAGAAACCGAAAGGTGCGGCGAAACCCGCTGCTAGGCCAAAAGCCGAGAAGGACGCGGACACAAAAGCGCTGGAAGGCGATCTTTCCGCAACTCTGGGGATGAAGGTGTCGATTGATCACAAAGCAGGCACCGAAGGGGGTGTCGTGACGATCAGCTATCAAAATCTAGATGAGTTGGACGACATTTGTGGAAAACTGGGCATTTAAAACGGTTTTCAGTCCGGCAAAATGTCCCGAAGAATAGCATTTAATACAGGGCGGCCCTCATCGGTCGCCCTAAGTATATTCTGTTCCACAGAAATTAAGGAAAACTCAGATAAGTCATTGATTTTAGTTGGATTTAACTGAGTTCCAAATTGCGAACTCAGGCGATCCAGATCGATACCTTCGACCGTACGTAGGCCCATAAGTAGGTATTCTGTTACCTGTTCGGCCAAAGGCAGAGAGGCTCTCTCGCGTAGGTCAGTGTCCCCCAGTGCGATTTCCAGCCATTTGCTCGGCGAGAGAGGGGTTTCTGTGGACCATCCTTTCGCCCCCAAAAGACAACCGACCGTGCGCCCCGGGGCCAATTCCAAGCCAGTCACCGGATCTCCAGTAGATCAGATTGTGACGGCTTTCTTCTCCGGGTTGGGCATGGTTAGAGACTTCATAGGCAGGCAACCCCGCAGCGGCTGTGGTTTCCTGTGTGTGGAAAAACATGTCGACGGCCAGGTCCTCCTCGGGAAGGCCTGAAAGTTTGCCGGCATCGAGCCGTGCGCCGAAAGCTGTGCCAGGTTCTACGGTGAGTTGGTAAAGTGAAAGGTGTTCCGGATCGAAAGATAATGCTCGGTTCAGTTCAGCCTGCCAGTCGGCCAAGGTTTGATCCTGACGCGCATAGATCAGGTCAAAATTCACCCGGTCAAAATGCTCACGTGCAATTTCCAGCGCCTGCAACCCTTCGTCTACCGAGTGCATCCGACCGAGCTTTCGCAGATCATTGTCGTTCAGCGCCTGAAACCCCATCGACACCCGATTGACCCCAGCGTCGCGGTAGCCCACGAAATTCTTGGCCTCGATGGAGGTGGGATTGGCTTCTAGTGTGATTTCGATGTCATTTGCGAACGTCCAAAGTTCGGATGCTTTATCGATGATCGCTGCAACTGTGGCGGGATGCATCAGGCTGGGGTGCCACCACCAAAATAAATCGATGACAAGATGCGGCCTGAGGTCTCAGAACCGTGGCGATCCAGCTCTTTCAAATAAGCTTGCGCCCATTGTGACTGGTCAATCTTCGCCGAAACGTGGCTGTTGAAGTCACAATAGGGGCATTTTGAGGCGCAAAACGGCCAGTGGACATAAAGCCCGAATCCGGCCGTTTGCCAATTCTCAGGCAAAACTACCTGCCACGAGCTTTGCGAAGGCGTCTGCGCGATGGCTCATTTCATGCTTCTTGGGTGGGTCCATTTCACCAAAGGTGATGTCAAAGCCTTCGGGTACAAAAATTGGATCATAGCCAAAGCCCTGATCACCCCGCATGGGCCAGGTTAATGAGCCTTCGACGGCGCCAGCAAAGATCTCATCATGGCCGTCGGGCCAAGCAAGGCAGAGCGTGCAGCAAAAGCGTGCGGTGCGGGGCAGGGGCGCGTTTTTCTGTTCCAGAAGGGTCCAGGTTTTCTTCATTGCCATGGGAAAATCACGGCCATTTTCGGTTTCGGCCCAATCGGCGGTATAGACACCGGGGGCACCACCAAGGGCGTCGACCATGATGCCGCTGTCATCGGAAAGGGCGGGTAAACCCGTTGATTTTGCTGCAAAATGTGCCTTGATACGGGCGTTTCCGGCAAAGGTATCTTCGGTTTCTTCCGGCTCTTCCAGCCCATGATCACCGGCGGAGGTGACTGTTACCCCAAACGGTTCCAGCAAAGCCGCGATTTCACGCAGCTTGCCTTTGTTGTGGCTGGCGATGACCAGCTGATGTCCGTCAAATTTGCGGGTCACTTGGTGGCCTCGATTGCGGCGGCGGCCAGTTCGGCGCCGCCTTTTTCGGCTAGATCCATCAGCTGGTTCATCTGCTCGCGGTTGAAGGTGGAGCCTTCGGCGGACATTTGCACTTCGATCAGCTTTGCGCCGGACATCACAAAGTTTCCATCCACACCAGCCTCAGAGTCTTCAGGGTAGTCAAGGTCTAGCATCGGTTGGCCGGCGTAGATGCCGCAGGACACGGCGGTGACCGGATCGCCGAGCGGGTCGCTGGTGATGTCGCCTGCTTTCAGCAGTTTGTTGACAGCCAGACGCAGGGCGACCCAGCCGCCGGTGATCGACGCGCAGCGGGTGCCGCCGTCAGCTTGGATCACGTCACAATCGACGGTAATCTGACGCTCGCCAAGCCCAACCAAATCCACGCCAGCGCGGAGCGAACGACCGATAAGCCGTTGAATTTCAACGGTTCGACCGCCTTGCTTGCCACTTGCGGCCTCACGGCGCATCCGCGACCCGGTGGACCGCGGCAGCATGCCGTATTCGGCGGTGACCCAGCCTTTGCCAGAATTGCGCAGGAACGGGGGCACGCGGGCCTCGAGTGAGGCAGTGCAGAGCACATGGGTGTCGCCCACGCGGATCATGCAGGACCCTTCTGCGTGTTTGGTGACACCGGTCTCGATTGAAATCGAGCGCATTTGATCTAAATTTCTACCAGACGGGCGCATGGCATTCCCCTTTATTTAAAACCTATAGGCGTGATACCCATGGGTCCGGCAGAAAGGCAAGGCATTAGCGCATGGAAGATGGTTCGGAGCTGATCAAAGACATGAATACCCGCTCGCGCGAGGTGTTTCGTCATCTGGTGGAAAGCTATTTGGAAACCGGGGATCCGGTGGGATCACGCACGTTGACGCGGGCGATGACCGAAAAAGTGTCGGCGGCAACGATCCGAAATGTGATGCAGGATCTGGAGTTCATGGGGTTGTTGAACAGCCCGCATGTGTCCGCCGGGCGGGTGCCGACAGATCTGGGGTTGCGGATGTTTGTGGATGGTCTGCTGGAGGTGTCGAACCTCGACCATACCGACCGCGAAAAGATCGACGCGACGCTTGGAAATGCCCCCGGTGACGTGGGCACGATGATGGATCGGGTGGGGCAGGCGCTGTCGGGGATCACTGCCGGGGCCAGTCTTGTGCTGACGCCGAAACATGAAGCGCCGATCAAGCATATCGAATTTGTCTCGCTTGGGCCGGATCGCGCCCTTGTGGTGTTGGTGTTTGCCGATGGGCAGGTGGAAAACCGTGTGTTCAATCCGCCGCCCGGACAGACGCCGTCTTCGTTGCGCGAAGCGGCGAACTTCCTCAATGCGATTGCCGAGGGCCGCACGATTACCGAGCTGCGTCAGGTGATGGGGGATGAGATTTCGCGCCACCGGGCCGAGTTGAATACGCTGGCGCAAGAGCTGATCGACAGCGGTGCCGCGCTTTGGGCTGATCAAGGCGGACAGAATGAACGGTTGATCGTGCGGGGGCGCTCGAATCTGCTGTCCGGGGCAGAAGAAGAAGCCGATCTGGACCGCATTCGCACCCTGTTTGACGACCTTGAACGCAAGCGCGACATCGCTGATTTCCTTGAATTGGCTGATCAGGGGGATGGGGTGCGCATTTTTATTGGCTCTGAGAACAAACTTTTTTCACTTTCGGGTAGCTCTTTGGTGGTTTCCCCATATATGAACTCTGATCGAAAGATCATTGGTGCCGTGGGGGTGATTGGCCCGACCCGGCTGAATTACGGACGGATCGTGCCGATCGTGGACTACACGGCGCAACTGGTTGGCAAGATGATCTCGGATCGAGGATAGAAGATGACCGACGCGAAAAAGACACCGGCGGAAGATGTAGAAGCCGCCATTCATGAACTGATGACCGAGCAGGTGGGCGATGAGCCGATGTCGCTGGACGATCTGGCCAATGAATTGCCGCCGAGCGAGGAAATTCTGACGCTTCAGGCAGAGCGCGACGAGTTCAAAGACCGTTTCATGCGCGCTTTGGCAGATGCAGAAAACGCGCGCAAGCGGTCTGATCGGGACCGTCGTGAAGCCGAGCAATATGGCGGATCAAAGCTGGCCCGCGACATGTTGCCGGTATTTGACAATATGAAACGCGCGGTGGACGCGGCGGCCAAGGTCGACAATGAAGCATCAAAACCGCTGATTGAAGGGATCGAGCTGACCATGCGCTCGCTTCTGGGTATTTTTGAAAAACATGGCATCCGCCTGGTCTCGCCGGAAGTGGGTGACAAGTTTGACCCGGAACAGCATGAAGCGATGTTTGAAGCCCCGGTGCCCGGCACCAAAGCAGGGGACGTCATTCAGGTGATGGCTGAAGGGTTCATGATCCATGACCGTCTGCTGCGCCCGGCGCAGGTTGGGGTGTCGTCGACGCCGGCGTAAATTCTTTCCCCTCTACAGGGGGGTGGAAATGCGATATCAAACTCCCGTCACTTAGGCGGGAGTTTTCTTTTGCGCATTCTGTTTTCTCTGATTTTTACCCTTTGGGGCACCATCGCTGTTTCTCAGGAATACCCTGCGTATTCAGAGCTTTACGTGAATGATTTTGCTGGGGTGTTCAACGAAGCTGAAGCTGAGCGCCTGCGTGGTACCTTGCAAGAGCTCCGAGAAGCACGCGGGATAGAATTTACCGTTGTCACGTTGCGCACCCTGTCTGAACACGGTCATGACGGCGCAATTGAACCTTTTGCTACCGGGCTTTTTAATCACTGGGGCATAGGCAACGCCACTCGTAATGACGGTCTGCTGATGCTGGTGGTGCGCGATGATCGTGCCATGCGGATCGAGGTTGGATCAGGTTATGGCACATCCCTGAATGGCACGATGCAGCGGGTGATCGACGATACAATTCTGCCGGAATTTCGCGATGGAGATTATGTGAACGGCATCCTGTCTGGTGTGGATCAAGTGATCTTTGAAGTGACCGGCGTCTATCCGGGGGATTACGATGCGCCAAAATATCAGGTGTTGGCAAAGCAAGGCGTTGAAAAAGCGAAACGCTTTTGGCCGGTGACCCTGGCCATTCTTGCGCCTATCGGGTTTTTTCTGCTGCGGGGCGTGCGGGCCATCCTGCGCCGTCGTCCGCGCCGCTGTCCCAACGATGGCACTTGGATGATTTGGCTTTCGGAAAAAGATGATGATCAGTATCTTTTTCAGGGGCAAGTTGTCGAAGAAACGTTGAAAAGTGTGGATTATGATGTCTGGTTGTGCCCCGAATGCGACCATGCACATGTGATCCGGCGCGGCAAATGGGTTAACTCATACGAAAAATGTCCGCGATGTGATTTTCACACGCTTAAAACTCATACCACTGTTATTTCTATGCCGAGCGAATATGTATCGGGTGAGGCACGAGATGATCACTACTGTGTGCACTGTGACGAAAGTTGGAGCGCGACACGACGGCTACCGCAAGTCCCCAAAAGACGCTCCACGTCATCCTCTTCGGGTGGCTTTGGTGGCGGCAGTTCCAGTGGTGGCGGGGCCTCGGGGCGCTGGTAGGCTTAGTCTTTTAGCAGGTCTCGCAATTCGTAGACAAGGTTTAGGGCCTCACGCGGGGTCAGGCTGTCGGGCAGCACATCCCGTAGTGCATCTTCTACTTTTGAAGGCTCCATCTTAGCTGCGGGCGGTGCAGGGGCGTGACGGCGAACAACGGAAGATCGTCGATCATCGCCTTGGCGCCACTGCCCTCGCGTTCGCCTTTTTCCAGGGCCTCAAGTACCACGTTGGCACGCGCAATCACCGCATCGGGCAGCCCGGCCAGTTTGGCAACCTGCACCCCATAAGACCGATCTGCTGCGCCCTTTTTGACCTCATGCAGGAAGATCACCTCTCCTTCCCACTCTTTCACCGAAATCGTGGCGTTTTCGACCCCGGTCAGCTTGTCCGCCAGCTGGGTCATTTCGTGATAATGGGTGGCGAACAATGCGCGGCTTTTGTTGGTTTCGTGCAGATGCTCAAGCGTTGCCCAGGCAATGGATAATCCGTCATAGGTGGCGGTGCCGCGGCCGATTTCATCCAAGATCACCAGCGCACGGTCATCTGCTTGATTAAGGATTGCAGCGGTTTCCACCATCTCGACCATGAAAGTCGAACGGCCACGGGCAAGGTCATCCGAGGCCCCAACCCGGCTGAACAACTGTGAAACAATGCCGATATGGGCGGATTTCGCTGGGACAAAGCTTCCGGTCTGGGCCAGTAGCGCGATCAGTGCGTTTTGGCGAAGGAAGGTGGACTTACCTGCCATGTTCGGGCCGGTCAGCAGCCAGATATGCGCGTGATCTTCCCCGCTGGACAGGGCGCAATCATTGGCGATGAACGGTTCGCCGGTTTTGCGTAATGCGGATTCGACCACCGGATGACGGCCGCCAGAGATTTCAAACTTGCGACTGTTGTCGACCATCGGCTGAGACC
>JQGR01000041.1_pt1 | contig 25529 bp, 23 predicted proteins | sample 210181 | NCBI WGS metagenome assembly JQGR01 (sample SAMN02928655, study PRJNA255238) | bioreactor metagenome | biome: continuous culture; feature: L-culture metagenome assembled contigs; material: continuous culture biomass; isolation source: continuous culture inoculated with microbial biomass... | reverse complement strand
AACCGCCGTCTGGACCGGATCCGGGCCAAGGTGGTGGAGCTTGATCGCGCCGTGGCCGAACAGGCGGCTGATGCGCTGGAGCGTACGGTTGTGCTGAATGGCGACGGCATGAATATGGAACTGATGAAAGAGGCCGGCGTGCCCAAGGCGGACGCCATTTTGGCGGTGACGGATGACGATAAGGTCAATCTTTTGACCTCGGTGCGGGCTAAATCTTCGGGCTGCGCCATGTCGATCTGCCTGATCAACGACCCCTCGCTGGCCGGGCTGATGGAGCCGCTGGACATTGACGCCTATATCAACCCACGCACCCAGACCGTTAGCTCGATCCTGCGCCATATTCGCCACGGCAAAGTGCGTGAAGTCTATTCGCTGGGCGATGCTGAAGCAGAGGTGATCGAGGCGCAGGTGCTGGCCACCTCGCCGGTGTCGGGCAAGGCGATCCGCGATGTGGATTTCCCGGAAGGGGTGCTGGTCGGCGCGGTCCTGAAGGGTGACAAGGTGCATAAACCTACCGGCAAGATGCGGCTGGAAGAGGGCGATGTGGTCACCCTGTTTGCGCTTGCGGAAGACGTGCCGGAAGTTGAGCGCCTGTTGCAGGTTCATATCGACTATTTCTGATGCCCAACGCCGCCTCCTCCTCGCTTGTCAATAAACTGCTGAAGCTGCCGCTTCTGGTGATCCTGATGGGGATTGGCGTGCTGGCCATGCTGGTGCCGGCCACCTATGGCTGGTTTGCGGGCGAACATTACGAAAGCCGGGTGTTCTTTTATGGCGCCATCCTGTTCGGATTTCTGACCTCGTTTCTGGCGATGGCAATGGCGGATATGCCGCGTTCCAGCCGCCCACGCCGCCACCTTCTGGCGCTTTTAGGCCTGTTTGTGCTGCTGCCCTTGATGCTGGCGGTGCCGTTTCATCAGGCGGTGCGCAACACCAGTTTCCTGAACGCGTATTTCGAAATGGTTTCGGCGTTGACCACCACGGGGGCCACGTTGTTTGACACCCCGGACCGGCTGGCGGACACCGCACATCTGTGGCGCGCTCTGGTGGGCTGGATGGGCGGGTTGTTCATCTGGGTCGGTGCGATTGCCATTTTGGCACCAATGGCGCTGGGAGGATTTGAAGTGCGGGCGCGTTTTGGGGCCCGTCAGGACGTGGGACGGTTTGGGGCTGGCCTGACCCAGATCACCAAAGTGGCCGATCTTTCGCAGCGGATCCGCGCCTATGGGGTGCGATTGTTTCCGGTCTACCTTGGCCTGACCGCCGCGCTTTGGATTGGGTTGATCGTGGCTGGCGACAGTGCGTTTGTGGCGCTGTGCCATGCGATGTCGACCCTTGCCACCAGCGGGATTTCCCCGGTTGGCGGGCTGTCTGGTGGCAATGCCGGGCTGGCGGGCGAGGTGATCATTGTGGTGTTTTTCATCTTCGCCATCTCGCGGCTGAGCTTTGCCAGTGACATGCAGGCGGATGACCTTCGCAACCTTCTGGGCGATGGCGAGATCCGCATGGCACTGGCGATCTTGCTGGTGGTGCCAGCCTTTCTGTTCTTGCGCCACTGGATTGGTGCCTATGAAGTGGATGAAGAAATGAACCTGCTGGCGGGGCTCGCCTCGCTTTGGGGGGCGGTGTTCACGGTTCTGTCCTTTCTCACCACAACCGGATTTGAAAGCGCGTCCTGGGCGGCAAGCCGGGATTGGTCAGGATTGCAAACCCCGGGGCTGATCCTGATGGGGCTGGCGTTGATTGGCGGGGGGGTGGCCACCACCGCAGGTGGGGCGAAACTGATGCGCGTTTATGCGCTTACCTGCATGGGCTTCGCGAAATGGAAAAGCTGGTGCACCCGTCGTCTGTGGGTGGAAGCGGCACTGATGCGCGTCATATGCGTGGGCGGGGCGCCTATATGTCTTGGGTGTTTTTCATGCTGCTGGCGATGTCGCTGGCACTGGTCATGCTGGCACTGTCGTTCACCGGGCAGGATTTCGAAAGTGCGATGATCCTGACCATTGCGGCGCTCACCACCACCGGGCCGTTGGCGCAGGTGGCGGCCGTTGACCCGATTTCCTACGCGGATCTGTCAGATCCTGCCAAGATCATCATGCGGCTGCCATGGTGTTGGGGCGCCTCGAAACGCTTGCCATCATCGCGCTTTTCAATCCCGAAAGCTGGCGCCGTTAGCGCCACAGTTGTGTTTTTGCGGCCATAGACGCATTTTGCAACACGTTTGGGGCTGGAATATGTCAGATTCGCACGTCATATTAGAGCCATAGGACTTTCCTGCCGGTTACCGGCGGCACGAGATAAAAAGGAAAAAAAACGATGGCTGCGGATAAACAAAACCTGCAAGACGCCTTTCTGAACCATGTGCGTAAATCCAAAGTGCCCGTCACGATCTTCTTGATCAACGGGGTGAAACTTCAGGGTGTGATCTCCTGGTTCGACAATTTCTGTGTGCTCCTGCGTCGTGATGGGCAATCGCAACTGGTCTATAAACATGCGATTTCCACCATTATGCCGGGCGCTCCGATCAACCTGTATGATGGCGAAGAAAGCTGACTGATCTCGTTGAACAGGAGGAGCAGCCCACACGGGCCTGGGTCCTCCATCCCGAACTGACATCTGACCGGTCGCGCCGTGCCTCTGGACCCGCGCTGGAAGAAGCCGTGTCGCTGGCCGCCGCTTTGCCCCACCTTGAGGTGCAGGGTCAGGAAGTTGTGCGCCTGTCCAAACCCCATGCTGGTCACCTGTTTGGCACCGGCAAGATTGAAGAGTTGAAAACCCGGATCAAAGCCGCCGAGGTAGATCTGGTGCTGGTTGACGGCACCGTCAGCCCGGTGCAGCAACGCAATCTTGAAAAGATGTGGGGCACCAAGATCCTCGATCGCACTGGTCTGATCCTCGAGATCTTCTCGGATCGCGCCCGCACCCGTGAAGGGGTGTTGCAGGTGGAAATGGCCGCGCTGTCGTACCAGCGCACCCGTCTGGTGCGGGCCTGGACCCACTTGGAACGGCAACGTGGTGGGCTTGGCTTTGTTGGCGGCCCCGGCGAAACCCAGATCGAGGCCGACCGACGCGCCATTGATGACCAGCTCAACCGGCTGCGAAAACAGCTTGAGAAAGTGGTGAAAACCCGCGAATTGCACCGCGCAGCCCGCGCCAAAGTGCCGTTCCCGATTGTCGCTCTTGTGGGCTATACCAACGCGGGGAAATCCACGCTTTTCAATCGCTTGACCGGAGCAAATGTGTTTGCGAAAGACATGCTTTTCGCCACGTTGGATCCGACCATGCGCAATATTGAGTTGCCCGGGTCCGGTCGCAAGATCATCCTGTCTGACACCGTGGGGTTCATCTCGGATCTGCCCACCCAACTGGTTGCCGCGTTCCGTGCCACATTGGAAGAGGTGCTGGCGGCGGATCTGGTGTTGCACGTGCGCGATATCTCGTCGGAAAACACCGATGAGCAGGCCGAGGACGTGGAAAAGATCATGGAAGAGCTGGGTGTCGATGAAAACACCCCCAGCCTTGAGGTCTGGAACAAGCTTGATCTTCTGTCGCCGAATGATGCTGACGCGCGCCGTCAGGAAGCCGCGCGCAATGACGATATTTTCACCCTGTCCGCGCTGACTGGCGAAGGGTTTGATGCGCTGATGGAGGCGGTGGAAGCCCGCCTTGACGCGCCGCGTGAAACCATCGACCTCAATCTGGGCTTTGCACAAGGCAAAGAGCGCGCCTGGCTGTTTGCGCAAGGCGTGGTGGATGCCGAGGAACAGGGCGAGACCGGATGGACGCTTACCGTGACCTGGACCGATCGACAAAAGGCAGAATACGCCGCGCTTTAACACCGCGCTGCGTCCTCGCCTCGGATGGAATGAGGTCTCCCGGAACGATCGAGCAGGTGGTTTCGAGGGGGGGCTGGAACCCCTTATTTTCTAACCTGAAATATCCTGGGGTGCGGACAACGTCCGAGGGGCAAAGCCCCTTTTTTCCGTCCTTAATTCACCTTCGGCAGCAAGGTGGTGATCCCCACCGCAGCCGCGCGGGCCAATTCCGGATCCAGCGACATTGGGGTATACTCCCCCCGGCGCCACAGCTCTCCCAGATCATCATAGTGACGCGACAACGGGTGGCCGGATTGCCCGGTGGCGATCACAAACAGCGAACTGTCGGGATCCGAGAGGTCATAAACACCGCGATATCCCGCCCCATGTACATTCTGGAACGGGTCTTTACCGGTGCCAGAGGTTTTACCGCGCATCAATGTATTGTCGCCCCCCGAGGTCGACTGGCGGATGTTCACAAAATACTTGAGAAACGGGATTTTGCCCAACACCGGGTGATCCTGCGTGGCCACATGGAAATCGCCCCAGCGCAGGCTTTCTTGTTCTCCACTTGCATTTTCATCCAGCCACAGCAGCGCATCATCCAGGGCTGCACGGGCCACATCGGTACAGGTCTCAACCGGTGCTGACTGGATCACGTCACACCAGACGCCCGCGCCTTGGATGTTACGAAACACGCGCTCGATGAAAATCGGCTCTACATGGGGAAATTCCAATGCCAAAGGCCCAAGCTCGTCGCGGATCAGCCGGGTTTGCAGGCGCGCATCCAGGCCGAATAGATAAGCGGCTCGGGCATATGTTCATTCATCTCGCCATTCCAGTTGGCCAGCAGGGTCAGCGCACGCTGCCGCTTGCGTTCCTGTGTGCCTTCGGGGGCGGCGTCGCCTGTGAACCAGAGGTCAGCCCCAACCAGGGGCAACAGGGTGCGCGCGGTGGTCGAGACAGTGTCAAGCTGCGCCTCGATAAAGCTGTCGCGGGTGTGCACTGCGCGTGCCTGCATCAGCCGGGTCCAGCGCTGGATCCGTTGGCTGTCACCCCAATTGTAGCTCATATGCAGCGGGAAGGGGCGTTCCACCACTTTGTTGTTGGTGTTGCCGACGATCCCCCTTTGGGCTGCACAAACTCGGGGTTGGCGGAATAGGTCTCGATCCCGTCCCAGCGGTTGTCTGCACGCCAGCCCAGGCTGGGCATGCGCCCTTTGGTCTGCATGTTGCGGTGACGCCGTGGCATCGCGCCGATGACCTTCATTGCAATCTGGGTCTTGTCGATCATGGTCAGGTTCATTGAGGGGGCCACGAAATCTGCGCCCGCGCTGATCCCTTCGTTGACATTGCCCGCGCGCATCAATTGGATACCTGCGCTCATCGAACGGTCGCGCGGTTCAAGCGCCGTCCAGGACAGGGCCGCTACATGGCCGGGGGGCGTGACAGAGGCAAGATCAAACATTGTGCCCGGCAGCACCGGGCCATTTTCTGACCATTGCAGCGTGATTGTGACCGGCGCCTGATCTTTGATTTTCACGATGGTCGAGCGGATTTCCAGCGCTTTGTACCCATCTTCCGTGCGCAGCTGGTCTGCGTTGTCCGGGTTCAGTTCTTCAATGAATAGATCCTGATCATCCAGATAAGACGAGGTCACCCCCCAGGCAAAATCTTTCGACCGCCCCACCAGCATCAGCGGCATACCTGGAATGGTGCCGCCAATCACGCCCCCCGTGGAAAGTTCAAGCCGGGCCAGATACCACAGGCTGGGGGCGGTGAAGCTCAGATGTGGGTCATTGGCCATCAGTGATGCGCCTGCAGCCGAGCGATCGGGGGCTGCGGCCCAGGCGTTTGAAGCGCCTTCTTGACCACGCGCAGGCACGGGCCAGAGCGCAGGAGGTTGCGCTGTGCTCGGTCGGGACGCAAATTCAGGGGCGTCCTCAAACAGGGCGGCATAATCGGGCAGGGCGGCCACCCCGGTGCCTGGCATGTCGGGCAGGATGTCACGCAGCCGTTCTTCGGGCAGGGTCAATGAAATCCGCGCGCGCAGAACCTCGTCCTGCAGGTGGCCGGATTGCTGCAAGGCCATCAGTTTCAGCACCGCAAGGCTGTCGGCAGGCTGCCAGGGCGAAACACCACCTGGAAACAGAAAAAATTCGGGCGCACCCCGGCCCAGCGCATCCGAATTGATCCGCGACAGATAGGCATTCACCCCCGAGGCATAAGCCGACAGCGCCTTTTGCGTGTCGCGGTCCTGTTCCGCGACGTCCGCCTGTGCAAGTCGATAAAGATCAAGGCGGCGCATCAGCTCATCGGTTTTGAAGGTGCGCATGCCAAACACCTCGGACAGGCGGCCCTGCGCGGTGCGGCGCAGCATCATCATTTGCCACAGGCGATCCTGTGCATGCGCATAGCCCAATCCAAAGAACACATCGCTGTCGCCTTGGCCAAAAATATGCGGAATATTGGCGTTGTTGCGCACAATTTCGACCGGAGCGCTGATGCCCGGCGTTTCGCGGGTGGTGTCATAGTCGGGCAGCGATTGCGCGGCCAGGTAATAGACCATCGCCGTCGCCAGAACCGCCAACACCAACAGACCCGACACAATGCGGATCATCCACCGAAACACCACGACCATGACGACCTCTTGTTGACGTTCTTACCCTGAGCGGTAACTACTGTGCCTGACAGGGAAACACAACGAAAGGGCGTTGATATGACGAAATGCGCATTTTTGGGCTTGGGCGTCATGGGATATCCGATGGCGCGGCATCTGGTGGACGCCGGACATGAGGTGACGGTCTATAACCGCACCACTGCCAAGGCTGAAACCTGGGCCAAGGATCATGGCGGCAGTTGGGCCAAAACCCCGCGCGAAGCGGTTCAGAATGCAGAGATTGTCATGTGCTGCGTGGGCAATGATGATGATCTGCGCTCGGTGGTTCTGGGCGAAGATGGTGCCTTGGCTGGCATGTCCGAAGGTGCGGTTTTTGTCGATCACACCACCGTGTCTGAAAAAGTAACAAAAGAGTTGTATGCGGCCAGTGCCCAAAGCGGCGTCAGCTTTGTGGACGCGCCGGTATCCGGCGGGCAGGGCGGGGCAGAAAATGGGATCCTCTCGATCATGTGCGGTGGGGATGAGGCGGCTTTTGCCACGGCAGAACCGGTGATGCGCGCCTTTGGCCGTACTGTGAAACGTCTGGGGGGCAGCGGGGCCGGGCAGCTGACCAAAATGGTCAACCAGATCTGTATTGCCGGTTTGGTGCAGGGCCTGTCTGAAGGGCTGCATTTTGCTGAAAAGGCCGGGCTTGATATTCGTGAAGTGGTTGATGTGATTCAAGGTGGCGCTGCGGGCAGCTGGCAGATGGTGAACCGCCATGAAACCATGGCCGATGATCATTTTGAGCACGGATTTGCGGTGGATTGGATGCGCAAGGATCTTGGCATCTGTCTGTCCACTGCCAATGAGAATGGCGCAAGCCTTCCTGTCACCGCTTTGGTTGATCAGTTTTATAAGGACGTGCAGAAGATGGGCGGCGGACGCTGGGACACTTCCAGCCTGTTTGCGCGGCTGAAAAAGCTCGATTAAGCTGCTGAACATACAAAAAGGGAGGCTGCAGCCTCCCTTTTCAATTGGAGATATCCCCCGCGTTTTACGGAATGATGCGGCTGTATTTTGCGCCTTCCAGCGATGCGCCAACCAGCGCACCCGCTTGGCCAAACACCACAGCCACCACCGGATCAGAAGAGGTGATCGTGTCCGCCATAAAGCGGTCGCCTTCGGTTTGCAGCGCATATTTCAGGTCAGCAGAAGCCACCCAACCCGCGGCACGGCGGAATTCCTGAAGCGCCTCTTCGGTCATGAAAAACAGCACATGGGCGTATTGCTGCGCGCCGATCTGGAACCCGATGCTGCCCTGGGTCTGTGAATAATAATCAACGGTCACATCATTGATCAAAAGCGCACCGCGCCCATAGGCACCGCCGACAATGAAACCGGCCTCGGTGACCAGCGGCATTACCAGCATACCCGCCGCTTTGCTGGCCAGGGTCTGCATGCCGGGATGGCGGTTATAAAGATAGCGCAGGGTACGCGCCACGCGGGCGTCAATTTCCGCACCACCATTGGAACCCACACCATTGGCACAGCCCGCAAGGGCCAGGCCGGTGCCGCCAAGGGCTGTGATGAAACCACGCCGGGAAAGATCGGAATTGCGTTCTGAGTTGCTCATGTTTCAGCCTCGTATCGCCTAAAGGGGTGCGGGAAACCGGGGGCCGTTTTCAGGAAAGATCTGAACGCGAAACCGGGCCTGCGCCCACTGCCTGTGTTTTGGTTTGCCGGGTCTTGATTTTCTTTGCCCCGGTTCTGGGCCAACTATAGGATAGCTGTGCTGATCTGTCACGCAAAGAGCGCAGACCACCTATGGGAAGTGGCGGAAATCTGCGCGTAATTTGTGCATTTTCGCGTTGTAGGTCGCCAGCGGGGGGCCGTGGACGGTGCCCCCGGTATCGCAGCCCGTGCACGCATGGAAGCGGGTCGACGGTCAGAACCGGGGTGGGTCAGGAACCAGCCAGCATCCGGGCCATGCGCGGCGCGTAATAGGTCAGGATCCCGTCACAGCCTGCGCGTTTAAACGCCATCAGGCTTTCCGCCATCACCTTGTCGCCATCAAGCCAACCGTTTGCCGCCGCCGCCTCTTGCATCGCGTATTCGCCAGACACCTGGTAAGCAAATGTTGGCACGCCAAAGCTTTCTTTCACCCGACGGCAGATGTCGAGGTAGGGCATGCCGGGTTTGACCATGATCATATCCGCCCCTTCCATCAGGTCACGCTCCACCAGGCGCATCGCTTCGTCAGAATTGGCCGGGTCCATCTGATAGGTCTTCTTGTCGCCCTTAAGCGCACCGGACGCCCCCACCGCATCGCGGAATGGGCCATAATAGCTTGATGCATATTTTGCAGTGTAGCTCATGATGGTGAGGTTGTGGTGGCCTGCATCTTCAATGGCCATGCGGATGGCGCCGATACGCCCGTCCATCATGTCGGAAGGTCCCAGAATATCTGCGCCGGCCTCAGCCTGTGCCAATGCCATTTTGACCAGCGCCTCAACGGTTTCATCGTTGATGATCTCGCCACCTTTGACAATGCCGTCGTGGCCGTTGGAGTTGTAGGGATCCAGCGCAATATCGGTCATGATGGCGATGTCTGGCACCGCTTCCTTGATCGCACGAATGGCGCGATTGGACAGGTTGTCCGGGTTCCAGGCCTCTTCACAGGCTTCGGTTTTCAGAGCGGGGTCGGTGTAGGGAAACAGGCACATCGCCGGGATGCCCAGATCAGCGGCCTCATGGGCGGCCTCAATCAGCAGGTCAATCGATTTGCGCGCCACACCTGGCATCGACGGGATCTCCTGCGTGACATTATCGCCTTCCACCACAAACACCGGCCAGATCAGATCATTCACCGTCAGGCTGTTTTCGCTGACCAGACCACGCAGCGCCTGAGACGAGCGGGTGCGGCGCAGGCGGGTGATCGGGAAGGGGGACACGGTGCGCGAGGGGATCGGGCGGCTCATCTGGCTCTCCTGGCTGAAACCGGACGGTATGCGTCTGCGCAGTCCAATCCGGTAGCGTGAATAATTCTGCATTTTGCTTAAGGTTTTCTTGCCATGGCACAGCCCCTGTCACAAGCGTCTTCTGCGTTTGGAGATCGCGAGCGGTGGAAAATCCAACGCCCCCACCTAAGCCCGCCCAATGGGTGAATTCCCCTCTGGTCAAGGGCAGATCCCGGGCGTATGGTCTGCGCGCAGCATTGGTGCGGACAGCCGCACGGACAGGTGCAAACGACAGTGATATAACGGGTGGTTCACAGCCCGGTTTGAGGTAAGGCAAGCAGCTCTTGGATTGGTTCGCAACAGTTTTTGAAATCATCGACATGCGCTCCTTTTCCAACCTTTGGTATTGGATCGCTCTTGCGGTGCTATGGTCCACTGCCAGCCATTGGGTGATCGGCGTCCCATACGACATGGTGACCCGTGCAAACCGGCGCGAAGGCCAGCATATGCTGGATCTGGAGGTGCTGGTGCGGATTTATTGCAATCGCATCCTCTATATCTCTGCCATTTCCGGTCTTTGGCTGCTTGGGTTCAGTGCGGCCCTGCTGACTATGCTTGTGATGCTGGGGTTTCTTTATGGGGTCGAATTTGCCCAGGCGCTGTTCTTGATGGCCTTCCCGATGGCGATCGTGGGCAGTATGACGATCAATACCGCGCGGATCATTGCTGAAAATCAGCTTGAGGGGCGCGCGCTGATCGCCCGGTTGTCACGCCATCGCATTCAGGTGCAAGTGGTTGGCATGATTGCAATTTTCATAACGTCCCTCTGGGGAATGTATCAAAACCTGGTGTTGAATGCCTGGGGGTAACCCCATTCCATCTGAGTTTCAGGAAATGATCTGATGACACATGTTGTTCTGTCCGGCGCCCCGGAAGGGTTTGACGCCCAACTTCTGTTGAAAGAGCTGGGGCGCTGCGGCGGGCCGGTGTTGCATGTGGCACGCGATGACAAGCGGATGGCAGCGATGCAGGCGGCGCTTGGGTTTTTTGCGCCCCATGTGACAGTGATTACCCTGCCGGGGTGGGATTGCTTGCCGTTCGACCGGGTCTCGCCCAACGCCGACGTGTCCGCCGCACGTATGTCGACACTGGCCGGGCTGGCGACGGAGGCAATTTCCGGTGGGTTCATCCTGCTGACCACGCTCAATGCCGCCATGCAGCGGGTGCCCGCGCGCGACGTGTTGGCCAGTGCCAGCTTCTCAGCGCGTGTCGACCACCAGCTTGACGTGGATAAGCTGCGCGGGTTTCTGGTGCGGATGGGGTTTTCGCAAAGTCCAACAGTGATGGAACCGGGTGATTTTGCCGTACGCGGCGGGATCATCGACATCTTTCCGCCGGGGGAAACTGGCCCGGTACGGCTTGATCTGTTTGGCGATGTGCTGGACGGCGCACGCCGATTTGATCCGGTTACCCAGCGCACTACCGAAAAATTGACCGGCATTGACCTTGCCCCTGTGTCCGAAGTTTTGATGGATGAGGCGTCCATCACACGGTTTCGCCAGAATTACCGGATCGAGTTTGGTGCAGCGGGCACCGATGATCCGCTCTATGAAGCCGTGAGCGCAGGGCGCAAACATCAAGGGGTTGAACATTGGTTGCCGTTTTTTCACGAGCGGCTGGAAACCCTGTTTGACTACCTGCCGGGCGCGTCAGTGATGCTGGATGATCAGCTGACCCCCACGCGGCTTAGCCGCTGGGACAGCATCGCAGACCAATATGAAACCCGGCAGCACGCAATGAAAGCCAAAAACCGGATGGACACGGTGTACAAACCCTGTCCGCCAGAGTTGCTGTACCTAGACGATGATGCCTGGACCAAGGCCGTCGCCGCGCTGCGTGTGGTGCAATTTGCCGCGCTGCCACAAGCCACCGGGCCCGGTGTGGTGGATGGCGGCGGCCGTATTGGGCGGAACTTTGCCCCCGAGCGTCAGCAGGAAAACGTAAATCTTTTTGAAGGCTTAGCAAAACACATCAAAGCCAAATCCGCCACACCGACCGTGGTGGCAAGCTATTCTGAAGGCGCGCGCGAACGCTTGCAGGGTCTTTTGGCTGATGAAGATCTGACCGACACCAGCTTGATCGCGGATTTCCGGGATATGCCAGATACAGGCGCCGGTGTTTTCCTTGCGGTTTGGCCGTTGGAACACGGGTTTGAAACCCCGGCGTTGACGGTGATTTCAGAGCAGGATGTGTTGGGGGACCGCCTTATCCGCGCGCCCAAGCGCAAACGCCGCGCCGAGAACTTCCTGACCGAGGCCAATGCGCTTTCCGCAGGTGATCTCGTGGTGCATGTGGATCATGGGGTCGGCCTTTACAAAGGTCTGGAAACCATCACCGCAATGGGCGCGCCGCATGAATGCCTGCTGCTGGAATATGCGGGCGGGGACCGCCTGTTTCTGCCGGTGGAAAACATTGAACTCCTGTCCAAATTCGGCGCGGACACCGGGCTGCTTGACAAGTTGGGTGGCGGGGCGTGGCAGGCGAAAAAGGCAAAGCTCAAGGAACGGATCCGCGAGATTGCCGACAAGCTTATTCGTCTTGCCGCCGAACGCGAGCTGCGCAAAGCCCCGGTTCTGGAAGCGCCCCATCACGCCTGGGAAGAATTTTCGGCGCGCTTTCCCTATCAGGAAACCGACGATCAGCTTTCTGCCATTGAAGATGTGATTGAGGACATGGCGATGGGGCGGCCCATGGATCGGCTGATCTGTGGCGACGTGGGATTTGGCAAAACCGAGGTGGCGATGCGTGCAGCTTTTGTGGCTGCCATGTCGGGGCAGCAGGTGGCGGTGATTGCCCCCACAACGTTGCTTGCGCGCCAGCACTACAAGAGTTTTTCTGAACGTTTCCGGGGCTTTCCGATCAATGTCGGGCAGTTGTCGCGCTTTGTTGGTACCGCCGAAGCAAAACGCACCCGTGAAGGGATGTCGCGCGGCACGATGGATATTGTGGTCGGCACCCATGCTTTGCTGGCCAAAGACGTGCGGTTTGAAAATCTGGGCCTGCTGGTGGTGGATGAAGAGCAGCGTTTTGGGGTCAATCACAAGGAACGGCTGAAGGAATTGCGGTCAGATGTGCATGTGCTGACCCTGTCCGCTACACCGATCCCGCGCACGCTGCAGATGTCCCTTTCAGGGGTGCGCGATTTGTCGATCATTGGCACGCCGCCCGTGGACCGCCTGTCGATCCGCACGTATGTGTCGGAGTTTGACAGTGTCACCCTGCGCGAGGCGCTGCTGCGGGAACATTATCGCGGCGGACAATCGTTTTTTGTCGTGCCCCGGATTAAGGATCTGCCAGAGGTTGAGGCGTTTTTAGAAAACCACGTGCCGGAAGTGAGCTTTGTTGTGGCGCATGGGCAAATGGCGGCGGGTGAGCTCGACGATCGGATGAATGCCTTTTACGACGGGAAATTTGACGTGTTGCTGGCCACCACCATTGTGGAAAGTGGCATTGATATTCCCACCGCTAATACGATGATTGTGCATCGTGCGGATATGTTTGGTCTGGCGCAGCTTTATCAGATCCGTGGCCGCGTTGGCCGCTCTAAAACCCGCGCGTATGCCTATCTGACCACCAAGCCGCGGGTGCCGCTGACGGTCAATGCGGAAAAACGCCTGCGGGTGCTGGGCTCGCTCGATACGCTGGGGGCGGGGTTCACGCTGGCGTCACAGGATCTGGACATTCGTGGTGCGGGCAACCTGGTTGGGGAAGAGCAATCCGGCCAGATGCGTGAAGTGGGGTATGAGCTGTATCAGCAGATGCTGGAAGAAGCGATTGCCAAGATCAAATCGGGTCAGGCGGAAGGACTGTCAGACAGTGACGGCACATGGGCACCGCAGATCAACCTTGGCGTTCCCGTTTTGATTCCAGATAGTTATGTAACAGATCTTGATGTGCGCCTTGGCCTGTATCGACGCCTGTCGTCACTGTCGAGCAAGGTTGAGCTGGAAGGGTTTGCGGCTGAGCTGATTGATCGGTTTGGCCCGCTTCCGAAGGAGGTGAACACCTTGATGTTGGTGGTGCGCATCAAAGGCATGTGCAAACGGGCTGGCATTGCCAAGCTGGACGGGGGCCCGAAGGCGCGACGATCCAGTTCCACAATGACAAGTTTGCCAACCCACAGGGGCTGGTTGAGTTCATTCAGGCGCGGGATGGTCTGGCAAAGGTCAAGGACAACAAGATTGTTGTGCGGCGCGACTGGCGCAAGACCTCGGACAAGATCAAAGGGGCCTTCGCCATTGCACAGGATCTGGCGATCAAGGTGAAAGAAGCGAAGAAGGCAAAGGGGTAATCGGGGACGATTTGCACTTGACCCGATCCTTCCTTGACGGCGTTCCTTAGAGAACTGGTTTTCTAGTCTGGGTTGTGTCTGTCAATCTGGATTAGAACCACACTCAGCCCGGAACACAAAACCACCCCAATCAGCAATGGGATCGGCGTGCCATTGAAAGCCTGGCCAATTGGCGCGGCAATCATTACCGAAAGTACTGTGGGCAAAGCGCCGATCACTGCGGATGCCGTGCCTGCGACGTGCCCTAAAGGTTGAATTGCCAGTGCGTTCAGGTTGCCAAAGCTCAATCCATTTACAAAAAACAAGGTCGTGGACCAGAGCACAAACACCCACAACGCCACCGCTCCGTCTGGGGACATGAGTGTCCAATAGGCCAGGGTTGAGGCCGCCAGAACGGTTTGACCCGCAAAGGCAATCAGTGCCAGACGGCGCATGCCAAACCGCAACACCAGCACTGAATTCAACGCGCCTGATGCGGCGGAAAGGATGGTGACCAGTGCAAAATAGAACGGAAAGGCGGTTCCGGTGCCCAACACGTCCACAAAGATCTGCTGCGCCGAGCTGAGGTAAGCCATGAGCTGCCCAAAGGCCAGCATGATCACCGTCATGTAAAGCAGTGTCACCTTGCTTTTAAACACCATGGCAAAGGCCGCCATCACTGGCTTTAATCGCATCGGTCGGCGTTTCTCGGACGGATGGGTCTCTGGCTGACGGATCAGGAACCACGTGATGATGACAAAAGCCACCAGTGCATAGGTGGTGAACATATGGCGCCAGCCAAACCCAAGGATCACCCATTGCCCAACCATCGGGGCAATCGCGGGCACAAGAACAAAGAAGGTGAACGCCATCGATGTGACCTTGGCCATGGTGCGCCCTTCATAAAGGTCGCGGGTAATCGCCATTGCATTGGTGCGCGGTCCGGCCGCCCCCAACCCCTGCACAAAACGCCAAAACAGCAGTGCCTCGATTGATTGCGCGCTATAGGCAGCCGCAGAGGCCACCATGTAAAGCGCAAACCCTGACGCCATCGAGACCCGGCGCCCATAGGCGTCCGACAAAGGTCCGAAAAACAACTGGCCAATGCCGGTGCCCACCACAAATGTGATCACCACCAGTTGCGCCCGGTTTACATTGTCCGGCACCATATGAGCGGCAATTTCCGGCAAGGCAGGCAGGATTGAATCGATCGAAAAGGCGACCATGGAAAAGAGCGCTGCCAACAAGACGATAAATTCACGCATGGGGAGCGGTTTTTGTGGTGCAAAGATGCCCTTCACGAAGGGGTCCCCGAGTGATTGGCAAGCTGTTCCATCACGTCGTCAATCACCTGTATCCACAGCTCGGTGGGTTGTGCGCCGGGGACAACATGTTGATTGGAAATGACAAAAGTGGGCACCGATTGCACGCCTTTGTGCCGTGCATCCGTGTCGCGCGCAGAAATATCGTCGCCGTCCGCATCTGAGGACAGCAGACGCGCAACCACATCGCGCTCCATGCCAATGTCCGCACCAAGCCCGGCCAGAACATCGGTGTCGCCGATGTCCAGCCCCTCAACAAAATAGGCTTTGAACAGGCGATCCACCATCGCGTTTTGTTTCTCTTCCAGACCGGCCCAATGGATCATCCGATGGGCGTTTAATGTGTTGGGGGTGCGCCCAATGGCATCGAGGTTGAGGGTCAGCCCGCTGGCTTCGCCTTCCTGGATCACCGGCAGATAGGCCTGCACCGCGCCTTCTTTTCCACCGAATTTCGCTTCCAGATACGTCCGACGATCCATGCCTTCCTTCGGCATGTCCGGGTTCAGCTGGAATGGGTGCCATTGGATCTGGAGTGGGTGCTCGGGGCGGGCTTCAAGCGCCCGCTGCAGCCGCGCTTTGCCGATGTAACACCAGGGGCAGATCGGGTCGGAAAAAACGTCAAGGCGGATCATGGCACACTCCTTTTCATCCATCCGCCTTATCGCGGATTGTGCGCGATGGGAAGGGGAGGGTGCACCGCTTGGATCACTTAATTGCGATGTTAACGAATGTCGCCCGTTTCATAGCCTTCACGCAGGCGGGCGCGCAGGATTTTGTTGTTGGCGCCACGTGGAATTTCCTCCACCGCCACAAACAGGCGCGGGCATTTGTAATGGGCAAGGCGGGCATGGGCGTGGTCGGACAGCGCCTGCCGCTCTACCGGGCCATGTTCTGGCAGGTAAAAACAGGCAATCAAAGTGGTATCCGCCTTGATCTCCACTTCAGCGCAGGCGGCTTCATGCACACCGGGATGCAGAGCCATTGCCGCCTCGACCTCAATCGGTGAGACCCGGAACCCGCCTGCATTCATAATGTCGTCAGACCGCCCCTCAAAACGGATGGCCCCGTCGTCTTCCATCACCACCGTGTCGCCGGTCAGAAACCAATCGCCCGTGAAGCGATGATCGGTGGCCTCATCCGCGCCCAGATACCCTAGCATCAGGCCGGGGTCCGCGCGATGCACCGCCATAATACCGGGCAGGCCGCGCGCAACCGGTTGGCCGTCTTGCCCCAACACAGCCACATGGCGCCCGTGCTGCGGGTATCCCAGTGTGCCTTTGGGGGCGGCATGATTGGACTTCCGGAAATAAAGGTCGAGCATTCCGACATACCATAGGCCTCAAATATCTTTTTACCGGTGCGCCTGTTCCATTCATCCCGTGTTGTCGCCGGGAGTTTCTCACCCGCAGACAAGCCATGGCGCAGTTTGGGCAGTTCAGGCAGATCGTGTTTCATCATCTGCCGGTAAACGCCTGGGGCGGCGGCAAAAATTGTCGCATTATGCTCAGCCATCAAGGCGGCAATCTGGTCCGGGCTGCTGCCCGGCGCCGGGATCAGCGCAGTGGCCCCCACGGTCCAGGGATCCATCAATCCGGTGCCAAGGGTATAAGTCCAGTTGAAGGCGCCCGCATGCAGCATCCGGTCTTTGTCCGTGATGTCATACCAGCTTTCCACATCATCTGCCGCGCCCAGATTGCACGATGGGCATGGGTTACGGCGCGCGCTTGTCCAGAAGTGCCAGAGGTGAAGATGATATAGGCGGGGCGGTTCGGGTCGCCCATATGGGCAGGCGCGGGCGCAGATCTGCCATCTCATGCAGGGCTTTGGCGGTCAAAACCGGGCAGGGGGCTGTTGCTGGTTGCGGCACTGGCAGGGCGATGCCTTCAGAGGCAATGATCAGCTTCGGCGCAACCATCGCCGCCATTTTGCTGATTTCCACTTCGGTCAGCTGAGATGAGGTCGGCACCGGCACCAGCCCGGCGTGAATGGCGGCCAGATAGGCAAGCGGAAAATCCACGGTATTGCCAAGCCGCATCAGCACCCGATCTCCGGGGGTTACCCCCTGCGCCAAAAGTCCGGTGGCGACTCCCTCCACCGCACGGGCAAGTTGGGCATAGGTCCAAAGTGTATCATTTCCGTCTGCTGCCACCACAGCCAGGGCAGTTTTCTTGCCCATGTCCCCCGCATGGCGCAGCACATAGGCGGCCATATTGAATGGTGTGGGGGCAGGGGCCAGCGGGCGGGAGGGCGTGTGTTCAGACAGCATAACACACATCTGCCAGTGCTTTCACATGGTTGCAATAGGGCCAAAGGGGTGCGATGAGGAAAGAATGAGCGACAAATCGACCCCCAGCCTGATCCAACTTGCCCGTGAAAGCGGGGAAGATATGCAAGACCCCAGCCCGCTGAACCTTGGCGAACGCGTGCGTGACCTGCGCAAATCGCGTGGTTGGACGCTGGAACAGGCGGCTGGGCAGGCGGGGCTGGCACGCTCGACCCTGTCCAAGATTGAAAACGGTCAGATGTCGCCCACCTACGAGGCGCTGAAGAAACTTGCTGTTGGCCTGGAAATTTCGGTGCCGCAGCTGTTTACCGCACCCAAGGCTGCCCATGTGTCGGGCCGTATGGCCGTGACCAAGTCGGGCGAAGGTGCGGCCCATGCCACCACCACCTATGAACACGAGTTGCTGGGCGGGGCGCTGACCAAGAAAACCATGCTGCCTTACCGCGCCCGCGTGCGCGCGCGCAGCTTTGACGAATTCGACGGCTGGGTCCGCCACGACGGCGAAGAATTCCTATATGTGCTGACGGGCGCCGTGCAGTTGATCACCGAGTTTTACGAGCCAGTGGAAATGAAACGCGGCGACAGCGCCTATTATGACGCATCGATGGGCCACAATGTGGTGTCGGTAAGCGAAGAGGATGCATTGATCCTTTGGGTGACTTCGTTGACCTGAGCAGAGGGGGCGCTGCCCCCCGGCTTTCAGCCTCCCCCCGAGGTATTTCCAGCAAGAAAAAAGGGGCCGCGATTGGCCCCTTTGGTTATGTAAACGCGGTCTGGGGACGGATCAATCCTCATACCACCAGGTTTCAGGCTGAAATCCGAGGTAATCGCCATACATCTGCACTTTTTTCGGGAAGCGCAGTTCTTTTGCGTGCGCGATGTGGGATCGGTCGTTGTAGCCGATCGGGATGACAAAGCGACTGGCGGTCAGCACCCGATCAAGTGCTTTGGCGGCGGCGCGGAAATCGTCCTGGCTTTCCGATCCCAGCATGGCGTCGATCAACCCGTCGATGGCCGGGCTTTGCGCCCCCATCCAGTTGCGCGATCCCGGCTGGCCTGCGCTGTCCGATCCCCAGTACAGGCGCTGCTCATTTCCGGGGCTTAGCGAGAGCCCGCGCCAGTAATAGATCATGTCGAAATCAAAGGCACGGCTGCGCTCGCGATACTGCGCGCTGTCAACTGAGGTGACGGTTGCTGTGATACCCAGCCGTTTCAGCGCCTCGACAAAGATGTCGACAGTCTGGCGGGTTTCGGTGGCGCCATTTTTCAACAGGATATCGAAGGCGAATGGCACGCCTTTTGCGTTTTTCATCCCCCCGTCCCGCACGGTCCAGCCGGCCTCTTCAAGCAGCGCCATGGCGCGGCGCAGCCCCTTGCGGTTGCGTTCGGATCCGTCAGAGGCGGGCAGGGCGTAGCCTTGCACTGCGCCATCAGGCAGATCGTCAAATTGCTCTAAAAGCGCCTTCACACGGCCTTCGGCAGGGGTGCCCGGTGTCATGCCCAGCACCGAATTGTGGAAATAAGATTGGATCCGTTTCTGCGCCCCGCCATAAAGCGTCTGATTGATAAACTCGTAATTGAAGGCGTGGATCATCGCGGCGCGCACGCGAATGTCCTGAAACGGCGCGCGGCGGGTGTTCATCACATAGCCTTTGATGCCGGTGGGGCGCTGATGTGGGATATCCGAGAGCACCACCTCGCCTGATTGCACCGCCGGGAAATTAAACTGGGTTGCCCATTTCAGCGCGTTGGTTTCGCGGTAGGTGTTGGCCTCGCCGGCCTTGAATGCCTCAAACGTCACATCGCCATCGCCATAGTAATCAAAGCGGATTTCGTCCAGATTGGCCTGCCCGCGCATGAAAGGCACATCTTTGCCCCAATAGTCGGGGTTGCGTTTCAGGGTCAGGAACCGGCCCGGTTCAAAGCTGTCGATGACATAAGGGGACGAGCCGATTGGCAGCAGCCCCACGCCGGAAGTGCCAAAATCCGTGCCCTCCCATTGTGCTTTTTTCAACACCGGACGCATGCCAAGAAGCAGTGGCAGCTCTCGGTCGGGGGTGTTGAAGGTAAAGCGCAATTTGCGTGGCCCGGTTTGTTCGGCCTTGGCCACTTTTTCCCACGCTCCCTGATAAAGCGGGTGGCCCTGGGTGCCGACGATTTCAAACGACCAGAGCACATCTTCCACCGTCACGGGGCTGCCATCAGAGAATCGTGCCTCGTCTCGCAGGGTAAATTCAACCCAGGATCGTGCCTCATCGGTTTCAATCGATTCGGCCAGCAACCCGTATAGCGAGAAAGGCTCGTCCCAGCTGCGCCCCATCAGGCTTTCAAACAACATGAAGCGAAGCTGCCAGGGGGCGGAGCCTTTGCGAATCAGCGGGTGCAGCGAATCAAAGCTGCCCGCCTCGGCAAAGACGATCTTGCCGCCTTTGGGCGCATCCGCGTTTACATAGGGGAGGGACACAAAATCCTGTGGAAGGGCGGGGTCACCATACATAGCTATGCCATGCTGAGGCTCGGTATGGGCAAGGGGTGCGCTCATACAAACAACGGTGCCTGCCATACAAGTCACCCGCAGTTTCCGGAAAAAATCTGATTTCATTTAAGCAACAATCCCTGACTGCCCTGTTTCAACTAATGAAAACCCTATCCATGTCAAATAGTCTTTTCAAACTTTTAGCTTGGAACCCGCAGAGTTAGGCGATATAAAGTAATCACTGCTCGATAGGTTTCTTGCCTGTATGAAACCTGCCTCAATAACTTGCGCCCGCCTTGTGCGGGCGTTTTTTTTATGGCCGAAGCTTATGTGGTTTGCGGCCAAGCGAACAGTGAATTCCCCCTGAGAATCGCTTGATACGCGGCCGTCGTTCACAGCTCAACTCGCTGTTTTTGCCGAGTGGTAAAAAAGGGATGGCCCTGATCGGGCAGCTGGTTATGCTGCGGGTGCAAAATATATGGATATTGTGAAAGGGATTCTCTCATGGCCATCACCACCTCGCTTGAAGGCAAGACCGCTGTTATCACCGGCTCCAATTCCGGCATCGGGTTGGGGATTGCACGCGAAATGGCGCGGGCCGGGGCGGATGTGGTGTTGAACTCTTTCACCGATCGCGAAGAAGATCACGCAATCGCCGCGGAGATTGCGTCCGAGTTTGGCGTGAACGCGCGCTACATCAAGGCGGATATGTCGAAAGGCGATGAATGTCGTGCGCTGATCGAAAAGGCGGGCGCTTGCGACATTCTGATCAACAACGCCGGCATTCAACATGTGGCCCCGGTTGAGGAGTTCCCAGTAGAGAAATGGGATGCGATCATCGCGATCAACATGAGCTCGGCCTTTCACACCACTGCCGCTGCCCTGCCGTTGATGCGTGCGGCTGGCTGGGGGCGGGTGGTGAACATCGCTTCGGCTCATGGCCTAACAGCTTCGCCCTATAAAGCGGCTTATATCGCGGCCAAACACGGTGTGGTGGGGCTGACCAAAACCGTGGCTTTGGAAACTGCAGAAGAGCCGATTACCTGCAACGCGATCTGTCCTGGCTATGTGCTGACCCCTCTGGTGGAAAGCCAGATCCCGGACACGATGAAGGAATATGACATGACCCGCGATGAAGTGGTCAAAAACGTCATGCTCAAACGCCAGCCGTCCAAGGAATTTGCCACGGTCGAACAGATGGGCGGCACTGCGGTGTTCCTGTGCTCGGACGCTGGCGCGCAAATCACCGGGACCACTATTTCGGTGGACGGCGGCTGGACCGCGCTTTGATGACGTCGGTTGGGTGAGAGTTAAATGGTAAAACAGATCAACCTGGCCCTGCAGGGGGGCGGTGCCCATGGCGCGTTCACTTGGGGGGTGCTGGACCGGCTGCTGGAAGATGAGCGGCTGGAAATTGCGGCGATCACCGGCACCTCGGCTGGTGCGCTGAATGGCGCGGCGTTGAAAGCTGGGCTGATGGCCGATGGTTCTGGCTACGATCGCGAGGGGGCCAAGTGCGTCCTTGATGCGCTGTGGCATCGGGTTGGGGCATTCATGATTTGCGGCTGACCAATTGGTTGTCGGACCTCATTGCCCCCACAGGGGCGATCACCCAGATGATGGAACTGGCCCCGACGTCGTTGATGACCGACATGGCCTCACGCCTGTTCAGCCCTTACCAGATGGGGCCGTTTTACGCCAATCCACTGCGCCCGGTGGTGGATGAGTTTGCCCTTGATCAGCTTTGTGATGGGGGCGGGCCCAGGCTTTTCATTGCTGCCACCAATGTGCGCTCGGGCAAGGTGCGGGTGTTTACGGGCGACGAGCTGTCGCCTGAGGTGATCCTCGCCTCGGCCTGCCTGCCCACCCTGTTTCAGGCGGTGGAAATTCATGATCCGAACACAGGTCGCAAAGAGGCCTATTGGGATGGCGGGTATACTGCAAATCCCGCGTTATTTCCATTGTTTGACAGGGACTTGCCTGATGACCTTGTGGTGGTGAATATCAATCCTCTGCACCGGGAAGAGCTGCCACGAACGCCCACGGACATTCACAACCGGATCAATGAGATCAGCTTCAATTCGTCGTTGTTGCGCGAGCTGCGCGCCATTTCATTTGTGAAGCGTTTGATCGCTGAGGGGGCGGTGGCGCGTGGGGCGATGAAAGATGTATTGGTGCATATGGTGTCGGATGACGACCTGATGGGCGAGCTTTCAGTGGTCACCAAATTGACGCCAACCCCGGTGATGCTGACCCGGATGAAAAACGCGGGTCGCAGTGCGGGCGCTCGTTTCCTTGACGCGCATTTTGATGACATCGGCCAGCGCGGCAGTGTGGATTTGGCGGAAATGTTTGGGTGATCAGCGTGGCATGGTGCTGACCCTCCAATGGCTACTAGTGGATTGAGCCGGTCCAGACCCCACGGATCAGGCCAAAAGCAATCAGCCACATGGTCACACCGATGATCACATCCAGCACCCGCCAAGAAGCAGGGCGCGACATGATCGGCGCCAAAAGCCGTGCCCCGTAGCCCAGCGAGAAGAAGAATGCAAAGCTAGAGCTGACGGCGCCTGCACCAAATAGGATCCGTTCGTTCCAGCTTTCGTAACTGGTTGAAATCGCTCCGATAAGCCCAAGTGTGTCAAGATAAACATGGGGGTTGAGCCAGGTGAAGGCGGCGGCGATTGCGATTGTCGCCTTAAGCGAACGGGACGTCCCTTCCAGCTCCATCGCGTAGTCGCCTTTTGTTGCAGCAAGGAAGCGCATGGCGCCATAGGCAATCAAAAACATCGCCCCAGCGACGGCCATCACAACCGGCAACATTGGCGCAGCGGTGACCAGCGCACCAAATCCCAACACGCCCGCCGTGATCAACAGCGCATCAGACAGGGCGCAAAACAACGTCAGCGGGAATACGTGGCTGCGCAAAAGCCCTTGGCGCAGCACAAAGGCATTCTGTGCACCAATCGCCAGGATCAGGGAAAACCCGGTCGCAAATCCGGTGATCAACGAGATCATTTCCCAATGACCTCAATGGGTTGCGACGGATCTTTCGGGTTCGGATATACCAGACCAGCAGAGATTACCAGCTTGGCACAATCTTCTACGGACATGTCGAGCTCGATCACCGAATGGCGCGGAACAAACAGCAAGAACCCGGATGTCGGGTTTGGCGTGGTGGGCAGGAACACCGAGATGATGTCTTCGTCCACCGGGATGCGCGCGTCAATCTCGCCTTTGGCTTTGGTGGAAATGAAGGCGATGGCCCAGATCCCCTTGCGCGGATATTCCACCAGACAGGCCTTGTCGAATTTGGCTTCGGCTGATTGATTGAAAACAGTTTCTGCGATTTGTTTCAGTCCGTTATAAAGAGACCTTACGACGGGCATCCGATCCACCAACCGCTCGCCCCAAGCCAGGAAAGACCGCCCGATCAGCCCTTTGGTGATCCAGCCAACAATTACGGTGAAGATCAGGAACACCACAACGCCGAGGCCGCGGATGTTTACCCGGACATCTTCGCCAAACACCCAGCGGAACCACTCACTGTCGCCAAAGAACCGGTCAATCAATGCGTCCGGGTGGTAAGCGGCAGGCACAAACGGCAAGACCCAGCTGTCAATCCAGCCAACAAAGGTCCAGATCAGCCACATTGTGATGGCGATCGGCACAACAACCACCAACCCCGCGAGGAAATTGTTGCGTAGTCCGGTGAACAGGCGCCATCGGCTGCGGTGGGTGGGGTCAGTCATGTGGATCTCTTTTCGTTTCCCTTTGGGAACTTAGGCAGTTTCCCGCGCGGGTCAATGGGGCAGGGCGCAGGTTTCGCGCCTGGTGACGGATCCTTGGCTGATTATGTCAGTTTCGTGAAGGATGTTGCGATTTCAGCGGCAAGGGCTGCGTTGTTTTTGACCAATGCGATGTTTGCGACCAGCGAACGACCTTCGGTGGCTTTGAACATGGCGTTGAGCAGGAAGGGGGTGACCTCTTTTGCGCTGATCCGCTCGGCTTCGGATTTCACCAAAGCGTCTTCGATCACCGGCTGGATTTCTTCGCGCGGGATTTCGGCCTCATGTGGGATCGGGTTTGCAATCAGCTGACCGCCTGGCAACCCCAGCTTGCTGCGGGTGTCGCCGGCGCGGGCGATGTCGTCGGCGTTGTCTAGGCGCAAGGGCGATGCCAGTCCCGAACTGCGCGACCAGAAGGCGGGGAAATCGTCCTGACCGTAGGTGATCACTGGAACGCCAAGGGTTTCAAGCACTTCCAGCGTTTTGGGTATATCTAGGATCGCTTTGGCACCAGCTGCGACAACCGTCACCGGCGTGGCTGAGAACTCACGCAGATCAGCTGAGATATCAAAGGTTTCTTCGGCGCCCCGATGCACGCCCCCAATCCCGCCAGTGGCAAAGACGCGGATCCCGGCAAGGTGGGCAGCGATCATGGTGGCCGCCACGGTGGTGGCACCATAGCCGCCCGTGGCCAGACAGACCGGCATGTCCGCGCGGCTGACCTTGGCGACGTTTTCCGCCTGTGCCAATTCCATCAGTTGTTCATCGGTCAGGCCGATGTGCAGCTTGCCGTTCATGACAGCAATTGTCGCGGGCACCGCCCCGCCATCGCGCACCACGGCCTCAACCGCGCGGGCAGTGTCAACGTTTTGCGGAAACGGCATGCCGTGGGTGATAATGGTGCTTTCCAGCGCCACAACCGGCGCGCCATGGGTGAGCGCCTCTGCGACTTCGGGGGCATAAGTGAGATCAAACATCAGACGTCTTCTCCTGAGACATATTTGGCGGCGATTTTTGTGCGGTATCAAGGGCATCAGCAGGGGGTGCCCATCGCGTTCTGCGGCAATATGGGCGGCCATGAAAGTGTCACCTGCGCCGGTGATGCGACGTACACGAATGGAGGGGCAGGGGGCAGAGAGCACCCCTCGGCTGTGGTGTCCTTCGGCGGCAAGATTGCCCCCATCGGTAACAATGGCCCGTGTGGCGCCCGCATCAAGCAGCGCCTGCGCGCCTGCGGTGCGGTTTCGGGCCTGGTCTCTGTCAGCAGGCCAGCCTCTTCCCGGTTCACATATAAGGTGACGCCGGGGTGTGTCATCAGTGGGCGCAGGCGTTTGGCCTTGCCCGGGCTGGCGGGTGCAACCCGCAGGTCGGCGTGGGAAAAACTGGGCCGCAGCGCAATTTCCGACAGCAGATCCACTGTCAGGTTACCGTCAAGCGTGATGATGCCCTTATAAGGCGTGTTGGCAGATCCAAGCGTGCCATCTTCCAGCGGGCTGAGAATGGCCGCACCGGCGGCCTCTAGCGAATGGGCATCTGCAAGGGCCGCCACCAGGCCAGATGGACCTTCGATGGCCATATAGCGGTCGGTGGGCAGATCTTTGGGGCGATGCACATAGCTGGTGACCAGCCCCAAACGGTTTGCCTGCATCAGCAGTTCTTCACCTTCGTGATCACGACCAATGGCACTGATAAGTCCGGGTTTCAGGCCAAACCTGGCAAATGTCATGGCAATATTCATCGCCACACCGCCGGGCAGGCGGGTGATGCGCCCGGGTTGGTCGGAACCGATTTTCATCTCGTGGGTGGTGCGGCCGATCACATCCCAAAGGACCGACCCAATGCAAAGGATGTCATGTTTCATATGCCCTGTCTGCCGATGTTTGCGGTGAAGGACAAGATGAGAACCGGGGATGTGGGGTGTTTTGATTTGACCATTAGGCTGGGGTACCGGTATTT
>JQGR01000040.1_pt1 | contig 25530 bp, 25 predicted proteins | sample 210181 | NCBI WGS metagenome assembly JQGR01 (sample SAMN02928655, study PRJNA255238) | bioreactor metagenome | biome: continuous culture; feature: L-culture metagenome assembled contigs; material: continuous culture biomass; isolation source: continuous culture inoculated with microbial biomass... | reverse complement strand
TTCGGAAGACATCACCTCTGGCATTGCGGCTCAGATCGCGGCTGAAGCAGAGGTTGAAGCGACGCAACATGTACAAGCGGATATGTCCCAAGATGAGCGACAGGATCAGGCGGTTGAAGGGGAACCTAATGGTGTGATGTTCCTGCATCGCCCAATCAACCGACCACAAATTGAACGCGACGACAGACCCGAACAGCAGGATGCTTCGGAGGATGAGGCGCAGATTGAACATACTGCCGACACGGTCTCTGAAGATGTGATGATGCAAGACCCTGATCAGGGGGAGGGCCCCCATCCTGAATCTATCGAAGCAACGGAGGCGTCCTGGGAAGCCCCGGTTGATCCCGTGCAGGAAGGCAACTCGGCGCAAACCGTGTCGGACCATTCGCAAGAACAGCCGGGTGTGACACAGATTGAGCAGGCGTTGCAGCAAGACGTGGCTCAGGATCTGTCCGATGAGGGGGCGACCACGGTTGCCGGGGACCTCACAGAAAACGACGTGCTGAACGATGCGCCGGCTGAGGGCCAAGATGCTGTGCAGGTTGATATTGATGTGCAGGTGGCTGACGCCGAGGCGTTCGATTGGCCCCCTATCGCCGAGCCTATGGCAATGGACGACAAGGCGGAAGACCGCGCGCAGGCCGACAATGATCCGGCGCTGGAACACCGCGTTGCAGAACTGGAAGCTGCGGTGAATGACAGCGCGGTCGAGTTTGAGCCGGATTGTGGTGATCAGGTTGAAGATCTGGGGCCAGGGATCTTCCTGCGCCATCGTGCCGAGAAAGACGCGTCCGTCACTGCGCCAGAGCAGGAAGAGAATACGCAATCCTGGGACGAATTCGATGCTGAGGTGGCTGCTTTCATTGACGAAGATAAGGAAATCGAAGGCCACGCAGAGCGCCTAGAAGGGGCCGCTTCTGATCAGGCGACCCTAGACGATGAGGACGCTGATCTGATCGACGAAGAAATGCTGCGTGAGCTGGTGGTGCGTCTTGTAAGAGAAGAGCTGCAAGGTGCGGTGGGCGAAAAGATCACCCGCAATGTACGCCGCTTGGTGCGCCGTGAAGTTGAACGGGCGCTTACGCTTAAGTCACTTGAATAGCAGCGTTTATTCTGCAAGCTCGTAAAGTAGGTCTAGGTCCAGATGGGTCTCGACGTGATCGGCCAGCGCGTCCAGCGTGGCCTCAACCTGTGCCTCATACCCTGCATCCGTGGTGGTCGCGCCAAGCGATCCGAGGTAGTGGCTGCGAAACCCGTCCGCCGCAAACAGCCCGTGTAAATAACAGCCGCGCACGCGGCCAGAGCCATTTATGGCCCCTTCTCGACGGTCATCAATCGTCAGCCATGCCCGTGCGCAATCTGGCCCTTCGGTTTGACCAAGATGAATTTCATACCCGTGCACGGCTTTGCCACTGATCGTGTCGCGGGCAGAGGTAAGGGCAAGGGTTTTCTTTGGCTCCAGCCGGGTGATCACATCAAGATGGCCAAGGCCAGCCACGCGGCCGGGCGCGCCTTCGATCCCGTCATCATCCCAAATCTCGCGTCCGAGCATCTGATAACCGCCACAAATTCCCAGCACGTCGCCACCACGGCGAATATGCGCAGCCAGATCGATATCCCAGCCATGGGCGCGAAAGTCCGCCAGATCGGCGATGGTGGATTTGGAGCCGGGGATGAGAATCAGGTCCGCATCCAGTGGCAGGGGGCGCCCGGGGTCAACGATTTCAACCGTTACATCCGGTTCGTTCACCAACGGATCAAGGTCGTCGAAATTCGCGATACGGCCCAGTTTTGGCACCACAATCTTGAAACCACCGCCTTTGCGCGTGGCGATATCAAGCACATCTTCTGCGGGCAGGCGCCAGGCGTCGGTAAACCAGGGCAGAGTGCCCAGATCGGACCATTGGGTGCGACGCGCGATCTCGGCCGCGCCCTCGGAAAAGAGCGTCACGTCGCCGCGAAATTTGTTGACGAGGAAGGCCTTGATCCGGTTGCGGTCGTTAGGGGGCAGCACGGCGTGGGTGCCGACAAGCTGTGCAATCACGCCGCCACGGTCGATGTCTCCGGCCAGAACAACGGGCAAATTGGCGGCTTCGGCAAAGCCCATATTGGCGATATCACCTGCGCGCAGGTTCACTTCAGCCGGGCTGCCAGCACCTTCTACCACAACGAGATCAGCCTGCGCTTTCAGATGATTAAAGCTTTCCAGTACCTTTGGCATCAGGCTGGACTTCATTTTCCCGTAGTCGCGCGCTTTCAGCGTTGTAAGTCGTTTGCCTTGTACAATCACCTGCGCACCAATGTCAGTTTCCGGTTTCAAAAGCACGGGGTTCATATCCACGATGGGATCCAACCCGCAGGCGCGTGCCTGAAGCGCTTGTGCGCGACCGATCTCGCCGCCATCAACGGTGACGGCGGCATTGTTGGACATGTTTTGTGGTTTGAACGGGGCAACCTTTAGCCCGCGCTTCACAAACGCCCGTGCAATCCCTGCCACCAGCATGGATTTTCCTACGTTTGAGCCCGCGCCCTGGATCATGATCGACTTTGCCATGGCTGATCCATAGGCGGTTTTACGCGGTCTGCCCAGCCTTTTGACGACTGACCGAGGGGGAAGGCGACAAAAGAAAACGCACTCCGTGAGGAGTGCGTTTTTCCAGCGCTGGCAGGCGCGATAACTGGCGTTTGATCAGGCGGCTTCGGCGGACAGCGCGTTGCGGCGTTCGCTTTCTTCACGTGACAGGGCGACCGAGGTGCGGATACCTTTGCCAACAAATTCCATCAGCCCTTTGACCACACGTTCGTTCGGGTCAATGCCGGCGCAGCTCAGCACTTCGCGTCCATCGCGCGACCGAGCCCAACGGGCGATCTGATCCGGCCCATTGCCGTATTTCTTATCGTCAGCAATTGCATCATCGAGGGCAGCGAGTACAACGGCAGCAAAGAGTTTGCGTGCGCGGTTGCCCTGTTCGTGATTAAATGCAGTACCGTCTACGGAGTCCAACATGCGTTGTCCTTTTTTATATTCTTGCTCTTGCGCTCCCAAGGCGTTCGGCCAATATGGCTTTTTCGCCGCGATTCGGTATCCCTTGTAGTGCATGGCTGCCATGCTCTTGTCGCATAGCTGTTACAAATCGTTAAACATGTGCATGAATAGCTGTTGTTCATGCCGCTACTGGATATCGTTGTCTTGCATGGGCAAGACCGCCAAGATATAGGTTCTTTCCAACGGAAAACAACCTTTAAGGGTCAATTAACATGCCCAAGATCAATGGTAACGAAATTCGCCCCGGCAATGTTCTGGAGCACAATGGCGGTCTTTGGGCAGCTGTGAAAGTCGATCACGTCAAACCCGGTAAAGGCGGTGCATTTGCCCAGGTCGAGATGAAAAACCTGCGCAATGGATCAAAACTGAATGAACGGTTTCGCTCGGCCGACAAAGTGGAACGTGTGCGTCTTGAACAAAAAGACCAGCAGTTCCTCTATGAAGATGACGGCATGCTGATCTTCATGGACACGGAAACCTATGAACAGAACCAGATCTCGTCCGATCTCTTGGGGGATCGCCGCCCGTTCCTGCAAGATGGCATGACCATCGTGGTGGAATTCTACGAGGCTGAAGCGCTGAACGCGACGCTGCCGCAGAAAGTGACCTGCAAAGTGGTCGAGACGGAGCCGGTTGTGAAAGGCCAGACTGCGGCCAACAGTTTCAAACCAGCAATTTTGGACAATGGCGTGAAGGTCATGGTGCCGCCATTTGTTGGTCAGGATGAAGCGATTGTGGTCAATACCGAGACGATGGAATATTCGGAACGCGCCTAAGACGTACCATATTTGATCACGAGGGCAGGGCGACAGGCACTGCCCTTTTTCATTTGGAACCCCACCATGACCACGATCCTTTTCAACAAACCCTTCAATGTGCTGTCGCAGTTCACCGATAAAGGCACCGAAGGCAGTGCGCGTGAAACCCTGTCGAAATACATCGACATCCCTAAGGTTTACGCGGCGGGGCGGTTGGATCGTGACAGCGAAGGGTTGTTGGTGCTGACGGACAATGGCGGGTTGCAGGCCAAGATTGCCAACCCGAAATTCAAGCTGGAAAAGACCTACTGGGCGCAGGTGGAAGGCATCCCGGATCAGGCGGCTTTGGCGGCTCTTGGCAAGGGGGTGGATCTGAAAGACGGGCGTACACGCCCTGCAAAACTGCGCCTCATGGATGAACCAGACATCCTTTGGCCGCGCAACCCGCCCATTCGGGTGCGAAAATCGGTGCCGGATTGTTGGGTTGAGCTCACCATTAGCGAAGGTCGGAACCGGCAGGTACGGCGCATGACAGCAGCAGTGGGCCACCCCACATTGCGGCTTATTCGTTATCGCGTCGGCGATTGGACGTTGGATGGTATTGCCACAGGTCATTGGGCTTATGCGCCAGAGCGGCCGCGTTTTGGCGGCAATCTCTGATCACAGCGTCCCTTTTATTCTTCTTGGTCGACATTTCCTGGGCTGAGGCTGAAAGCCGAGGGGTGAGGCCCCTAATCACGCCCCTTTGACCATGACACTTGCGCCTCAGCGGCCTGCATGTCCTCTCCTGCGCGGTCAAATCGCAGATAGGCGATGGCTTTGCCGCCGGATTGTGTGAACAGGGTGCCAATGGACTTGCCGTCGCGGGTGATCTCGCTGCCCACAGCGGCGGTGCCGGTGATATCCACCTGCACCAACCTTTGCGCAGCTTGGTCTTGTGTTTCATCCGTGCAGTTACCTCTTGCCCGACGTAGCAGCCCTTGCGGAAATCGACGCCGTTCAGCCGTTCGAAACCTGCTTCGAGGATGTAGCTGTCCGGCCCCAGTTCAATACCGCTTTGCGGGATCACATTGGCCACGCGGACCTCATCCCAATCCACATCCTCTTGCGAGGGGCGACCATCATATGCGCGCCAGCCCAAATCAGGATGGCGTGGGTCGGCAAAAGCCCCGGCGGGGGCCGTGCCCAATCCACGCGCGGGGGTGATTTCCGTGGCCGCAATCTGCACATCCGCGCGCAGACGGTACATGTTCAGGCGCTGCGCCAACCCAGGAGCCAGATCGCTGGCGACATCCAAAAGAATGCCATCCGCCTCGGCCGTCAGCAGAAAATCCGCCAGGTATTTTCCCTGTGGCGTCAGGATAGCGGCATAAACCAGACCGTTGTCTGTCCGTTTCACATCATTGGTGATCAGGTTTTGCAGAAACTCGGTGCGATCGCTGCCGGTGATGCGAAGAACGGTTCGGGGCATGATCTCTCCTCTCGGTTTGGTTCAAGCTCGGCCAAAGCCGAACAGGCGTTTCAAACTGAATTTGCGCGGTTTTTCCGGGAAATTGGCGGCGCGTACTTTGTCGGCGGCTGCCTCTTCTGCAGTGGGGCCGGTGTCTTTGAACTGAAGCGCATGCAGCTGGGCGTATATCCCCCCCTGGCAAGCAGCTCATCATGGGTGCCCTGATCCACAACTTGACCCTGGTCCATCACCACAATCTTGTCAGCAGACTGGATGGTTGAGAGGCGATGGGCGATGACCAGCGTGGTGCGATCCTGTGACAGCTCATCCAGCGCTTCTTGCACAAGTTTCTCTGATTTGGCGTCCAACGCCGAGGTGGCCTCGTCCAGCAGCAGCACAGGGGCGTCACGCACAATGGCACGCGCGATGGCAACGCGTTGGCGTTGTCCGCCAGACAGGTTCGAGCCGCGCGGCCCTGCCGCAGTTTCAAGCCCTTGCTCCATCCGGGGCAGGAAGTCAGCGACATGGGCGGCGTCAAGCGCATGTTCCAATTTGCCTTCTTCCAATTTCTCGCGTCCCATCAGGATATTGTCGCGCAGCGTTTCATCAAACAACAGGGCCTCTTGGCTGACCACGGAAAACAGGCTGCGCAGTTGGTCGAGGGGCAGATCCGTCACGCGGGTTTCCCCGACGGTGATGGCCCCGTCATCTGCATCTGCTAGCCGGGTCAATAGGTTGAACACGGTGCTTTTCCCCGCTCCTGAAGCGCCGACAAGTGCTGTGGTTTGCCCGGCTTTCGCGGTGAAACTGGTGCCTTTCAATACCGGGGTGTCGCCGTAGGAAAACTGAACGTTGTCGAGCGTGATATCGGCAGTTTCCGCCGGTCCGGACAGCAACTTGGGTGCTGCGGGGGACAAGATCGTGGCATGGGTGTCAAACACATTGCGGATCCGCTCCAGACTGGCGAGGGCTGCCTGCCACCCGCCAGACACTTTTCCAAGGTTGCGCATTGGGTCAAACACCAGTGCCATGGCGGTGAAAAATGACATGAATTCGCCAACCGTCTTATCACCCGAGACGATTTGTAGACCGCCGTAAAACAACACGCCGAAGAACCCGGCGGCTGCGATGATATCGACCATGGCGACAATGCCGCTTTGATTGGTCTGGCTTTTCAGATGAGTGCGCGCAAACAGGTCGATCACCCCATCCACCCGGCTACGTTCACGCTGTTCTGTTCCGGTCAGTTTGATCTGGTTGATGCCGTGGAAAATCTCGTCCAGCCGGGTTGAAATCTTGGCAGCGGCGTCGCGGCTTGCGGTGGTGGTGGCGCGCACGCGTTTTTGCAAGATGCTCATCGGGAGGACCAGCACCGGGGCAGCGGCGATGGCAATGGCAACCCAAAGCCAGTCGATCCACAATGCGACCCCCAAAAGCGCCACCAGAGAGACCGCATCGCGGGCAACCGCTGACAGGACCATTTCCCAGATCGTGGCAATCGCCAGCGCATCGCCCCGCACCCGTTCCATCAAGGTGCCGGGCGAGTTGTCGCGGAAATAATTGCTGTCCAATGTAAGCATGTGGCTGACCATGTCTGCCTGCAGGCCCGCTGCAACCTGTTGCCCCACATAAACCATCAGCACTTTATGGCCAAACGCAGAAATTGCACGCAGGATAAAGATCCCAGCCACAAGGCCTGCGACCAGGAAAATTGCCCCTTGTGTGCCGCCGGAAAAAGCGGTGTCGAACATCGGTTTGATCATGTAGCTCAACCCGCCAAGCGCCATGCCTTCAACGGCCATCAGCAGAATGGCGCAAATCAGCGGCAGGCGGTATTTGCGCAGGTATTCGCGCCAGATCCAGCGGATCATCGAATCGCGTGTGCTTTCGCTCATGGGGTGCTCCGGTTTCAGGGGGGCGTTGCGTGGGCCATTGCGTGTGGCCTTAAACGAGGCGGTCAGCGCGGCAGGGTCATAATGGTCGCGAACCCAGTCGCGCACCGGCATCGGATCGTTTTCGATATGCGCGCCATAGGCGGCTAACACGTGATCCAGAATCCCGGCGCCAGTCCAATGCTGATGGGCATATTTGATCGATAATTGCCGTGCGGCTTCCGCCACAGGTGCGCCCATGTAGTCGATCATGTAAAAAGCGGCGGCCAGTCCGGTGCGGTCGGCACCGGATTTGCAGTGGATCAGGGCCGGTTTCTCAACCTTGTCAAACAGATCAAACAGCTCAAGGTATTTTTCGCGCGGCAGCAATTCCTGTGCAAACAGCTGCAGATCATAAAGCGCAATGCCATAATCGGTGCAGGCTTCCTTCTCGAACAGATAGTACGAATAAGGGGTCTGCCCGCGCAGATTGATGATTGATTTGATGCCAAGGCGTGCAAGCTTCGGGAAATGCACTGTATCAGGCTGGTTTGATCGCCACATCTCGTCCGACAGCTTGTATCTGTTTGGAATGACGCGACGGATGAAAGAATGGTCCACCAATGCGTTGTGCAGCCGGGCCGCACGACGCCCTTCCGGGGTCGAGATATCCTTGCCAATCCGGTGCCGCCAGGCGCGTTCTTTGGCTTTGATCTTGGCAAAAAGGGTCAACAGTCTCTCGCGCTCCGTTGGGTTCAGTTTGGTGTATCGTCAAAGTGGAGGGCAGACAAGCAATCGGGGACGCTATCAGGCAAGGGCAGGCAAGCGCAAAGGCCGAAATGGGGAGGGATCCATCTGCTACAAAAGCAAGTATCAGAGGCCCATTCCAACTTGTTCTGGCTGGTTTCACAAATCGGAATGTTCCCGACGTTGACCCGTAATTGGTTGCGCCTTACCCCTGTTTCAACCCGATTTGCAAAGAGGTCCATATGTCGCTGCGTTCCGGTCGCACCTATCTGGCCATTCCCGGCCCTTCCGTCATGCCTGATCGTGTGCTGCGTGAAATGCACCGCGCAGCGCCGAATATTTATTCCGGTGAATTGGTTGAGATGGTACCCGAGCTGATTTGTGATCTCAAAACAGTGGCGGCACCCGCCATGATGCGGCAATCTATATCGCCAATGGCCATGGCACATGGGAGGCCGCGCTGTCCAATGTGATTGCGCCCGGGGATACAGTGCTTTCGCTGTGTACCGGCAATTTTGGCCACGGCTGGGCCAGCATGGCTGGCAGCATAGGCGCCAAGGTGCAGGTCGAGGACTTTGGCTCTCAGGCGCCGGTGGATGCTAATCGGATTGAACAGATCCTGCGTGCTGACCCGTCACATCAGATCAAAGCTGTGCTGCTTACCCATGTCGACACCGCCACTTCTGTGAAAAATGACGTGGCGGCGGTGCGCGCTGCCATGCACGATGCGGGCCATCCGGCTTTGCTGATGGTCGATTGCATTGCCTCGCTGGGGGCCGATCCATTTGAAATGGATGCGTGGGGCGTGGACGTGATGGTGGGGCCAGTCAGAAAGGGATGATGGTGCCGCCAGGTATGGGGTTTGTCTTTTTCAACGATAAAGCCCATTTGGCCCGTCAGCATATGCCCCGGGTCAGCCAATATTGGGATTGGTCCCCGCGCCGTGCTCCGGATGCGTTGTGGCAATATTTCGGAGGAACCCCGCCCACCCATCACCTCTACGGGCTGCGCGCGGCACTTGATATGATTGCTGAAGAAGGCGGCATTTCAGCCGTCTGGGCCCGTCATGCCCATCTTGCCCGTGCGATCTGGGCCGCTGTGGATGCGTGGTGCGCTAACGGGTCCATGACGTTTAACATTGCCAACCCGGCGCATCGCTCCAACGCTGTGACCGCACTGGCCCTTGGGGCACCCAACGGGCTGCGCCTACGTGAGTGGACCGAACAGAATTTGGGCGTGACACTGGGCATCGGGCTTGGCATGGGCACAGCGGAAGACCCTGACAGTACAGGATTTTCCGCATTGGTCACATGGGGCATGTGAACGGCCATATGGTGATGGGCACGTTGTCGGCGATTGAGACCGGGCTTGTGGCGCTTAATATTCCACATGGCTCCGGCGCATTGGATGCAATGGCGCGGGCTCTGTCCGAAGCTTAAGCTTCGCGCGCTTCAATCAGTGCTCCGGGCAGCGCTGCAGCAAATGCGTCCAGATCCTGAGGCCGACCAGCGGACACCCGAATGCACCGATCCTGTGGGGCGGCAAAGGGCATGCGCACAAAGATGTCGCGCCTGATCAGCGCATCTACAAGCCGACGCGCAAACGCCCCGCCCTGCCCGCAATCAATCGCCACAAAATTTGTCGCTGAGGGCATGGCCGCCAGCCCGTTTTTCACTGCAATCTCGCCAATCCGCGCGCGCGCCACAGAGACGTTTTCCAGCGTTTGCTGCAGATGGTCCTGATCTTGTAATGCCGCCAATGCACCCGCCAGGCTGATCCGGCTCATGCCGAAATGATTGCGGATCTTGTTGAAGGCCATGATCAGATCGGCAGTGGCAATCGCATAGCCAACCCGCGCCCCAGCCAGACCGTAAGCCTTTGAGAAGGTCCGAAAACGAATGACACGCGGGTCATTCGGCACAAGCTCTGGGGCCATGCCATCCGGGCCAAACTCGACATATGCCTCGTCCAGAACCATCAGGCACCCCTCTGGCAGGGCGTCCATCATCTCCTGCACGCGAGCGGCTTCATGCCAACTGCCCATCGGATTGTCGGGATTGGCCAGATAGACCAATTTGGCACCGACTTCAGTCGCCTTTGCCACCAATGCTGCCGGGTCTTCGTGATCTTCACGGTAAGGCACGGTGATCAGTTCACCACCAAACCCGGCCACGTGATAATTGAAGGTCGGATAAGCGCCTTGCGAGGTCACCACCCGGTCACCGGGTCCAATCAGCAGCCGCACAAGGTATCCAAGCAGCCCGTCAATGCCTTCACCAATCATGATGTGCTCTGGTTCAATTCCGTGATGTGCGGCCAGGGCGTGGCGCAGATCATGGCTTTCTGGATCACCATACATCCAAGCCTCACCCGCCGCCGCCTGCATTGCGGCAATGGCCTTGGGTGAGGGGCCAAACACGTTTTCATTTGCACCCAATCGTGCCACAAAATTCCGCCTACGCGCGCGTTCCTGCGCCTCCGGACCTACAAAAGGAACAGAAGCAGGCAAGCTGTCGGCGAGCGGGGTCAGGCGGGCATAAATCTTGGTCATATAGCCGTTAGATCAGTCTCCCCCCAATTGATCAATTCCCTTATTTTCTAACCGGAAATATCCCGGGGTGAGCGCGCAGCGCGAGGTGCAGCGCCCCTTAACTGGCGCACGAAGTGAGCCATCTCCAAGCGGCTGCGCCCCAAAGTGGCAAGTTGGGCGAGAGCCCCCTGCAAAACAAGAAAGCCGGGCACATGGCCCGGCTTTCTAAAGTCTCTCAAGATGGTTACCCAATTTCCTTCAATCGGTCGAGCGCGGTCTTGAGTGTCTCTTCCTCCGCCTCGCGGGCTGCTAAGTTGGCACGGGTTTCCGCCACCACTTCCGCAGGGGCGCTTTCGGCAAACTTCGGGTTCTTCAATCGTCCGCGCAACCCACCCAATTCCTTGGCCAGCTTGCCCAGCGATTTTTCAAGCCGAGCGATTTCTTCGTTCACGTCGATGATATCTGCCAGCGGCAGGGCAAAGGTGCCGCCATCAACGGCGACGGTGATGCAGCCCTTGGGCAGCTCGGCCATTTCGGTGATACTGTCGACACGCGCCATGCGTTGGACCAGGCCGATGTTTTCGCTCAGTGCTTTCTGGCCTGCCGCGTCAAGATCCTGCTGGATCACCGGGATTTTCAGCCCCGCCGGAACATGCATCTGCGAACGGGCCGAGCGGATGTTTTCGATCAGCGAAATGACCCAGTTCATCTCTCGGGCTGCTGCCTCATCCACCAGCTCGTCGCCATACTCCGGCCAATCTGCGTGGATCAGCATTTTCGGACGATCAGTGATCTGGCCCCACAGCTCTTCGGTGACAAAGGGCATGATCGGGTGCAGCATGATCAGGCACTGGTCGATGACCCAGGCCATGGTGGCGCGGGTCTCGGCCACGACAGTCTCGTCATCCGAATTCAGCAGCGGTTTTGAAAATTCCACATACCAGTCACAAACCTTGCCCCAAACGTAAGCGTACAAACCATGTGCCGCGTCATTGAAACGATAGGCGGTCAGTGCGTCATCCACTTCGGTACGGATCTTCGCCGTTTCCGAAATGATCCAGCGATTCACGGTTTGTGTGGCCGAAGCGGGATTGAAATCCGCGCTGGGCTTGCATTCATTCATCTCGGCAAATCTTGCAGCATTCCAAATTTTCGTGCCGAAATTCCGATATCCTGCCACACGATCTTTGGACATTTTCAACACGCCCCCGATCGAGGCCATGGCGGTGTTGGTGAACCGCAGCGCGTCCGCGCCGTATTCGTCAATGATCTCCAGCGGGTCAATCACATTGCCCGTGGTCTTGGACATCTTCTTGCCCTTCTCGTCACGAACCAGCCCATGCAGATAGACCGTGTGGAATGGGTTTTTGCCACATACCGCCTGCGACATCATCATCATCCGAGCAACCCAGAAAAACAGGATATCTTGGCCTGTGATCAGTACATCACCGGGGAAATAGGCATTCAGTTCATTGGTGTCCTGCGGCCAGCCCAGCGTGCCAAACGGCCAGAGGCCCGACGAGAACCAAGTGTCGAGTACATCGGGATCGCGCCACACAGGGTAGACCAGTTTGGTCGGATCCTGCTCCATCTCATATTGTGCGAGCGCCTCGGCAAACAGGTGGATCGCCGCGGCGCGGTCTGCAACCTCAACCACGCGTGCAGCATTGAGCGGTGTTGGCAGACCGGCCAGACCATCAGAAAATTTGCCTGCCACCTCTTCGAAATGGGCCGCACAGGCGGATTTCTCATGACCCGGCAGGAAATCCTGCTCCAGCATCAGACGCCCCATCTCGACGATGTCGATCGCCCCGTCATGTTCGTCATCCACATAACCGTTGGCACTCAGGTCAAACCCGTACCAGACGGGTACCTGATGGCCCCACCAGAGCTGACGCGAGATGCACCAAGGTTCGATATTTTCCAGCCAGTGATAGAAGGTCTTTTCGCCGCTTTCCGGCAAGATTTTCACTTCACCACCCCGCACAGCATCCAGTGCGGGTCCGGCAATTTTCGCGGCGTCCACGAACCACTGGTCGGTGAGCATCGGTTCAATCACCACCTTTGAACGGTCGCCAAAGGGCTGCATCACCGGTTTGTTTTCAACATACGGCACTTTTTCGGTGATCAACTGGCCATCGTCCTCGCGGGTCTCTTCGACCAACACGGCCAGCCCTTCGGCGTTGATTTCGGCAATCACCTTCTTGCGCGCATCAAAGCGGTCCAGTCCACGGTAGTCATCCGGCACAAGGTTCATCGCGGCGATCTTTGCCTCGTCAAAATCCTCTTCGCCATTTGCAATGCGCTGGGCGATCTCGGCCTCTTCGGCATAAGGACGACCGTCCGCGCGCATTGCGCCACGGGTGTCCATCAGCGAATACATCGGAATGCCGCCGCGCTTGGCGACCTGATAGTCGTTGAAGTCATGCGCGCCAGTGATTTTCACCGCACCCGAGCCGAAATCCTTGTCGGGGTATTCGTCGGTGATGATCGGGATCAACCGGCGGTGCTCTTTCGGACCAACCGGAATTTCGCAAAGTTTCCCGATGATTGGCGCGTACCGCTCGTCCGACGGGTGCACTGCAACTGCGCCGTCGCCCAGCATGGTTTCAGGGCGGGTGGTGGCGATCGAGATATAGTCGCGCTCTTCTTCCAGCACCACATTTCCGTCTTCGTCTTTTTCGACATAGGTATAGGTGGCTCCGCCTGCCAGCGGGTATTTGAAATGCCACATGTGGCCGGCGACTTCGATGTTCTCGACCTCAAGATCGGAAATCGCGGTCTCGAAATGCGGATCCCAGTTGACCAGACGCTTGCCGCGATAAATCAGCCCCTTGTCGTACATATCGACAAAGACTTTCAGCACCGCGTCGTGGAAGTTGGCCGAGTTCTCATGGCCTACACGCGGGTCGCCCGGCGCGCCTGCCATGGTAAATGCGTTGCGCGACCAGTCGCAGGTGGACCCCAGACGCTTCAACTGTTCGATGATGGTCGAGCCATATTGGCCTTTCCATTCCCAGACCTTGTCCAGAAACGCTTCGCGCCCCAGATCACGGCGCCCCGGCAGGCCCTTTTCGGCCAGCATCTTTTCCACCTGCAATTGGGTAGCGATACCTGCGTGGTCCTGACCCGGCTGCCAAATTGTGTTATAGCCACGCATCCGGTGCCAGCGGGTCAGGATATCCTGCAGCGTGTTGTTGAACGCATGCCCAAGATGCAGCGCCCCAGTGACGTTGGGCGGCGGGATCATGATGGTAAAGCTTTCCGCCCCCGGCTTGGCATTTGCGCCTGCCTTGAAGGCGCCTGCCTCTTCCCAGTTCTGGTAAATCCGCGCTTCCGCAGCGCCTGCATCAAAAGTCTTGTCCATGGCCATGGGTTCTGTCCCGTCTATTCACGTGTTGGAACTGGTCTTAACTGCAAGGCGGGCGAAGGGAAAGAGGGCGCAGCCCCACGTAGCGGTTTCGCCTCTTTTTTCTTGCCCAAAATACCTTGGGGTGAGGTCCCGCTCGCAGAGGGGACCGAGGGGCAACGCCCCTTAACTCACCACATCTGGTCCCGGACGCCCGGTGGCGGCCCGGATCCCGGTGATCTCCTCACAGACGGAAATCACATCGGCCAGCGCGTCCTGCGCATCGCGGGTGTGATCGCCCCCAGGCCCATCATAACTTTCCAGATAGATCCGGATGGTTGCCCCTTCCGTTCCCGTCCCGGACAGGCGCAGCATAAACCGCGCGCCGCAGTCAAAACCGACCATCAGCCCCTGAGCATGGGTCTTGCTGCCATCCACCGGGTCGACATAGGAAAAGCTTTCGGCAGTGGCCACAGTAAGCGGGCCAAACTTCTGACTGGGCAGACCGTCAAAGCGGCTTTCAAGATCCGCCATGACCCGCTTGGCGATCGTGCTCTCGACCGCCTCGTAATCATGGCGCGAGTAAAAGTTGCGCCCAAACTGCGCCCAATGTTCTGTCAGAATATTGGCCACCGATTGGCGGCGCACGGCCAGAATGTTCAGCCACAGAAGAACCGCCCACAACCCGTCTTTCTCGCGCACATGGTCCGACCCGGTGCCCGCGCTTTCCTCGCCGCACAGCGTGGCGCGGCCGGCATCAAGAAGCGTGCCAAAGAACTTCCAGCCCGTGGGGGTCTGAAATGCCTCACATCCCAGTGCTTCAGCCACCCGGTCAGAGGCGCCAGAGGTCGGCATGGATCGGGCGATGCCCTTGATCCCCGCCGCATATCCTGGTGCCAGATGGGCGTTGGCCGCCAGCACCGCTAGGCTGTCTGATGGGGTGACATAGATGCCCCGCCCGAGGATCATGTTGCGATCACCATCGCCATCAGATGCGGCGGCAAAATCGGGGGCCTCTGCGCCCATCAGCAGATCGTAGAGGGGTTTTGCCCAAACGGGGTTCGGGTCGGGGTGGCCGCCGCCGAAATCCTCACTTGGTACACCGTTCATCACACTTTCGGTGGGGGCTCCCAAACGGTTTATCAGGATCTCATGTGCGTAAGGCCCGGTGACTGCGTGCATCGCATCAAAGCGCAGGGTAAAGCCATTGGAGATCATCTCGCGGATCGCATTGAAATCAAACAGGCTTTCCATCAGCGCAGCGTAATCCGCCACCGGGTCGACCACCTCAACCTCCATCTTGTCCAGATGTGTATGACCAATGGTGCCAAGGGCAGGGGCGGCGGTGTCGCAAAGGTGGTATTCTGCAATCTCGCCCGCGGCTTTGACCATTGCATCGGTCACTGCTTCGGGGGCGGGGCCGCCGTTTGAGATGTTGTACTTCAAACCAAAATCACCATCCGGGCCACCTGGGTTATGGCTGGCGGACAGGATCAACCCGCCGTCTGCACCGCGCTTTCGGATCAAATGACTGGCGGCCGGTGTGGACAGAATACCATCCTGCCCGACAATCACTTTCGTCACGCCATTGGCCGCTGCCATCCGCAAGATCAATGCAATGGCCTCGCGGTTAAAAAAGCGCCCGTCGCCGCCCACCACCAGAGTTTTGCCAGAGGCGTCCACCGCATTCAATGTCGCCTGGACATAGGTTTCAAGATAGCCCGGGGACGAGAATACGGCTGTTTTCTTGCGTAGCCCCGAGGTGCCAGGGATCTGACCGTCGATGGGGGCGGTGGGGAAGGTAGAAATGCTCATGCTCGCAAACGCCTCTGAAAAAGAGAATAATATTGCCAGAATGCTTACCCCAAGCGATCTATCCGCGTCGAGAGGTGGATCAGGCTTTCTGATCCCTTTACTCCGTCAATTTCGCCAATTGCATCCAAGGCATGGTCCAGTTGTGCAGTAGAGGGGGCGGCCAGCTGCAGCACCATATCAAACCGGCCCGAGGCTGTATGGGCGCTTTCAACTTGCGACAAGGTTTTCAGCCGGGCCACAACCGCAACAGTCGAACGGGGTTCAATCGAAATCAGCACCGTGGCGCGGATCAGGTCGCCGCGCGCTTCATCGCCCAGTTTCAGCGCGTAGCCTGCGATGATTCCCCGCTCCTCCATCCGTTCGATCCGCGCTTGCACAGTTGAACGCGCCAGCCCCAGTCGGCGGGCCAGCGTGGCCACAGGCAGTCGGGCGTTTTGTTCCAGTTGAGCAATCAACTCGCGATCTGTTTCGTCCATTTGTTAGACCCTCACGTCATTTCGCCCGTTAAATACAGTCAATTCGTCCGATATGACACTAGAATCTGACGGCGCAGAACGAAATACTAATTTCAACCCTGTGCGAGAGGATCCAATGAGCAAGCAACCGTCGATCTGGACAACAGCCCTGTCCCACCTGAAGACCACCAGCCCGCTGGGGCCGGTGTTGTATTTTTCGCCTACAGTCCTTCAGGCCACGGCCCGAAGGTTTATGTCGGGTTTTGAAGGGCTTGTAACCTATGCGGTGAAGGCAAACGACCTGCCGGTGGTGCTGGAAAATCTGGTGGCTGCCGGGCTTACGGCCTTTGATGTGGCCAGCCCAGCCGAGATGCGCGCACTTAGGGCGGTCTCGCCAGATGTGGTGATGCACTACAACAATCCGGTGCGCAGCCCCGATGAAATTGATGTGGCAGTGGACATGGGGGTGGCCTCTTATTCGGTGGACAGCCTGCGCGAGTTTGAAAAGCTGCGTGCGCGTGTGCCAGCTGAAGGTGTCGAAATTACCGTGCGGCTTTGCCTGCCGGTCGAAGGTGCTGCCTATCACTTTGGTGAGAAATTTGGCGCAGATCCTGAACTGGCGGCGGAACTGCTTAAGCGCGTGGCGGCTGCCGGGTTTACCCCCTCTATGACGTTTCACCCCGGCACCCAATGTGCTGATCCTGCCGCCTGGGTGCATTACATTGAGATCTGCGCCGATATCGCTGAGGCGGCCGGAGTGCGTTTGACGCGCCTAAACGTAGGGGGTGGATTTGCCGCCAACCGCGGCGTGGCACCTGATCTGGAAGCAATTTTTGACGCCATCCGTGTGGCGGTGGACAAGAGTTTTGGCGCGGATGCGCCCACATTGATCTGCGAACCGGGGCGGGCCATGGTTGCTGACGCGTTCACGCTGGCCGCGCGGGTCAAAGCTGTGCGCGACAATGGGGATGTGTTCCTGAACGACGGTATCTATGGGGCGTTGGCCGAAGCGCCGCAGATCGGCACTGTGGATCGAATGCGTGCCTTACGTGCGGATGGCAGCCGTTTTGACGGGCCTCAAACGCCGCGGGTGATTTATGGCCCAACCTGCGATTCCATCGACCGCCTGCCGGACCCGATGCCATTGCCCGATGCGCTGGACGAAGGCGACCTTGTGCTGTTCGATGGCATGGGCGCCTATTCTTTTGCCATGGCCACCGCGTTTAATGGTTATGGCGTGCTGGATCTGGTCACGGTGCAAGAGCTTCAATTTTAAGCGCACTGCCCTATTCGGTTATGGACAGACGGAACAGGTCAGTTGCTCTGGCCCATTAGGTGCGCCTTAATGCTCAGGCCATTTTCATGATGATGCAAGTGGTGGAACCGGTGGCGTAAAGCCGCCCGTCTGCCACACCACGCAACTCTCCCACGGCCACCCCGGTAGAGCGCCCGCTGTGTTGGGTGCTGCCAACCGCCTCCACCTCAGTGCCTGGGCGAATGGGGCGCACGATATTCACCTTATATTCCAATGTGGTATAGACAGACCCCTGCGGCACTTTTGTCATCACCGCACAGGCCATGCAACTGTCCAGAAGCGTGCCGTACCAGCCGCCATGTACCGTGCCCATTGGGTTGCAATGGTCAAACTTCGGTGTGCCGCGAAATACGACTTTGCCATCCTCAACCGAATGCAGGTGATAGTTCAGCCCAACCGAGATCGGCGGGCGGGGCAGGGTGCCCGCAAACATCTGCTGCATGAATTCAAGCCCAGAGATCCGGATCAGATCCTCTCCGGTCAAAAGTTCTTCCATGGCGGTGGCGGTGGTCATGTCGGTTCGCGTGCCTCATCTTTCCGGATCCTGTTGCAAGATTACCATGAGGAGGAAGCGGGTGGCAGGCAAGTGTAACGCCACGGCGTGCAGGGCGCTGGTGCGCGGACAGAAAGAACAAAAGACGCAACCGCAGGCTGCGCCTTTTGTCGGGACAATCCTGCTGCTGTCCTTGTCACTGGGTTTTTAACGTGGAGCAACTGTCCGTCGGAATGATCTGACGCAGATGGATCAGGCCACGTTTTGCAGTTGCACCTTGGGGGTGACCCCCAATGCATGACAGACATCGCGGGTGAGCGCGGGTTTGTTCAGCGTGTAGAAATGCAAATCTTCTACCCCTTCGTCGATCAGGTCGGAACACAGCTCGGTGCAAAGCGCAATTGACAGAAGATCTTCGCGCCCGTCGCGCTTTGCCTTGGTGAAGGCATCCTCCAGCCAGCCCGGCACCGTCGTGCCGCAGCGCGCAGCAAATTTCTTTACGCCATTCCAGTTTTCAATCGGCAGGATGCCGGGGAGGATCGGCGCGGTGATACCGGCTTTCACGCAGGCATCGCGGAAGCGCAGAAAGGTGTCGGCTTCAAAGAAAAACTGGCTGATGGCAGACCCCGCGCCCGCATCGACCTTTTTCTTCAGCCAGTCGACGCAGGCCTGTAAGTCGTCAGCCTCGGGGTGGGGTTCGGGGTAGGCCCCTACGCGTATATGGAAATCCCCGGCCTCGGACAGGGCCTCCACCAGCTCCACGGAACTGGCAAAGCCGTCCTGATGGGCGCTGAAGCGATCAGCCCCCTTGGGGGGGTCGCCACGCAGTGCGACAATTTCACGAACCCCAAGGCGTGCATAATCACGGGCAATGTTCAGGGTGTCCTCGCGGGTTGCGTCGACACAGGTCAGATGGGCAGCGACATTCAGCCCGTATTTCTTGTGAATCACCCCCACCGCGTCATGGGTCAGATCGCGTGTGGTGCCGCCTGCGCCATAGGTGACGGATACGAATTTCGGATCCATCGGGGCCAGATCGCGCACAGTGTCCCAGAGCCGCCAGCTCGCTTCCAGCGACTGCGGCGGAAAAAACTCGAAAGAGATATTCGGCGTGGTCATTTTGGCCTCACGATGTTGATCATTTTGTGTAATCGACTTGTGCCGGAAAATGGAATGTGAGACAAATTCATAATTCTCAAAAAGAATATGAGGTTCGCGCATGTATATTGAGTTTCGCCACCTGCGCAGTATCCGCGCGATCCATCAGGCGGGCAATCTGGCCCGGGCCGCGGATATGTTGCACATCACCCAATCGGCGCTTAGCCACCAGATCAAGGGGTTGGAGGATCAGGTGGGGATGGAGCTGTTTCACCGCCGTTCAAAGCCGATGAAACTGTCGCCCGCCGGGATGAAGCTGCTGCGGTTGTCCGAGCGGGTGCTGCCGGAAATTGCCGCTATAGAAGAAGAGTTTCGCGCGCTGCACGAAGGGCGCTCCGGGCGGCTACATATCGCGGTGGAATGCCACGCCTGTTTTGACTGGCTGTTTCCGGTGCTGGACAAGCTGCGTCATGCCTGGCCCGAAGTGGATCTCGATATTCGCCAGAGGCTGGCCTTTGATGCGTTTGAAGCGCTGCACCGCGAGGAAGTGGATTTCGTGATCACATCGGATCCGGTCGACCTGCCCGGCATCACCTTTTCACCGCTGTTTGATTATGAACCTCGTTTTGTCGCCGCCGCCAACCACCCGCTGGCGGCACAAGACTTCATCGAAGCCGAGGACTTTGAAGAGGAACTGGTGCTGACCTATCCGGTAGAACGTGCCAAGAGTGATCTTTTTTCAACGCTTCTGACCCCGGCAAGGGTGGAGCCGCGCGTGGTGCGGCAGGTGGAGATGACCGAGATGATCCTGATGTTGGTCGGTGCAGGCAGGGGGGTGGCCGTGATGCCTGACTGGGTCTTGCGTGCCGCCAAAACCAATCCGGATTACGTCACCAAGCGCCTCACGGAAAAGGGCCTGTCCAAACGCATGTATGCCGCCACGCGGGATGAAGACACGATGGTGCCATTCATGGCACATATGATCCGAATGTGCCGTTCTGAACCGGTGAAATTGCAGCGTTAAGGGTGAATTGGCAGATTTCGCATGGCTCCTATGCGTTTTCATGGGGCAAAGCGCATAAGAAAACTTGGCAAGTGGCCGCGCAGGGCTTATACGCGCGATCTGATACAAAGGAGCCCTTCCCATGCAATTCAGCGCCAACCTCAACGTGATGATCAAAGCCGCCCGCCAGGCTGGCCGCAGTCTGGTGAAGGATTTCCGCGAAGTAGAAAACCTTCAGGTCTCGATGAAAGGGGCAGGCGACTTTGTCAGCCGCGCCGATATCGCCGCAGAAAAAATTATCCGCGAAGAGCTGATGGAGGCCCGCCCGAACTACGGTTGGCTGGGCGAAGAAAGCGATGAGGTCGAAGGCAAAGACCCGACCCGCCGCTGGATTGTTGATCCGCTGGATGGCACCACCAACTTCCTGCATGGCCTGCCGCATTGGGCGATTTCGATTGGGTTGGAACATAAGGGTGAGATCGTGGCCGGTGTGATCTTTGACGCGGCCAAGGACGAAATGTTCATGGCAGAAAAAGGCGCAGGCGCTTGGTTGAACCAAAGCCGGCTGCGGGTTTCTGGCCGGATGCGGATGGCAGAGTCCATTTTTGCCACTGGCCTGCCGTTTGGTGGCCGAGCGGATCTGCCCGAAACCTTGCAAGATCTGGCCCGCCTTCTGCCCGCCACTGCCGGTGTGCGCCGCTTTGGTTCTGCTTCGCTTGACCTCGCATATGTGGCCGCTGGCCGTTACGATGGTTTCTGGGAACGTCGCCTGCACGCCTGGGATCTGGCCGCTGGTCTGGTGATCGCAAAAGAGGCTGGCGCATTGGTCGAACCGATCGATCCCGCAGGAAATATTCTGGAAGACGGCGAGTTGATCGTCTCCAATGAACCGCTGTTTGACAAATTTGCAGCTGTGATCCGTGACTGAACGCCCCATTTGAAGACCTCAACCAAATGAGGGACATGCCCGTCAAAGTGAAGGCGGGCAGGGGGAGATGGCCAAATCCTTTCGGGAAGATACGAATTTACCCCTTGAATGCCCCAAGGTGCTTCTTGGGGGACAGGGGATGCCATCGGGCCTTAGTCATGGTCAGCCAAGACGACCCTTCCACGAATTTTCCGCCTCCTTTCCACAGTTCCGCCCCATTTCGCGGGCACTTTTGTGGGCATGAAACAGAATTACAAATTTCCCGCCCTCGCGCGCCGTCTTTTGCAGAGCGAAGATGGTGCCGTCACTGTCGACTGGCTTGTGCTGACCGCCATCATCGCGATGATGGGGCTCGGTGTGGGGTATGCCGTCTCATCCGGCGTGCCAAGCCTGGCCGATGACATTGGGTCATATCTGAGCAGCTATAGTGGCAGCGCCTGATCGCAGCCTGGCGATCCGTTTCCCGGAACATACTTTTAGAGACCAACACGCGGCCTTTCAACAAGGCCGCGTGTTGTCGTTTGAAAAGAGCGGTATCCGTTTTTCTCAGCAAGGCGAATGACTGGATGGCTGGGGGCGCTGGGCGAACATCCGCCTCCTCAGCGACGACGATCCGAGCGGTGGATTTTTGGCACCCTGCTTTGCTGAAACCGATAATGGGCCACAGGATGGTCGGGATGCCCAAAAGTGATGCGCCAGTATTCTGCACCGCCCAGACGGCTCCAATACGGTAGCATCGCCAGAAATCCGACCACAAAACCGCCGATATGGGCCCAATAAGCCACACCTCCCTGCGTGCCAAGGCTGGCCACACCGCCCCACAGTTGCAGCGCCAACCAGATCAGCAACATGACCCAGGCGGGAAAAGGGATCACCTTGAAAATAATCACGATGATAAACAGAACATCCACTTTCGCGCGGGGAAACAGCAATAGGTATCCGCCCATCACGCCGGCAATTGCCCCCGAGGCGCCAACAACTGGAATGCCGCTCATTGGATCCGCCAAAACCTGCACCAGGGTCGCGCCAATCCCGGTGGCCAGATAGAACAGCAGAAACCGGATGTGGCCGAGGATGTCCTCAAGATTGTCGCCAAAGATCCAAAGAAACAGCATATTGCCCGCGAAATGCATAAATCCGCCGTGGACAAAGATTGAGGTCAGCAGTGTTTCCACCCCATCGCCTTGCAAAAGGCGTTCCGGAACAGTGCCATAGCTATGGTAGGCCTGCGCCAGTGCTGCCTCGCTGCCGCGCAGGGGCCACATGGCGAGAAACACGATCAGATTAAGCCCGATCAGGGCAAAGGTCACGTAAGGCACGCGCAGCGAGGGGTTGTGATCGCGGATAGGTATCATGCGCTGATACAGCGGATTTTGCCCCTTGTGGTCAAGTCCGGAAAGTTGCGATTTTCTGCAACGCACAGAATATTCATCATTGGGCGGTAAGATTGCTGACAGGGCTGTGATTTTGTCGTGCAAGCCAGGCGTGGTATGATGTCAAAATGCACCCATGCGTCCTTGCACTCCTTTGCCTGCCGCTGTTGGCACCCCATGCCCGCAGCCAGACCTGCCCCGATCCGCGTGACATTCGCGCTGAAATGGAGGGGCTGCTGTCTTTGGTGCAATCAGCTGGATCCGAGCGGGAAGCGGCCCCCTACGTCGGGCAGATGTGGGCCTTGTGGCAGGACGCCCCGGATCCCCATGCACAAGAGCTGCTTCAGCAGGGTATTGAAAGCATCCGCCTGACTGACCATCGCGCGGCTGAGGCCACGTTAAGCACCCTGATCGCCTATTGCCCCACCTATCCCGAGGCTACAATCAACGCGCTTTTGCCCGCTATCTGTCGGGTCAGTTTGATCTGGCGTTGCAGGATATTGATGCAGCGCTTGCCTTAAATTCCTCGCATATTGCGGCGATGGCAGGGCGGGTGCTGACGTTGCATGCATTGGGCCGTCTGGATGAGGCGCAGGAGACGCTTCGCGCCGCACTGAAGCTGAACCCCTGGTTGCCCGAACGCCACTTGCTCAGGCAGTTGCCTGGGATTGAGCTTTAGCCCTGAATTGCGCTTGCTCTCCACAATCAACACGGTATTGTCGCGCCACCCAAGCGGGCGTGCCAGATCGCGTTTGCCCGCCTGACCCACGTGCCCGCGTGGTGGAATGGTAGACACAGGAGACTTAAAATCTCTAGGCCGTATAGGCCGTGCCGGTTCGAGTCCGGCCGCGGGTACCAATAAAAACAGCGCCTTATCTGGCATTCGTCGCAAGATGGGTCGAGGAGCGCGAATGCCTGTTCCCACATCGGTTCCCACGTTTCCGATCTGTTTATGTTCTGTTTCGGCGCTGCTGAGCTTGTTTTGAGAGCTGCTTCTGGTTCGCACGCGCGCGATATTTTTGAACCATCGCCAAAGTTTTATGCCCCGTCACGGCTTGAATTTCAGCGTCTGGGCATCCGGCCTCAGCCAGCGCGACTGCCGCAGTGTAGCGCCACCCGTGCATGACGAGGCTTTCTCCCTTCTCGCCCAGCTTGGCGCGGACTTTCCGAAACCGGGCTTCAATGGCGTAGTAGGAAAGGGGCTCCGTTAGGTTCTTTGCCAGAATATAGGCTCCGCGCTTGGGGATGCTGTTCAGGTGGTCGCGGAGGGGCTGGGGGCAGTAGATCCATAGTCGCTGACTGGTCTTGTCTTGGGTGACCGAAATGTATTCACCATCAAAGTGGTCCCATTTCATGCCGGTGAGGTCGCTTGCGCGCTGCCCTGTGCCTGTCCCGAGGTAAAAGGCAGTGAGTAGTAAATCATCACCATCACACGCGCTCACGAACGCCTTCTGCATAGCCTCTGGCCATGGCTCGAATTCTTTCTGGGTGCCGAATAGCTTGATGCCCTGCGCTGGGTTCACCTCAATCCAATCCAGTTCGTTCTTTGCGAAGTTCAGCAGTAAGCGGATGATTTGCAAATAGTGGTCGGCCTTGCGTGGGGTTGCGGCGTATTTCTCATGAATGGCGCGCACTTGGGCGCGGGTCAGGTGGCGGATATCCTTGCCGCCGTTTTTCTCCCGCAGCGCTTCAAGCACGGTGTCATATTTTGCCCGCGTCCCGGGTTTCAGCTTGGTATAATTGCGGCTGGCTCGATAGCTGCGGATAAGCGCCTCCCAGCTTGTATTGGGGGCAACCTTCATTTGTTCAGATGTGCCAGACCGAATTGCCCAATACTCGCGGTCAAACTCTTCGCTGTTTTCATCGGCAGGCAACGGCAGATAGCGCTCTCTGCGCTTCCCATTGGCGTCAGTCCAGGTGGAGCGAAAATAGAGCCGCCCCCTCTTTTCGGTGACGTATGGTTTGCGCTGCTTTCTCACAGGTCCAGTTCCTCGCGTTTTTTGATCGGGTCGCCGCGCATGATGGCAGATAGTGCCTCTGTATCCCACCGGCCAAATCGGACAGGCTTGGGGAGCGATCCGACTTTGACGAGATCGAGGAACTCGCGCTCTTTCATGTCGAGCAGCGCGGCAGCCTTCCTTGACTGAACGAAAAGAGGTTGAGCGATAGCCATTTCATCCTCCGCAAGTGTTTTCGGTTGCATTTGGCGAACGCAAGTCATTTGGCTTGATTTCGCCGATTTCAAGTCTGTGGAGTTGATGGGCGCGCACGATCTTGATGACGTCCCTGATAGGGATGCCGCAGAACTTTTCGACAGTACCGAACCTTCGTTCGGCCTCGTAATACTCATTCATCGCCCGCAACCGCTCCACCTCTTCCCGCAGTTCTTGGTTCTGGCGGTCCTTCTCGGCGGTGATCCGGGCGGCGGCTTCCAGTTCGGCCTTGTGTTGGGCTTCCGCTGTTGCATAGCCCTCGTTAAAGCCAGTAACGAACCACCTGTCGGATTTAATTCCCTTTAGCTCAACCTCTAAGGCATCTGCGCGCTTGATGTCTTCTTGCCACCCCTCGTTTGCGGCTTTCAGGCCCTCGCCTGTCAGATGCAGTTGCATTTTCAGGGCGTCACGCTGGGCGGCGAGGTCGCGCATGATCTGGGCCGCGAACGGTTGGCCCGAAAATAGGCTGTATGTTTCAAGAAGCACTGCATAACGCTCCACCACCACAGTATTTGTTAATGTCCATGGGCTCGTGTCGATCTCGGGGGCTTTGGGATTGTCAGCCATTGGGGGTGTCCTCCTGGTCTGCGGTGAAGTGCTTGGGTGCGCCGATCCGGGTCAGATATTCAGGCGGCATGGTCGCCCAATCAAAATCGTCTTTAAACAGGCCGCATTTATGATCGGCTTTTGTTTGTGGATATCCGGGCGGCGGCGTGTAGCTGGAAAATGAGATGCCCATTGAGCGCAACACATCTTCGCCAGAAATAATTTCGCCTGCGGTGCAGAAACCAATCAATGCCATTTCACTTTGCCAGTGATCACACCCTGCGCAGCATGGCCCAGACGCCCATCGCATACGGTCGCATAGCTCCTGATACCAGCGGTTGAATGCCTCTTGGTCTTGCCTTTTTAGGGCTTCGATTGAGGCTTGGCGGCGGCGTTCGATTTCATCTGGCGGTAGCCGCATTCACTCGCCCTCCTTCTTGAGGTGCAGGCAGGAGGCGGACCCGCCGTGCCAATCTGCGCCGACCTTTATGCACTCAAGGCGTGCGTCATGCCTGCCGAACAGCCAAAATCCCCAGATGA
>JQGR01000039.1_pt1 | contig 25635 bp, 30 predicted proteins | sample 210181 | NCBI WGS metagenome assembly JQGR01 (sample SAMN02928655, study PRJNA255238) | bioreactor metagenome | biome: continuous culture; feature: L-culture metagenome assembled contigs; material: continuous culture biomass; isolation source: continuous culture inoculated with microbial biomass... | reverse complement strand
CCGAAGATCTTCTGATCATGGCGCAGCGCATCATGGGGCCTGATGAGGCGCAAACCCTGTTCCAGGAGGCCGCCAGTCAACAGGGAAAAGAGGGGTATCTGCCCGATACCACACCGGATTTCGTGGCCCAACTTGAACGCGAACTGTCTGGGTCGGTTGGGGCGGCAACCGCTCACGCGATGGTGGGGCAAATCGTCGGTGGTGCGTCCGTTTCGGTCGAGGACCTGATGGCTGTGGCGGATGAAACCCAGCAGATGCTGGAGTATTCGTCACAGCTTGAAACCAAGCAAAGTGAGCTGACAACCACAGCCCGGCGGCTATCCGAGGTGAACGAAAAACTGACCCAACTGTCGATTCAGAAAGATGCTTTCCTCAGCCAGATCAGCCATGAATTGCGCACGCCAATGACCTCAATCCGCGCGTTCTCTGAAATTCTGCGCGCCGGTGATCTTGATGCAAAAGCGCATGAGAAATACGCAACCATCATTCACGGTGAAGCGGTGCGGCTGACCCGGCTTCTGGATGACCTGCTTGATCTGAGCGTGTTGGAAAATGGTCAGGTACAGCTGAACCCTCAGCGCGAACCCCTGCGCGCTGTTTTGGATCGTGCCGTTGCGGCAACCAGTTCTTTTTCAAGCAAAAAATTCACCATCAGGCGTATGCCGGACGCAGAGCACATTGACCTTCATACCGATACTGACAGATTGGCGCAGGTCTTTATCAACTTGATTTCCAACGCCGCTAAATATTGCGATGCCGCCTCCGCCCGCCTGACTATCCGGGTCAGTCAGCAGCCCGGAGTAGTGCGGGTTGATTTCATTGACAACGGTTCGGGCATCCCGGTTGAAAGTCAGGCGATGGTGTTTGAAAAATTCTTCCGCCTGTCAGACCAGAAAGCGGCCGGCGGCGCGGGGCTGGGCCTCGCGATTTGTCGCGAAATCATGGATAAGCTCGGTGGCACTCTGACCTATCTGCCTGGGCAGGGGGCGGTGCATTTCGCGTGGTCCTGCCCGTCTAAAGCCGATTTCTGTTAACGCCGGGGGAATTCTCCCGCGTCTCAATCATTTGTAAACCTTGTTTGGGCCATTCTGGGGGTCAGGATAAGCGGGCAAAAAGAATGAGTGATCGGGATCAGCAAAATGTAAAACGCCGTCTGGCCGGAGAAGGGCGTGCACCGCCGGAAATCGGTCGGATGACCCCGGAAATAGCCCTGAAGCTCGCCCTTGCGCGGGCCTGTGAAGATGCGATGGGGCTTGAGGTGATGGCAAAATCGGTCAAGATGCAGCGTCTGGTGCTGGGCAGCTTTATTGATGAACTGCCTGAAAACGCTTTGATTGCCTTGTTGCAAGACCCGCGAAACCGTCTTGGATTGGCGGTTTTTGATGATCAGATGCTTGCCGGGGTCATTGAAAAACAAACCACGGGCCGCGTAGTGCCAACGCCTGCCGCCGCACGTATGCCAACACGAACCGATGCGGTGATGTGTGCCGATCTCTTGAATGATATGCTCGCCGCTTTCCAGGCGGAGGGGGAAGAGGCCGGCATGCAGCTGACCCCTGTCTGGTCCGGGTTTGAATACGCCTTACCGCTTGAGGACCCGCGTGCAATCCAGATGGCAATGGAAGATATTCCCTATCGCTTGTTTGAGGTGCAACTGGATTTGGAAAAAGGCGCCAAGGAAGGGCGCATCCTCCTGCTCTATCCGTATGATCCGCCACGTGCCAGATCCGCCAAAACATCAGCCGAAGCTGATGATGAGAACGGGGCCTTGGCTGAGGTGGTTCAGGAAACTGAAACCCAAATGGATGCCGTGTTGCACCGTGTGGAAATGCCCTTGTCGCAGATCACCACTCTGGCTGTCGGCAGTTTGGTCCCGATTCCGTCAGAAACCATTATGGAAATCCAGCTGGAAGATATTCTCGGTGAAAAGATCTCCATCGGTTCGCTGGGGGTGAAGTCGGGTCACCGCGCTGTGCGGATCAATCTCAATGGTAGTAGTGATGCGCAAACCATGACCATGTCTGTGCCACGGGCCGCCGTGGAGGGCGGAGCAGATATGCCTCCCTTGGTTCCTGATATGGCTGGCATGGCTCCGCCTTTGACAATCGAAGGCGCAACGACGGGGGAAACAGTTGAAGGTCTTCCTGATTTACCCGATTTGCCGCCTATTGACGGGATTGGCGAGATGGGAGAGCTGCCACCATTGGAAGGCATTGGGGATCTGCCTGATCTTGCAGATCTGGGTGCATTGGGGTCGATGGACTAAATTCGAATTATGGGGGCGTGTCCCCTCCTTGGGTGGTTGACTTGCATCAAGGTCCTTTTTCCGGTGGAATGTCAGCATCCTATTGAAAGGAGAGCTTCCATGACTGACATCGCCAAATTCCGCAAAATCCTTGAGGACCGCCTGAAGGAACTGGATGTGCGCCTGCATGAAATCGAAGATGAACTCGACAGCCACAAATCACAAGATTGGGAAGAATTGGCTGTTGAGCGCGAAGAAGATGAGGTTCTCGAAGGGCTTGGAACATCCGGGCAGGAAGAAATCGCCAAGATCAAGGCAGCTCTAGGCCGAATTGAAGACGGTGAGTTCGGGTATTGCGTGAAATGTGGAGATGAAGTCCCAGAGGCGCGGCTGGAAATTGTGCCTTTCACGCCGTTTTGCCCAAAATGTGCATAGGTCTTTTACACGTCGCCATCAATTGCCTGAGGCACCTCAATTGCGGATGCCTGTTGCAAATTCGACCGAGCGGTCGGCAAAACGGGTGATCTGTGCCTCCCGCCCATTGACAGCCCTCGCCGCAAACCGTTTTTTGTAAAAAACGCGAAGGAGGGGATGATGACTGACGTTGTGACTTGCGAAACCCATGGTGATGTGGCCGTGGTGACAATTTCCAACCCGCCGGTGAACGCATTAAGCCACGCGGTTCGTGCCGGGTTGTGGCACCAGCTTAAGCAGATCGAAGAAGCCACAGAGATCAAGGCTGTCATCTTGCGTGCAAACGGGCGCACATTCCCCGCAGGTGCCGACGTGCGTGAATTTGGCAAGCCGCGCACCCCGCCGATCCTATCGCAAATCTGTGATCGGATTGAGGCACTGCCCATTCCCGTGATCGCTGAAATCCACGGTACCGCTCTGGGCGGTGGGTTTGAACTTGCCTTGGCGTGTCACTACCGTATCGCAGATAAATCCGTACGTATGGGCCTGCCAGAAGTCGGGCTGGGGGTGCTGCCTGGCGGTGGTGGAACGCAACGTCTTCCGCGGCTGGTCGGGGCAGACCGTGCCCTCGATATGGTTCTTTCGGGAAAACCGGTTTCCGCCCCGGCTGCGGAAGCGCTTGGTCTGATCGACCGCGCGGTCAATCGCGATCTGCACCAGGCGGCTATGGCTTCGGCGCGCAACCTGATCGAGCATGGGGCCGGGCCGCGCCCGACTAGCGCCCGCACCGAAGGGCTGCGCGATGCGGCGGCCTTTGCAACAGCCATTTCTGCAGCACGCAAGAAACATGCGAAATCACCGCTTGCGAATATCGCGCGCATTATCGACTGCATTGAAGCAGCGCAACTTCTGCCGTTTGAGGCAGGCATTAATATGGAGCGCCTTGCCTTTGATGAGTGCGAAACTGGCGCTCAGGCGGTGGCCTTGCGCCACGCCTTTTTTGCCGAAAGACGCGCTGCAAAAGTGCCTGAACTTGAAGGCGCAAATGTCCGGGATGTCAATATAATTGGCGTGGTCGGCGCCGGCACTATGGGGGCAGGGATCGCGATTTCCTGTCTGGATGCTGGCTTTCCGGTGACGCTGGTTGAACGCAATCAGGACGGACTTGATACGGGGATTGCAAAGATTGAAAAGAACTATGCGCGCTCCGTGGAAAAGGCCGGATTGATGACGCCACTGCGCGCGCGCGCATGGATCATCTGACTGGCAGCACCGATCTGAAAGACCTTTCTGCCGTGGATTTGGTCATTGAAGCGGTGTTTGAGGATGATGAGGTGAAGCGCGGTGTCTTTGCTCAGCTGGATGCAGTCATGCGGCCGGGGGCAATCCTTGCCACCAACACCTCTTACCTCGATATTGATGCGCTGGCGGCGACAATTTCGCGACCCGAGGATGTGGTTGGCTATCACTTCTTTTCGCCCGCACATATTATGAAACTTCTTGAAATTGTGGTGGGAAAAAAGACCGATAAGAATGTGGTGGCAACCGGGTTCGCCTTGGCAAAAAAGCTACGCAAGGTGCCGGTGAGGGCCGGTGTGGCGGATGGGTTCATTGGTAACAGGATCTTGGCCGCGTACCGTCTGGCAGCAGATTTCTTGCTAGAAGAAGGCGCAACTCCGGCAGAGATTGATGCCGCGATGCGCAGCTTTGGCTTTCCGGTTGGGCCTTACCAGGTGCTTGATATGGCGGGGCTGGACATCTCCTGGGCGCGGCGCAAACGCTTGGCGGAAACCCGTGACGCCAATGAACGCTATGTGGCGATTGGCGACAAAATTTGCGAACAGGGCTGGTTTGGGCAGAAAACCGGGCGTGGCTATTACATTTACGACGAAGAAAATGGGCCGATGGAGAACCCGGATGTGCTGAGCATCATTGCACGTGAGCGCGCCGCCAAAGGGATCACGCCGCGCCAGATCGGAGCAGATGAGATCCGAATGCGCTGTCTTTCGGCCATGGCCAACGAAGGTGCGCGACTTTTAGAAGAGGGGGTTGCCCTGCGCCCGTCAGACATTGATGTGGTAAAATTGTTTGGTTACGGATTTCCACGCCATCGCGGTGGGCCAATGATGTGGGCAGATCAGACTGGTCTGCTGACGGTGGAGAATGCGTTGAAATCTTACAAGCCAGAGGCGCCAGAATTCTGGGAACCCAGCCTGCTTTTTGCCGATCTGATCAAGAACGGGCGCCATTTTTCAGATATGAACGGCGCGTAGTCGTGACAGGGGCGGGGGCAAACCCACCCCGCGTTGTTGGTTCTGGTTTTCGCCCGCGTTTTACGACAGGGCAATGCCCAGAATGACACACATCAATCCCAGAACGGAAAGGGCCAGCGCCCCCATATTCAGAACCATCGCCTTTTGAACACGCACTCGCAGTTCGGCATCATCCAGCCCTGCACGTTTTGCTTTCATCACCTTGACTGCGCTGGTCACCAGCCCGATCAGCCCGACAAAAGACACCATTGCCCCGATAATGATCAGCCATTCCATTTTGTCACCCCGTCTGTAGTGGTGGCAAAGCGCCTAACCCGCATCCCGCCTGCGCGCAACCCCTTGAAGGGCCGCGCGCTTGTCGGTACTCATGGCATCCAACGACATTCAGAACGCAATTCAGACGCCCGAGAGGATAGAATGGACGACTACCATCCCGACACGACTTACCGTGTGACCGCAGACGAGCTTCGTCAGTTTATCGAGCGTTTTGAGCGCCTTGAATTGGAAAAGAAAGACATTGCTGAGCAGCAGAAAGAGGTGATGGCCGAAGCGAAATCGCGCGGTTATGACACCAAAGTCATGCGCAAGGTGATTGCGCTGCGCAAGCGCGACAAGGACGATATCGCCGAAGAAGAGGCCGTGCTTGAGATGTATAAAGAAGCTTTGGGCATGTCCTGAACTGATCCATTGTGTGAATTCAAGATGCCCGGTCCCGTTGGCCGGGCCTCTTTTTTTGTGGGCGAAATTCAACCGTCAGAGATTTCCCAAATGCGTCATCCGGTTCACATCGGGCCGGGGTTGGCGGCAAATTGGCGGGAAAAACGACTGTTTTCCTCATAAAAGGTATATATTTTTGCTGTGAGAACAGCCGAAATTGTTTATGCAGCGGCAACACTCATTTACGGAGAAGACCCCGTTGCTCGATCTCAAGCTCGTCCGTTCTACGCTCGCCAGCCAATATGACCTCGCGCCGTCCCCCGACCTCGCCGCTTCCATGCCCGAGATCTATGCGCGCATGGATCGCGTGGTCACCCCGATGGATTTCGCGATCTACGCCCCCTACATCAAGGCGATCAACGAACTGAAGCAAAAGCGCAATGCGGTGATCCTTGGCCACAACTACATGACCCCGGAAATTTTTCACGGTGTGTCTGATTTTGTTGGCGACAGCCTGCAGCTGGCTATGAAGGCGCAAGAGGTCGAGGCCGATGTGATTGTGCAATGTGGTGTGCACTTTATGGCGGAAACCTCAAAAATTCTCAGCCCGGACAAGACTGTGTTGATGCCTGACATGGAGGCTGGCTGTTCGCTGGCTGAAAGCATCACCGCAGACGGTATCGAGGAAATGCGTGCCAAGTATCCCGGCGCGCCGGTGGTGTCTTATGTGAACACCACGGCCGAGGTGAAGGCCGCCTCTGATATCTGTTGCACCTCGTCAAATGCGGTGCAAATCGTCAATGCGATGGAAAGTGACACTGTAATCATGACGCCGGACCAGTATCTGGCGCAGAACGTTGCAAATGATGCTGATAAAAACGTGGTCTACTGGCCGGGGTCGTGCATTGTGCATGAGCAATACACCCCGCAGGATCTGCGTGATTTCCGCGAATGGAATCCGGGCACCCGGCTGATTGCCCACCCGGAATGCCCACCGGATGTGGTGGCTGAGGCAGATTTCTCCGGCTCAACCAGCGGCATTTTGAAATATGTCACCGAGGAGAAACCGGCGCAGGCGATGCTGATCACCGAATGCTCAATGGCGTCGAACATCGCGGATGAACTGCCCGAGGTGGATTTCATCGGCCCCTGCAACATGTGCCCCTACATGAAAAAGATCACACTGGAAAAAGTGCTCTACGTGTTGCATACCATGGAGAACCAAGTTGAGGTTGAAGCCAGCATGGCAGAGCGCGCGCGCCTGTCCGTGCAACGCATGATCGACCTGTCCCGCAAGCTGGGTATCTGACGAACCATGCAACAGATCACAACCGACCGTATTGTCATAGTAGGCGCGGGATTGGGCGCGCTTTACGCGGCGTTGAAACTGGCACCACTGCCGGTTGTGATGATTTCTCCTGAACCGCTGGGCGAGGGCGCAAGTTCGGCCTGGGCGCAGGGGGGCGTTGCCGCAGCAATGGATGCCGACGACAGCCCCGAAAGCCATGCGGTGGATACCGAACGGGCAGGGGCTGGAACAGTGGACCGCGATGTGGCCAGCATGGTCACCGCCGAGGCGCGCCAACATATCCTGACCCTCACCACCCTAGGCACGCCATTTGACCGCACCCCCGATGGGGGATATGTGCTTTCGCGTGAAGCTGCCCATAGCTTTGCCCGCGTGGTGCGGGTCAAAGGTGATCAGGCCGGAGCCGAGATCATGGCCGCGCTGATTGAGCAGGTGCGCGAAACCCCCTCGATCCAGGTGCTTGAAGGCACGATGGCGGTTGATCTTCAGGTCGATGACGGGCGCGTTACCGGGGTGATGATCACCGAAAGCGACGAAAGCCGCTCGGCGCCGATCCTGCTCTGTGGGTCAGCTCATCTCATGGCGGGCGGTGGCTCCGGTGGGCTTTATGCGCTTACGACCAACCCGCCGCGTATTCGCGGCCAGGTGATTGGTATGGCGGCCCGTGCAGGCGCGCGAATTGATGATGCGGAGTTTGTGCAGTTCCACCCGACCGCGATGGACGTGGGGGAGGATCCGGCGCCGCTGGCAACCGAAGCGCTGCGCGGCGAAGGGGCGGTGCTGATCAACAGGCACGGCAAACGTTTTATGCGCGAAGTGCACCCTGATGCTGAACTCGCGCCCGCGACGTGGTCGCCCGTGCCATCTTTGCCGAGGTTCAGGCGGGAAATCAGCCAATGCTGGATACGCGCGAGGTGCTTGGTGAGGCGATCACTACCCAGTTCCCGTCGGTGGCAGAGTACTGCGCGCGCAATGGCATTGACCCGGTGGCCGACCCGATTCCGGTGGCCCCCGCCGCGCATTACCACATGGGCGGTATTGCCACGGACCGGCAGGGCCGGGCCACCATTGGCGGTCTTTGGGTCTGCGGCGAGGCGTCCTCGACCGGATTACATGGTGCCAATCGGTTGGCGTCAAATGGCTTGCTTGAGGCGCTGGTCTACGCGCAGCTTTGCGCCAAAGATATTGCCAACGCTGTGAACACCAGTGCGGACGCCCCAAAGATTTCTTTGGCGTTTTCCGGAGTTGGGCAGTCGCCGGATGCGGTGGCCGTATTGGCACTGCGCCAGACCATGACCACTGAGGTCGGCGTGGTGCGCGATGAGGCGGGTTTGAAAAATGCGCTGCGTACCATCGCTCGACTGGAAGAAGAGCAGGCAAACAGCCACGCCTTTCTTAATATGTCCGCAACTGCCACGCTGATCGCTGCCGCCGCGCTGGAACGGCGCGAAAGCCGCGGCGCACATGAACGGTCTGACTATCCAGAGCCCACACCGGGCCCGGGGCGGCGCTCGTCCATGACACTTTCACAGGCGCTCGCAGTTCGGGCGCAGGTCTGCAAGGAACTTCAATGAGTTACGCAACTGTCCCCGATCTCGTTCTTGAACCCATGGTGCGAAATGCGCTGATGGAGGATCTTGGCAGCTATGGCGATGTGACCACCCGCGCGGTGATCCCGGCTGAGGCGACTTATACTGCGCGGCTGAACGCGCGTGAGGATGCCGTTGTCTCGGGCATGCAGGTTGCTGCGCTTGCGTTTCGGCTGGTGGATCCCACGTTGGATATCGTAACTCATGTTGCCGATGGTCAACCCTGTAAGGCGGGCGATGTGCTGATGGAGATCAAAGGCTCGGCCGCTTCGATCCTGTCTGGCGAAAGGGTGGCGCTGAACTTTGCGGGCCGCCTGACTGGGATTGCCACGATGACCGCTGGCTATGTGGCCGAGACCAAAGGCACCCATACCCGCGTGACCTGCACCCGCAAGACCACGCCGGGTCTGCGCATGGTCGAAAAGTTGGCTGTGTTGCATGGTGGCGGGTTTAACCACCGCTATTCCCTGTCTGATGCGATTATGATCAAGGACAATCATATCGCCGCCGCCGGCGGCGTGCGCCAGGTGCTGGAAGCGACCAAAGCCTGTGCCAGCCACATGATGGCGGTTGAGATCGAAGTGGACCGGCTGGACCAGTTGAAAGACGTGTTGGATGTTGGCGGCGCTCGGTGGTTCTGTTTGACAATATGGACAATGACATGCTGCGCCAGGCGGTGCATATGGTGGACGGGCAGATGAAAACCGAAGCCAGTGGCAATGTGAAACTGGACCGGATTGCGTCGATCTCCGCCACGGGCGTCGATTACATCTCGTCCGGTGCGCTGACCCATTCTGCGCGTACTGTCGATCTTGGTCTGGATTTCTGAGCGCTGTCTGTCTTGCCGCGTTGGGGTGGGATTTGAGCGTAAGTTCAGGCGGTTAGCAGGGTAACTCCGGGGATGGATTTAATCTCGAGCATGTCGTCGTCATAAGATTGCGACAGCTCCGCCATCAGATCTTCGGTCCAGCCGGGCAGGCTGATTTCCTCTTCAATCTCTTCTTCCAGCGCATATTTGCTGAGAAAAGCTGATAGCACCCGACGGCGCTGGATCTCATTGTGGATAGGATGCGTGGCCATATAGGTCCGCAGCCGCTTCATTCCCGCTTTGGCCATGATCTGTGCCAGAATGTCCAGCCCCCCCATCAGCTTGATCTCTGGCTCCAACCCGGCCACTTCATGCAGGATTTCCGGCCAGATCAGCGGCGTGTCCTCATTACACCAAACGGTGATGGGGCAGTCAGGGTTGGCCTCCCGAATGGCATGAATTGTGTCGGACCAATAGAGATGGCGTGGATCGACCCCGGCCAGCAATTGTGGGAGTTTGTCTTCGGGCACTTTGGCCGCCAGCGCCGGCAGCAGGGTGGCAATATCGCGCATCCCCATGAAAAACTCGACCTGATGCATCGGGAACATGTTGCGCAGCCGCATGGTGTTGCGCTCGGCCAAAGCGTAAAGCGTGCCGCCCTCAAAGGCGCGATGTGCTGCGCCAAGAAACAGGTCGTGGCCAAAGACGATTCGCTCGGCATCCTCCAGGTCGACGAAATGCTCGATCAGCATTTCCTGTGTATCCAGATCCGCCTTCTCCCCCTTCAGTTTGCCCTGAACATCGGCAAGAATACTGCGATAGCGGCTTGGCCCGGGCACGCAAACCCCTTCCTGCGCCAAAACACCAGAGTTTCGCAACAAGGACCGCAGCAGTTGTTCTTCATCAGTGCAATGGGCGCCGAGGTGAAAGGCGATTTTCATTCCTGCCTGCATCCTTTTGATGTCGCATAAACTTTGGGCTTTCGGGTCGGCTTTGACCTGAAACAGAGAGAGCCGATCTGTACTGATTTAAACATAGGGTGGTTTTCTGGACAGGGGAACCCAATTTGGGTAAGGGCAGTATATGACCGAGAGAAACACTCAACTAAGCGCCGAAAGCGCTCCGTCTTACCGGGTGGCCCGCTGGAAACCCAATCCTTGGTCCGTGGGGGCAGGGGGATTGCGTTGCTGGTTCTGATGCCGATCCTGTCGATTGTTTGGATGGCGCTGACCCCCGAAGAAAACGCCTGGCCGCATTTGATTGCAACAACGCTGCCGCGCTACACCACCAACACTTTGGTGATCTGTCTGTCCGTTGGCCTGTTGTCTGCGGCGATTGGTACAGGCGCGGCCTGGATGTTGACGATGTATCGCTTCTGGGGATCGCGGGCGTTGCAGTGGCTTTTGCTGACACCGTTGGCCATTCCCGCCTATGTGGGCGCTTACGCGATGGTGGACTTTCTCGAATACGCCGGGCCGGTGCAAACCACATTGCGCAGCTTATTTGGTTGGGAAAGCGCACGCGCATATTGGTTTCCTGAAATCCGCTCGCGCTGGGCGGCCATTGTTGTGCTGACCGCCGCGCTCAACCCATATGTTTTTCTGCTGGTGCGCACGGCGTTGCGGGAACAATCTGGCGATGCATATGAGGTTGCACGCGCGCTGGGGGCAGGGCCGCTTGCCCGGTTCTGGCGTGTGGGGCTGCCGCTTGCGCGCCCGGCGATTGCTGCCGGTGTGGCGATTGTGATGATGGAAACCCTGTCGGATTTTGGGGTTGTGGATTTCTTTGCAGTGCAAACCCTGACCACCGGGATTTTCTCGATCTGGCTGGAAAGTCATAATGCTGGTGGGGCGGCGCAGATTGCTTTGGTTATTTTGGGGTTTGTGTTTGTGCTTGCTGCATTTGAAAAGATCAGCCGGTCGCGCTCGCGGTTCTATCGTATGTCGCGCCAAAGTCGCCCGGTGACACCGCGGCATTTGACTGGCGCGCTGGCGTTTCTATGCCTTGCGCTATGTGCAGTGCCTTTTGTGATTGGGTTTGTGATGCCGGTTGGGGTGCTGTTGTTTCATGCGATCAACAAGCCCGAATTCTGGTTCTCCAACGGGTTGCTGTCAGCACTGCTGCACACGTTGATGGTTGGGGGCGCTGCGGCAATCGCGTCCGTTCTTGGCGCCTTGTTCCTTGTCTATGGGGTGCGGATGTCTGGCCGGCAATTGCCGCGCAAACTGATGCCGCTCACCACTATCGGTTACGCAGCTCCAGGGGCGGTGTTGGGCGTGGGGATCCTGATCCCGATGGCCGCAGCTGACAATTTCATGGCAGATGGAGTGCTGGCGATCACCGGTTGGGATCCCGGATTGGTGATGACAGGAACGGCCTTTGCCGTGGTCTATGCCTATTGTGTGCGGTTTTTCGCAATCGCTCAGGGTACTGCAGATGCGGCGTTTGAAAGGGTATCACCCAGTCTGCCGATGGCGGCCCGGTCACTGGGGCGCTCTGCGCGCGGTGCATTGGCCGAAGTTTATGTCCCGTTAATCCGCCGATCTGTCGGGACTGCTTTGCTATTGGTGTTTGTGGACAGCGTGAAAGAACTGCCTGCAACCCTGCTGCTGCGCCCGTTCAATTACGGCACTCTGGCCACCCGAGTCTACGAACAAGCTTCGCTTGAGCAACTCGAACAAGCCGCCCCTCCTGCCATCATGGTTATCACTGTCGGACTGATTGCTGTGGCAATGCTTGCACGCACCGGGAAATAGGCTTGAACCCTGCTTGAGAGTTGGGTAAAGGAGTGGCGCGCCCCTATAGCTCAGCTGGTAGAGCAACTGATTTGTAATCAGTAGGTCCGCGGTTCGAGTCCGTGTGGGGGCACCACTTAAATCATTGAAAGTAAACGAAAAATAGAAGCGCAGCAATCTTGATGTGTTGTGTTTTTCAAATGTTTTTCAAACACACATTGGTTTCACCGCGCATTGATTCTGTTAACGCTTTGGTAAGAATGTTTGGTTAACGGTTGGGAAATAAATTCATTTCCACCAGAGACTTACATCGCCCCACTCATGTTGCAGACGTTCACAGATACCCGGACCTACAGCCAACCGTTATCGCCCCTTGCGGTCGATGGTGAACGCTACGCTCTGCCTGTTGACTTCGTGGATGGGCTTGCCTTTTTGCGACCTTTCGTCAAACGCCGCAGCAAGATGATTGAGAATTTTGTTCATATACTAAGTGGCAAGCTCTACATCGTGACGAATAACTTGGTTATCGACTACGAGATTGGCAGCACGGACCTTCCTAACGCTTGTCTTGGACCCAATGAGATCCGAGTTCTAGAAGCCTTCGAAACACCTCCTGTTGAGGTCAGTTTTGATTCCAAAATGTTCCACTTCCAGTGGGAGGATGGGCAACAATTCTACTTCGGTGGGCCTGGCACTTCTAGCGTCTACCTGTCTTCCGAAACGTATGAACGCGCGGCCAACGACGCTTTCGACCGCTTCCTGCGGTTTAACGATAGCGTTGCAATCACTAATGCCGTGAAACGCGAAATACGCCGGATGCACGGTGGTTCAAAATTGGCCAAGGACATCTTCCTAAACGAGCGAGCAATTCTGTCACGGATGAGCAGTGATGGAGAAACGTGGACTTCAGTTTTCACCACTCCCTTCGAGAACAACGCCGACCGCGTGATGCGCTTTGATCGCCAAGCGTTCCTTGGCATGATCAAAATTGCATCAGAGATCAACTTTTCTACCAGTCCAGTTTGCTTCCGCCACCAGCATGGACGTGGAATGCTCGTCGAGCTTACAACTGGGTCTGACCTTCCGGATTTCGCGGAGGGCGAAAATGACTGATCTGCGCGATGGATTTCTGTATCACCCCGAAAGCGTAGCCACCACGGCGCAATTGGAACGATTGCTAGCTGGTGAACACAACACCGCATTCGACGCCCCGTTCGAGGCAGCGGTTCAAGAGGCCGAACAGGAGCTTCGCGATGAGGAAGAAAAGGAACGGAAAGCGCTAGAGCGCCTAAATTTGATCCGCGCCAAAATCGAACGCCTAAAGGCTCATAAAGTTGAGGTTGAAAAAGCGGTTCATCACTTCCTTGACACCGGCAAAATAGAAGACGTTTTGCTTCCTGCCTGCCGTGAATTGATCTCAAATGAATGGCGTGCCTTCAGCGCGGCCGACGCTCCGGCTAAAGAGCAGGAAATCAAGGATGCACGTGACACGCTGTCAGACCAACTTGGAGATGATTGGGAAATTTCTGAGACCAAGGCGGACGACAAGTTTGTCTATGTAACCATAAAGCGTCTGCGGGTTGTGGCGGCACCCGAACGTCCATATGTCGATGAGGTCGTAGCTCGCATCACCGAAAAGGTCAGAGCTGCGTTCAAGACTTACCGACTCGACTTCAAAACTCGCGCCCGCCCGCTACGTTTGATGGCTGTGGCTGCCAGTCCGAGGGCGTCGCCATGAATAAAGTCGAATGGGACACAGCAGACGGTGTACTTGAAGAATCTAACCTCTGGAAACTGTTCTCGGAATGCCCCGACCAACCAAGTGAAACCATCCTGTTCTTCTCGCAAATCAAACCGTTGCTTTCAAAAATGCGGTTGGAGGATGATACGCGATATTACCAAGTCTACCTGCACGGGACAGTGGCCGAGGGGCCAGCTGACTCTCAAACCCGTGCGGTCGTGACACAGCGGAACCTGCGAAGCGTTGCAAACGTTATCGCGGGGCGCGGCAACAGTGATGCTGCAATTCAGTATCTTGGAACCAAGTCTAATTAGTTCCTATCGTGGCCTAAACCTTTGGCCTGTGGCAAACGGTTCGAAGGGTCTTGGCTCTAACCAAGTGATTTAACACGCGAGTTTTCTCGCGCCTTCCTAAACCTACACTTGCAAGCGCCGTGCTAAGTTGGTCATCTAGGCCAGCAGAATTTGAACACATGGTTGATTCCTTTGACTGAAATACGCCCTCATTTGAAGCAAGCCAAGTATGGCGACTTAACACAGGGCACAGTTTTTTCTTGTGCCAGTGCTCCTCGATATAACGGTTGTGAAGTGCATGGATTGGCCATTACGGCTCGGTGCGATTTTGCGCAACGAAAGTTCCCTGTTCTCAACTACGTTCCAGTCGTTGGGCTTCAAGATTGGGTTCGAAGGGACGGTCTGGATATTCTGGTTGATCAAGAATTGAACGATCAGCGCGGTCGGTTGGTAAGGATGCTTAAACAGGCGCAGGTGTCGGAAGCCTTACTACAGGCGGTTCCGCATCGAGAAATCGCGGAGACCCACTTTCCCAAGGATGAAGGATCGAAAGCAAAAAAAGCAGCGGCACAGAAATTTCATGATTTGGTTGATGAAATGGAGGAGTTTTCTTTGCTTGTGGCAGCCGACGGAGATGGTGACATTTTCGAGTGGTTTACCCGAGAGCGTGGAAAGCAAGTAGGCGAGTTGGTGCGTCGCCTAAGTCGCCATGCTGTTCTCGGGCACTATTTTCTTGAAGCGCTGGAACCAGACGCAGCAGAACACAAAGGCTATGTTTGCTTATTGCGGGAAGTATCAACAATCCCACGCCCCGTCGCTGACAAGCTAGGGAAAGGCCTCGATCAATCGACTTACGCCAAACAATACGACAATAGTCAATTTGGCTCGCAGTTACTGATACCGGAAGGTGGGCTTGCTATGCCGATGGTTGAAATCAGTTCTCCAACTATTGAGCACATCATGCAATCGTTCAGCAACTTGTTTGGGAGAATTGGTGTCGCCGACCCAATTGAAAACGTGATTGGCAAAATTGTCGATTCTTGCCTGACTCATGCGGAGAAAGACTAAATGAAGTATATTTGCATTGATGAAGGTGCCGTTGCAGAACTAATTTCTGGAAAGGAATACCAGTCAATTGATTTTGAGGAAGGCGACCGCTTGGTCAATGCCTTGGCAGGCAAAGTACGGTTTGTCGCGAAGTTACGAAATGTTGTTCTAATTCAAGATGAGGAGGGAGTTTTCCTCACCACCCGCGGTCCTTGGAAAAGAAAGCGATACTTGGTGATTGACTGCGATCAATCCGCCCTTTTCACGGGTTTGAGGTCTGGTGAAACCCTCCAATCCTTTCAAAAGTTACTTCGATTTTGCGCGAAGTTTTGGTCGGGCGGTGTGTTAAATAGAGCCGAGAAAATCATAAGTGGAACATCCAAGGCAGTAATATTTCCGCTTCCTTATTCGACGAAACCCTACCGCATAGCAATAGAGAGAGAGCCTTGGAAAGTGCGGCTTCAAAAGCGCGACATGAATGGGCACTTTTTACTCGTCTACAAGACTGGTTGGGAAGGTGCCGATTCTGCTACGGAGGAAGCCGACGAGACGAATTTTCGACAAGTGTTTGAGCGTCTGCCGAACATCTATGCTTCTGCGGCAAAAGTTGATGAGGACCTTAGTAGCTTTAGGCCAAATGGGCAGGTGGCTTCAACCGATCTAGGAACCGGAGTTAGCACACCTAGGCCAGCTCACCTCCCGTTCAAAGAGTGGCTTCCACATCTTACAGCGAAACAGAAAGGTTTTGTTTTCTCAGACTCAAGCACGCCTCACCGTTTGCAAGGGCCAGCAGGAACGGGCAAGACGCTTTCGCTTATTCTCAGGACAGTCCGAACGCTTTTGGATGCTGAGAGGGAAAAGACAACATGCCATGCACTCTTGATCACGCACAGTGAAGCGACAAGAGCAGCGATCCAAGACACATTGTCGGTCATCGACCCTTGTGATTTTCAGAGCCGAAGCCGAAAGGTCGATGCAGTCGCCTTGTCGGTAGAGACGTTGGCTTCGTTGTGCGCTGATGTACTGCGTCAGAATATTAGCGAGACGGAGTTCATTGACCGCGACGCCCAAGACTCCAAGCTTTTGCAGCAGATGTACATAGACCAAGCGATTGAGGTGGTTAAAAGTGAAGACCTACCTTCGTTCAAACCACACCTCAGTAAAGGTTTCAAAACTGCGTTCGAAAGCACGGAAGCTGAGGAACTTTCATCGCTATTTCAGCACGAAATAAGCGTCCTCATTAAGGGCCGGGCTGGGGACTCTTTCGACGTATACAAGAATTGCCCAGCACTTGAATACGGCTTACCCGTTTCCAACGATGCCGACAAAGGTTTGGCATTTCGCGTGTACCAACGTTACCAAGAGCAACTCGAATCCTCTAGTCAGTTTGATACGGATGACGTAGTCATTTCTGCCACCGGCCAACTTGACACACCTATCTGGCGTAGACGAAGGTCGCGTGATGGATATGATTTCATAGCGGTGGATGAAACGCATCTTTTCAATATTAACGAGCTTCATGTTTTCCATCATTTTACCCGAGACACTGGGGCGCTTCCAATTTCGTTCACAGTGGATCAAGCACAAGGGGTCGGAGATCGGGGTTGGAACGATATTTCCAAAATCTCAGACCTATTTGGTCAAGATGGTTCAAAGGGTGAGAATAGTACCATTGTCACTGCGGTTTTCAGAAACTCCCCTCAAATACGCGAGTTTTGCCAATCTGTCTTGGCCTCCGGCGCCATGCTGTTCACTAGTTTCGAAAATACACTCTTGGAGTCGCAAAGCGTCTTTACTGCGGAAGATGAAAGAAAGTCTCAACCTGTTGATTATATAGAGTTTCCAAATGACAATACGATGATTGAAGGTGCTTTCAAGAAGGCAGAGGAACTTCTTTCGAAAACTGAATCTAGTCGATCCCAAGTGCTTATTACCAGCTTGTGCGACGATGTTCTAAAAGACCTTCGTGAATACGCAAGCAACAACAACAAGCCGGTCACGTATCTTGAGCGAAGGGGAGACTTTGTTAGGGTAAAACAAGCTGAAAAGTCAGGGCACTTAGTGCTTGGTCATGCCGATTTCGTTGGAGGGCTTGAGTTTAATGTTGTCGTTATTGTCGGGGTGGATAAAGGTCGTGTTCCGCATGAGGGTGAAACAGCAGATTCAAATTCGCGCAGCTTTGCATCGTACTCCGCGCACAATAGACTTTACGTCGCCTCTTCAAGGGCAAGGTACGCGCTGAATATCCTAGGTGTGAAATCGCGTGGCCCAAGCGATATTCTCCAAGGTGCCAAGGCCAATAAACTTATTGACGGAGTTGTTTCCTGAACCTGAAAACGAAATTTCGTTCCGGTGTATCACCAGCTTTCTGCCACGAAAACTGTGCGGTGAGATGAGTTGATTGGTAAGAGCGATGAACGTGAGGCTATAACCTGCTTGATGCAGGAGCTGCTTCACTTCTCGACAATCGTCAATACCACCCGCGCAGCGTGTGGGTCGTGACCATCTTCGGGCGCAGGTATTGCGACGCGAACGCGCCAACGATAACCGCGATCCCCAAATCCCCGTGTCCGCCCGCTGTCCGTGACTGCGTGATGATCTGGTTTCCTGCTGCCGTCGTCTGCAAAGAGAAGGAGGCCAGGTCGGATGCGATCTCGTCACGCAACGGCAGGTCGTGGGCGAATTTGAGGTCGCCCGAGGCAAACAGAACGGACAGGTTTTCGATCATGAATGTCTTCCCCGCGTTGACATACCGCGAGCTTTCCTTGCGCCAAGACTGCCCGCCTGTCATTTGCACGGCGTGGTGATCGACCGATTGATCCCAGAGCATGTCCGACACGACCCGCCCGAGCGACGTGCCGTCGATCACAAGCTCAGACTTGCCACCGAATGGGGGCGCATTGCGCAGGCGGATCAGGTGGTCGCAGACATCGACATAAGACACACCACGGAAGCGGTCGGCAAAAACGATTGAGCGGTGACGCGGTCCCACGATGACCTTCGATCCGTCAACAATGGGCAGCGCCTCGTCTTTGATCACGGCAATTGCGGTGTAGTCATTGCTTTGACCCAAATCGGCAGCCACCCAATAGTTTTGGTGCCCTGTGACGCGTTCAATCGCCGGGTCTTGGTTCGTTTCGTTTACCACGCGCCCGTCAGGCAGATAGACGAGGTCGAGTGCGGTTTCGTAGTTCACATCTTGGGACATATCGCGCCCTCCGTGCTTGTTGCGTTTTCAATGATTGAGAGGTCGAAATAGCTCGTGCCATCGCTCAAAAGCTCGCATTCGATTTCTTGGCGAAATTTGGTCGCGGACAGCGTGCGACGCATCCGCTCGACCTTGTCTTTCAGTCGCGGGATGTCCGTGCCTTTGACGACAATGCGGTGAACTCCATCACCCGGCTTTGCGTCGAGGAACAATCGCGCGAAGTAGTTGTTCTTCCCGGCAGGCGTTGACGAGAAATAGACCTGACCCTTCTCGGTCAGCATCGGCAGAACGCCAGCAATCAGGTCTTCCCCACCGCCTTCGCCCTGCAAGAACGCGCACTCGTCGATGATCAAGCACGACACCGACGGATAACCGCGAATGGTGTCTGATGTGGACGGCAGCGCGACGACGCGCGCGCCATTCGACATTTCGAGTTCGGTCAACGTGGACCGAGTGATCACCAAGTCCGTTCGCTTCAACTGTCGCCCGATTTCTCGCGCGATGATCTTCGCCTGTCGTTCCGCAGGCGCAACGCAAATGGTCAACGATTCCGGGATGTGCAGTTCTTCAACCGACCGTGCGGCGAGAACGGAGGTCTTGCCCGCCTGACGACCGACGCGCAAGGCGACCTCTGTCGCCTGCGTCGTGAAGGCGTCGATCTGCCAAGGATCAGGCTTATGACCGATCCAATGGTGCAGACGCGCAGCAGGATCGAGCGAGCGTTCAAGCTCCGCGCACCAAGGTATGAGGGCGTCGAAAGGCATTTAGCGTCCCATCTGACAGGCGCAGCAACAGCCCAACGAATATCGCGGGGAGATATGCCCGCTCTTGCACGGCTTGCCCGTGAAATACTTGCCTTCCCCCTTTGCCTCGCGACGGGTCGCGGGCAGTTCTACCCATTCGGGATGCCCTGCCGAGTTGGCGGCTTCCAAGCGACGCGCACGGTCGCGGGCGTAGTGATCCCAGCCAAGGAATTCTGAATGAGGCGACTTCATAGCACCGACTCCTCTTTTGTGACGCTGAGGACGTGGTGGCGCATGTGCTTGAGAAGCACGGGCTGGGCCTCGGGAACCTCGTCACAGACCGCGCGAAGAATTTCTTTCATCGTCACCCACTCAGGCGATTCCGCGAGGGACTGAGTGACCGTCAGGTTCGTCGCCATCTTTCCGTGCATGGTGGCGATGTCCCGCAACACCTTGCGCAAGCCTTCCATCGCGGCGAGCGCAAACCCGTCATCCTCATTTTCCTCGGCCTTCGTGATCAGCTTTTTGACGCGCCGCGCGAGGCTCTCATAGGTGCGTGCAACGTCCATCCGCTCGTCGTTGAGAACGCGCGTCGCCTCGTCCAAGGGCGCGGTACGCACATCCGCTAAGATCGAACGCACCATTTCTTCCGTAATGTGTTCCTTGCGATACCGCGAAACAGAATCCGCGTGCATCCCAACACGCTTTGCGACTTGCGCTTTCGACATGCCACCGGGCAGGCCGTGCTCTCCGAGGACGATCTGCTTTATGATCGTTTGCTTCTCAGGGTGCGTGTTGATCGTATTTGGCCGACCGCTGCCTTTGTTCCCGGCCATATCAGGTGTCTCCTGATACATCGGTTGAGGCGCGCGGCGTTTCGCCCGTATCGTCAGCATACCAACGGATGCGGTCGCGAAGGCCCGCCCACTCATTCTCGGAGACATCAGCCAAATGGTCATGAACGCGATTTGCGAAATCTTCACTGACGCCCGACCGAAGGAGGTCGTTGCGCAGCTCACCAAACCCGATGCCGCCAAGGTGGAGCTTCATCATCGCGGCCAGCGCGGCGATTGCGGCTGATATGGGATCGCTTGAAGGATCAAGTTCCTCGGCGTGGTTGAGCAGCAGGCAGGCACCTGTCGGGGAGACGTAGGCGTGATCAACGCCAAGTACGACCTGATAGGCATACTGCAAGCAGGCACGATCCTCAGGCGTCATTGGACTTCTCCATGAGCGCGAGTTTGGTCTGCATATGCTGCGGGAGATCGTCGGCGTTGCTCCATTGTTGAACGTTGAACCCATCAGCGCGAAGTTGACGGTATTGGCGCGCGTCTGATCCCATCACGTCGCGGCGCATGTAGGCGACCTTTTGGTCGTCGTCGCGGATGAGAGTCGTTTTCAGAGAGGCGTCAATTTCCGAGCGGCTTGCGCGTCGGTGGGCGTCGTCGGGTTCCGTGGGATCGACGATTTGCAATTGAACGCCCGCTTTTGCGGCTGCCGCTTTGGCCGTACGATACTTTTGTGGGTCGCGCGCTTCTTCGCGCGTGAGGCGGTGCTTGGGCTGCGTTCCCTTTGGATACCAATCGCCTGCGATCTGTTCGAAGCCCGCGGCTTCCATTTTCGCTTTTGCGTCGGGATCAGCCGTGAGCGCGCGCGTCATGTCTTTCTTTTCATCAAGTAAGCGTTCGTTGTGCTTCTTGATTCCAGAAATCTCGGTGGTCAGAGATTCCACTTGTTTGATCAGCGCCTGAATTGCGGCATCTGTGTCGGTAGCCATTTTGTGTCCTTTCAAAACCAAAGCAGACGCGGCTGGGGAGCCACGCCTGCAATTGCTTGGTAAGGACATGACGCGCCGCGCACGACATGAATTTATGAAATGGTGGGAGTTGGTTACACCGAAGAAGCAGGTAGAGCGTGGGGGTATTTAAGGTGGAGCCAACGCTTGCGGGCAAGATCGACCTGCGCGGCGTGTTGCTCGCTTGTTTCCAGAGTGAAGGGGTGCAGGTCGGCGTTGCCTTCAAGGCCCTCGACGATACGTTGGGCAGCAATGTCACCGTCGAGACCCAAGAGACCGAACAGTTCGCCGCGCCATCGGGCGTGTCGCCCATTGGGGGCGGTCAGGAACGTTATCGCCGCATACGCATGGTCGTCATTCGGTCCAAGCATGTCGGAATACGCTTGCGAGATGATGGCCGCAACAAACGCACCCTCAGCCGTGCCCGTCATTCCATCCACGGCTTTCTGCTGCCGGGTTCAATATGGACGATTTTGCGGGCAACGACGAGGTGTTCCGCGACTGTCATCTCGTGTTTATTCGGGGCCTCCTGCCAATCAACATAGACGCGCGGTGGGGTGTCGAGGCCGAAGTGCATTGTCCAAACGCCGTGGACGCGCTGGCCGCGTTCAAGGAGCGTGCCGCGCGTTAGGGACAGTTCACGCCATAGGGGTGCAACGGGCATGTTAGGCGCGCAGCTGATCGACCACGGAGGCGATGTGCTGCCACGGGATCGGGAACGAATGGGGATGCACCTCGACGGTCACGCCCTCGGGCTGAACCAAGACGTTGTAGCTGTCGCGATAGATGTTGCCCTGATCGGGTTCGAGCGTCGATTTGAGGTCGTCAGCGAACGCGGCAGCATCGGGCACGCCGAGGTTCGACGTGGTGTTCATCCGGGTGTAAGTGAGCGTGACGGCTTCGTGCTCGTCGATGGTCGCGGTGATGGTCATTGCGATTGTCCTTCGTGATAAGGCGCGCACCGGGTTCATCACGGCAGATAGGAAAGCCGGTGCTAGGTCGTTCCCGATGCGCGCAGACCCAGCAATGATTGCGTAACATCCGCTGTTGGGGCGTTGTTCCGGGGAATGAGGTGGAGAGGCGGGAGAATTGGGTGGAGCAATTCGCGGCGATTCCGAATATATGTCAGCCTTGGTGACGGGTTTTGAGGTGTTTTTCGCGGCGTGTTTGAAAGCGCGTTTGAAAAGCATGTGACAGAGTAAGCAACCGCTTGGCGAAACAGTGGTTTTTTCCACGTCGGTGGATGATTGATTGTCAGTAGGTCGGGGTTTCAGGCCGTAGTTGCGACTTGCTCACAACAAGAACGCGGAGAATGCGGGAGGAGGTAGGCAGGGAAACACAGGCACCTCCCGTCGAGATTACAGGCAATGCAGGGATTACATGCGCTTACTTATAGTGGGAAAAATTAGTTGGTTGGTCGGTCAACATCCACCAACCAACCAATAAACTAACCTCTAAAGGCAAAACCCCATGCATTCCCTGTAATGCCTGCACAAACCGAAAAAAGGCGACACCGAAGTGTCGCCGATCTCAATCACATTGCAGCGATTTCATCCGCCGAAATCTCAGGCGGTGGGACAAGCCGCCACTTTCGCGACTTTTTGTCGATCTCCCAACCACGCTTCCTCAACGATGGCTTGAGTTGGTTCAATTCCCGACTGAGCGTCGCTGCGGTCATGGGCAACCGCGATGCGTTCAACCCAATGATCTCAGCCGACTGCTGCAACTCGATCAGCAACTCTTGAGGCGTGCCCCAAAACTCACCGCGCCGCGCCACAGGCTCTTGGAATGACTCCAAAGCCTGCATGGTCGCAGAGTCATCCGCCGCCTCGTCCTGTGCAATGTCCTGAGCCTCGACCATCTTTTCGATGAACCACCCGTCATCCCTGCCCATGACCCTCGCTGTCGCCTCGCCAATTGCACCAAACTCGGCCAACCGCACATTGTCCGCGAATGCGTGGGCGTCGATTTGTGGCAATACCTTCAACACCTCCACGACGAGTGCGACCGCACCGATGAACATACGCGGCGCGGATTCAGCAAGCTGCTGCTCGAACTCAGATTCAAGCATTCGTTTCTCGGGCTTTTCCAATTCGATCTCGACCATGCGCGAGATCAAATCGGCGGCGTATTTTGACGGATCAATGCCGTTGACGATCACGGGCCGTCTCACCCAAATCGAAAACAGATCACCGTTAGTGAACAACTGCCGCACCTCGAACCCCATGCCCGTTGTGATGCCACAAAGGGTGTCCGAGAGTTTCGTCAGGTCGGACATGTTTTCGAGGGTCAGCACGTAGTTGTGCCACGCGCGGATCAAAACGTCGTCCGCCTTGTCACTGCCCGGTGCGACCATCGCGGAAACGGGGTCAACCAATGAGCGCAAAACCCGAGTGGTCGATGTCTTCGCCGATCCGTATTCTCCAATCAGGTTTACGATGGGCGAAGGAGTATCGGGAAAGAACATTTTCACGGCACAGGCCATGAAGACAATGAATTGGTCGTCATCCATGTTGACCATCGCGCGGATGTCTTCGAGCGATCCCGTCCCATCCCCCAACTCGATTGGCAATTGGCGAGAGCGGCGGAACACCGCGGGGCATTCTTCGGCACCTTCAATCAACTCAACGCCATCGACCGAGATGATCAGCGCGCGGTCATCAGCATCGCACAGATCAACGTAGATGCGGTTGTCTTGCCGTGCGACCCGTAGATGTACGTCTTCAACCGTCTCATAGGCGTGTGCCCGAGCTATGCCCACGACGAGGTTGATCTGCTCTTGGCTTGCGGTCACGCCGCTTGAATACGCCGTTCGGCGCAACCAATCTGCAAACTCGATCGAGTCAATCCGCATGATACGGCGTGGACCAACGCGTGCATATGCCGTGCCGTCAGGATCGCGGAATAGTTTGAGTGATCCCACAACGTCGTCGAGGATCAACTTGGTCTGATCGCCTTTGTTACCAATCCGCACACCATCAGGCAGACCCCCCGTGTAGCCGCCCGCCCGTGCATATGCCCAAAACGGTTCGGGACCACATTTGCCTGCCTTAGCGATGTCTGACCACTTGCCCCGCACATCGCTTTCAGACGCAAAGCCATCGGTTTCTTTCGAGTAGGTCAGCCAATGCTCATAGCCATCTTCGCCGAACGCGCCGAAGATGTTAAACCCCGCATCGCTCCACGATTTGTAACCGCCACCTGGCCGTGCCTTCTTGAACGCCTGCAAGGCCGCATCCACATCGACCGCTTTCGTTCTCTGACCGCTCTTTGGACCTGTCTTGCGAGGCTTTGCCTTTCGCAAAACAATCTCGCCGCCCTCGGCGAACTGCATTGCGCCCGTTTCGTCAATTTCAGTGGGCGTGAGGGCGATGCTTTCGAGTGCGAGAGGCAATGCCACCACAGGGCGTTTGCCGCCCTTCGGAAGCAATTCGATGTGGTGTTCAACCTTGGTGATGTCTGACTTATCAGGCCGACCTGACCGCTTGAACACCATTTCGGTGTCATGGAACATGCCTTTGCCTTGTCCATCGTCAGGCACGAACTTTTCGTGATCCCAAGGGGATTGACTGAGAACATCATTCGCCGCGTCGAGCACATCGCGCATCCGCGCGCGGATCGTATCCATGCGAGCGGCGTTCTCAAACGCCACCCATAAGTGATAGCCTCGACCGCCGCCTGAACGGATGACAAAATAGGGAATACCGAGGCTATGCAACGCTGCCGCGACGAAACCCAATCGTTTGCGCATCACTCCCGCTTCGTACTGTCCGCCGTGATCATCGAGATCGAACACGGCGAAATGGGATTTGTCGTCGCCCACGTTCATGTTGATCCCGATGGGTTGCGAACCATCAAGATGCGCGCGGATCACATCATCAGTGATCTCGCCGTCCTTGGCGTAATAGGCTTTCTTGCCGTCAGCCCATTTCAATTCCGAATAGCCACAGCCGGCCATTTCGACGATCTGTTTTAATGCTGATTTGTTGTCCATACCATTATCAGGATGGACCTGCTTCACTGGTCGCGTGACGATGCGTTGGCGTCTAAAAATAAGTTATAGCGCACAATGCTGATCCATGTAGTCACACGAACAGTGAGGGGCAGGCTCATACTGCCCCTCCTACTTTATGTTCTTGCGCCCAAGCGATCACGTCGTCGCGGTCATAGCGCACAGTGCGCTCGCTCCAATAGATCGCAGGCGGCACGTCGCCGTCACGTTTCCATTCGTAGAATTTCGATTCCGAAATGCCAACAAAGTTGCACACTTGTTTCGGCGTCATGAGTTTTGGGAGTTCGGTTTTTTGCTCGAGATATTCAATGCGCTTTTCGAGCGTGCGCAATAGTTCGGTGGAATCCATATCAACAGATCCTTTCGTCATGTCCTTAATTCGACAGACGCCCTCTGTTGATACACGACACTACGGGCTTTCATCTACCAAGCCGCTTGTGTCGCCGCGCGCTCAGGATGCTGTGCACTGCCTGAACGGCAACACGTCTCACGACGGGTGTGTGCATCTCCAACGTAGTGTCAGCCAAAAATTCATTCAACGTCGAAAGCAGGTTCTACCTTAATGCGTTCGAAGAAAACCGTTTCGATCATGTCAGGCGCACTCTTGCCAACGCGGGTCGTGTACTTCGAGAGCATTTTACCGTCACCCGAGGATGACTTGTCTCCGCGCAGGTAGTGCATAATGTGATCACCCAACAGCGCCTCGTTGCACGCCTCTTGGAAAAACTTTCGCGTGTCTTTCGCCCGAATGACTGAGACTCGTTTT
>JQGR01000038.1_pt1 | contig 26083 bp, 31 predicted proteins | sample 210181 | NCBI WGS metagenome assembly JQGR01 (sample SAMN02928655, study PRJNA255238) | bioreactor metagenome | biome: continuous culture; feature: L-culture metagenome assembled contigs; material: continuous culture biomass; isolation source: continuous culture inoculated with microbial biomass... | reverse complement strand
CGAGGTCAGAGATGTCCTGATCTGCGTCCTGCTGCGCCAGATCTCCAAACAGATAACTGGCTTTGCCATGCCCGTGAAAGGCCACGGTGCACGGGCGGTCGCAGCCCGCCATGCAGGCCGCTCCGGTGACAGAATAGGTGTCCCCGGCGCCCTGTTCGCCCAGCCCCCCTGTTTGACCAAAGCCGCCCGCAGGTGGATATCAGCTCAGCGCCAGGGCGGTGACCTGTGGTTTTGTCTTTGCACGATGTGCAAATGGTGATGCGATGTTGTGTGTTCCGGTTCATCTCGCCCTCCGCGAATACGCGGGGGCAAAGGGGAACCTGCAATGTGAACAGCGTGCGCTGTGAAATCCATATCTGGCCTCCGTCCAGGCGCCCCGCCCGGGTTGAGTTTCATCCAGATGGCAGGTCTCCTGACTTCGCGGGTCGAAGCTTGCTGTCCCTTCCCGGGCGGATGCCCAGTGGTTTTGACAGGTCGCTCACCGCTTACAGTTGCGGGGGCAGTCACGGATTTGGCGCCGATTGGCTCCTCCTCACCGTGTTCCCTTTTCATCCCGCTTGGCCTTTGGCACTGCGGGAACCATCTGCGCCAATGGGTGCCTGACAAGTGAAATCCTGTCAATCAAAAAACTGTGTTGGTCGTGCGACACGCACAACGCGTCGCGATACTGGGTTCATATCGGGGTGGGTTTGATCCTAACGGCCACACCAAGCCTACGTGGCGATATCGCATGTCCTTCTTGCGAATTTGAAAATCTGTTGCGTTATATTATAACATATCATACTACGCAAGTCGGCTAGGATTCTGGGGGATGGCGTGAGGAAAAGGGCAGGGGGCATGCAGGCAAAGGCCCAAATTATGAGCCATGATTGCGGCGGTGTCGAAAAAAGCGCGGCATTGAACGTGCCCTCCGGTCCTGCCGGAGGTTCAGCCCTTTTGCCTGCGTGCCATGTCTTTGACCTGCACGGTGACGCTGTTTGCACCATTGGAAAGGGCACCTGATGGACACGCGTCTCCCTGTCACCTTGCTTACCGGGTTTCTGGGGGCGGGTAAAACCACGCTGCTGAACGCGCTTTTGTCGGATGCGTCCTCTGGGCGGATTGCGGTGATTGTCAATGAATTTGGTGAGGCGGGTCTGGATCATGACCTGATCGAAACCTCGAGTGATGATGTCATGCTCATGCAATCGGGCTGTCTGTGCTGCACCGTGCGCGGAGAGCTTGCTGACACCATTGCAAGCCTGTTTCAGAGACGTGAGAGCGGGGATTTTGACTTTGACCGTTTGGTGATCGAAACCACGGGTCTCGCCGATCCGGGGCCGATCCTGCAAACGCTTCTTGTGGACCGTTTTCTGGCGCAATGCACCCGTATGGATGGGGTGGTTACGGTGGTTGATGCCGCCCATGGTGCCAAGACGTTGGACGATCAATTTGAAGCCGTGTCGCAGGTGGCGATGGCCGACCTTATTGTGCTCAGCAAGGCCGATCTGGTTGAGCCGGAACAGGTGGTGGTGCTGGAAGAGCGCCTGCGCGGCCTGAACCCAACTGCGCGCATTCCCCACGCCGTGCGCGGCGCGGGCCTAAGCGGAAAGCTGTGGGGTCTAAGCGGGTTGCGCACGGATGCGGCGCATTGTGATGTCCTGCCATGGACGACAGGACGCAAGACACCGGCTGCGGATCCGTTTGCCAACCTGTTGGGGTTTGCCGTGCCGGCATCGGGGGCCGTCACGCCGTCGCGCCACGACGCCCGGATCATCTCGGCTTCGATCACTCTGGATGCCCCGCTGTCGGGTAAGACCTTTGATGACTGGCTGAATACGCTGGTTGAACGGCGCGGCCCCAACCTTTTGCGGCTCAAAGGTGTGGTGTTTCTTGAAGGGATCGACATGCCTTTCGTGTTCCACGGGGTTCAGAACATCTTTGACCCGCCACTTCCGGTCCGGGACTGGCCCGGCGACGACCGCCAGTCCCGCATTGTCATCATTGCCCGCGATATTCCCCGCGCCGAGTTGGAGCAGAGCTTCGACAGGTTGCGTCGCACAAACACCGCTTAAGATAAGGAGCCACCCTAATGAAAGACACTCCCAACACCGATCCACGCCTTCCCGTTACCGTGCTCTCCGGGTTCCTTGGCGCAGGGAAAACCACGCTTCTGAACCGCGTGCTGAACAACCGCGATGGGCGCCGTGTGGCGGTGATTGTCAATGATATGTCTGATGTGAACATTGACGCCGATCTTGTGCGCGAAGGCACCGAATTGTCGCGCTCGGAAGAGAAACTTGTCGAGATGTCAAACGGTTGCATTTGTTGCACCCTGCGTGATGATCTTCTGAAAGAGGTGCGCCAGCTCTCGGAAGAAGGCCGTTTTGACTATCTTCTGATCGAAAGCACCGGGATTTCCGAACCACTTCCCGTCGCAGCCACCTTTGATTTCCGCGACGATCAGGGCAATAGCCTTTCGGATGTGGCGCGCCTGGATACGATGGTCACAGTGGTGGACGCGGTGAACCTGCTTAAGGATTTCTCAAGCCATGACTTCCTGAATGATCGGGGCGAGACGCTGGGCGATGAGGACAATCGCAGCCTCGTTAGCCTGCTGACCGAGCAGATCGAGTTTGCGGATGTGGTGATCCTGAACAAGGTCACCGATGCAGGTCCTGCGTACACGGACAACGCCCGCAAGATCATTCGTGCCCTGAATGGCGATGCTAAAATCATTGAGACCGACCACTCCGAAGTGCCCGCTGATGCCATTCTGGACACTGGCCTGTTTGATTTTGACACCGCCCATGAACACCCGATGTGGGCCAAGGAACTATACGGTTTCGCCAATCACACGCCCGAGGATGAGGAATATGGGATCAGCTCTTTCTCGTATCACGCCCGCGCGCCCTTCCATCCCCAGAAACTGTTGGATGTGTTGAACGGGGATCTGCCGGTGTGATCCGCGCCAAAGGGCATTTCTGGATTGCGACACGGCCGCAATGGGCTGCGGAATTCAGCCTTGCCGGGGCGCTTTCGTCGGTCAAGCCGCTGGGCATGTGGTGGGCTGCCGTCCCCGAAGACCGCCTGCCGACACATCCGGAAGTACAGGCCGAGATAGCCCGCAATTGGGTTGAACCCTGGGGGGATCGCCGTCAGGAAATCGTTTTCATCGGGGTGGGCTACGACCAAGATGCCATTCAGTCCCGTCTGAACGCGGCCTTGATGGACGTTGATACGTTTGCACCGCAGGACTGGGCGGATCTTCCCGATGGCTTCCCGCGCTGGGGGCAACGCTGATGGAAACGGCGCTTATCGGGCAAATGTTGCAGCATATTCCGGCGGGTGTCAGTCTGGTTGATGATGCCGAAGGCCTGTCTGTGATCCATCGCCCCGGCTGTGCCGCGACCGTGTGGCAGCGACGCCCTTTGATCTCTTTCCAGAAATGGATCAACGCGCTGGATCCGGCACGGCTGCCAAGGGCGCGCGTGATCTTAAGACCGGAAACGGTGCGTGAAACGGTTCGGCACATATGCGACAGCACCGGCACCCCTGATTGTGTCGAGCGCGACCGTCTGATCGACGACATTGCTGCGCTGGCAGATATCTTTTCAGAGGTGACGCAGGCGGCGTTTCTCCGCCTGCGCCTTGATGTGGTGACCACAAATGCCTGCCGCAAATTCCACGTAGACGCCGTCACTGCGCGGCTGGTCTGCACTTATCGAGGCACGGGCACGCAATATGGCACTGCCCCAAAAGGCCGTGATCCCCAGCGCATTTTTACCGTGCCGACCGGCGCGCCGATTGTGCTGCGTGGTACGCGTTGGCCTGAACAGCCGGCGACGGGCCTTCTGCACCGCTCTCCTCCGATTGCGGGCAGTGGAGAAAACAGGTTATTGCTTGTGCTTGATCCCATCTCTGACCCGGAAAAGGAAATCTGATGCCGATATCCACCGATGACCTGACCGCTGCGCGCCACGCGTGGGGCGCGGGCAAAGTTGCTATCTCCAAAGCCTTCGAAACGGGAGGGATTGTGGCGGCCCGCACTGTCGCGGATGCCCACCTCGATGCGGTTTATGGCTATAATTTCGGCCCGGTCCTGTTCAAACCGACCATGGCCAGCGGGGATCAGACGTTTCGCCCAACCAAAGACGGCGCGCTGGCCTATTTTGTGGGCCACTCCGACGATTATCCGCTGGATGCCGGATTTGCGATCCGGGGCTGGCGCTCTATGGAGAGCGTGACCTCAGCAGAGGTGATTGAGGGCGATGTGGCGATGTGGATGGGCTGGGTCATGCTGACCGACAAAGATGGGAATGTGACGAAGGTCGACAAGAGTTTTGGTTACAAGAAAGACGATCAGGGGATGTTGCGCATTGTGCTGCACCATTCCTCTCTGCCTTATCAGCCCTGACACCCATGTCCCGGAACAATGGTCTGGGTGTTCTCATGCTGCCCGTTCTGTCATGTGACACCCCCAGCCATCTGCCGAATGAGCGCCTTTCGGTCAACTTTTGACGCGTGGCGTTTGTCCATAGGTATTTTGGTGAGGTGTTTGAGCGAGGTGATCCCCATTTGTGCCGCATTCAGGCGCCAGGTTTCCATATGACGGCTGTCACCTTCCAGGGCCAAACAAGCGGTCTCATCCATCGCAACCAGCGCAGATTGCGTGACACCGGGCCAATGGCGGGCGGCGACTTCGACTGTGAAGGGAAACTGCTCTTTGCCGGACAATTCAACCTGCGATCCCATGCGCCCAAGCAGCCAAAGCCTGTTTTGCGCATCAAAATAGCCTGCATCACCTGTGCGGTGCCAAATGGTTGAACCGTCATGGATTTTATTTTCGCCATCATGCTGCGGATCCAGATAGCCGCTGTTCACATGCGCGCCGGCCACTTGGATTTCGTCACCAGAGATCCGAACCTGAATATCGGCGGTTGGTCGGCCGACAAGCAAACCATGGCCGGATTGCATTTTCTCATGGTCACGTTTTGCGATGTCGGCAGCATTGATATGTGCGATGGGTTCCGCTTCGGTTGATCCATAGACGCAGACGATCTGAAGATTGGGTTGTGCCTTTTGCAGCTTGTGTAAGATGTCCGGAAACACCGGCCCACCACCGGTGAACACGCGGTGCAACATGCGTGGAATGCGCGTGTTTGCCAACGTCTCGCACAAGGCGGGCGGCAGCAATGCTCGTGAGATGTTTTGCGCCGTCACCCAGCGTTCAAGGTGCGCAGGGTCGAGGCTGGCCAAGCGGGACATTTTCCAGTTTGGCAAAACAGATGTGCGCCCGCTGGCGATATTGATCAAGACAAACACCGGAAATGCGACAAGGTCTCTCTCGGTGGTTTCACTGAATAGCATGGGGGCAATCGCGCGGTGCTGTGCCGCCATAAAGCCATGGCTTCTGGGGATCGCTTTGGGCGCACCGGATGTGCCGGACGTGAAAGAGATTAACGCAAGATCCTTTTGGGCAGGCGGAGGAAGTTGATGCGGTGGCTGGCCGCTTTTTCGCGGGCGCAGATGGCGCAACCGCCATAATGCGGGCAGGGTAAATTTCAGCAGGCCATACAGGCCAGAGCTGCAAAAGGCAGAGACGTCAGACACTTTTGCCGCATGGCGCAGGCCTGCCACGCCCATTGCGGGTTCGGGCAAGACCACCGTTGCACCCAGCGACCAGAGGGCCGCAAGGCCCGCGTAAAGATCGGCGTCAAGCTTCATGGCCAGCAACACCCTGTCCCCAGGGCGCACCCCGCGGGCATGCCACCCGTTGGCGTAATTTTCAGAGCGGGCCTTCAGGTCGGCAAACGTGGTTTCCTTGCCTTTGCCGTCGACAATGGCAACCCGGTCAGGGTGGCGCGCCACGGCCTTGGCAAAATCTTCCAGCAGATCAGTCATCCAGCTTTAATCCAAAGAGACCATAGCGGCGGAAGATGTTTGCCCCTTCGGCAGCGCTGCGTTGGGCAGAAAGATTGTCGTCGTGGATCAAAGCATGAATGGCTGTTTCATATCCGGCAGTCTGCGCAGCGTGGTGAAAAGCAAATGCAAGGTGCTGTCCCGCACCTTTGCTTAGGCTTGCGTAGCTTTTTAAAATCACGCTGCTTGGGGTTGGGCCTTCGGCGTAGTTTGGTGTGCCAAATAGAAAGCCGACCAATGTGTTGTCAGGCCGCCGGGCGAAGAAGATCAGCTCGCGTTTTAGCATGGGCACCATCGGCAGATACATTTCAAGAAAGGCGTCTTGGCTGATGGGTTTGTAGAATGCGTTGTTTGAAAACGCGCGCGACGACAGCTTATACACCTGCGAAAACAGCGCCTCGGGGTTTTGCCCGTCCCAGGCTTCAACCGTGAAATCGGATGTTGCAGATGGCGCGGTTTGCGCCGTTTTTGATAGGGGAACGCGGGCCGAGAAATAGCGACTGATTTCAGAGAAACCAACGGTTTGAAAAGCCTCAAGCGCATGTGGTTTGTTTGATGGCTCCATCAAGAACACCGGGCTGTCGTCGGATTGGGTGACAAAACGGTAGCTGTGCCATGTGTCGCCATCCATTGGCCCAATGACGCGGTGCACCTGCTGTTTTCGTATAAAAGACAGCGCCTGAGATAAGACCTCGACGCCGGCCTCTCGTGTTACGCAGGTGAATTTGCCAAGCGCCGCAGTTGGTGAGTTTTCCCAAGTGGGGCCGTCCAGAAATACGGTGATCTTGGCCCCGTCAGCTGTGAATTGATGGTTTGCCATGAAATAGATCCTGTAAGAGTTCGGGGAAATCGATTGAAAATAGATAAACGGCAAGTGGAACAATCAGGCAAAGCAGCGTCAGCTTGGTCACCCGCGCCCGCAAAAATGCGTGTGGAAACACCGTACAGGCGAAAATGGCAATTGCCACGGCGACCACGGTGGTGGACCACATGGGGCCGTTCCAATTTGCACTTACCGGGTTCAATCCGATGATTTTGGCCCGCAAGATGAATGCCGCCACAGCAATCACAGCAAGCGTCCCCAAACGTAAAGCAATGCCACGCCCTGTCAGTGCGATAGCGCAAAGCCCAATCATCACGCCCATTGCCGTTAACCCATAAAACGACACGGCATTCCAGTCTGTGACATTCCCCAGGGCCAGCCAGCCAAAACTTATCAAGGCAAGGCCCGCAACGATGTCCAGATCGGGGTATTTCCCCCTGCACGGAACGGCGTTGCGGCTCCATGCGTGTGCCGCCAAAACCAATATCGGGAAGATGGCATTCTGGGGGGCGGTGACAGCCAAAAGCAAAAAAACCGTTGTGACATAGACGTTTGCCGCGTGAGTGCTGATGCCAATTTTGGCGGCTGCAACCTGAAATGCCAAAATGCTTGCGGCAAAGACTCCGGTCAGTGCCAAAAGTTCTGCCACGTTGCTGGTCTCGTGAACGGATAGGAAAATCAAAAGCCCCATTGGCAGAAACAGATTATCAAATCCGCGCCAGCTGGCGGCCTCGACAAAGGTGCCAAACCCCGCAACGATGAGCGAGAGCACAATGATATTTGCTGGCTCAATTGGTGTCATGAGCATCAGGCAGATCATGGATAGCAACATGGTAACGGTAAAGAAGACCGCACTTCCCTCGAGACTTTTACGACCCTCTTCAACCTTGAAAAACCGTGTGCCGTACGTGCTGCCTGCCAGTGCGGCGGCGGCATCGGCAAGCGTAAGCACGGCGATGGGCAACACATAAAGGAATAGCTCATCTCCGGCCAAGAACAGACATAGCCCCACCGACACAGCCAGCAAGAGGTCACCATAAGACTGCCGCTCAACCCCATGCAGCGTTTTCCCAAGTCGTGAACCAGGGAGGCGCAGCACCAGCATGACAAGCAACGTTACCCCAACAAGGAAGTATACGGGCCAGCGATCCGGAAACAGCCAGGGCAGGCAAAGCGCATAAAGACCCGTGCCGATGTGAACCATTTTGCGCTGCACTTCAGGACTGGTGTTCCACCGTCCGGCATAATGACGTACCACCCCATCAGCCCCAGCAACACCGCAACCGATCCTAACGCGAGCGTGATTTGCAACACCATGGTTATGCTTTCACCTCTTCGACCACAAAGTCAGAATAGAAGAACGCTTTGTCTTTGGCTTTTAAATTCGCCTCCAAGTCGCGCAGGGTTGTGATCTTGTCGGCGTATTGCGCAGGGACGCGGCGCGGAACCATCATATTCCAATAAACAAGCCGGGCATGGGGTGCGGAGGCTTGCAGCAAAGATCCATAAACAACCTCAAAGATATCGGGTGACATATATTCAAAAATGTCCGACAGGTTGAAGCCAACCGCCTTTTCCCCGGTTGAAATGAAAGCCTCCAGCGATCCGGGTTTGATTTCGATGCGGTCGAGCCTCGCCTTGATGGTTTCAAAGTGGTCTTTGCGCCATGTCATCGGCAACGCAGCCCCATGGGTGCCTGTCATGATCCAGTGCAGATAGGGGTTTTCGGCGGGGTCACAGTCAACCGCTGCATGATGAATACGGCGGGCGACATGCTGGGCCGGGCTGCCGTCGACATGGTCAAAAAATGCCTTGTCGCGCCCCATTCGTCCCATCACAAACCGAGAGAAGAAGAGGTTGAGCAGCAAGCGCCAGCGCCACGTGTTAAAGCGCGTATCGAGAAAGGTCTGGCGCGCGGGTTTGGGGCGTGAAACGAAGATGTCATCAATCGTTTTTCGTGAATGGACAAGGGGCAGCAGCCATTTGCGGAAGATACGGAAATAACGCTCGAACTTGCCAACACCACCGGCCCCGTGGCGGGCAACATCGTCTGCCAACCCGTTCCAGAAGGCCTTGGTATCCGCATCAAGCCCGGCCGAGACTTTTGCCAAAATCGCTTTGCGCCGCGTGCTGGGACGTGCGCCCATCAATTCAAGGAATTCCGCATGGCTAAGAGTTTTGAACGCTTCAATGCGCAATTTCAGGCAGGCAATCTGCGCAGGTGAAAGATCAACAACCACAAGTTTCCCCGGATCAAGCACCAACATGGCCAGCGCATTGTCACCTGCCGAACAGATCGACACCAATGTTCCGCCTGTGCAGTCCCCAAAGGCCTCGGTCAGAACATCCGCATCCTCCCACAGCTGGGCATAACGGATATGATCAAACGAGGCCTTTGCTTCGATTTCAGACGTTTGCATTGCAGCGCTCCACTTGGCCTGTGGCCCCATCTACGGAAATAACCTCACCGTCCGATATCCATTGCGTGGCCCCCTTCAGACCCACAACGCAGGGAATGCCCAACTCACGCGCAACAATGGCCGAGTGCGACAACAGGGAACCGCGCTCGACCACAATGGCAGAAGCGTTTGAGAAAACAGCGATCCACCCCGGATCGGTGTGACGGGCGACCAGGATTTCGCCGGGGACGAGGGTCTCGGTGCGCGGATCACGGATCACACGTGCCCGCGCGGTGACGTGACCGGCAGAACAACCAGTCGCAATGCGTTGACGGGTTGTGTCCTTTTCAGTGGGGGCTTCGGTCCATACGGGGGCGATGGCCGGACCGCGCAACTCGATACGTTCCGGGGGATCGGGGCGTTCAGATGCGGCCTGGTCCTCGGCCTTTCGTAAGGCCACCAAGGCCTTGAGGTCAGACGACAGGCCATAACCTTCGACCGCTCCCAGCACCTCTTCGGTTGTCAAAAAGAACACATCCCGCGGTGTCGCCAGCAATCCACGGGCGGCAAATTCGCGCCCGAGCGACAGGAAGACCCGCCGGGTATGGCCAAAGATGCGGGTGCGTTCGAACCGCAGGTTTTCACGATCACGCACACGGGCTTTGGTCCAGGTGATCAGCCATTTGGCGGTGAGGCGTTTGAACGGGTTTTTGGCAAACAGGGCCACCCAATCGGGCTCTTTGACGATATGACCCGCGGCTGGCCCGCGCATCGCGCTGGCGGCGATTGCCTGTAGCAGGCTGCTGGGATCATCACTTAGCGGTATGCTTTCCAGCTTCAGTTCTTCGGTGCAGCGATCACCGAATTTCTCCAGATAGGAGTGCACCTCACGCTCAATCTCCGGTGCGGCGTGCAGTGCATCCCGTCCCCCGGCCATAAGCTGTTCGGCCAGTCCGGCCTGTTTGACCATCTCGCCCATTCTGGCGATCCGCTGTGCCGGTTCGGCAGAGATGATATCCCCCTGACCGATCATCACGTCGTTGTGCAAAAGCAGCCCGTCTGCACCAAGCCATTTTTCCATCAAATTGCGCGACGCGCCAAAGGCAATCATGCACAGAAAATCGTTCACAAGTGGGGCATCCCACCTGTCCAGAAGGGTGCTTTCTATGCGGCGGTATTCTGCAGCCAGTTCCGTGGGACCGGCGGTATCAGGGTCAAACCCGCTGTGCAGGGCTGCATTGAGCCGGTTGTTAAAATCTGCGCGCGTTCTGGGCAGTCGAATCGCTTGCCATACCAGACCTGCGCCCACCCGGATCAGCTTTAGGTATTCCCGCGCGCGCGCCGTGCCCTGCGCCGGGGGCGGGCCGATTGCATCCGTCACTTCCGCAGGCATCGGGGTGTCCACGCCCATCATCGTTTCCATATAGGCGCGGTTCAGCGAAAACCGGGCAGCAACGCCAAGGCACGATACCAATTGACGAGGTTGTAATACACGCGCCCGTCAACCCGCCCCAGCATATTGCCAAAGACCGCCGAATTTTCGGCAATCGTTTTTACCGGCACACCGAGCAATGACACAAACGCTTGGTACACCCGTGAATAGACATGTACCGCAAAAGAGTAGGTGAGCGGGCTGACCATGCCCGGATAGCTTTCGACGATGTTGGAGTTGTCGAAAATTGTCAGGGCCGTATCTGGCTGTGGGGCTGGTAACAGCTGCGTTGTGATTGGTCGTGATTGAAGGATGTGCAAGCCTTCCCTGTCGATGGCCCATTCGATATCCTGAGGGGTACCAAAAGCGGCCTGCACCTTGCGGGCAAGTGCGGCCACTTGTGTCGCTTGCTTTTGGGTCAGGACTTCGGCGTTTGCGGGGCCAACGGTGGTGTCGCCAATCACCCAATCCTCGCCATCCGCTTCGCCCGAGACCAAGCGCTCCCCCAATCCGGAAATTGCGGAAATCACCACCTGATCCCGCCGCCCGCTGACGGGGTCAGCCGAGAAGGCGACCCCCGCCGCAGAGGCCTCAATCATGTTTTGCACAATAACGGCTGGCCCTTCTTCGGCACCGCCGGATTTGACCGCGCGGTAAGTGGCAACCGTATCCGAGAACCCCGATTGCCATACTTTTGTGCGGCGTCCCAGATGTCCTTGGCTGGGACGTTCAGAACCGTCTCAAACTGGCCTGCATGGCTGTGTTCAGCGCCATCTTCCTGACGCGCAGAACTGCGAACCGCAAACGGGCCTTTCCCCAAAGATGCAATTGCATCTTCAAGTCCCGCTGCGGGATGTGTTTGTTCAAACGCGTCGGTGTGGATGACAAAAAATCTTGGTGGGTTAAAGCCAAGCCCCGCAAGTTTGGCCAGCGCAACAGCTTTGCCCCCAACCTTTTGCACATCCAAAGCGGCGTCCTGTGCGATGATATGCGACATTACAAAACCCTCATAAGAACTGGCACAAACCCCGCAATCGCATAGCAGGCAAACACCCATAGGCCGGCGATCGTATCCATGCGTTTCTCAGCTTTATCTGTTGGCGCTTTGGCATAGCGTGCAGCCGCGAAGATGCAGATGGCAGCCAAGGTGCCCCCGAACATCAGGTTGATCCAAAAAACGCCTGTTGCCGCGCCCACCCCAACAGCAGGGCGAATGAGAAACAGATGCAAAGCCCCCAGACAAACGCAGCTTTTTGTGGCCTCCAAAGCCCGGAATAGGTTTCCACTCCTGCAATCTCGTTTTCAGGCGCCCAGAGTTTGCGCCCGATTTCGAGTACACATCCATTGACGAAAGACAGGGCCAGAAACATCCAAAGCCCGCTGGCCGCATGTCCGCCGGGCACCCATTCAAGGCCGGTCAGCAGAAGATCAATCAGCGGCATTATCGCCATGTGGCTAACAAGGTAGAGCACCGGACGCGCCTTAAGCCAGCTTGCTACACCGAACTCAAACGTCATCGCGGCAAGCCAGACCCAAACCAGACCCAGCAGCCAGATCGCTGGTGGATACCAGAGCCACACAGCCAAGGCTGCAACCGGCATGGATGCGGCACCAAGTGAAAGGATCAGTTGTAAAGACACCAGCCCCCGCGGGATCGGGCGGTCGGGGCGATAGCGCTGATCATCTTCCAAATCCTTGTACTCGTCACAAACACGCAGCTGGAAAAACAGCATCAGCGCGACAATGAAGCCCGCCAGATAGGCCCCCCATCCTGGCAAGGGGCGCCCGGCCAGTTCAGCAGAGACCGAGAGGCTTGCAGCGGAAAACATCGCCAGAAGCGGGCCGGTTTTGAACAGCGGGAACCGCTCTTTTTGATAGGTCCAAAGGGCGGAAATACTCATCTTTGGCGGGCCAGGTTCTCATGGGCTCGGGTGAAATGTCCCGCCGCGATGGCGGCAACAATGGAAATCTCGCCACATAGGCAGACCGCGGCCGCAACCTCGGCCAGAGCAGCGCCTTTTCCTGCCCCCTTCAGGCCCAGAATGTTCAACCCGGCCGATTGGCTGGGCAAACCCGTGCCTCCGCCCACCGAGCCGACCAGTATGTTGGGCATTGTGACGCTGCAAAACAGATCGTCGCCACGTGGTTCCATGCGGGTGATGCCAATTGCACTTTCGGCCACACATGCGGCATCCTGCCCGGTGGCGATATAAAAGGCCGCCAATCCATTTGCAAAATGCGCCTGTGCCCCAAGCTGACCTGACAGATGGGATCCGAGGTTGGCCACCTGACCATAGTCGAGCATCGCCTGTACGCTGGTGCCGAGGGTCGATTGCACAACATCGGCAGGCAAAACAACCGACGCGCTGACTTTCCGTCCTCGCCCCGTCACCAATCCAAGGAAAGACGCTTTCTTGTCCCCCGAGAAATTCCCTTCGATGTACCAGGTTTTCATCGCAACAGGGCAGCGTGCAACAATGTCTTCGCACAGTGCATTTGTGGCGATTGTCACCATATTCTGGCCCGCCGCATCGCCGGTGGTGTAGCGACAAATCAGAAAGACGATATTGTTGTCGATCACAGGTTCAACCGAGACAAGTTGCCCATGCCCGGTGGTGCTTTCGGCCGCAACTTTCAGCGCGTCAATCTCACGCACCACCCATTCGACAAACAGGCCTGCGTCCAGAAGCGTGTCAAAAACAAAGGCTGGCGTGCGTATCACCCCTTCGTATAAAAGTGCGGTGCTGATGCCGCCCGCTTTGGTGGCTGCATATGCTCCGCGCGCATAAGAGGCGACCAAGGCCGCTTCGGTTGTGGCCATCGGAACGTGAAAATCCCGGTGGGCGTTTAGTCCGTTGATCCGCAAAGGGCCAATAATTCCGACCGGGACTTTGACTGTGCCGATAAAGTTTTCGATATTTGCATTGTACCGATCTGGCGCCTCCATGGTGAGAGGGTCAGCCAAAGCCGCACGATCATCAGCAGATGCGGTTTCACTCAATCGGCTCCAGTATTTTTCAACAGAGGCTTCGCTGGCCTTGCGCACGGGGCGCAAAGTGGTGAATTCGGCATCGCTGGGCAGCATCTGTTCCTGGATAGGCTCGGCTTCATAGCGGGCCCGAAGTTTCTTTAGCATCTCAATAATATGCGAAGGAACGGTCATATTACTCATCCAAACAAAAGCATAAGATCTCTGTGAGGGCAGAATGTCTTAAATATGGCGGCAGGCGCAAGTGGTTAAACTTCGCGTATTTCCAGCTATGCCATAAATACCCACCCAGATTTTGTTGGTGGCTGCGAACGACAAGCTTAAATGCGTTTCCCTTCGTCGCCCTGAGCTTTGAAAATGCATAAGCGAACCTTCTTTGGGTTCGGGAAAACGTCTGGTCGCCCTCGCGTGGACGTCTCGATCTAACAGCGGTGTTGGCCCAATGAGAGTTGATCCGCCAAAAATGGCCAATAGATCCATATCCAACCGCCCCAGGCCGACGCCCAGATTACAGAGGCGAGCAGGTAGGGGCGATCAAATGGATGGTCAAACCAGCCCAGTTCCGGCCCGATCCGCAACGCAACCGACACGACCAGCGCGCCAAAGCTGCTCCAGACCAGCAGGGGCACGGGCAGGGATCGGTTGCTGTGCATCAGCCCGGCAATGGCAAAAACCGCCAGAACGCCACTGCCCAACCCGCCCATGAACGCCAGATGCAGCCCGGCGATGGGGCCAAATTCCGCGCCGAGCCCGCTGACCCCCAACAAGATCAAGCCCGCCCCCGTCATCGCGGCGGACCCTGCCAGCATCACGATCTCAAGCCGCCAAAAGGTGCGGCCAATGAAATGTTCAGCAATCCGGTCCAGAAAACCGCGCCCGCCGCAAGCCACAACCAGCCGCGCACCGTGTCAGAGGGGACAAACACCTCCCCCAAAAGCGCCACGAACACCAACCCTGCCGCCATGGTCAGCCGTCCGGGATGGGGCCGAAAAGGTGATGTGTGCTCGCTCGGGTCAAGGATCAGGTTGGTCACAGGTACAGTGATGCGGCCAAGTGCGATGGCCAGAAACCCCAAAAGGTAAAGCCCGCCCCATAGGTGCCCAGCTGGATGAGGTCATAATCGCTGCGGATCATACCGACCCGAGCAATCCCCTCGCAGATCAGCAGCACCAGCAACCAGAACCCAAAGGCCAACAGCCTGTCGGTCTGGCGGCGCAATGAAATCTGCAGCACATAGGCAATCAGCGCCGCCATCCAGCCGATATCCGCAATCGCTCCAAGCCACGCCAGCGCATCCCAGCCGAAAAGACCAATGATCCGCGCCGCACCCCAAAGGCCCGCCAGCAGAAAAAGCGGGCGGCGGCGCAGCGGGGTCTGGTCGGTCCACTCCGGCACGGCTGTGGTCAGAAACCCCAAAAGTGCCGCGCCATAGCTGCCGACCAACAGCTCATGCGCGTGCCACAGGGCAGGGGGTGTTGATGTGGCAAAAGGCAGATCCAGCCCCGCCACCGCCACCCATAAGATCGGCCACAGCGCCAGATGCAGCGCCGCCAGTGGGAAGAACAGGCGAAACCCTTCATCCCCGAGGATGTGCCAAAGCGGAAGACGGGCGGGCAGAGCGGTGTCTACGGGTGTGCTCACGGAATGGCCCTTTCGTCGACATCATGGATATGGGCAAATATCGGATCCGTGTGCAGGGCGTTTTGCACAAACTGGTAGATTTCGTCATCTGCGCGCTGGCCAGGTGTGCCCGGCAGGGTGCGATGGCCGCGCAACCCGTGCCCGGCGGTGTCCATCACCACCAGATGATGTGCCACCCGTGCGGCTTCGTTCAGATCATGGGTGATGAACAGGCCGGAAATCCCCAGCGCACGTGCGTTTTCGATCACCAGATCCTGCATGCGCCGTTTCAGGGCCGCATCCAGTGCGGTGAACGGCTCGTCGAAATAGATGAAATCGGGCTGGGCCACCAGCGCACGGGCAATTGCGGTGCGTTGGCGCATGCCGCCTGACAGCTCAACCGGGAATTTCTGCAAATCTTCCGGCAGCAGCGCGGCTTTTTCGGCGGCCTGTTCCACCATCTGCGCGCGTTTGTGCCGGGGCACGCGGGCCAGACGCAGCGGATAGGCGATGTTTTGCGCTGCCGTGGCCCAGGGCATCAGGCGCGGATCCTGAAAGATCATCGCATGGCGGGCATAGGTTTTTGCAATCTTGCCCTCAAGCGCTTCGACCACCCCTGCCGCGATATGGGCAAGGGTTGACTTGCCGCAACCGGATGGGCCGACCAGCGCCACCACCTCGCCTTTTTGGATGCGAAGGGAAATGTCCGACAGGACCATGCGGCCCAGATAGGCGTGGCCGATGCGGTCCAGAGTCAGGGCAGAGGTGTTGGTCGCCGTCATCGCTTGACCCCCCAGGGGCGGGCCGCATGTTTCCAGCGTTCAAATTCGGCGCGCACCGGTTGCACCATGCCATATTCCACCGCAATCAGCAGGCTGATCGAGATCGCAACCCAGGCCAGCGCTTCTTCGATGTCAAAATTGGCCCGTGCATCGGCCAGCGCGCCGCCGATCCCGCCCGCATTGGCCAGCAGTTCGGCCATCACCGCCACTTTGAACCCGGTCGCCAGTGCCAGCACCAGCGCGGGAAACAGGCTGGATGAGGCTTGCCGCAAGCCCAGGGTCAGGAAGCGGCGCAAGGGTCCTGCGCCATAGGCGGTGGCCATGGCGTCCAGCCCGCGATCACGCGACAAGATCCCCTCAGCAGCGCCCGCCAACACAATCGGCATGGCAGCGACAATCACGGTGACAATCACCGTGCCATCACCGGCACCAAACCAGATCATTGTCAGCACAATCCAGGCCACGGGCGGCACCCCGAGCATGACGGTCAAAAACGGGCGCAAGAGGCGTAGAAGGGCAGGGGCATAGCCCGCCGCCACCCCAACCGACAGCCCGACGGCAACCGACAGGGCAAAGCCCTGACAGGCGCGCCGGGCGGTCAACGCTGCCAGCTGCCACGTGACCGGATCAAGGATCAGGGCCATGGCCTTGCCAACCACCCCCAAAGGCGCGGGCAGGATGAAATCACCATAGGCCTCATGCCCGGCCTGCCAAACGGCGGCCAGCAAGGACAGCGCAGCGAGCCCGGCCCAGGCGCCCCAGACAAATTGTCCGGCACGCCCCAGCCGTTCGCCCACCGCAAGTAGGATCGGGTGATCAGAGCGCATAGAAGCCGTCATCGGGCAGCTTGCCACCGATTTTCTTGGGATCCACCTCGGCCATCAGCGACAGCATTGCCTCGATCGGCGCGCGCTGGGTGCTGGCCGCCCATGCGCCAAGCTGGCTGTGTTGGATCGACTGGGCAATCACCGGGGCGGGCAGTTTCAACGCCTCGGCCGCATCTCCGGCGGCCGCCATCGGATCGGCCAGCGCGCTTTCGGCGGCTTTGACCAGCCCGGCCTGCAGCGCGGCAATCTGGTCGCCATGCTCGGCCAGAAATGGTCCGGTTGCGGCCAGGCCAGCCTGCGGCAACACGGGATCCCCACCGTTCAGCGTGCCCCATTCTTTCTGGATGTCGATCACACGAGAGAGCAGCTTGCCCTTCGATTTTGCCTTTGCAATTGCCGCGGAAATGGCGGGTTCGGGCAGCAGGGCTGCATCCGCGCGCCCGGTCAGCATCATCTGGATCGCTTCCACGGGCGTGCCCACATTGGCAATCGTGACCTGATCAGCGATCCCCGCCCTGTCCAGCAGCCGATCCAGAATGATATCGGGCGTGTCCCCCCGGAAAGGCGCCACCACGGTCTTGCCTGCCAAGGCGTCAACCGAGGTCAAATCCGGGTTGCCTGAGACAACGTAAGCAGCCCTTTGGTCATCACATTGACCAGTTTGATCGGGAAACCCCGGTTATAAAGATTGGCTGCCGCCTGCACGGGCACCACAGAGAGGGAAATGGTTTTTGAGGTCAGACCGGCGCGCAGCTCGTCCGGGTTGCGCCACGCGCGGAAACTGGCCTGATCGGTGATATCCGCCAAAATCCGCGCGCGCAGGCATGGGCCAATACGGCAGAGGGGCCTGCGGGCGGCCCCCAGATTTCAAGCGCGGGCAGCGGAGTTGCGAAACCCGGATGCAGGGTGGCAGCAAGCGCTGCGGCTGAACCAACAGCCAAAGCGGTACGACGAGAGATTGGGTGAGACATAGGCATGGCTTTCATAGGGCCGGACGGGCCGGTGTTCATCGGTTTCGGCTGGCGAAAGGCTTGCCTGGACGGTTACGGCAGGTGGCGCCGTGGGATGTAGTGGTCTTAATCCTGATTATTTTTATCTGAATTGACGTATGTCAAGAGATCTGCAACTTTGCGAATGTAAACAAGCCATGGCCTCGGTTCGCGCGGCCAGCAAGGTTTCAATCCCCTCGATTGCTCCCAGCCAGATCCCTCCGACCCGGTCGGACGGTGACGTGTATCGAACTGACCCAACAACATGACACTGGCCCGGATTGTAACCGGGCGGGGGATCGGAAGGATTGAATATGACAAGACATCGAAACATGGCGGCGCGGACCCTGCTGCGCGTGGCCGGCCCGGCCTCGCTGATGGCGGTGATGATGGGCAGCACCGCTTTTGCCCAATCGGCGCAGCCCGGCGCGGGGGTTTTTCTGGGCACGCTGGAATTTGGCACCGTCGCGGATGAGCTGCGTGATCAGATCCGCGACACGGCAGGGGCGGCGGATGTTGTCGGTGCAGAAGATATCAGCACAATTGCAAACCCCACGTTTTCGCAAGCTATGGCTGGCGTTCCGGGTGTTGTGGTGCAGGATTTCTTTGGCGGAAATGACCAACCGAGGTTCCAGATCCGTGGATCGGGCATGCAGCAAAGCCCGACCGAGCGCGGTCTTTTGGTGTTGCAAAACGGGATGCCGGTGAACCTGGCGGACGGGTCTTATATTGCTGGTCTTGCCGCCCCTGGTCTGGCGGATGCGATCGAGATCTGGCGCGGGGCGTCTGCCAACCGGCTGGGTGCATCGGTGCTGGGCGGAGCGGTCAACTTTATTTCCCCCACGGCCCGTTCCTCGCCGGGCAGCAAGCTGTCCTTTGGCGGGGGATCAAATTCAAGCCTGTCGGCCTCGGCGCAACACGCCATTCAGGGCGATGCCTACGGTGCAATGCTGCAGTTTGAACACAGCCAAAGCGATGGCTGGCGTCAGGGCAACAATGACAATACCCGCACAGTGGTGGGGGCCAATATCGAGTTTGAACACGACAATGGCAGTGCGACGCAGGTGTTTATGAGCTACACCGATCTGTCCTTTGGCGTGCCGGGGCCGGTGTTGAAATCTGATCTTGCGGCGGATCCTTCGGTGATCCATGACGGGCCTATTTTTGTAGGCGGTGCGCCGACCGAACTGGGTCCGAATGTGCCGCGTGACCTGCCGCGCCGCGAGGCAACGCAGCTTTTGGCCGGGGTGCGCACCACGTTTGATATGGGCGACCACCGGTTTGACCTTGGGGCCAGTGCGTCGAAAACCGATGACAGCTTCCGCTTTCCCATTGCCGCCGGGGAACGTGTGACTGATGGCACGGACGGCAATCTGTCCCTGCGTTATGCGTTCCGCCCGGACAGTGTCGGGCATCTGCCGCTGGTTGAGGCCACGTTGAACTATGGGTTTGGTTCGGCAGATCGCACATATTACCACAATGTTGGTGGTGCACGCGGCCCGCAATTTGGCGCCAATGACCTGTCGGCGACCACCCTGTCGGCCCATATCGGGACCAATCTGGCGCTGAGTGACACGCTGACCTTGTCGCCGTCGATCTCATACACACGCGCAACCCGTGACAATGTGGATCTGTGGGGGGCGGCCACCCGTCCAACGGTGGGTTTTCATCCGGTTTTGGGGCGGCGTCTGCCGGATGGCAACGTGCCGACCGTGTCAAACAGCTATGCCCAGACGTATGAAGGGTGGAGCCCCAAGATCGATCTGACCTGGCGGCCCAACGAGCATAACCTGTTGTGGATCTCGGCCTCGCACAGCTTTGAACCGCCGACCCATAATGACCTGTTGGCCACCACCGGCGGCACGCCGTTTTCGGGTCCGGGGCGTCCGAAGCCACCCATGCCCAGCTCAAATGCGTCGGCCTTTTCGACGGCGGATCTGAAGGCGCAGGAGGCGGATACGATTGAGATTGGTTGGCGCGGGCGACGCGGCGATCTGGCGTGGGATGTGACGGCGTATCATTCCTGGGTTTCAAACGAGATCCTGTCGCTGCGCGATGAAACCGCATCGCCACGGGCATCTTTCAATGCAGACAAAACCATCCACAAAGGGATTGAGGCTGGAATCAGCGGGCGGATCTCTGACCGGCTGTCCGGGCGGCTGGCCTGGACCTGGCAGGATTTCCGCTTTGATGATGATCCGATTCGCGGCAACAACCGCCTGGGCGGGGCACCGTCACATGTGATTTCGGCGGCGCTGGCCTTTCAGGCCACGGATCGTCTGGATCTGACCAGCACGGTGAAATGGATGCCAGAAAAGACCCCCGTGGACAATATGAACACCGTCTTCAACGATCCCTATTTCGTGGCGGATCTGAGGGCGCGATATGCGCTGAGCGATACGGTGTCGATTGTGGGGGAAGTCACCAACATCTTTGATAAGAAATATGCTGGCTCGACCCTTGTGGTGGATCAGGCCCGTCCGGATCAGGCCGCCTTCATCCCCGGTCAGGGACGCAGTTTCTATATCGGGACCCAGTTTGAGTTCTGATTTGAGTGCAAGATGAAAACAGGAAAGGGGGCCGGTTGGCCCCCTTTTTATATCTCGGTTTTGGTGGGTTTTCTGGTGCGCAGGTCAGGCCGTTGCAAGGCGGTCGCGCAGGGTTACAAACGCCGTTTCTTGCCCCAGAAGGAAGTTCTTCTCGGCGTCGCGGCCCAAATAAATCTTGAACATGCAGCCGCCCGACTGGTTGTAAAACTGCACCGAATGGGTGGCGCGCCCCATGAAACTGCGCGACACAAAAGCGATCATTTCGCAGGCGTCTGCGCGCAAATGGCCGGAAATCGGCTTTTCATTCAGATTGTAAAATCCGCGGCCCAGGGCCCCATCCCCAAGCGGGGCTTTTGCTTCGAGGATCACATCGCCTGTATTGACGATAAAAGTGATTTCGCCCCAGTTGCGAATATTCTGCATCACCTCGACAAAATGTGTGCCGGGCAGGCAGGTCGCTTCGCCCTCGGGCAGATGGCGCACCACGTCGGCAACGCTGCACCCCGCCTGGCTGGCGATCTCTTCCAGCGAGGTGGTGGGGGTGTCTTTCATCACATCCGAGATGCGGGTGGCCAGATCAAGCATGTTCATTGGTCCTTTTTGAGAGAGGGCTGTTTTTGGGTGAAGTGGGGTTTGACGGGTTGGCTTTTGACGGGGAGCGTTTTGGCAGCACCGGCGGATCCTCCGCCTTGGCCGACCAACTGTCATTGGTGTCTTGTTCAGGTGGCAGATAGGCCTCGGTCAGATATTGGGTCATGCGCTGGGTCATCTGCACCTGCCAGAACCGTCCGGCCAGCGTCAGATCCCAAAAGCGGAACCGGGCGGCCATCAGCCCCGCCTCCTGCCATTGCGCCCACAAGGGCGCCAACAGATCCACCGGATCAAGGTCCAGCCCGCAGGCGATCGCCGATTGCGACAGGGCCTGCGGGTCAATCCGCGCCCGCTCGGTCCCGGCGCGCAGCGTGTTCAACATGGGCGCCAGTACCGAGGCCTGTGACAGCCCCATCAGCGGCGCATTGCCCGCCGTGACCGCCGCACCATAGGCGTCCAGCATCGGGATATTGTAATAGCCATAGCCGTTCAGCGATCCGCCCGCCCCTGCGCCAAAGCCGAAGAAATCCCAGCCGGTTTTCGCGCCAAAATTATAGACAGAGCGTTCGCGCAGATCGGGTGCCTGCCAATGCGAGGTCGAAATTGGATGCCAGCCCAGCGACAGCATCTGCTCATAGCCGCTGGCATAAAACTCGCCCAGAACCTGACGTTTCAGCGGGCTAAGTTTGCCCTTTTCCACCGCGGACATCAGCGGCGTTCCGGGGATCAGGTTCAACCCGTAGTGATCCACCCCATCCAGCGACAGCGCATCAACCGTTTCAAGATCTGCACGCCAGCTGTCAAAGCTTTGCTTCGGCAGCCCATACATCATGTCGACCACAATTGCGCCGGCGTCCTGCGCGACCAGCCGTTCCAGCGTGGTGATCAGTTTTTCACGCGGTGCCTTGCGACCCAATGCGCGGCGGATGGTGGTGTCAAAGGTTTGCACCCCCAGCGATATTCGGTTCACCCCGGCATCAAAGGCTGCATCCTGCTTGTCTTCGGAAAACGAATGCACCCGGCCTTCCAGCGTGATCTCGCAATCCGGGGCAAGGGGCAGGGCGGTGCGCAGCCCGGTGATCAGGCGATGAATGTCTTTGGCCCCCAGCGCGGTTGGCGTGCCGCCACCCAGATACAGCGCACGCAGGGGGGGCCTTCAAGAACCGGTTTCCCCTCAAGCTGTGCCAGTTGCGACAACACCAGGTCGACATAGCCGGGCCCCGCCTCTGATCGCCATGCATTTTGGTAAAACCCGCAAAATAGGCAGTGGTTTTCACAAAACGGGATATGCACATATGCCATTCCGGGGCGGGTGCGGGGTGTGTTCAGGATTGTGTCCCATGTGCTTTGCCACTGCTCTTTTGCGATCGGAACTTGCCCGCTGGGCGGGTGGGCGCGACGGCCATCATCAAATGCGGCAGATAGGGGATCTGTCCCCAGTTTTGCAAAATAGGGGCTAGGATCTGGCAATGGGGCCGTGCTCATGACAAGGGCCCCGCGAAACGGGGGCGGGTGCAGCAGGCTGCATATGAAGAGGGGGAGCACATATGTCAGCGCCTCCGAATTTGGAACGGGAGACGGCTGGCGGTTGCTGGCTTATGGGAATGCGTGTTTGTCGCCTGAACCGGTGCGCTGTGTCTTGATATAAGTCAAAGGTCGATAGAAATTATCGGAATTGCGGTCTCCAACTGGATGCGGATGTCGGGTTGACGCGTAGAAATTGACACGCCTGCACAAGGTCAAAGGACGCCCATTGATGTGGGCGTCCTTTGGTTCTGCTCGTATGATCTTAAAGCGTGTCGGTTTTAACCCAGGACAGGGGAAAACCGCTACGCTTTAGGGTGTTTTTCTGCCTGAGACTGGAATAAGACTATCGGTTATTTCCCAACATAATCATAGCTGTATTGCCGTTTGGCCCCTTTGGGGGGGCGTGGGAAAGGGGCGGCGCGGTGGACGTGCTTAACCGCGGCCGCATCCAGTTTGGCATTGCCTGAGGACCGGATAATCCAGGCGCCTGCCACCCCACCCGATGAGGAAATCTTGAAGCCAACAATAGCCTTGCCTTTGCCGCGGCCCCGTTTGCGGGTACGGCTGAGCTTGCGCCAGACTTTGCCGGGATAATTTGACACCGCCGCATTGCCAGCCTGCCGTGAATTGCCCTTGGCCTGCCCGGATTGTGTCGCTTTGGCCCCGGCCTGCCCGTCGGCCTGGCCACGTTTCGCGGATTGGGTGCTGTTGCCCCGCGGGGCGGGTTTCGGCGCAGCTTTCGGGGTGGGTTTCCGGGTTGGTTTGGTGCGCTTGACCGGCTTTGGCGCCGGCTTGGGGCGTGGTTTTGGAACAGGTTTCACCACCGGTTTCGGTACGGGCTGCAGGGCAGGGGGCGCAGTTGGCACCGTGGCGGCCTGCACTGGCGGCGGTGCGGATGTGGTGGGCGGCGTTGGTGTGGTCTGCACCGGCGGGGTGGCGGCTGCGGTTACTGGTGCGGGGGCAACTGGGCTGACCGGGGTTGGCTGCACCGGCGGTTCCACATCCGGCGTGGCGGTGCTGGGCGTCACCACGCCCGCCGCCATATCAGCAAAACTGTTGCCCAGCATCGCCACCTGCGCGGGTGTCCCCCCTCAAGTTGGATCGACTGACCGGTAAGGCCAACCCCAAGTCCGAGCCCATGCAGGACAAAAGACAGGGTCACTGCACCAGCAGCCCAAAGCGTATTACGGCGCATCACATCAGCCTCCTGTCCCGGTCCGGGCTGTTCAAGGCCCTTTTGCGTTACAATCCAGATGTCACGCGCGCCAAGGTCCCGCAGGCTTTGGGCGACGTTCAGCAGGGTTGCGGCTTCGGCCCGGCGGTCGGGAATGAGGCGCAGGCGGGTGGTGGGGTCGGGCTCGTCCTTTTCCCCCAGTTTGCTTTGCGCGTGCTGTTGCCAATAGGTGTCCAGCGTGGTGGGTTGTCCCTGATGGCGCAGGCTGCCATCCGCCGCGATCACCAGCGCATCGGGTGCCTGGGTCGGCGGCAATTTCGCAACTGAGGGCAGCTCGATATCCGGGTCCAAAGGTGGGCTGAGCTGGCCTGCGATCAGGAAAAACACCAACAGCAGGAACACCACATTGATCAGCGCAATGGTGGGTTCGGCTTTGGGTCGGATCGTGCGGGGGCGTCTCATGTTCGCATCCTCATTGCAGCACCATGACAGACAGTTCTGGCACCGCCTGCATCCGTGCCAACGCGTCCACAAACAGCTGTGCCCGCACGCCGTCCCCAAGCGCCAAAAGCCCGCGCGCGGGTGTGTCGCCTTTGGCTTTGATCAGCTCTGGCGTCAGGTCAGCAAAGTCGATTGGGGTGCCGTTCAGTGTCACACCATGTTCGGTCAGCCGCACAAATTGTGTCTTCATGTCCGGTGTCACCTCCCCTGTGCCGGGGCCGGATTGGGTCAGGTTGATCTCGGCAAACCGGGTGAAGGTGGAGCTGAGCATGAAAAACAGAAGCAGCAGGAAAATCACGTCGATCAACGGCGTGAGCGTCAGGCGTCTTGATTGAAATCCGCTGTTACGCCGCATGACCCGCACGCTCTTGTCTGGCTGGGTCTGTGACCTTGCTTTTAGGTGTCGGAAGGCACAGCACCATATGCACCGCTTTGTCGGCAAACACACGTTCGGCTGAGACGCGGGTTTCCAGCCAGGTGAGCAAAAGCTGGGTTGGCATGGCAACAGCCAGACCGACAGCTGTGGTCATCAGCGCCACCCAGATGCCGCCTGCAAGGATGCTTGGGTCCACGGCGGATCCCGCGCCTTGCAGTTTCTGGAACGCTTCAATCATGCCCAGAACCGTGCCAAAGAGGCCCAGCAACGGGGCCAATTGTGCAATGCTGTCCAGCAGGCGGAACCCGCCTTCAAGCCGTGTCAGGCTTTCTTCAGACCGCGCCACCAGACGTTGGGCCAACGCGTGCTGGCTGCCAGTGTCGGCCCCATCCATCGCCTCGATCACATAGGTTCTCAGGTGGTTGCGGCTGGCCTTGGCGTGATCGTGAGCGATCGTTTCCTGCCCCTGATCCCAGGCCGACAGCGCCCATTCCAGCGACTTGCGCCGTCCCACACCCTGCGTGCGAAACTGCACCAATTTGTAAATCACCGTCGCCAGCGAGATCACCGACATACACATCAGCAGCGCCACAACCGGGCCGCCGAGGTCGATGAAGGACAGGATCTTATCTTGTATTTGTGTGAGAAATTCCATTAGCCCAGCACCTCTTGTTTGGTGCGGCTGCCCAGTTGCAGCGCACTCTGGCAGGTGGCGGGGTCAGCGCCATCACAGCGGGCCACGCCATTGATCAGGATCTGCCTAAGGCCTTCACATTTGGTGCCGGCCAGATCGAACTGGCGCACACGGGGTTTGCCTTTGGGCAGGGATTGGAAATCGAAAAGAGACAGGGTGATCACCCGCCCGTCGCATCAAATAAAACCGTTTCCAGCACCATGCCCGACAGATCAGCCCCAAGGCCGTTTTGCGCGGTGAAGGTCAGGCGACAGGCGCCGTCCATCTGATCGGTGCGGTTCAGTTCGACTTGGATTTTCCCGGCCGTGGTTGCGGCAGGTTTTTCCGCCGGCGCAGAGGTGTCCCCCTGCGCCGGCGTCGCCACGGCGAGCCCCAAAATCAATACTATTGATGGTGCACTCTTGAGAGCAGATAAAATACCGTGACAATTCATATTGGCGTTCCTTTAGAAGGTTTTGCTGAGACCGAAGGTGATCTGACGCCCAGCCCTTTTCGCGGTCGTCGACGCAAGGTGGGATTTGTAGTCAAGATCAAAGACGTTGTGCACACCCAGACGCAGTTCTGCCCCATCCAGAATACCGCTTTCCGGCTTCCAGCTGGCAAAGATATCATGCACTGTATGGGCGTCTGAGGTGACGGTGACCGGCGCGGGCGCCCGCGCGACTGTTGCTTATAGGTCACGCCGCTGGAATGTGACACGCGCCAGCTCAGCTCCACCGTATCCACCGGACGGAACCCTAGGGTCAGCGCAATATTGTCCGCCGGAAGGGTATTTGCCAAATCCGGGTTAAGGGCTGTGGGGTTAGACAGGTTCTGGCCGCTGAGCTTCGAATATGCCAGTGCGCCAAAAACGCGGTCGCTGTCATAGGCCGCCTCAATCTCAAGCCCCTCAATCCGGGTTTGACCCAG
>JQGR01000037.1_pt1 | contig 26316 bp, 27 predicted proteins | sample 210181 | NCBI WGS metagenome assembly JQGR01 (sample SAMN02928655, study PRJNA255238) | bioreactor metagenome | biome: continuous culture; feature: L-culture metagenome assembled contigs; material: continuous culture biomass; isolation source: continuous culture inoculated with microbial biomass... | reverse complement strand
GGTTCTGTACCCACCGCTGTCGACCACCGAGGGTGGTTATTCGATGGATCTGGCGATTTTCGCGGTGCACGTCTCGGGCGCGTCCTCGATCCTTGGGGCGATCAACATCATCACCACCTTCCTCAATATGCGCGCGCCGGGCATGACCCTTTTCAAAGTGCCGCTGTTTGCCTGGTCGATCTTTGTCACCGCATGGTTGATCCTTCTGTCGCTACCAGTTCTGGCAGGCGCGATCACCATGTTGCTGGTCGACCGCAACTTTGGCGGCACCTTCTTTGACCCGTCGGGTGGCGGCGACCCGATCCTTTATCAGCACATCCTGTGGTTCTTTGGTCACCCAGAAGTATACATCGTGATCTTGCCCGGCTTTGGCTTGATTTCACACGTGATCGGCACCTTTAGCCGTAAACCGATCTTTGGCTATCTGCCAATGGTCTGGGCGATCATCGCCATCGGCGTTATCGGCTTTGTGGTCTGGGCACACCACATGTACACGGTTGGCATGTCGCTGCAGCAGCAGTCTTACTTTATGCTGGCCACCATGGTGATTGCCGTGCCCACGGGGGTTAAGATCTTCTCGTGGATTGCAACCATCTGGGGGGGATCGATTGAGTTCAAAACGCCGATGCTGTTCGCCTTTGGCTTCCTGTTTCTGTTCACCGTAGGTGGCGTTACCGGAGTGGTGCTGTCACAGGCAGGTGTGGATCGCCTGTATCACGACACCTATTATGTTGTGGCCCACTTCCACTACGTTATGTCTATTGGTGCTGTGATGTGTATCTTTGCCGGGATCTATTTCTGGATCGGCAAGATGTCAGGTCGCCAGTATCCTGAGTGGGCTGGTAAGCTTCACTTCTGGACCTTCTTTATCGGCGTGAACCTGACCTTCTTTCCGCAACACTTCCTGGGCCGTCAGGGCATGCCGCGTCGTTACATCGACTATCCGGAAGCATTCGCCTACTGGAACAAGATCAGCTCTTACGGCGCGTTCATTGCCTTCGCCTCGTTCGTGTTCTTCATCGGCATCGTGTTTTACACCCTTCTGAAGGGCAAACGCGTAACCGAGAACAATTATTGGAACGAATATGCGGATACATTGGAATGGACCCTTCCAACCCCGCCGCCAGAGCACACCTTTGAAATCCTGCCGAAGCAGGAAGAGTGGGATAAGGGCCACTCGCACTAAGGTGAGACATCAAGACGAGGCCCGGGCACAGTCCCGGGCCTTTTTCTTTGGATCCAGGGTGAAGGGGCGCTGCCCCCGCCTGCGGGCTCCCCCGGGATATTTCGGGTTAGAAAATAAGGGGCGCGTTTTTGGAGGCATCGGATGCCATATGAATGGGTGACGCCAGAAGGGCCGGATGCCGGGCAGAATACACCACAGGCCGAGGTGCACCTCTGGCCTTACCGGTCTCTTACGCGGCGGGGATTTATACGGGTGATTGGGCTGTTGGCAGCCGCATTGTCGCTGCCACTGTTAGGACTGTTGGGGCATCCGAGCTTATGGCTGTTCCTGCCCATACTGCTTGGGACCGTCGGATTGCTTTGGTATTTCATCGACCGTTCATATCGCGACGGCGAGGTTCTGGAGGTACTGAAAATCTGGCCAGGCCAGATGACCCTGACCCGTGATGGCCCTCGTGGTGCGCATGCCAACTGGACTGCAAACCCCTATTGGGTGAACGTGCAGATGTATCCGGATGAGGGGCCGCTAAAGAACTATATCACGCTCAAGGGCAATGACCGTGAGGTGGAGATTGGCGCGTTTCTGTCAGAAGAAGAGCGGCCCGTCCTTTATGGAGAATTGCAGCACGTACTTATCGGCCTCAGAGCGCATCAACCCTGATGACAGTTGGCGCTGTCACGCTTCATAGGGGATGCAGTCAAGTTCTGCGTCCATGCGATCAACCATGTCACCTGCTGCTGAACTCATCTTCCATGCGGCAATCAGGCCATCCCAATAGGAAAACTCCTCAGCTTCAAGGATACTGCTGGTCAGCTTGCCTGCTTCTTCTTCGACATAGGCTTCGAACATCTGGTGCGCAGCAGCAACCCGCGCCTTGGTATCGGCCTCACTGTCCCCTGGTTTGCAAAGATAGATAAGGGTCTCCCCCATCACGTCCGAGAAGACCTTGTACTGTTCCCGGCCTGGATAAAAGAGGTCTGTCAACTCGTCCACATTGCAGGCGGGAACCAAAAGCAAAGACACAAGGGGAAGAAAAACCCGATACCGCATGAACACCTTCCAAGAAAAAACGCGGCCAGATGGCCGCGCCCATTCTTAAAAGCTTAGAAGGTATTAGCCAAGCTTGTTTTTAACCATCGGACCGACACGGCCAAAATCCATCTGACCTGTGTATTTGCCCTTAAGTTCACCCATCACCTTGCCCATGTCGCGAATGCTTTCGGCGCCGACGGCGGCAATGGCAGCAGCGACTGCGGCTTCGGTTTCGGCATCATCCAGCTGTTTGGGCAGGAAATCTTCGATGATCTCGATCTCGCCACGTTCCTTTTCCGCCAGTTCCAGTCGCCCGCCCTCTTCATAGGCGCGCGCACTTTCCTGACGTTGCTTCACCATCTTACCAAGGATCGCCAGCACGTCAGCGTCAGAGGTCTGCCCCCCCTCGCCGCCGTCATTCCCACCGCGCATCGCAATATCGCGATCCTTGATTGCCGCATTGATTAGCCGCAGGGTCGACAGCCGCACGGCGTCTTTGTTTTTCATCGCCGTTTTCAGGGCGTCATTGATACGGGCACGCATGTCCATGTCCTTTTGATCCTTCACCAGATGGCTGGCTTTCAACCACCCCAGTCACAGGTATTGCCCGTCTGCCCCCGTACAGCACCAGAGCGGCACGAAAGACAATCAGGTCCGAGGCCCGAATCTAACGAAAACGGTGCTGCGCTTCAACACCCAAGATATGGGGACAGCCTTTTGTGGAAAGGGAATATATGATCGTTCTGCAGCTGCAAACGCCCCTTGACCCAGCGACGCCCTCCCCTTAGGTTCGCGCCAATTTGGCCTGCCGGAGTCGAGAAAAAATGTCAGCTGCCCCCCAAACTGAAACCGCCACCCCCACCGCCTGTCTTGCCCTCGCCGATGGCACCGTCTTTTACGGGATGGGTTTTGGTGCCACAGGCGTGACCACCGCCGAACTGTGCTTTAACACTGCCATGACCGGCTATCAGGAAATCATGACCGACCCATCTTATGCCGGGCAAGTGGTGACCTTCACCTTCCCGCATATTGGCAACACCGGCACCAATGCCGAAGATGACGAAACCGGCGATCCGGTGGCCGCAGGGATGGTGGTGAAATGGGATCCCACCGATCCCTCCAACTGGCGCAACACAGAAGAACTGACCCTGTGGCTGGAAAAACGCGGTCGTATTGGAATTGGCGGCATTGACACGCGTCGTTTGACCCGCGCCATCCGCCAGCAAGGCGCCCCGCATGTGGCAATTGCCCATGCCCCGGACGGCAACTTCGACGTCGAAGCCCTGGTGGCAGAAGCACGCGGGTTTTCGGGTCTTGAAGGCCTGGATCTGGCCAAAGACGTCACCTGCGCGCAAAGCTATAAATGGGATGAAATGCGGTGGGCCTGGCCTGATGGCTTCCCCAAGCAGGACAATGCACGCCACAAGGTGGTCGCACTGGATTTTGGCGCCAAACGCAACATCCTGCGCTGCCTTGCCTCAGCCGGTTGCGACGTAACCGTTCTGCCTGCCACGGCCACCGCAGAAGAGGTTCTGACCCACAATCCCGACGGCATCTTCCTGTCAAATGGCCCGGGTGACCCGGCCGCCACCGGTAAATACGCGGTGCCGATGATCCGCGAGATCCTGAAAGCGGACCTGCCGGTGTTTGGCATCTGCCTTGGTCACCAAATGCTGGCTCTGGCGCTTGGTGCGCAGACCATCAAGATGAACCACGGCCACCATGGTGCCAACCACCCGGTCAAGGAACATGACACCAGCAAAGTGGAAATCACCTCGATGAACCACGGGTTTGCGGTGGATGCCGAAACCCTGCCCGAGGGCGTGGTGGAAACCCATGTGTCGCTGTTTGACGGATCAAACTGTGGCATTAAAATCGAAGGCCGCCCGGTATTTTCAGTGCAACACCACCCCGAAGCCAGCCCCGGCCCGATGGACAGCTACTATCTGTTTGAACGTTTCGCACAGGCGATGGACGCGCAGGCTGATTGATCAGCTGATCAAACCCCGCCCTATCTCAGGCCCGGCCCGCGCGTCCTTTCGTGCGGGCCTTTTCTGTTGCGCAAGCCCGATCCAGAGCGACCGCGGGCCGGATCCGGGGCCGGAGCACGACAAGAGTAGGTTAATGCCGCATCAACTCGCCATTTTCGGGTAGGGTTAACCTGACGTTAAGAATTAAAACCGCATGGTGGGGCAATCTGAAATTCCCTTGGTTCCACCGCCCGCACCATGTCCGCAGCACCTCTTCGCCTTGTTCAATCGCATGACAGCCCGCCGAACAGGCTGGCGGAAGTCGTGCCTATTGCCACGCCGCGCAAGCAACTTGGGCAGGTCCTGCTGGAAATGGGGGCGCTGTCGAAAGGCAATCTTGAAATTGCCACCAACCTGCAACGCAGTCAGGACGCGCGCCTTGGTGATATTCTTCTGGCCAATGGGTTTGTCCATCGCACTGATCTATATGCGGCTTTGGCACGGCAATTTAAGTGCAGCATTGCGGATTTGCACAATCACCCACCGGATGTCCGGTTGATCGACGATCTTGGCGCTGATTTCTGCATTCGAAACCGGGTGGTTCCGTGGAAAAAGGTTGGCGCAGGCACCGTGGTCATTTGCTCACGCCCCGATGAATTTGAAACACTGAAGAAAGAGTTTCCCGCTCATTGGGGCCGCAGCTTTCTGGCAATTGCACCCGAAGAAGATATCCTTGATCGACTGGTGGCGATGCGCCACCGCGCCCTGACACAACGTGCCGAGAACCGTGTTGCGGGCCATGAAAGCTGCCGCAGTTGGAACCCGCGCACTGTCTTGCGTTACGCGGCCATTCTGGCAGCAATCCTGGCCGGGTTGTTTTTCTACTCAACTCTGGTTGGGTTTTCCGTCTTGGTGGGCTGGGCGGTCCTGACGCTTTTGATGAACTCCGCTTTGAAACTGGCCGCAAGCATCATGTTCTGGAAGCACTCAAAAGAGTTGAACAGTGGAGACGACTTTCCCAAAGAAATAAAGGATGCGCAGATCAGGCTGCCAACGATCTCGATCATGGTGCCCCTTTACAAAGAACGCGAAATCGCCGGGCGATTGGTCGAACGGCTGGGGCGGATCATCTATCCACGAGATATTCTGGAAATCTGCCTGGTGGTGGAAGAAGATGACACGCTGACCCAGAATACACTGGCCAAAGCCAAGCTGCCCCATTGGATGCGTCAGGTGATTGTGCCGCGTGGGGTGGTGAAAACCAAACCACGCGCATTGAATTTTGCGCTGGATTTCTGCCGCGGCTCTATCATCGGGGTTTATGACGCAGAAGATGCACCAGACCCGGACCAGCTTTTGAAAATTGCGCACCGCTTTTCGCAGCGCGGCCCGGAAGTGGCCTGCCTGCAAGGGAAGCTGGATTTCTACAACGCACGCACAAATTGGCTAAGTCGTTGCTTTACCGTGGAATATGCAAGTTGGTGGCGGCTGGTTCTTCCCGGTGTTGAGAAATTCGGATTTGCCATTCCGCTTGGAGGCACAACCCTATTCTTTCGCCGGCACGCCCTTGAAGAACTGGGCGGCTGGGACGCACATAATGTCACCGAAGATGCGGATCTTGGCATTCGGCTGGCGCGCCATGGTTACCGCACTGAACTGATCGACACGGTCACCGAGGAAGAGGCCAATTGCCGGGCCTGGCCTTGGATCAAACAACGCTCGCGCTGGATCAAGGGCTACGCCATGACCTACGGGGTGCATATGCGTCACCCCGGTCAATTGCTGCGCGATCTTGGCCTTTGGAAATTCCTGGGCTTTCAGCTGATTTTTCTGGGGTCGCTATCCGGTGTGCTGCTGGCGCCTTTGCTTTGGACCTTCTGGGCCTTTCCACTTGGTCTGCCCCACCCGCTGCGCGGCGTGATGCCCGACATATTACTGATTCTGCTTGGTGTCACCTTCATGGCCGCAGAGATTCTGACCATCTTGATCGGCGTGCAAGCCGTGAACCGCGACAAACACCGCTGGTTGCGCTGGTGGGTGCCAACCTTGCACTTTTACTACCCGCTGGCCTCTGCTGCCGCGTTGAAAGGCTTTGTCGAGATTGTCACCGCGCCATTTTATTGGGACAAAACCCAACACGGCAAGTTCGACACCGCCACACCACCACCAATTTCAGGGTCCGTTGCAGGGGGCAACTCCGGGGCAGATTCAGGGCGGGCGATTAAAGCCCGTCAGATGCAGAATCAAGCTTAAGGCGGGTCTCAAATGCTTTGGAGATATGGGTTTTGAGGGCGGAATGCGCAGCCTGACGGTCTCGGTCTTCGATTGCTGAAACAATGGCATCGTGCTCGGACACAGCGATTTCGCTGCGCCCCTCTGCCGCCAAAGAGCTGGTGGCCAGCAACACCATGGTCCGATGCACCAGATCAAGCTGCTGCACCAGATAGCGGTTATGTGAGGCCAGATGCAGCTGCTTGTGAAAGCGCCGGTTCGAGCGGGCCAATTCCGCCGGATCATCCAACCTCTCCCGATCCTTTTCGACCATATCGCGCAGCACGCGGATTTCCTCAGGTGTGGCATGTTGCGCCGCCAGCGACGCGGCCAACCCTTCAAGTTCGGCCCGCACCACATAGAGTTCGGCCAATTGGTTGTGGGTCAGCGAGGCTACAATCAGGCTGCGCCCGTCACGGGTCAGCAGGGACTGGGTCTCAAGCCGCTGCAATGCCTCCCGAATCGGTGTGCGTGACACACCAAACCGGTCTGCCAACTCACTTTCCACCAAACGGTCACCGGGTTTATAGACCCCGACATCAATCGCTTCGAGGATCATCTCGTAGGCGTCTTTTTGCCCTGATTTCATGTCTTTCACCTGTTCACCCAGAGTATCGTTCGGGCAATTTATGCACGCCCCTCCCGCCAAAGCAAACCATTAGCCGTCACATCTCGTCGCAGATGCGTCTATTCCCCATTTCCCGCCTTCCCCCCTGCCCGCGCAAACGGTAGGTTTGCCCCATGGTTGCAGATCAGTTTTCACATATCTCCGAGTGGGTGTTTGACCTTGATAACACCCTCTATCCCCCGTCAGCCCGACTGTTTGACCAGATCGAGGTACGGATGACCGATTGGGTCATGCGTGAACTGGGGGTGACCCGAGATGAGGCCAACCACCTGCGCAATGCCTATTGGCGCGATCACGGCACAACATTGGCCGGGCTGATGCGGCTGCATGACGTAGACCCCGCCCCTTATCTGGTCGACGTGCACAACATTTCCTTTGATATTCTTGAGGCTGACCCGATGTTGGCCACACAGATCCGCGCCCTGCCCGGTCGGCGCATCGTCTACACCAACGGGTCAGCCCCTTATGCTGAGAAAGTGCTGGAAGCACGCGGTTTGAGCGGGCTGTTTGATGCGATCTATGGTGTTGAGCACGCAGATTTTCACCCCAAACCGGATCGCGCCGCCTTTGAGACGATTTTTGCCCGCGACGGCATTACACCGACACAGGCCGCGATGTTCGAAGATGACCCGCGCAATCTGACGGTGCCCCATGATCTTGGGATGCGCACAGTGCATGTCGCCCCCGAACCTGCCCCGGCAGATCACATTCACCATCACACCGATGACCTTGCGGGATTTCTATCCCGCCTCATTGATTGAGACCGGACCATGACCGACTATAACGCAGATATCTTCATCTCGGGTGGCGGCATTGCCGGCCAGGTCACCGCATGTGCCTTTGCGGCCGCCGGGTTTACAGTGGTGCTGGCGGACCCATTTGTGCCTGTCACTTCTGCAAATGAGCAAAAATCCGACCTACGCTCGACGGCCTTTTTGCAACCTGCGAGGGGCTTGTTTGACCAGATCGGGCTGTGGGACATATTGGCGCCACACGCCAAGCCGCTGGACCAGTTGGCAGTTGTCGATACTGTCGGGTGGCCGCCCGAAGTGCGCGACCGCAGGGTGTTTCAATCTGCAGACATGAGTTCTGATCGACAGCATGAACCATTTGGATGGAACCTGATGAACTGGGTGGTTCGGCGCGAAATCTGGGGTTATCTGCAGGACCAGCCTCGCATCACCGCACTTTATGGCACCGGGTTCAAATCGATTGTGAACCGCTCTGAAGAGGTGATCGTCACGCTGGACAACGGCGAGCGGATACGCGCCCGGATGGCGATTGCGGCGGATGGCAAGTTTTCTCCTTTGCGTGAAGCGGCGGGCATCGCGATCTCCACCACCCGCTATGGGCAGAAATCTCTGGCCTTCACCGTCACCCATGACACGCCGCACGACAATGTTTCCACCGAGATTTACAACGAAGGTGGTCCATTCACTATTGTGCCGCTGCCCGATATTGGCGGCCGCTCCGCCTCGGCGATTGTCTGGATGAACAAAGGTGCACGCGCGGTGGAGTTGATGGAAATGCCCGTGCCAGAGTTTGAAGAGGTGATGTTTCACCGCTCAACCGGCTTGCTTGGCCGGATGCGGCTTGAGGGCAACCGATCCGTTTGGCCGATCATTACCCAAACCGCCAACCAGCTGACCGCAGGGCGTGTGGCGGTGGTGGCTGAGGCGGCCCATGCTTTGCCACCAATTGGGGCGCAGGGGCTGAATACCTCGCTCAATGATGTGATTGCACTGTTGGAATTGGCCCAGGCACGCCCGGGTGGGTTGGGTGATGCGACGATGATGAGCGCCTACAACAAGGCGCGACGCGCTGACATCGACCGCCGCGCTCGGGTGATTGATATATTCAATCGGGTCACTCGTTCCGGCGATGGGATAATGCAGGCGGTGCGCTTGCTGGGGCTGAAGGCCGTGCATGATGTTGCACCTATGCGAAAATCTGTAATGCGGGCGGGTCTTGGCCCGCGCTGAGGCGCATATTGCGGCCAAATTCCACCGCGTCACCCCGCATTAGCTGCATTCCATGCGACCTTATGGCGCAAACTTGATTTAGCGCATTCCAATTTGTGAACCTGCGCAGCATAAGGTACCAACCGAAGATTCTAGGAGACACGCACATGGCTGCCGAACTGACCCCCGAACAAAAAGCCGCTGACGCAAAGGCAGAAAAAATGGCCTGGGGCATTTGCGCCCTGATCGTTGTGGCACTGGCCGGCGGTTTCCTGACCCTGGGTCTGCCCGGCGTTGGCCTTGTTGCACTGGCTCTGGTTGCCGTGATCTATGTGCTGCTTGTTCTGATGGCTGGCGGAAAGGGCTGACCTTCCTCCGCAATTATGTAAAAAGGCGCGTCTTGGACGCGCCTTTTTTGTTTCTGAGCTCTGCACTTTAAGGGACCATTACAGAATCTTATCAAGCACCTCTTCAAGGCGCGCAACGGAGCTGTCGACATCGTAAAGCTTGTCAAGCCCAAACAGACCCAGACGGAATGACCGATAGTCTTCGCCTTCGTCACACATAAGGGGAACACCTGCCGCAATCTGCATGCCTTCTGCAGCAAAAGGTTTGCCCATTTTAATGTCTTCGCTGGGGCATAGGCCACCACAACACCGGGCGCTTCAAACCCTTCGGCCGCCACTGACTTGATCCCTCGGGTGGCCAGCGCCGCGCGCACCCGACGGCCCTGTTCCCACTGCGCTTCACATAGTTTTTCAAAGCCGTAGTCCCGCGTTTCCAACATAGTGTCACGAAAGGCGCGCAGGGCATCGGTGGGCATGGTCGCATGATAAGCGTGCCCACCTGCCTCATAGGCCTCCATGATCGACAGCCATTTGCCCAGATCCACAGCAAAAGAACTGGACGTGGCGGATTTTGCCATGTCCCGCGCAGCAACATTCATCATCACGATGCCGGCAGACGGCTGCGCCGACCAGCCCTTTTGCGGAGCGGAAATCAGGACATCCACTCCGTTGTCTTTCATATCGACCCAGGCACATCCCGAGGCAATACAATCCAGTACAAAAATCCCGCCCACCTCATGCACGGCAGCGGTGACTGCCTTGATGTAATCTGCAGGCAAGATCATGCCAGACGCGGTTTCCACATGGGGGGCAAACACCACATCGGGGCGCTCTTCCAGGATGCGCGTAACCACTTCGTCAATAGGGGCAGGCGCAAATGGCGCATCACCTTCGTTGCCAATACGGCGCGCCTTCATCACCGTTTCAGAGGCGGGGATTTTTCCCATTTCAAAAATCTGCGACCAGCGGAATGAGAAGAACCCATTACGGATCACCATCACCTTTTTGTCGGCAGCAAACTGACGCGCGACGGCTTCCATGGCATAGGTTCCGCCGCCGGGGACAAGCGCCACGGCATCGGCATTATAGACCTCGTTCAGCGTGGTCGAAATATCGGTCATCACCCCCTGAAAGGCCTTAGACATATGGTTGAGGGACCGATCGGTGAAGACAACCGAAAACTCGAGCAACCCATCGGGGTCGATATCTGGCAATAGCGCTTTCATCATAAGGTCCTTTCGTTGTTAACACAGCGTATTTCCTATGAGGCTGGGACGCAAATTTTCGCCCCCCCCCCTTTCTCAATCAGACTTACCAGAGTTGGAGGCGGCAATTATCAGGAAAACGGCACCAAACTTTGTGAAAACGCAAACTGCGGGAAGCACTTTGACCCAATTTCAACTGTGGCAGTTAAAAAACCAGAAAACTAGTTTTCTAGTTTTCTAGTTTTCTAGTTTTCTAGTTTTCTAGTTTTCTAGTTTTCTAGTTTTCTTCGAAATGCAGCAGCTTCATTTTTTATCAAGTTTTTCTGAAAATATTTACTGCACATTAATCATAACAAAGCACCCTCAAAGGGAACATATCAGAAACATCGAGACCGCCATGACCGAAACAGCCAACCATGATATTGCCGCTAGCCTGACCTCTCTTTCCCACCCCCGTAGAATGGCCATTTTTCGCCTTCTTGCCGCGCAGCCCCGGGCCGAAATGTCATTTCAAGCCATTCAGGCTGCCACCAGAATTCGCACCACGCCCTTGGTCCACCACCTACGCGAGATGGAAAAAGCCTGGTTGCTCAGCCGTCACCGCAAAGGACAGGAAGCCTATTACCACCTCACCCCGGACAGTCTGATGACCTCGATGGACAGCTTGTTTGAAATTCTCAATATGCGCTATCATCATGCATCGGGGCACACTATCGCCGCCTAGGCCAAACGGATCCGGCTAAATCGGCCCCGGCCGACGTTCTTCCGACAACATCACATTGGCCTCAACATCGCCGACACCGGGCAAAGTCATTACACGGCGGCGCAAAACACGTTCGAAATCAGCGAGATCACGGGCCACCACCCGAAGCCGGTAGTCGTAAAGGCCCAAGACATGCTCTACGGTCTGCACTTCGGGGATGGCTGCCACGGCGCGTTCGAAATCTTCAAGCGACACCCGCCCTTTCGTGGCCAGTTTGACGCCAAGAAACACGGTAACCCCAAACCCCAATGCCTCGCGATCCAAATCAAGCCGCCGCCCTGCCAGCACCCCGGCATCGGTTAGCCGTTTGATCCGCCGCCAGGCAGCAGGCTGCGACAGACCGACCCCTCGCCCCAACGCACCAGCAGATTGCGTGGCATCTTCAGCAAGTGCCCGGATCAGCGCACGGTCTATGTCATCAAGCTCAATCATAGTGGCAGGCTGTCATCATATTTGATCCGCGCCACATGCATCAGCGCTTCGATATCGGCGATATGAGGCAGGGCAAGGATTTGGTCACGGTAGATGCCCTGATAATGGCGCATGTCCCGCGCAATCACCGAAAGGCGCACATCCACACGGCCTAGAAACGTCTGGATCGCTGTCACTTCAGCGATCTTGCGCGCCGCTTCGATGAAATCGTCAAAGGCGCGCGGCTGGGTTTTGTCGAGCGTCACCCGTAGCGAGACCTCCACCGCATATCCCAACGCTGGCCAGTTGATTACCGCGCGCGGACCACGCAGCACTTTGCGGTCGCGCAGCCGCTCGACCCGGCGCGCAAGACGCGCCGAGGATAGGCCCAGTCGTTCTGCAAGCTCGGGCATTGCCATCATCGGGTCGGCCTGCATTTGGCGCAGAATACGCCGGTCAAGATCATCAAGCATGATTTTACTGTATTATACGTAGTTAGCGAATGATTTATCGCAAAAATATGTCATTTTCCAGCACTTCTCAACTCGCATTCCCTTGCACGGCGCTTATGATGCCCTCAAACGAACAAGCAACACGAACCGCGAGGAAAAATCATGCGCGTTTATTACGATCGCGATTGCGACATCAACCTGATCAAAGACAAAAAAGTGGCCATCCTGGGTTATGGTTCACAAGGTCACGCCCATGCGCTGAACCTGCGCGACTCGGGTGCCAAGAACCTTGTGGTTGCCCTGCGCGAAGGTTCGGCCTCGGCCAAGAAAGCCGAAGCTGAAGGTCTGGAAGTTATGGGCATTGCCGAAGCCGCTGCTTGGTGTGACGTCATCATGTTCACCATGCCCGACGAACTGCAAGCTGAGACCTACAAAAATACGTACACGACAACATCAAGCCGGGCGCAGCCATTGCATTCGCCCACGGCCTGAACGTGCATTTTGGCCTGATTGAGCCGAAAGAGGGCGTGGACGTGATCATGATGGCGCCGAAAGGCCCCGGTCACACCGTGCGCGGCGAATATGTCAAAGGCGGCGGCGTGCCTTGCCTTGTGGCTGTTGACACCGACGCCACGGGCAAAGCGCTGGAAATCGGCCTGTCCTATTGCTCGGCCATCGGTGGCGGCCGCTCAGGCATCATCGAGACCAACTTCCGTGAAGAATGCGAAACCGACCTGTTCGGTGAACAAGCTGTTCTGTGCGGCGGCATCGTTGAGCTGATCCGTTGCGGCTTTGAAACCCTGGTTGAAGCTGGGTACGCGCCGGAGATGGCCTATTTCGAGTGTCTGCACGAAACCAAGCTGATTGTTGACCTGATCTATGAAGGCGGCATCGCGAACATGGATTACTCGATCTCGAACACCGCAGAATACGGCCAATACGTCACCGGCCCGCGCATCCTGCCCTATGAGGCCACCAAGAAAGCCATGAAAGAATCGCTGGAAGATATCCAGACCGGTAAATTCGTGCGCGACTTCATGCTGGAAAACGCTGTTGGTCAGCCGACCATCAAAGCCTCGCGTCGCCACAATGACGAGCACCAGATCGAAGTTGTTGGCAAGAAGCTGCGCGACATGATGCCGTGGATTTCCGCTGGTAAACTGGTTGACCAGGAAAAGAACTAAGCGGCTGGACTTTCCAACCAACACAGGTTCATGTGGGGCGTCCAACCGGGCGCCCCCATTCATTTCAGGATAGTCACATGTCTTCTCCCACCCGCCTTGATTGGTTGACCCTTGCCACGCTTGGCCTCATGTTCGGCGCAAGTTTCATGGGAGTTTCTTTGGCCCTTCAAGGGTTTGGACCATTGTCCGTTGCTGCCTATCGCATCACCTTAGGGGCCGCCCTTCTGGTCATTTTTGCAAAAGCCAGCGGGCGGCGCATGCCATCGCCATTGGCTCCAAACGGCGTAGCGATCTGGGGCGCGGCCATAACGATGGGCGCGTTTTCAAATGCTTTGCCCTTTTTCTTATTGGGCTGGGCGCAGGAACATGTGGCGTCGGGATTTGCCGGGGTATCGATGGCAGCCATGCCGCTGATCACCCTAGTGCTGGCCCATTTCCTGATTGCGGAAGAACGCATCACCCTGCGCCGGCTCATCGGTATTCTGATCGGCTTTGTTGGCGTACTGGTACTGATTGGCCCCTCAGCATTTGAAAGCACGGGAGGCGCACTGGAAAACACCGCCCGACTGGTTTGCCTTGCTGCGGGCGCGTGTTACGCGATTGGATCCATCGTGGCACGGCTGTGCCCAGAGGTCGATCGACGCGCCTTTGCGGCCACCACCCTTGTGGCGGCAACCGTGATGATTCTGCCGGTTGCACTTTGGCAAGAAGGCCTGCCGCCCCAATTGCCCACGATGCCCGCAATCCTCGCCGTGATCCTGTTGGGTATTTTCCCAACCGCCCTGGCCCAAATCCTGCTGGTGATCCTGGTGCGCAGGGCTGGACCAACGTTCCTGAGCCTGGTGAATTATCAGGTGCCGCTATGGGCAATTTTTCTGGGGGCGTGTTTTCTGGGTGAATCCCTGCCGCCAAGCCTAATCTGGGCGATGCTGTTGATCTTGGTTGGCGTGGCCACCAGCCAGCTGGGTGCCCTAACCCGACTATTCAAGCCCACATCTTCGCAACAGCCCAGCCCGTAAAACATAAAAAGGCGGCACCAGAGGGCACCGCCTTTTCTTGTCTGCATGTGACCGGTAGATCAGGCCACCACGGCCTCGACCTCGGCGACGATGCCGTCCACAACCCGAGACAACAGCCCTTCGTCCTCACATTCCGCCATCACCCGGATCAGCGGTTCTGTACCGGATTTGCGAATCAGAAGACGCCCTTTGCCATCCAGCGCGCCTTCTGCATCGGCAATGGCCGCTTTTACGCAATCAACCTCAAGCGGGGCCTGCCCGGCCGAAAAGCGTACGTTCTTAAGCATCTGCGGAACAGTTTCGAACACCTGGCACAACTCGGACGCGGGGCGTCCGGTTTCCACCATCGCCGCCAGGAACTGAATCCCGGCCAAAAGCCCATCGCCCGTGGTGGCATAGTCGCTCATCACGATGTGGCCGGATTGTTCTCCGCCCAGATTGTAGCCCCCGGCGCGCATCGCTTCAACCACATGGCGATCACCAACCTTGGTGCGCACAAGATCAAGACCTTCGCCCTTGAGAAACCGCTCCAACCCGAGGTTTGACATCACGGTGGCCACCAGCGCACCGCCCTTAAGGGTGCCCTGCCGCGCCCAATGGCTGGCAAACATGGCCATAATCTGATCACCATCCGCTAAGCGCCCGGTTTCATCAATAATCATGATCCGGTCCGCATCCCCATCAAGCAAATGCCAGGTCCGCACCGGTTTCAACCACAGTCTGTGCAGCCATCGCCGTGTCGGTGGAGCCACATCCTTTGTTGATATTGGTGCCATCGGGGGAGACGCCAACAGGGACAATCTCAGCGCCAAGTTCCCACAGCGCATCCGGAGCAGCGCGATAGGCCGCCCCATTGGCGCAATCGACCACAACCTTGATTCCACTCAGCTTTTTTTGCTCCGGGAAGGTGGTTTTCAAATATTCCGTGTAGCGCTGGCGTGCCTCCTCAATTCGTTTGGCGCGGCCGATGTTCTGCGGCTGCACCGGGATCACCCCTTCATGCACCAAACGCTCAATCTCGGCTTCATCCTCATCCGACAGCTTGAACCCATCAGGCCCAAAGAACTTGATGCCATTGTCGTGAAACGGATTGTGTGAGGCAGAAATCATAATGCCCAGATCCGCCCGCATCGAATGGGTCATCCGCCCAACAGCCGGCGTTGGCACCGGCCCGAGCAAAAGGACATTCATCCCGGTTGAGGTCAGCCCGGCGGTCAGCGCGTTCTCGATCATATACCCCGACAGGCGCGTGTCCTTGCCGATCACAACCCGGTGGCCGTTTGAGCCATCGCGGCGGAAATGCCGCCCTGCAGCAGCACCAAGTTTCAGCGCCATTTCAGCGGTCATTGGCCAAGAGTTTGCCAACCCGCGCACCCCATCGGTGCCAAATAGCTTTTTCGTCACAACATGTCCCTCATCATCAATGCATTCTGCAATCGCAGTGCCTGCGCCGTTTCCCGAACATCATGCACGCGCAAAATCTGTGCTCCTTGCCGAACCCCGTCCAAAGCCACAGCGATGGAACCCGGCGCCCGGTCCTTTGCGTCATCCGCCTGCCCCAATGCCCCGATGAACCGCTTGCGCGAGACCCCCAGAAGCACGGGCAATCCCAGATCATGTAACAGGGAAAGCGCCTGCAACAAACTCACATTGTGCTGCAGTGTCTTACCAAACCCAATGCCCGGATCAGTGATGATCCGATCCCGGCGGATCCCCGCTGCCTCGGCCACGGCAATACGCGCCTCAAGGTGGTCAAGCACATCAAACACCACGTCGTCATAACGCAGGTCGTCCTGCATGGTATCGGGCCGCCCCTTGGCGTGCATCAGGCAAACCGGCACGTCGCGCTCCGCCACAAGATGGGCCAGATCGGGGTCAAATTCAAACGCCGAGACATCGTTGACAATGTCAGCGCCCGCATCAAGCGCAGCCTCTGCCACCGCAGCTTTACGGGTATCAATCGAGATCGGCGTGGTAATCCCAGTATCGCGCAGGGCGCGGATCACCGGAACAGTGCGGCGGATTTCCTCTTTTATGCCAACCTCTTGCGCCCCAGGGCGGGTACTTTCCCCGCCAATATCCAAAATATCAGCATCCGTTCCCATCGCCTGTGCCCGCGCCACGGCCGAGGCAACAGTGGCCAGATCACCTCCATCCGAAAAGCTGTCAGGCGTGACATTCAGAATACCCATCACTCGCGGGCAATCGAGCGACAAACCCGCCAGCTTGGCGCGCGGGGCGGACAGGCGGCGGATCACCTGATCCGGGCAGTCATCGGCAGACACGACCTCAGCGCGCCCGTCACGATTGCGGATCATCACCTGATCAAACCAGAGATCGGCAGAACCCGCAAATGATTGCCCGGCAAAAGGCGCGCCCTGACGGGGGATCGGCTGAAACCGCAGGGTCACAGTGTGGTCTCCAATGCGGCCGGATCATGAATTTGGTGGGTTGAACTGGCTTCAAGTTCCCGTGCCAGCCAGAAAAGCAGGTGATCCGGGTCCAAGCCAGCAGGGCCGTCCACTGCATCCATCACCATCTTGGTCGGCGCCCAAACCGATATCTGACCATTTTTCATGCCCCAATCCAGCTCGGTGCGGGTACCCACGGCTTTCATACGCGGGTCCAGCGTCGCGAGCACACAGGCGTTTTGCTCAATGGCAAGCAGGTTGATCCGACGTTGGCTGGAGGGATCCTTGACCTGTGGGATCGCGGCAGCTCCGGGGCCGACCAACAGCACAACCGGCACCTCTGCCGCTGCCCAGCGGTTCAGCGCCTTGCCCAGAATATCCGAGGCCATCGCCTCAGGACCAAGGTGGATCAAATGCGGATGCGGCACATCCGCATCATGGCTGGTCTGCACGTCAGCGCGGCTGCGCACAATCTCGACCCCCAGATTTCCCGGCCCGCGATCAAGCTTTTCGATCCGCACAAAGACACGTAGCGGCTGTGGTTCGTGCAGGATCCGGTCGGCAATGCGTTCCGCAAGAGTTTCCAGCAGGTTCAGCCGTTCAGCGGCAAGTTCAGCGGTGATGGCTTCGGTCACCGCGTCGTAAGACAGGATGTCATCTACATCATCGGTTGCGGCACCCGAACTTGGAGCCACTTCAACCACCACGGAAAACCGGATCCTTTGGGTCACATCCCGTTCTGCCTGAAAGGCGCCAATTTCGATCTCAACCGTATGATCGCGCACGGAAATCCGGTCAGGAGGCGTGTCCCCCGCCATTTCTGCGGCGCGCGCATCAAGCGGTTGAAAGGCGGTGCTGTGCTGTGGTGTCATACTGGTCCCGATCCTGCGCAAATATCTGGCGTGATAATGCCCGCAAACGCCCACAAATGGCCAGCCGGTTCCGACAGACCTCAGGTGGAAAGCGCAGTACGCACAAAGGCGGCGCGTTTTGGATCAGTTGGAAGACACCCGAACCGGCATTTTGTAGAAACGATGCACACCGATATTTGCCGTGCGCTGAAAGCGTTTGGCCCAGCTTGGGCGCACCGCTGTGGTGTGATAATGGGTCGCCCCCTTGGTCAGCGTGCGCGGCGCACCTTCGATCATCGCCTTTGCCACCTTGCCCACATTTTCATAGGCTTTCGGTTCATTGACCACTTCAGCACGCCCATCACAGGTATAGGTGAACTGGCATTGATATTTTCGACCGGTGCCCTGATTGACAACACCACAAACGGTGTTGGGGAAACGCGCGTGATCAACCCGGTTCATAATCACCTCGGCCACGGCAAACTGCCCTTTGACGCTTTCGCCCCGCGCTTCGAAATAGAGCGCTTCAGTAAGGCACTGCCACTGCTCATCACCTTGTGCCTTGGCCTGTGCAGCCAACCAATTGCGGTTGTAATGGATCGCGGCGTCCGCACCTGTATCGGTGACGGCTGACAGGCTGGCCAGTTTTTCGATCTGCCCGTCCGGCATCGCGGCGAAACCGGCGCGCTCGTTCTGAAACAGCTTAGTAAACAGGCTGACCATCGGGTCCGGCGCGCCATCAGCATCGGCCATTGCGGCCACAGAAGAGCTGCCCAAAACAGCCCCGAATGCCATCATGCGCAACAGGTTCTTCACATTGGTCTTCAGCATATCGCCCACTCCAAATCCGCGCAGATCCATTCCGAGCGGCCCAGTTGACGAGGCGGTTTAGGCGAAAAAAAGCCATTCGTCCAGTGCAGCGAAAATTCAACCTAATCTCCCGCAGGCTCTCGCTGGCGGAAAAAATGCTGCACCGCAACATATGGTGGGGTATTTAAGGCTGTTCCACCAGCTTTGCCGCCACCGCCAAGTGGGCGGCTGCAAGCCGGGCAATCGGCACCCGGAACGGTGAACAGGACACATAAGAGAAGCCTTTGTCGCGGCAGAAGCGGATTGATTCGGGGTTGCCGCCGTGTTCACCACAAATCGAAAGGGTCAGATCCGGGTCTTCTTCACGACCGCGTTGCGCCCCGATTTCCAAGAGCTCGCCCACCCCGTCCGTGTCCAGCACATGGAACGGATCCTCTTCATAGACACCCTGGTTGACATATTCCCCCATGAAGCGCCCGGCATCATCCCGCGACAGGCCGTAGGTCATCTGGGTCAGGTCATTGGTGCCGAACGACAGGAAGTGCACATGCTTGGCGATCTCACCGGCCTGAAGTGCCGCGCGTGGTGTTTCCACCATCACCCCAAGGCGATAGCTGAACTCTTCACCGCGTTCAATTTTCACCGCCGCGGCCACCGCATCAATCCGCGCCTTGACGATTTCCACTTCGCGTTTTGCCGACACCAGAGGGATCATGATTTCCGGCACCACTGGCGCGCCGGACTTTGACGCATCCAACGTGGCCTCAAAAATGGCCCGCGCCTGCATGTCGTAGATCTCAGGCACGGTTACACCCAAGCGCACGCCACGCATCCCCAGCATCGGGTTAAATTCACGCAGCCCTGCCACCCGGCGCTCGACATCAGACATGCCCAGATCCAGCGCTTCCGCCAGTTCACGTATGCCTTCGCGCCCATGCGGCAGGAACTCGTGCAGGGGCGGGTCAAACAGACGGATGCAAACAGGCAGCCCTTGCATAATCTCAAAAAGCTCTTTGAAGTCATTGCGCTGCATGGGCAAAAGGCGGTCCAGAGCGGCCCTGCGATCTTCCGGCTGATCTGCAAAGATCATTTCGCGCATGGCCAACAGGCGATCATCGTCAAAGAACATATGCTCGGTACGACACAAGCCAATGCCCTCGGCCGCAAACATGCGTGCGTTGCGTGCGTCTGGTGGGGTGTCGGCATTGGTGCGCACCCCAATATCGCGGAACTCATCCGCCCAAGACATCAAGGTTTGAAAGCTTTCCCCCAGCTCCGGCGGCAGCATGCCCACCGCGCCCATCAGCGCCTCGCCTTCCGCACCATCAATGGTGATCACATCCCCTTCACGCAACTCACGCCCATCGGCGGAGATCAGTTTTTTCTTTTTCTTTTCAAGGGACATGCCGTTGGCCCCTACAACGCAAGGCAGACCAAGGCCGCGCGCAATCACCGCTGCGTGGCTGGTGATGCCGCCGCGGATTGTCAGGATGCCCTTGGCTGCGTGCATGCCGCGGATATCTTCGGGGCTGGTTTCACGGCGCACCAGAACACATTCTTCCCCCTGCGCGGCCATGGCCTGTGCTGCACGAGCAGAGAAGACAATTTTGCCGGTGGCGGCACCGGGGCTGGCTGCAATCCCCGACGCAAACACATCCCGTTTTCCCTCGGGATCAACCTGGCTGTGCAACAGCTCTGCCAAAGCGCGTGGCGGAATACGCATCACCGCTTCTTCGCGCGAAATAACCTTATCTTTTGCAAGCGTCACCGCAATGCGCACATTGGCCCGTTCACTGCGCGGCACACGCACGGCATCAAGAATATACAACGCCTCATTGTCGATGGTGAATTCAACTTCCATCTCTTCACGCAGACGCGAGCGACACAGATTGCCATAATCCAACAGCGCCTGAAACATCTCGGGCAGCACCTCTTCGATCGAGCGGCCGCGCGGGTCTTTGGTCAGATACATCACATCACGATCATCCGCATCCGTCAGCGCATCACGCCCCTGGCTTTTGCAAAGATAACGCCCGCGGATTTCGCGGTGTCCGGTCTGGCCGTTCACAAATTGGATCACCCCGGAACCACAGACCCCCTGCCCGACACCAAGCGCCATTTCCTGCACCACAAGCCCAAGACCTGCATCAGCGGGCGCACCTTTGGCCTCGCGCAACAGCCGCGCCGTGGTGCCTTGCCAGGCGCGCGACATTGACCGCAGCACCTCGGTCAGCTGCACTTTCGAGTCTTGCGGAAAATAACTGTCGGTCTCTTCTTCATAAAGATCCAACGCTGCCTGCACCGCGTCCGCCGTCGGGGTGGAAAATTCGTCAAACTCATCCGGGTCAAGCCGCCCCACATGCACCGCATAAGACTGGATGAACCGCAGATAAAGCGCATGTGCCGCAGTTTCCCCGTGGCTTTCCATCAGCTTGGCGTGCACCACGTCATTCATGCCAATGTTCAGAATGGCGCCCGGACCACCCCAATCGGAATCCTCGGATGATGGCCGCACCGACACCAGCGGGTCCGCCCCAAGACAGTCCAACATCTTCTCAAGATCCGGCAAATCCCCCGCCGAGACCGCGCGCACCGCATCAAACGACAGCGCCATGGTGCGCGGCACCGGCATATTGAGCCGGATCAGCCGTTGCAAACATTTCGCCCGCCCGCCGTGTTTGGCGACATCAATATCCGCCGTGGGGGTGATTTCCGTGTATCCGAGATCGCTCATAATTCTGCACCGCAGCAAGGGTTTTTCCCAGCATAGCGCGGACAACAGATCAGGCAAGGGCAGCGGTTGGGGAAAAGGAAGAAAGGGGCGCTGGCCCTCACCGCTTCACGCAAGAAAAAGGGCGCCGGATCTTGCGGCGCCCCTCGGAGTTTTGGTCGGTGGTTTCAGCCTTCAACTTTGGTCAAATCAGCAACCGAGAGGCAGATCTGCCGGATCCGCGACAGGAGGTTAAGGCGATTGCGGCGGATGATCTCATTGTCGGTGTTGATCTGCACCGCCTCAAAGAAGGCGTCAATCGGCGCGCGCAGGCTGGCCATCGCCGATATGGCGGTGGCGAAATCTTCACCCTCCATTGCCGGTTTGATTGCGGCCTCAGCGGTGTCGAGTGCTGCAAACAGCGCCTTTTCGCTATCATCCTCGGCAAACTTCACGTCAGCGCCGTAGGAATACTCCACCCCATCCTTTTCCTCGGCCTGAGTGAGGATGTTGTTGGCACGTTTAAAGCCCTGCAGCAGGTTTTCCCCATCATCGGTCTTGAGCAGACCCGACAGCGCCTCGGCCCGTTTGACCAGCAGTGCGAGGTCATCATTGCCGGGCATGGCAAGGCAGGCGTCGATCACGTCGTGACGGATGCCTTGGTCTTTCAGGTAAACCTTCAGACGGTCGTGGAAGAAGGAGAGGAGGCTATCGGAGGTGTCTGGCAATGCCGCTTTCACCGCCTCCAGATGTTTCGTCAGGTCTCCATCAAAATGATCCAACACAGTGCGAATAGCCGCGCCAAACACACCATGGTCAGCAATTTCTCGATCCAAATCCGCCATCAGAGCGTCGCGCTGCGCGGCGTCATCTTCAAGGGCAATCTCATGGCGCAGAAGCTGTGCATCAAAGAGTTGGTCGAGGTTCACACGCAACCCGTTTTCCAGCACCAGACGGATCACCCCCAGCGCCGCACGACGCAGCGCGAAGGGATCTTTGGAGCCAGTGGGTTTTTCATCAATGGCCCAGAACCCGGTGAGCGTGTCGAGCTTGTCGGCCAGCGCCACGGCCACGGATGTGGGCGCGGAGGCACATCATCCGAGGGGCCAAGCGGCGAGTAATGCTCGGTCGCGGCATTTGCGACCTCAACCGGATGACCGGCGGGGCCAGCGTAATATTTGCCCATCAGGCCTTGCAGTTCGGGGAACTCATAGACCATTTCAGACGAGAGATCTGCCTTGGCCCAACGCGCGGCGCGCTCCGACAGGTCAGCATCTGCGCCGATGGTGGGGGCAATGGCGCGGGCGAGGGCGGCGATCCGATTGATGCGCGCGGCCTGCGTGCCGAGCTTGTTGTGGAACGTCACATTGGTCAGGCTGTCGAGCCATTTCCGACCGCCTGCCTCAGCCTCGCGGATGTCGTTTTCCCAAAAGAATTTCGCATCCGCCAGACGGGCAAAAAGCACTTTCTGATTGCCGGCTAGAATGGTCGCGCCATTGTCAGCGGTTTCGCGGTTGGCGACGGTGATGAATTTCTCGATCCGGTCGGTCTTGGGGTTTCTGACCGAGAAGAATTTCTGGTGTTCCCGCATCGAGGTTTGCAGCACTTCGGGCGGCAGGTGGATGAAATCATCGGCAATGTCGCCCATCAGCACCACGGGCCATTCGACCAGACCGGCCACCTCACGCAAAAGCCCGGCGTCTTCGACGATTTCCAATCCTTGCGCAAAGGCGGCGTTTTTGGCGTCTTCCCAGATGTGATCAGCGCGATCTTGCGGCGAAAGGATCACCTTGGCGGCTTTCAGCTTGGCCTCGTAATCCTCAAACGAGGTGACCGAAAAGCGCCCGGCCAGATCGCCCCGGGCCATGAAACGGTGGCCTTCGGTACTGTCGCCAGATTGAATACCGTCCACGTCAAACGGCACCACTTCGCTGCCGGCTTCATCGGTGAGAATGCACAGGATCGAGTGCAGCGGGCGGACCCATTTCAGCGACCCGGTGCCCCAGCGCATCGATTTGGACCACGGGAAATTGCGAATGGTTTTTTCCAGCACTTCAGCGATGATATCGGCGGCAGGGCGGCCTTTGTTTTCGATCTGGGCAAAATAAACCGGACCTTTTGCCGTGTCGCGTTCAACCAACTGGTCGCGGGTCAAGCCAGCACCGCGCAAAAAGCCTTCGATCGCTTTGTCCGGTGCGCCCACTTTCGGACCTTTGCGTTCCTCTCGCGTGTCCGGCGAGGCGGCAAGCAGACCGTCAATGGCCAGCGTCAGGCGGCGCGGCGTGGACAGGGCATGTGCCCCCGCATAGGTCAGGCCCGCATCCACCAGACCATCCGTCACCAGTTTCTTCAGATCCTCCGCCGCGCGGGTTTGCATCCGGGCGGGGATTTCTTCGGAGAAGAGTTCAATCAGCAGGTCAGGCATGAGGCGTCCTTAGAAATTCACGATGGTCTGGAGGACCACAGCATTGGCAAGATCGACGAAAAACGCCGAAACGAGGGGCAGCACGATGAACGCAATCGGCGAAGGGCCATAGCGTTTGGTCACGGCTGTCATATTGGCGATGGCGGTCGGGGTTGCGCCAAGGGCAAAGCCCCAAAGCCCGCAGCCAGCACCGCCGCACGATAGCCCCGTCCCAACAAGGGAAACAGGACAAAGATGACAAAAAAGAGGGTGAAGGCGGTTTGTGCCGCCAAGATCACAATAATCGGCAGGCCAAGCCCGGTCAGTGACCCGAGGTTCAGGGACATCAGCGAAATGGCAAGGAAAATCCCCAAGCAGAACTCGTTCAACAGCGCAAGCGTTGGCGTGCGTGACACCGGGACCGCCTTTGGAAACAGCCAGGATTTCAGGTTCCCCAGCATGATGCCCATGATCAGGCAGGGCACAAAAAAGGGCAGTTTCAGCCCCATTTCCCCAGTGATTTCAAACAACACATAGCCGCCGATCACCGACAAGCAGAGCATCAGGCAGGTGCGCATCAGGCTGACGCTGTCAATCGGCAGATCTTCGAGCCCGTCGCGCGGAAGGCCCACTGAATGGGTTTCCTCAGGACGATCCGGGCTCAGATTATTGCGATTGACCAGCGCGCGGGCAATTGGCCCGCCAATCAGGGCTGCAACCACAAGGCCGATGGTGGCCACTGCCACACCCAATTCGGCCGCGCCGTCCAGTCCGGTCTGTTCCGCCACCACAGGCGACCAAGCAATGGCGGTGCCATGCCCGCCAATCAGCGCGGCAGAGCCAAATAGGATGCCCGACTGCATCGGAAAACCAAAGGCCATCGCCCCCAGCACGCCAATCACATTCTGCGCAATCAGCGCCAGCACGGTAAGCCCAAGCAAGATAACCAACGGCTTGCCCCCGGTGATCAGATCACCAAACCGCGCATTCAGCCCGATCCCGGCAAAAAACAACACCAGAAACATGTCGCGGCTTTCGGTCTCGAACTCCAGCCCCACGCCAATCAGCGCCGTGATCACCCCGAAGATCAACGTGGCAATCAGCCCGCCCGTGACCGGCTCAGGAATATTGAAACGTTGCAGGAGATCCACCCGCGAGGTGACACGCACGCCAAGCAGAAACACCGCGAACCCTGCGGTCACGGTGATGAAATCTGGTATGACAATAGTGCCGTCCATTGCGTATTCGTTGCTTACCTGTCGCTACTCTGGGTATTTTTCGTTCAGCTGATGCCAGGCATAGCCGCGCCCATCGGGGTAAATCGCAACCACGCGGTCGACCCCATCCTTGATGTTCTTCTCCCCAAGAAAGGCAATGGCCTCACCCTGCTCCAAGTCGGCGCCAATGGCATGGGCGTCAAAACATTCAAACCAGTCGGGGGCTACCAGCGGGGTGGCTTTCTCGTAGACCTCAAAGGTTTCGGTCAGCATGGCCAGCGACATCTGGGTGGTGAAACAGCCGCGAAACCGCAAGGGCGAGCTGTCACTGTCGATCCCCTCAAACCCGTCATAAAGCACCTGCTCCGGCGCCCCCGTGACCATATTGGTCAGGCGCAGATCAGAGGTTTCCGCCTTGACCGGTTCGTAGAAGGCATAAAGCTGGGTGTAATACACCACAGCCCCAAAAATAAGGGAGGAGGCGATAATCATAATACCGATAAACTTTCCGCTCATGTGCCTGCTTTGCTCGCTGTCGCACCCTTAAATCGGGCGAATTGCCCCGCCAGCCCAACCGGCGGGAAAGGAAATCATGCCTCTTCGGCGACAAACCCACCCGCGTTGGTTTGCACAAAAGCATCGGCGCAGAGTTTGGCCAGCGCGCGAACGCGACCAATATAGGCCTGACGTTCGGTGACCGAGATCACCCCGCGCGCATCGAGAAGATTAAACAGATGCGAAGCCTTGATGCATTGATCATAAGCCGGGTGCGCCATGATAATGCGCTTGCCGGTCTTGGGGTCGATCTGCGCCTGATCCAGGATCTTCTGGCATTCCACCTCCGCCTCTTCAAACTGCTTCAAAAGCACATCAGTGTTGGCCACGTCAAAGTTCCAACGCGCGTATTCTTCTTCGGTCTGCTTGAACACGTCACCATAGGACAAAGGGATCAGCGCGTCAGGCGCGTTGAACGGCATGTCCATCACGTGATCAACCCCCAGCACATACATGGCCAGACGCTCCAGACCATAGGTCAGCTCGCCCGAGACCGGTTTGCAGTCATGGCCACCCACTTGCTGGAAATAGGTGAACTGGCTGACTTCCATGCCGTCACACCAGACTTCCCAGCCCAAACCCCAGGCGCCCAGGGTGGGGCTTTCCCAGTCATCTTCCACAAAGCGGATGTCATGCAGATCCATGTCGATGCCAATGGCTTCAAGCGACCCCAGATAAAGTTCCTGCAAGTTGGGCGGGCTGGGTTTGATCAGCACTTGATACTGGTAGTAATGCTGCAAGCGGTTCGGGTTTTCACCATAACGCCCATCGGTCGGGCGGCGCGAGGGCTGCACATAGGCCGCAGCCCAGGGTTTCGATCCCAGCGAGCGCAGGGTGGTGGCCGGGTGAAATGTACCAGCCCCAACCTCCATGTCATATGGCTGCATCACCGCACAGCCCTGCTGCGCCCAATAAGTCTGCAGCCGCAG
>JQGR01000036.1_pt1 | contig 26655 bp, 19 predicted proteins | sample 210181 | NCBI WGS metagenome assembly JQGR01 (sample SAMN02928655, study PRJNA255238) | bioreactor metagenome | biome: continuous culture; feature: L-culture metagenome assembled contigs; material: continuous culture biomass; isolation source: continuous culture inoculated with microbial biomass... | reverse complement strand
CACCCGCGTGACGGCTGAACTTGCCATCGCTCTGGTCGCCATGTGGCAATTGGAGGCCGTTCAAACCGTCGGTGACGGGACCGGCGGCGTGATCGATGCGGCCACCATCGCCGAGGAGCAGCGCTTCATGGACTTCACCCTGCCCGAGTTACGGGCTGATTAAGGCGTTTCGAAATTGATCCACAATATCAAATATCGGTTTTCGTGCTCATACGAAGCGAGAGGCAGCGAAGAACCGATTCAGCTTGTTTCGAAACGCCGAGAGCGGGGTGTGACGCGTGGCGAGTGAACAAGAGATTATCGAAGAGGAACTGGTTTACGGGGCGCTCCGACGGGAGCGGCTCTGGCAGCGCTTGGGCCTCATTGGCCTCATCTTCGGCATACTCGGGTGCCTGAGCGCGGCGGCGGTTGCGATCCTCGATGTCGATCCATCCCCGGTCGTCGTGCCTTATGATCCCGCCACCGGCTTTGCCCTGCCCGAGGCGTCCGTCGGCGCCACATCCGTCACCGCCAACCAGGCCATCATCGAGGCGGAGGTCTTCCGCTACGTGACCGACCGCGAGATCTACAACCAACTCGACAATGATCTGCGCATTCGCAGCGTGCTGCGCCGTTCGGACGGGGCCGCTGAAAGCGGCCTGCGCCAGATCTGGAACAGCGCCAATGAGAATTACCCGCCAACAGTCTACGGGCCGAACGCCCGGCTCGACGTCGAAATCCTCAGCATCAACCGGATCGGCACCAACCGCGCCACCGTGCGCCTGCGCAAGCGGCTGACCTCGCTCAATGGCGTCCAGACCGGCCTCTTCACAGCCACGCTTCTCTTCGAGTTCCGCCCCGAGACCCGCCGCTCCATCGATCAGGTTTGGACCAACCCCTTCGGCTTCACCGTGCTCGAATATTCCATCCGCTCCGACAGATTGGAGAATTGAATTTGTCTCTCGTTCGATTAGTCGTTTTACTTATTACCGCAGCGATCCCGGGTCTGGTCGCAGCAGAGGCTATTCCGCGCGGCGGCCCCAATGACAACCGGGTGCGCTTGGCCACCTACCAGGACGGCCAGGTCTATCGCCTCAATGTCTCGCTCACCCATGTGACCACGGTCGAGTTCGGCGAGGGCGAAAGCATCCGCTCGATCATCGCGGGTGATACCGAAGGCTTTGAGATCGACGGTGTCCCCGGCGGACAGGCCTTCGCAATCAAACCCGTCGCGCGCGACGTTCATACTAATGTGACGGTCTATACGAACAGGCGGAGCTATTATTTCAACGTGAAAGAGACACAAAGCCCCACCTTCTATGTGGTCCAGTTTCGCTATCCAGAGGACGATGCGCGCCTGACCCGGGCCATCGCGGCCCAAGCCCCCAACTACAATTATGGGGCCAGCGCGCGCACCGAGTTCACCCCCACCCGTGTTTGGATGATGGGACCTTCACGTATTTCGCGTTTCCACGGAACGCGCCGGTGCCCGCGATCTTCCGCTACGCGAATGGCCGTGAGCGGACGGTCAACACCCAAGCCACCGAAGACGGCGTGATCCGGGTCTCGGGCGTGAACCGGCAATGGGTGCTGCGGATCGGTGACGAGGTGGTCTGTATCGAGGCGACGCCGCCTGCGGGGGCTGGATCATGAGTGATACAGGCAATACTGAGTTGGAAAAACGCCTCGCCGCACTTGAGCAAGGCAATGCCCGCGGCGCCTCCGCCGCCCCACGTCGCTCGCCGCTTCTGGCTTTGGTCGTCGTCCTCGTGATCGGCGCCGGCGGGGCGCTGCTCCATCTTCTCTCACAGCCCGAGGAAGAGGAAACCCTGCCCACGGCCACACCGGATGTGTTTCAAAACGAGGGCGACGGGTTCGGCGCTATCGAAACCCTGCCCCCGCCCGAGCCCGAAGTGGTTCTAGTCGCGCCCGAGCCTGTCGAGCCCAATGCCGAACTTCTGGCGCAGCTCGCAGCACTTCAGGCCCAAATCGAAGAACTGCGCAATGCGCCGGAACCCGTGGTCGAGGAAGACACGGCTGCGGCCGAGGCCATCGACGCGCTGACCGCACAGATCGCCGGCTTGCAAGCCGCATCCGAGGCCGCGCAACAGCAGTTCCGGGATGAACTCACAGCGCGCGACCGCGAACTTGAACAACTCCGCATGGATCTCGAGCTGGCCCAGCTCGAAGCCAACCGCCCCCTCCCGGCGCCCATCGGGCCCTCCGATGACGAGTTGCGCGCGCGGGAGGAAGAACGGCTCCGCCGAGAAGAGGAAGCAAGACGGCTCGCCGAGCTTGAACGCCGCGCCGCCGAAGAACGCGCGTTTCAGGAACGCCGCATCGCCTCACCCACTATCGCCTTCGGCGGCGCATCTGGTGCGAACGAGACGGCACTCACGGAGCGGACCTTCGGAGAGGTGACGGATTTCGTACTGAACGGTGCCCTGCCCACCTCGGTCACGCAGGCCGAAGTCATTGCCAATCCGTCGAACACGATTGTCCAGGGAACAATGATCCAGGCCGTCATGGAAACCGCCCTCGACAGCTCCCTGCCCGGTCAGACCCGCGCCGTGGTCTCGGAAGATGTCTTCAGCTTCGACGGATCACGCCTCCTGATCCCGCGCGGCTCCCGTCTCATCGGGCGCTATCGCTCCGGCGTCGATATCGCGCAGCGCCGCGTCACCATCGCCTGGGACCGGATCATCCTGCCCGATAACCAGACCATTCAGATCAGTTCCTTTGGGGGAGACGAGCTGGGCCGCTCCGGCGTCACGGGTTTTGTCGATACACGCTTTGACGAACGCTTCGGCTCGGCGGCGTTGATTTCGCTGATCTCAGCCGCCCCAAGCGTTGCCGCCGCAAACGTTCAGGATGAGACCACCGCAAACGTGCTGGAAGACGTCGGCGACGATCTGGCCGATGCCACCGACTCTGTGATCGGCGACTACCTCTCGATCGGGCCAGTCATCTATGTCGACCAGGGCGCGCGCGTCACGGTGATGGTCGACCGCGATCTGGAGATTTTCTGAACCGATGTCGCTGAGCTATCTCCAGACTTCGCTCGACCGGATCGACGCCGCCGCCCGCGACGATGTGATCGAGATCTGTATCAACCCTGACGGCAACTGCTGGGGCGAGTTCCAGGGCGATCATTTCATGCGAGTGCTGGACCAGAAGCTAACAGCGACGGACGTGAAGGACCTCGGCAACCAGATCGCCTCCTCTGCCAATACCACCCTGAGCAAGGACAGGCCCATCGTCTCGGTCTCGATCACCTACAAGGGCCGTCCGATCCGGGCACAGGTCATCACCCCGCCCGCCGTGCTCTCGGCCATGTCGATCAGCTTGCGGTTCTTCTCCAGCCTACCGCTCGAGGGCATCGAACTCGACTTTCTCTTCGGTAAGGAACGCAAGCTCGAAGAACTGCGCCTTGAGAAAACGCGCGAGCTGCGCGAGGTCGTGGCCTCCGGTTTGATCGATGACGCCCTCGCCTTCTGTGTCGAGAACAAGCTCAACATGATCGTCTCAGGCGGCACTTCCACCGGCAAGACTGTCGCCGCACGCAAGATCCTCTCCCATGTGCCCGTGGAAGAGCGCATCGTCACCATCGAGGAAGCCGCCGAGCTTCTGCCGACGCAACCGAATGCCGTGACGCTCATCGCCAACCGGGATGCGGAGTTCCAGACCGCCGATGTGCTGCTCACCGCAACGCTGCGCATGCGCCCCGACCGGATCATCCTCGGCGAGGTGCGCGGCAAGGAGGCCATGACCTTCCTCGAGGCGATCAACACCGGCCACGGCGGATCCATGACAACCCTCCATGCCGAAACCCCGCAATTGGCCGTGCAGCGCCTCGCGATCGCGGCCCTCAAGACCGAGATTCCGATGACCTATGCGGACATGATCCAATACATCGAGAATTCCATCGACGTTATCATCCAGCTGGTCGCCACGACGGCAAACGCGGCATCACCGAATTCTACCTTCCCGGCATGGAACAGATTGGAGCCTCCCCATGAGAACTTTTGAATATGACATCCTATCCTTCCCCATGAGCCGCAAGACGGGAGAGTTCGAGATGAAGAACGTGCTCAACGCCAAAGGGGCAGCGGGTTGGGAAGTTATCTCATTCAGCGCATCAGAATATGCCAACATTGGTTACACTGTTTTCCTGAAACGAGAGACGACAGATGGTGGGGCCGCCTCATGATGCGTCTCTGGGTCAATGTCGCTCTCATCGCAGTGGCTTTGGGATTTTCCGCAGTACCCGCTTCGGCGGAGCGCAACCTGGTCCCGAGCCTTGAGCGCAGTTTTGATGTTTGCCCGGACCGTCCGGCTGAACCGGAGTGGATGCAGAGTATTGCCCTGCGCGATGCCTATCAGCGGGTGTTGGTCCAGGACATCTATCGCGCGCAGAACCTCGAACGCATCGTCGAGACCGCCAGCTGCGCCTGCGAAACCCGCTTCCCCTCATGGGATGAGGCCGAGGCCACCTTCCGTGAACACCACGCCAGCGCCGAGCGATGGCAAATGCTGCAGGCCTCTGATCGATACAATCGGCGCGCAAACGAGGTTCGCCTTGCAGCCAAAGCGATCTGCGACGCCGCGGGCAATTGGTAAGGCACAACCCCGATGAGCGTCGTCACTTACTTCGTTGAAACCTCCCAGGGCTATCTCGACACCGCCGCAGAAACCCAGTTCGGGTCTGTCGCTGCGACCGTGGGCACGCTTCTGGTTCTGGGAACAACGCTCGTGGTGATCCTCGTCTTCCTGAACATGATCTACCAGTACAAGGCAATGGACGGGCGCACGGCCTTCTGGCTCGCCGTCAAGATTGGGCTCATCGGGATATTCGCGACCAACTGGGTGCAGTTCAATGTGCTCTCCTCCGCCATCCTCGCTGGCATCGACAGCATCGCGGGCGCCCTCGTCGCCTCGGTCGGAGGCGGCAGCCCCGGTCCCTCCGGCACCTTTGCAGAAGAGTTCGACCGGCTGATCTCAGAACTGGGTGACTACCTGAATGCTGCCGGGTCCGAGCTGAACTGGATGGCCGGCGCCATGCTCGACATCGTCGGTGTTCTTCTGCTCTCGATCCTCGGCGGGCTGGCCGCCTTCATCCTCGTTGCATCCCGCCTGATGATCGCGCTCCTAATCGGGATCGCCCCGGTGATGATCTTCCTGACGCTGTTCGAGGTGACGAAGGACTATTTTGCGCGCTGGCTCTCCGCGCTGATCTCCTTCGCGATCTACCCGATCGTGATCGCGGGGGTCTTCGCGACCATCACCGGGGTGTCCTCCGCGCTCATCGGCGAGCTGGGCGACCCGGAAGGGGCCTCCAACATTGGTGCCCTCCTTCCCTTCTTCATGATGGTCCTCATGGCCAAGGGGTTCATCATCGCGACCCCGTTCATCGTCCGGGCGATCTCCGGCAACATCATGATGCCGGCGCTCTCCGGGGGACTCGGCGGCGGCTATAGCTTCGCCCGCGCCGCCATGGGAAGCCAGCAGGCCTACAACCGCTACTTAATCGGCGGCGCGAGTGGTGCGGAATATGCCGCCCTTAGAGCGCGGCAGTTTTTCGGTGTGCAGCAGATGCCGGTGCGGCAAGGCATGGGACAGACGGGGCAGGCAAGCGGCACAGGGTCACCGGGGGCCGGGTCGCAGATGCTGGCGCAACTGGCCAGGTTGAGTAGATTGGGGCGACGATGACGGGCAAATGAGAAAAACCCTCCAAAACCGCAAAGGTACTGTTGGTGATCTGCCACGGGCGGTTTTCATATCCAAAGGGTTTATTTTAGTAGACCAGGATTGCCGCCAAGAACGACTGTTTGCAACCTGAAGTTTATTAGAATCTTCTACGCCTTCGATAGCCACGCTGGGTGGGTTCTGCGAACTGAACCACTGGTAGCGGCCTCCCTTCACTAATCAACCTAGCGAACTCCACCTTTGGGAAGTCGAAGAGATAACGGCTTCTGCCTTGTGCGGCTGTCAGCAAGCATAGATTTTCGCCGCCAAAGTCAAATCCGACGATCTTGCCCAATGATCCCCATTCTTTGAGAAGCCGTGTTTCCTCGCAATAAACGGTGTAGATATCTACGCCGTCGAACCGTTCCGGATAGTTTTCTGACAGCATCCGTTCATATTGGATCAGATCAGTTGGGCGGCGGGTTCCATCGATAATCCAAATCACTTGACCGTAGAAATCTGTGCGCTTTCTTACCTCATCCGACTTGATAGCAGAGTGCTGGAACTCGATCACAAGGCCATAGGGTGTCTTGATATCCGCAATATGAAGCTCGCCAGTTTCATCGCGAGCTGGCACCTCTTGCCAGTCGGTGAGAAACCGGTTCTTCCAGTCGCGATGCCACTCGGTTTCGTTTTCCCACCAATGATCACAATGACGGCGGCCTTTGTGCGCCCAATGCCAGACCTTCTTGGTCCCGCATCGAGCTAGCATGGCGGCATTGCAGCCTGGGCAGTTGCCCAAGGCACCAGGCGTCGCCTCAACTCGTTGACCATTTAAAAGTGCAAAACGCATTCCGATCACGCCTAGTTCAAATCTGACTTTACGTTCTGGTACAACGTCACCAACTCGGCCATGCCCATGTCTAAGATTGGCTCATACATAAAGGAATTGAGATGTATATTCGCTGGCGTGATTAGATTAACGCGGCGTAGAAGGCCTATTTTTTCGGCTTCATTATTGAACAAGTCTTTGAATTTTTGAAAAATCTTCCCCGTCTGCTTATTCGAAACATCAAATTCTTCCTGCGCAGAACGGATCTTCGCGACCATGTATCGCTCGGCTCGCATTCTGATCGCGATTGACAGAGCGATCTTTTGCTCAAGATTGATGCCATCGGCAACTTTTTCACACTCATCGGCCGTGGCGAAAAGATGCTCAATAACTGGCTGCGTCAGATCAACATCAGGGAAGGTACACCCGCTCAAATGACGTTCGAATACGGCCTTGTAGTCCTCGATGGTGAGGGCTTCAGTTTCATCTTTGAAGTGGAGCATCCTGGTAAGCTGTAGGTAGTCAGCATTAGGATTCCCATCGGCATCTTTTGGGCCAAGCGTGTACTCGATCAAATTACGTAAGAACGGGATATAGGCAATTAGAACGGACGGTTCCGCCAACCTGCCCTGCCACTTGCGAAACGGACTCTGGATATCCGTCCGCTCGAATGGCTCAAGCTTGATCCCATCATCAGATCGAAACGCCAGCCGACACTGATGTGCTGGGCAGATATCTCTGCTTGAAACTGTTCGAAGGAAATCGAAGTTGTGAGTCAGGACGATGGCAAGGAAATTAGTGTCTTCGACCTTGGTTACATCCTCCAAGAAGTCGATGATCGCGAACTTGTTCTTGTAGTCAAACGAGTCAGAAATGTCGTCAAAGACAAAGAGGGTCTTGGTGCGGTTCTTCCATCGCACGAACACCTCATACATAATATCAAGGATGTACAGCGCGCGGCTTTCACCTGTGCTTAGCGCTCGGAGCAGCTCTTGCTTTTCGGATGAAGCGTAACGCCTCTCTTCACCTGCATCTTTGATGATGAAAGCAATCGAAGGAGCACTTCCTTTGAGGATCGCATCGGCCTTGTTGTCAACGGAAAGTTCAAAGGGCAGGTAGAGAAAGCGACGATTGAAATCTGCCACTACAGCATCCCAATCACCTCTGCTGCTGTCCGCGTCTGCGATGATTTCAGCGAGAGCACTTTGACCAGTTCGATACTCGGATACCAGCGCTTTGTACTCATCAAGTGCAGCCCGAAGATATTGCATCCAAAGGTCACGTTTCAGGCCTTCCGGTTCGTTTAGCATAGGCAGAAGGTGTTTATTATCTGTGATATAGTCTCGGAAAGCCTGCAGCTCCTTGTTTTTGAGCTTTGAATTGAATGTGTCGAATTTCTTCGCCACCGCCTCATCGTTCATGACGCGAAACTTCTCCTCTTCGATGCGCTCGCGAAGCGATTGGTCCGATGAAACCTCTTCCTTCTGATCCGTGTTTTCATCCGCCAAGCTGATGCTGTGTCCAGCGTTAAAAAAGTTGTTCGCTTCGAGCTGCTGCTGAACCTGGGCGACATGGTGATACTGAAAATCCCTTCGAAGGATTGGCGATTGTTCGGTTATCTCGTCATACTTTTGCGCAAAGTCTTCGACCGCAGCCGCCACATCTTCGCTGGCAAGGAATTGCTGAACTTTTGGGTCGTACAGGATTTTGTAGTCGGCTTTGCCGAGGTCCGATTGATGAAGCTCGTTGAGCTCGTCCTCAATCGCAGAAAGTGCCTCATAATAGCTGCCGCCAAACACATCCTCGATAATCGGGTCTAAGTTCTCCCGTGATCTTTCTCCAAACCCGGCAGCGTTCCTGAGAGCTTTGTCCAAAGCCTTTTTTGCTTCGCCAATCGACTGATGGATTCTTTCATACTTCGTTCTGAGTTCGGCGTTCGCAAGAAGAGTGGACACCTGACTTGAAGAGAATTTGTCATCGTAGGATTTAACGACGAAAATTTCCTCTTTCTTAATGGCTTCGCCATTCAGGGTGATCTCACAAGTAGGTTCTCGATTCGGGAAGTGCAGGTCCTTCGGCGCATTGCCTTCCGAAAGGTCCATCATTGTCTTCGCAAACGATGTTTTCATAACACCGTTCGGAGCGTAGATCGCGTAGCCTTTGTGCTTAAACTCCAGCTCTGCCTCAAGTTTTCCAATTCCATAGCAATATTTTAGATTTATGTTCAGCTTATCGGCCACGACATTCTCCAAATGATCTCTGCGCCCCCAAAGGCCATTGCATTTGGCCCTAGCGGTTCAGGGCATGCAAGGAAACAACCTCTGCTTCCCACCGCTCATGCCTGAATGATCCTTTCAACCAACGTTGGAAGAATTTGAGGAACAAGCTTCGAACTGGCTGCATCCAACTCCAAGAGCGGCTTCGACAGGTACGGATGAAACTTCTCCGACATGAAGTTCCCTGCGCCCGCGAACAGATCGACAGGTTCGCCAGATCGAATATGCGTTAGTACTGTTTGAAGATCGGGGGTTTCGTCCCCGGCCTCCACCAGCAGAAACCCGTCATGCTGTTCGACCGAAAGCCCCTCGCTTCTGAGTGCTAGCGCGAGGGTTGATGTCTTCACCGTCCCGACCCGCGTCGCAATGATTGATGTATGCTCGCCAATGCTGTGTATGTTATTGGCCCGAAATCCCAGCTGTTCATAATGAGCACGCGCTTCCTCGAGCATCGTCAAGGAGACTGTGTCCATGTAAGCTGGGCTGAAATCCCCCTCGAGTACGGCAAACATTCGGTCAATTACCTTGTCATGAATATCCCCCGCATCGCCGCCGAAGACGGGAGGCACACCAGCCATCGCGGGTTTGACGACGATGACCTTTTCACGATCATGGATTTCTTGAACTACCCAACGCCGCCCAGAAAAAATCAGCAGCATCCCGGGAGCGAGAACATTGTCGATCGGCAGGGTTCCAAGATCCCGCCCCTCTGCAACCAAACGGAATTCCTCAGGTGTCTGGAACACCGCATAGAAGCTGTAATGCTCAACAAGCCTTTCGCCAGTCGGCCCCAAGAGTAACAGCCCGCTGCCGGCCTGTTCGATCAAGCCGGTTTCTGGATGGCCGATCGCACGCAATACATCTGCGAAGACTTCGGTTGTGACCTTCCGAAAGGGACCTTCGCGGCAGAGCACGTTGTAGACCACACCTGCAGACGCACCGCCGCGCTGCGCAATGACTGATAGAATCTGATGGACGAGCGTCGAGAGGTGAAGCGCTTGCGGTTTTGGTGGTTCGCACCAGCCTTCCAGCAGCAGGTCTATCATCGCGATGGACCTGATCAGGCCGAGGCGAAGGCGATCCACGAAGCTACTCTCCGGCGTCAACTTGGCTTCGACAGCGTACTGCCTGAGAATGGCCGGTTGTCCGTCACGGCGGCCTGATCGCCCGAGCCGTTGCCGCAACGCCGCGACGCTGAATGGTGCGCCGATTTGAGCCACACAGGTCACGTCACCGATGTCGATTCCAAGCTCGAGCGTCGACGTGCAAACGGCGGTCGTCGGATTCGCTGGGTCCTTCAAGCGCCGCTCAACGAAGTCACGGTGTTCTCGGGAGAGGCTCGCGTGGTGGGGATAGAATTCCTGTGGCAGGTGCTCCCGTTCGCAAAGCTCCCGCAACCGATCTGCGTAAATCTCGACCCGTTGGCGCGCTCCGGCGAAGACCAGGTTGTCGCTGCCTCGAAGGTGTTTGAATAGATGGGCTGCTATGGCGTCCGTTGCGGATGGGCTATTTTCATCTTCATCGCCTGAGAGGTAGCCGCGAAGCTGAAGCCTCAATTCAGCCTCGCCGCCATCTGCTTCGATCAGCTGAACAGAGCTCGCTGCGTCAGGGCGAAGATAGGCCTTGGCGAGGTCCATGTCGCCCAGCGTAGCTGACAGACCTATCCGACGGATTGGGCGCTCTATCGCAAGCTCGAGCCGTGTGAGCAGTGAACGCAGCTGGACACCGCGTTCGCTATCCAGAACCGTGTGTAGTTCGTCGATCACGACCGCCCGCGTGGCCCCAAACAGGCGCACGACTTCCAAACCGCGACGAATGAAAAGTGCCTCAAGGGACTCTGGGGTTATCAGCAGGATCCCTTTTGGAGATTTCAACGCGCGCGTCTTGATCGATTGCGAGACATCCCCGTGCCAGGGAACAACCGGAAGCTCTGCTTCCTGGCAGATGCCCTCGAGCCGCATGGCCTGGTCCGTGATCAAGGCTTTCAGCGGGCCGATGTAGAGCAGGTCGAAGCCGGTGCCGTCGGACGGCTCGTCAAGCACCTGTGAAATCAACGGCAGAAACGCCGCCTCAGTCTTTCCGCCCGCCGTGGAAGCCGCAACGATCAAATCGGCATTGGTCTCGCAGATCGTCCGGATGGATCGCGCCTGGATGTCGCGAAGTTCGCGCCATCCTTTCTGGCGTATCCATTTCTGCACAGGCCTCGCCAGTTTGTCGAACGCACTGCTCATCGGCGTCAGAGCTTGAAGCTGATCAGGTCATCGTCACCGGGGTCTTGGGCGCCAGTCGACTCGTCTACCTCGGTCATGTCTTCACCGAGGTCTTCGGAGACTTCGATCTTTTCGATCAAATCGCTCCACTCGACACCGGGGTTTTGCTCAAGCACAGAAAGCAAGTTCACGAATGCGGTCACCGTATTGCGCGGGGTGCGGAAGTAAGCTTCACCGATCCGGTCCGAGCAATGCGCCATGAAGGCCTCGAGCGCGTCGTCCGGTAAAGCTCCGGCATCTTCCTGCATGATCCGCCGGACATTGGCCAAAAGAACGAAGAGGTCTTCAGGGGTCAGACTGGCCAGCCGGACAACCGGTCCTGAAAGGTCGATCAATCCGTCTCGCGCGAAGGTGTTCTCAGCCAAACGCGATTGGAGGGCTTCGTAACTGTATAGCCCTCGACGGGTGTTCATCAGAAACTCCGGGGTCCCGCCCATGAGAAATCCGAGGTTCTCGGCACTGCCTTGCAGCACGTCGTTGAGGATCCGGAGAATCTGCTCATAGTTTGCATTGCGGGCCTGCGACGAGGTGAGTTTGTAGAGATTCACCATCTCGTCGAGGCCGACCAGCAATCCTTTGTAACCGGCCTCGCACACGAATGCCGACATCAGCTTCAGATGGTCATAGACACTGGCGTCGTCGATGATCGTTCGCACACCAAGGGCTTTGCGCGCGTCGGTACGTGTCGCGAATTCGCCGCGCAGCCACCTCAGGGCCGCGGATTTCAGCTCTTCGTCGCCGGTCTCATGGCCTTCCCAATATCGGCGGATGACTTCAGCGAACTCAAACCCCCCGGTAAGTTCTTCAAAGTGGCCAAGGCGTTCACGAATGACAGACCCTGTGGGCAAATCCTGTTCTTCTGCATCGCGGTGAGCCTGGCTAACAAACCGCTCCACCACGCTGGCCAATGCCCCGCCGTCGGGCTTTGTCCGCGTCGAGAGGTTTCGGGCCATCTCGGCATACAGCCCCCGAGCTTGTCCGCCGGTCGCGTGAATGCGCCGATCTGGCGCCAGATCCGCGAACATCACGACCAGGCCTTTCTCCAGGGCGACGAGGCGGATCAGGTTCATAAAGAATGTTTTGCCCGATCCGTATTCCCCGATGATGAACCGGATCGCCGATCCGCCATCGGATATCCGGCCCATGTCCTTGACGAGCTCTTCAATCTCTCGGACGCGGCCAACCTGAATATGGCGCAAACCGAGCTTGGGCACGACCCCGGCCCGAAGCGCCTGTACGATTGCATCGCGTTCACGTGGTTTCAACTTAGACATCCCTGCCCTCCGCACTCATCTTTTCTTTTACCGCCTCCGCAATCTCCGAAGACACGTCATATCCATCATACTCGTCGAGAAGCGCTTCATCGTAGGTCTCAAAGGCCCATTCATTCACGACTTCCAAAGCCCCGGACGCCATCAAGCCATGCGAGGCGCAGATCGTCTCGAACTCGGTTTCAGACCAATGCTCCCGATTGACAAGTTCGAGGACAAGGGCGCCGTGTTTCGGGTCCAGCCCTGCCAGCTGACTTTGGTAGGCAGGTCCGGAGACACCGCTTTTTTTCTCTTCGACATCGAAAATCTGACCGAGGACGGACGACACGCGCTCAGTGTCCGAACGGATTGCTGCGATCCGCGACGCGTCGAGTTTGGGTCCGCTGGCTTTTTCAAGATCGGGTATCGCTTCGCCCGGGCGACCCGGTTGCGAGGCACGAACAGTGCGAGGACCATCCGCAACTTCGCCAGCATGCAGGTCCGAGTAGGCAAGCGCAGGATCGAGGCCCAAAGCCTTGTAGATTTTCTCGATACTTGCGACTTCGTCGGAGTGAATAATACCATCGGCATGTGCTGCACCAACCAGTGCTGCCCGCATAGCGGCCTGGCTGTCTTGACCCACCTCCTTCAATTTGCGCCGCAGAAGCGTCATGTCCGGCGGCACGGCCAGGAACCAATCAAGGTTTGCTCGCAGCCTGCGGCATTCCTGATCGCTAAGGGCCGCGGCAGAAACTTGATCTTCCAGCGCCCTGCGTTCAGGCTCCGCGATGCGACCATCCGCATGGGCGACGAACGACCCAAGTGCCAATTCGATCAAGGCGCTTCGATAGCTGTCAGAGACTTCCTCCAGTTTTTCGATGGGTTTGCCCAGGCTAAACAGCACAACAGGCTCTTCCGCCTTGGGTGATCGGAGTGCAAACCGAGGGTCGGGCGCGAGACCAAAACCGAGGCGCGCGAGCGCGTCGGCCGCTCCTGTCATCTGCCGTTTCCCGATCTTCTCGTTCGTTTCTCCCTCCAGGTATCCGATAACCTCCTTAAGCGGCACCAATCCGCCCCGATCTACGATATCGGCAGCCCAGGATTTCAAGCGGTCCATTTCCTCGGATGGAAAGGCCTCCCACAGTTCCGAGGGCAGCAAGGCATGGGCTTCAACGCTTCCGCGACCGTCAGGATTTCGGCCCAAGAAGCGACTAAGCTTGTCGAGATCGTTCATTACCTCATCAGCCAGCTCCCGGGCAATCTCGACCGGTTTGCGCAGGCCGGAAATATCCGGGACCGGCTTGCCGTCCACGGTCGGGTTGGCGGACCCCTGAAACTCGCTGGAAGCGGCTCGATAAGATGCCGTGAGTGGTTTTCGGGGTTTGGTAACTTTAAGTCCGTCAGGAAAACGCTGATTACACCGCATGCGGAAAAGAGCGACAAACTCGTCACGGCACCGCGTGGCAGGAGTTCTCAGATTTGTTTCCGGATGGCAGATGAACCAACTCAGCAACCAGTCAGCTGTCAGGTTCTCGCCTTTGTCGATCCGAGCTCCGATTGCATATTTGAGTGAGAACGGAAGTTCCCAGCCCTGCTTCTCGAATATCGGCTCGATAGCGTCGAGGTCGGTTTCAGCGAGCATCGCGATGTCGAGAAACTCTCCCAAATAGCGCCTGACGGAGTGGTTGTCAGGGTAAAGCGACTGCAACCGCCGAACTTCCTGGACGATATCCTTTGCATCTTCGTTTGACTGATCGACGAAGAAGCGACGCTCCAACCCATAAAAATACAGGAACATGTAGCCGGGGTTGTAGGAGGCATCTTTTCGCCCGCTGGCAAGCCAGTCAAGGTATGTCGCCCGGCACTGGGCTGAGATATCCGAGTACCCGGGCCAATAGGGCATGCCATCGCCAGCCTTATCATTACCGGAACGCGCGACTGATAGCGACGGATCGATATAAGCTCGGCATTTGTCACGATACCCATAGGTATTCAGCAAGGGCGGCGTGCCAACGTAGACCATCCCTCCGATGTTACGCCCTGCCACGCTTGCCGTTTCGTTTGACGGCACCCATCCGCTCTTCTTTGTTCGGGACCACCTGCTCGATGCAACTTGCTCAGATTGTTTTCTTTCAGCGGCTGCCGCAAGAGCTGGCGCCGCAGACTTTCCAGCGCGAACGATCTCGGCGTAGTCCTGCTTCGGTGGGGAATAGGCTTGAGTCGCAGCCGATGCTTTGGAAACATTGGCATCGCGAGTTCGTTCGCGTTCACGCTCGACACGTTTTTCATAGGCATTTGGAGGCACTACCGGCGCTGAATTCGATTTTGGTATTTCCGAACTCTTTGCGGCGCCATTCGCAGAGGCAATTTTTCTAGATCGCCGCCTTTCTTGCCACCAAACCAAAACGACGGGCGCACCCAATGCAAAAAGAACTTGGCTGCCGTCCGACCATGACTGCATTGCAAGTGCAACAACTACCAAAGCAGCAAAGAAATAAATCGCCAAAGAAATAATTACACGAAAAACCTTCCATACAAAACTCATCAATAAAATCTCCAAACTGGCCAGTTCGATCTCAAGAGAACGCCGCCCGCATCTCAACCTCTAGGCGATTTTTCTCTGCTAGAGCAATTGAATCCCGAGTGGGGTGCACATTTCAGCAGTTTTCGAAGAGGTCAGGCGTGTTCGTGTCACGCACTCGGCTCAAACCTTCGCCAACATGCAAACATGGGTGCTTGATCCTATACAATCCCTTCGCGCCCTCAAAATGAGCGCTTCCACCATTGGGCATACGGACCGTGACCACGTCTGCACCGCATATGGGGCACTGATGCCGGAAACTGCGCTGGCGCTTTGCCTTCGAAGAAGACTGTAAGACCCAGCTTTCTCGAACGTCGGTAGTGCCACCGTTTGGCAAGCGCCGCGAATGAGCTCGCCGTCGAAACCAACGAGGTACCATCAGACCACCCCCCTTTCCTCTATGCTACTCCCAGACATCCCTTTCCTGACATAGAAGCCGTTGGGGATCGCCTCTTGAACAAGCGGTACATGCGAAATCAGACCCACGGCGCGGTTCTGCCGGACGATAGAGTTGAGAACCTGTAGGACCTGTTCGAGGGTGCCAGACCCATTTTCGGTGTCGAGACTTCCAAACCCTTCGTCGATGAAAATCGTGTCGAGCCGGACCTTGCCGCTCGCCGCTTCGACCACGTCGGCAAGACCCAGTGCGAGAGCGAGTGCCGCAATGAACGTCTCGCCGCCTGAGACTGTGGTTGTAGCGCGTGATTTCCCGGTGTGCGCGTCAAACACCTGTGTTCCAAGGCCTCGTTTACCTCGCCCTCCATTCTCCATCTCGCGCTCAAGATTATACTGATAGTTTGTCATTGGGCCGAAGCGTAAGTTTGCCGCTTCCAGAATCTGGTCGAACATCGCGCCTATCGCGAATGTCTCCAGGGTCAGTCTTTGCGAGTTCTGCCCGTTCACCAGCGCAGCTAGTCCGCGCAGCGGGCCTGATGCCGCTTCGGCTTCGTCAAGCTTGCGCAGCGTCTCTTCCATCCCCTTTCTAAGCCGATCCAACTGATCGACACGGGTCTGGGCGGCGACGCGTTCTTCGGTAGCCCTGCCGAGTGTCTCAGCATGGGTCTGGTGCGTTTTCCGCAGCGATTCGATGTCAGGCCGGGACATGCCTTCAATCGCAGAGGCAGAATCTGTGACTGCATCAGACGCACTCTTGTGCTCACGCCGGTAGGTCTCGACCGTTTCTCTATCTTCATCGAGAGTTTCGATGGCTGGCTTGAGAGACTGAAACGCCTCTGCTGTGAGGCCAGCTCCAGCCAGTCTCGTCCGGAAGACCTCAACCGCCTTTTGATGGCGCGCCTTACAGTCCACGAGCGCCTTATCCGCGCTTTCTAGATCCTTAACCGCGCCGAGTGCCTTTTCGCGCGCGGAGTTCAGCGCCTTTTCCGCCGCGGTCCGCGCAGCCTGAAGCGACTCTAGCGACCCGGTCACTTTCTTAAGTGTGGCCGCGAGCGCCGGCACATCGCGGAGGTTCTCCGGCACCTCTGCGAGCCTGCCATCGCGCGCCGCCTTGGCCTCAGTTGCCTTGTTCCGCCGCTCATCGAAGCAGTCCCGCAACTCATCGCGTTTTCGCTCCTTTTCCTCGATCTGCAGTGCCAGTTCCTCGATCCCGGTCTCCGCGGCAAGAATGTCGACCCGGCGCCCAAGCGCTGCGAGTGCGTCGTCTTCACGACCGATCTGCGCCGCGATGACGGCAGCACGCTCCTCTGGCGGCTCAAGGGTGGACAAGCGTTTCTGTCGCTCCTCAAGCGTCGCTTGCACCCCGACCAGTGCTTCGCCGGCTTGCCGGGCTTCGCGATCGGCAGCCAGCCATGCTTCTCGTGACTCTCGGAATGCCTTGTCCAGGCCCGCACTACCAATCTCGCCAGTCGCCGGCGCAGGATGCTCGGTTGCGCCGCAGACCGGACATGGCGACCCTGCTTCCAGTCTCGTCGCAAGGTGCAGCGCCTGTGCGGCCGCTAGATCCCGTTCGGCCGTCTCAAAATCATCTCGCGCCTTCTCGGCCTTTCCGGCCGCAGCTTCCGACTTCCGCAGTTGTTCTTCGACAGCGGCCTGAGCCGTTGCAACATCCTGCAAAGCGCCCTCGTAGGACTTGGCGGCCAGATGCCGTTTGTCGAGCTCTGCGCGCCGACCCACGATCTCGGTGCGCTTCGCCTCCGTTTCGCGCGCAGCTTTCAGCTCGGCGCTTTTCGAGGTGCGCTTCTCCTGAAGTTCGGTCAGGTCTGACTTTGCCTTCTGAAGAGCGCATTCGGCGTCCCGTTGCTCTTTCAGCGCGATTTCGACCGCCTGATTGCTATCGGCTGCTGCCTCGAGGATTCGACCATACCTCTCCAGTTCGTCCTTCCTCTGGCGCAGGTTTTCGACCTCACCGGCACGTTCGTCCTCACGCCTGAGCGCCTGTGCCGCCTTCTCTGCTCCGTTCGCGGCAACCTCGGCGGCCTCGTGTGCCTCTTCTCGCTTGGACTCGGCTTCAGCAACTTCGCGTTCGGCATCCCTCACACGTTCCTCGACATCGATCAGACCGAGCGCGCGCTCGGCTTGTCGGACCTGCTCAGAAAGCGTCTCGACATCGCCCTTCTGCGCCTCAAGTGCGCGAAGCCGTTCGTTCATCTTTTCGGCCGTCGCGAATTTTTCTTCGATGGCCTCCGCCTGACGCACTGCTTTCTCGGCAGCTTCCGCCGTCGCCTTCCCGGTTTCTTCGTTCGCGCGTAGCTCAGCACATTTCTCAGTTGCGGCTTCGATGCCCGAAATCAGTGCATCAGTGCTTTCGAACCCTTCTGCCGCGAGTTGCCTGATGCAGAGCGCACGTTCCTCCCGCACCTGCCGTTCAGCCTCATCGGCTGCTGACTTGAGATCGGCCATGAGCTTCTCGTATAGCGAGACATCGAAGAGTTCTCGCAGGATTTCGAGGCGCTCTTTCGTCTTGGCCGAAAGGAACTTCTCGAAGCGCCCTTGCGGCAGGAGGACGATCTGGCGAAATTGCTCGGAGCCATATCCAAGCATCTCGACGACGGCCGCGTCGACGTCGCGCACCTTCTTCTCGGCCACGATCTTGCCCCGCGCCGCGTCTGTGATGTCGTCTAACGATATTCCGGTCGCATCGAACAGATAAGCTTCGTGTGCGCTCCGTGTCTCGCCTTCACCGCGTGCCTTGGGTCGCATCTGGTCGGGTCGGCGAAGCACAACATATCGCCGCTCACCAATGTCGAACACGAACTCCGCCTCGGTCACTACATCCGGATCGGCGTGATCCGAGCGCAACGAAGGAGCGTCTTGCTCTGCCTTCGCCGCTTCTCCAAAGAGCGCAAAGGTCATCGCGCTGAAGATGGTCGATTTACCTGATCCTGTTTGTCCGTAGATGCCGAAAAGACCCGCCTCGACGGCATCCCGAAAGTCGATAACCACCCGACCTGGATAAGGACCGAACGCCTGAAGTGTTAGCCGAACCGGTCTCATTGGACATCCTCCGTCTCACGCAGACGACCGAGTGCCGACGCTACGACCTCCAGTTCGTTCTCTGAGAACCCTTCGTCCCGCACGTGTTCGAGGAAGTCGCCAATGACTTCGACTGGGTTCGCGACCGCTAAGGCACGTCCCGCTAGGGACTTTACTTCTGGCGCCTTTTCATCCCGATCGTAGACAAGTTCACAGGCGTTCGGGAACACGTCGCGGATGCGCTTCATTCCATCGATCACAGGCGCATCATCGGTAAGAACAGCTTTGATAAAATCGTCAGATCGGTCTGCGAGGAGAAGTTCTGCGTGACGTCCCTTCAAGACGCGCACCCGACGAACGGGTTCGAAAGGAATGTTCTCAATCGTCGCTTGCCCGACCGCATCGATCTCGACGAGGCTCATCGACTTCTGGCAGTCAGATTCATCAAACCCGAAAGCTAATGGCGATCCCGAGTACCGGATATGAGAGGCACCAACCGATTGCGGCCGGTGCAGATGGCCAAGAGCCACATAGTGGGCACCCTCGAACACGGCCGAACTGACGGTCTCGATGCCGCCGACCCTAGTGAGAGGTCGTTCACTTTCGCTGCTCGATGCTCCGGCTACAAAAGCATGCGAAACGACGACCCAACGCGTGCCATCGGGAATGTTACGCCGACCGCAAGCCACCTGAGCCGCGAGAACGTCCTCAGGAGTGTGGAGAGCTTCGTCGGAAAAGCATTCACGGGCGGCATACTCGTAGGCGAAGGGCAACCCTGTGAACGCCACACGTCCGTGGGCGTCCGTGAGGAACAGCGGCTTCTCGTCCGCACTTATAGCCCCACGTATTAAAGCGCGTCGTGTGTCTGTCATGATCGCCATGGATGCGATTCGATCACCAGAGTCGTGATTGCCGGCGATCATCACCACGGCCGCGTCGGTCTCCGAGGCAACGCCCGCCAAGAACCCATTGAACTGACGCACGGCTGACGTCGGCGGGGCAGCCCGGTCAAAAATATCTCCTGCAATTACAAGAACGTCAACGTCGCGGGAGGTGATCGCCGAAACGATCTGGTCGAGTATTGCTGCGTGATCGGCATCGAGAGGAATCCCGTTGAACTGACGCCCGAGATGGAGGTCGGCGGTGTGAAGAATCCTCATGGCAATAGTCCGTATATTTTTTAATCGTATATTTTCTAGATGGACATGTGGGCGAGAGTCAAGGTAGGGATGCGCACATGAAGCTCGACGACCTCAAACATGCGCAGAGAGAGCGCCTGATCTTTCTGGACCGCTGCCTGACTTGGCGGGGTATGGCAAACCGCAAGGATCTGATCGACCGCTTCGGTATTTCGACCGCGCAGGCAGCGCTGGACTTCCGTGTCTATCTCGGTCTCGCGCACAGTTCACCGCCGACCTATGATCCGGTGCGAAAGACCTACATAGCTGCGAGCGATCACGAGGCTTTAGCACCATCCGGCCTGACCGAAGCCTTCGCTATCCTGACGAGCGATGATGAAAGCACGCCACATTCCGCGTTACCACGACCGGAACGCAAGGCAGATCGGAGGACCATCGCGCTGCTTCACCAGGCAATCAGATCGGGTAAAGCCATCCACGTACGATACACATCAATGTCGTCCGGTGCCGACGAAGGGCAGTGGATCGCACCGACCCGCTTCACGTCCGACGGTGAAAGCGTGCACGTGCGTGCCCACAGTTTCAAGCACGGTGAATATCGGAACTACCTCCCGATCCGCATCGATCCTGACAGCTCTTTCGAGGAGAAACTCATAGACAAGCCTCTGCCGGTGGACGTGGATTGGAATACTCGAGCAATCATCTGGCTGCGACCAAAGACAGGACTTTCTGAAGAGCAAGCAAAGGTCGTCAGACGTGAATTCGGCTTTGAAGGCGAATGGCTTCGTATCGAAACCAGAAAAGCGCTGGAATTCTTTTTTGATCGTCGATGGGGGTTGGATACCGTAGGCGCACGGCTTGAGCGCGCGAAAACGGACTACGAGCCAATATGAGTAACTAAATCCCTTCTCGTACGCCGTTCTTGCTTCGCTCCATAGTTGCCTCCAACATATCGAGACCATCGACGGCAGAGCGCATCTGCGCCTCATCATCCACGCCCACTGTCTCGGCATCCGCAACCTCGCCCCCAAAATCCATTTCCATCTGTCGCTGTTCCTCGGCGAAAGCGGCTTGAACGACAGGCGCAGTCTTCTTTGGGGCGACATCGGTTTGCCCTGATGATAGGCCATCAGCAGCCTGAAGTGCGGCCTCAACGTCGGCCTCGGATCCGCCTGACCCGTCCGGTGGCGGTGTCATCGGCATCGCGCGGACACTCAGCGGCAGCGTGCCTTGCGACCCCCCTCCCCCCGGCTCCGGAAACGGTAACTCGCCCGTCTGTGCCGCGTGGATCGCCTTGAAGAGCCGGTCGTCAAAATACTGGATCCGTTTGGCCCGGACCGGCATTTGCGCATCGATGACCATGACGATCTCGTCGAGCGGCAGGCGGCGCGCCTCATCTTCGGGAAGCAAGGAGCTTTCTTCGGTCCGTGTGGATTGGCTACGGCCCTCGAAGGGGTTCTTGCCGATGGACTGCGAACGCGAGACGACAGTCTTGGTGGTCTTTCCGACCGCCTTGCTCAGCTCCTCGACTGTTTTTTCATCTGACGGTGTAAGGTAGAGCTTCACGCCGGCGTTGCCCTGCAGCGCGCGGCGGGTGTTCTCGCCGTAGATTTCATCGAGGGCGGGAATGGTTTGGGTGACCACGGCCAGGTGACCACGGTAGGTGCGCAGGGTCTCGATGCTTTCGACCACGATGGGCATCTTGCCCAAGCGATTGAACTCGTCGAGCATGATCATCACGGGCCAGGGCTCATCCGGCCCGGGGTCCTTTTCCTGCATGGCAGAGAGGAGATCGGAGAAAAACAGCCGGATCAGCGGCGCGAGCGGCTTCACCATCAGCGGCTGGACCACGAGATAGACCGAAAAGGGCTTCTTGCGGATCGTCCGGAAATCAAAGTCCGAGACCGCCGTAGCTTCATCGATGGCCGGGTTCTGCCATTGATCGAGCCCCGAGGTCATCAGGAGCGAAACGTAAGAGGTCAGCGTGTCATTGTTGGTCGAAGCCAACCGGGTGAAGATCAGCTTGGCCGCACGGTTGTCGACCTCGTGACCCCGCGCGAAGTATTCCTTCTGCTTGTTTCCACCCGAGGCGGCAATGCGATAGATCTCGCCCAAGGTCGGGCGCTTGCGCTGGAAGGCCAAGAGCCCCGCTGCCACGAAGAGATCGATCCCGCCTTTCAGAAGCCCCTGCACCCGGTCGTTGTCGCTCTGTAGGAAGAGCGTGGCGAGAAGCTGCAATTCCATCTGCTGGCGCGCGGGATCTTTCAGCTCGAAGATGCGCAGGAGCGGGTTGTAGCGATGCGTGCGCTTGCCCTCCCAATCGGTGGGGGCAAAGCGATAGACTTGGTCGCCTTGGGCTGCGCGGTGCCGGGCCGTTGCCTCGAAACACTCGCCCTTTACATCGAGCGTCACGGCGGAGCCCTGCCAGGTCAGCAGGTTCGGAATGACAAAGCCCGTGGTCTTGCCGCGGCCCGTGGGGGCCACGATCAGCGCGTGCGGGAAGACTTTCGAGCAGATGTACTTCGCGCTGGATTTTGGAGTACCGAGCTTGCCGAGAATGAATCCGGTGCCGGGTGCGCCAAAAAACCCGTTGGCCTTCATCTCGCGCGCGCTCTGCCAATGGGTCTGGCCAAAGCGTGTGAGGGCCGATCCCGAAAGAGCGAGGCTCAGCATCAGGCCAGCGGCGGCAAAGCTGCCGATGATCAGGTGAATAAGCTGGGCATCTTCCGGGCGACGGTCGAGGATCGCCGCATAGTTCTGCGCGATATAGGCAAAGTCGATCTCGGCCCCGAAGCCGATATCCTGGTAGGTCAGCACCGCCGAGGCGATGGTATAGCCCATGGCCCCGGTCACCAGCGTTACCAGCAAGACCCCTGTTGCGATCCGCGCTTTGCCCATCGCGGCGCTCAATGGACCTGTCCCCGCTCAGTCTCGCCATCCACGTCTGTGGCGCGGTGTTTTTCATACTCGGCGTCGGCGAGATCATCGACCACCTGGCGCAGGGCCTCGGTATTGGCCGTGGCGGCATCGGATTGAAGGTAGACCTTGGCCACATAGAGCCGGTCGAGGCGGTCCTCGAGAACCTTTTCCAGCGCATCGGCATCGCCGGATGTGAGCCGGCCCAATTGGCGGTCATCCATCACCCGCGCGATCTCACCGCGGAAAGCGTCCCGCTCCGCCTCGGTCTCGAAGGGCGCGGACAATTCCCCGGCCCGCTCATGGTCCAGGACACGCGCAATCTCGCCTGCCAGGCGGTCGGTACGGTCAAACTGCGCCGTCGTTTCATCGCCGGTTGCGAGGAATTCGTCGCGCGTGCCAGATCTGAGCCTGTCGCGCATCTCGATTTCGCGGCGGACCTGATTGATAACCTCCGTGTCGCGTATCTCGACGACGGCCGCGTAGGTCGCGCCGAGCCCACGGGCGAGGTGGGACGGCATGTCCGGATAGCGCGCGCGCAAGTCATCTGCGACAGCATCCGCAACGGACGTGCGGAGGTCGCGTCCCTCCATGATCCGGTCGACCTCGCGGGTCATCTCGCTGGCGCGGGAAGCATCGGTGATGGCCTCCCTGTAGGGCTCGGACCGGTCGATAACATCGCCCGGGCGTGCGAGCAGATCCGGGTGTGCCTCGAGATACGCGCGCTGCTCGGTCTCGATCCGGCGCTCTGCCCGCGAAACGACCTCCCGCTCCCGGTCCTCGATCTGCTGCACTGTCAGACCTTCGGCGCGCATCTCCTGACGGATTGTCCCTTCCATCGCCCGCACTGCGTCCTCCTGATAGTGGAACCGCTCGCTGACTGCTTCCTCCTCCACGACCCCATCCCGGCGCAGCACGTTTTCCCGTTCCAACAGCGTGCCAAGTGCCACGTGCGCATCGTTCAGGATGTCCCGCGCCTGTTCCAGATCAGCGCGGCGCTCGAGGTTCAGATCGCGCGCCTCGGCCACCTTGGAGAGATCATCGGCGATCCATTGATGCTCGAGCGCTGCATTTGAGGCGCCCGTCTCGATCCGGGCCACCACTTCCGATGTGCTGATCCCGGTGCCGCGCAGGGCCGCGTCGATCCGTGAGCGCAGGCCTGGCTCGGCAAGACGTTCTAGCTGGTTGGTGTCGATATTCGCCTCTGAGTAGACCCCGCCCTCCGAAGGCACCTCAGACAGCGTGCTCGAACGCAATCCGAGAGGCTGCATATGCTGGACCTGCGTCTGGATCTCGATGAGGCGTTTTTCCAGCACGGGACGTTCCGCGTCGGACTTCTCGGCGATCATGCCCTGCACCCGCGCGAGCTTCTCCGCATAAAGGCTTCTCAGATCCTCGAAGCTTTGATCCTCGGCCATATACACATCTCCTGTTCGGTCCACCTGCCCGCCACGCGCCAGCACCTCGCCTGCGCGAAAGAGTGCCGCAGCAATGTCTTCGCGGGCTTCGCGCGAAGCCTCTGCGGCAAGCGAGTGGTAGACGGTTCTGGTATTGGCGATCTCTGCCAGCGTCCGGGTCAGGTCGGAGCCCACGCGTTCGCGCTCGCGGGGTGCCCGACCCTCTTCTTTCGCCGCATAGACCTCGCGGGTAGGGGCTGGGTAATGCACAACCCCGCGATCCACCCGCCGCGTGGCCTCCAGGCGCACGCCGTACTTTTCCGCCTCCTCGACCATGGCGAGGCGGAAATCGTCATAGTTGAAGCGATGGTTGCGCCCGAGGAAAAAGAACTCGCCTTCTTGCGACCGGCGGTTCAACACCAGATGCGCATGCGGGTGATCGCGGTCCTCATGCACCGCGATGATGTAGTCAAAATGGCCCTCGTCGGCCTGGAAAAACCGCTCCGCCACTTCCGTCGCGATGTCGCGCACATCCTCGCCCCGCGTGCCGATCGGGAAGGACATGAGCATGTGGGTGGTCTGCCCGAGCTTGGGCTTGAAGCCTGCATCCCACCGCTTGGCAAAGCGCTCGGTCAGGTCCTTGACGTCCTTGGCCTCGAGCTTCGCCTTGCCATCCAGAAACGCGCTACTGTCGACGATATGGGTGGACTTGGTGGTGAGATAATCGAGCTGGTTTGCGAGCTGTGATTTGGTATGCGTGCCACCGCCCCGGATCGCCTTGAAGACCGCCGGACGGTGCCCCGCAGCCGCGCGCACAAGCTGGCTCTGCTTGGCCACGTGCAGCCCCTGCATCGAGCCCCGGATGCGGCTCCAGCCATCCCGAAAAACCTCGCCCGTGACGGCATCGACAGCATCATTCAGCCGCATGGGCAAACTCCCTCAGCGCTGCCGTGGCCTGCAGCTGCATGGCGTCCCGACGGCGGCGCAGGAGCAGATCGATCTCGTCGGCGGAATCCAGGATGAACCGCGCCAGCCCGCGCATCTGCGCGATGCGCAACTCGGAGAACTCGGCACTCGCGCCGCCAACGGCCCCTTTCCCCATCCGGTTGGCCTTCGTCATCTGCTTGGCGATCTGTGCGACCCCATTGCCAACCTCGTGCAGAGAGGCGCGGTAGCGCGACATCTCTGCTGCCATCTGCGCGTCCGGAACGAACACCCCGCCTGCCGCCTGAATGAGCCGCCGCAGCCCCTCGGCCCGGCTCTCGATCCCGGCGTCGGCTAGCACCTCGTCGAGCGCCTCAAGCTCCGAAGCCGTGACCTTCACACTGACCGCGGAGACCGGGATGGCTGCATCCGTCTGGCGCTCGGCATCGGCTTTGAGCGTGTACTGGATCGCCCGCGGCGACACGCCAAACCGCTCGGCCAACACGGATGTCGACACACCTTCCGCAGCCTCGCGAACGATCTCCATGCGGTTCGCATCTGTGAGACGCTTTGAACGAGACATGCGAAGAAAGACCCCCTATTTCCTGCCAACTTCATACAAGGCTGCCCCACCATACGAAACTATACCGAACTGTCAATACTATACTTCCGTTGCTTCTGGTCTCCGCAGCCTTGTATTCCGCTTCACGCCGAGCACCAAAGGTGCGAGCCCTGCCTCCTTCACCATCAAGAACCCCACCTGTCCAATGGGTCCCCTTCTCCAGCCCCGCCCGAGGGTCTGGCCGAACACGCATGTGTTCGGACGGAAACGCGGGCAGGCGCAAACCCCATCGACAGGGCTGACAGACAGGGTCAAGGGAGGCCAGATTTGGCTTGGCCAAATCTCTGCCCCAAAAACCGCCAGGCCCGGCCTGGCTGTTTTTGGGGATGGCCCCCTTGAGGCTGGCTGACTGCTCTGTCGCGATTCCTTTGATCTTGGCGGCGTTCGACCCACGAACGAGCAGCGACCGACACCTGGGGGTCGCCACCGGCAATCAACCCCGCCGGTGACGGCGTCCCTGGAACAGGGACAGGGCCGCCTGATGGCGGCCCATCCTCGTCAGAGGATTTAGTCCTGAGGTTCCCTCGAGCTCGGCGGGAACATCACCAGCTCCGAAACCGCGACCGGGAAGTCGAGCTTGAGGCTGAAGAACTCCGAGCCGTCCCCGTTGCGGGTGTTGCGGAACATGGCGCCCACGCGTTGGAAGCGGGTGCGTTCCTGGCCGTCATTGTCGGTGAATTTGACTGGGACGGTGGCGACGTAGTGGTTGGTCATTTGGGTCTCTCCTTTTTGCGATGGGGATCTCACAGCACGGGGGCAAGAGGCCCGGTCGCAAGCGCAAATGCGGAGGGTCCGCGCCAAAGGCGTGGAAGCCGTATTTGTGCTTGCCGAAGCGCAAGCGGAGGGCACGGCCGGACCGACCCCGTGCGATCCCCATCCATGAGCAAAAAGGAGGGACCCAAATCTGTGCCGCCACTTTGAACCCGCCATCGATCCCGTTGATCCCGATCTGAGATGGCTTGGTTCGTTCTAATCTAACGCACGTGGATAATGATCCGTCACGCTCAAGACATGGCAGGTCAGCGTTCAGCCGCGAGCGAAGATCCGTCGTCTATGTCGGGTGAGTGCCCCTGCTATCGGCACCAGGGTTGAGGGCGTGAGGGACAACTGGTGCGGCCACATCGGTATGGCACGGCCAAACCTTCAGCGATGAGCGTACTTCCCACGTCCCGACCGTCAACGAACAGCGAGCCACAGAACCGCCCGAAATTGCACTGATCCGTGCCTTCAGTCCCGGGCCGACAGGAACAGGCCACGCGCTCAAATTCAATTGACGCCGCACCCCGCACCAATTGATCAAGACGCGCTGTTGCGCGTTCCCCGACCTGCCGCTCCGCAGTGCAGGACGGTCT
>JQGR01000035.1_pt1 | contig 26849 bp, 29 predicted proteins | sample 210181 | NCBI WGS metagenome assembly JQGR01 (sample SAMN02928655, study PRJNA255238) | bioreactor metagenome | biome: continuous culture; feature: L-culture metagenome assembled contigs; material: continuous culture biomass; isolation source: continuous culture inoculated with microbial biomass... | reverse complement strand
CATGACCTCAACCAGGTTCAAACCGGCCTCGGTGCCAACCACACCGAACAGCAACGCAAACGGCCCCACCACCAGCAGGAAGGGAAGCGCGTCGCGGGTTCCGCGCAGAAAGGCGGATTTGGGGGTGACAGTTTTGCTCATCAAACCCTAAATTGCCGATAAACCTCTGAGGGGCAAGAGCAAGTTTCCCCGGCAAAGCAGAAGCCCCCGCCTGACAGCCTCGCCAAACCACTTGCCCGGCCTCACGCCTGACCACAAGGATATCTGATGGCGCATAATGATCCGACCCCGGACTACATCATCGCTCCCGACACCGGCGCTGCCCGCCTGACCCGCCAGGTCGTTGGCGTGGACGAACATGGCATAGATGTCACCGCCAATGTGGTGGAAGAACGCCCGCTGACCATCTTTCTCAACAGCCGCGAGATTGTCACCGCAATGACCATCGGGGACTACCCTGACTACCTTGCGATGGGGTTTTTGCGCAATCAGGGCATGCTTGGCGAGGGCGAGCAGATCACTGGCGTTGATTACGACGAGGATCTGGACACCGTGGTGGTGCGCACTGCGGTTGAGACCGATTACGAAGACAAGCTCGCGCGCAAAACCCGCACTTCGGGCTGCGCGGTGGGCACGGTGTTTGGCGACATGATGGACGGGCTTGAGGGGCTGACCCTGCCCGAGACCCCGCTGCACACGTCCTGGCTTTATGCCTTGTCCAACAAGATCAACCGCACCCCGTCGCTCTATCTTGAGGCGGGCGCAATCCACGGCACCGTGCTGTGTCAGGGCGATCGCCCGCTGGTCTATATGGAAGATGTTGGCCGCCATAATGCGGTCGACAAAGTGGCCGGGTGGATGCTGTCCGAAGGGGTCGATGGTGCGGACAAAATCCTCTATACCACTGGGCGGCTGACCTCTGAGATGGTGATCAAGACCGCGCAAATGGGCATCCCCACGCTGGTCTCACGCTCGGGTTTCACCGCCTGGGGGTAGAGATCGCACAGGACATCGGCCTGACCTTGATTGGCCGGATGCGCGGACAGCGGTTTACCTGCCTGTCGGGTGCAAACCGATTGATCCGCGACATGGACCCGGCCCACGCCACCCCCGATGAAAAGAAACACCGCCGGAAGGGGGGCGCATGAACCTGACGTTCACACCCATTTTCCTGCACGAAAATGCCCGCCTCAAATCCAACCAGCAAAATTGCAATTATCCGCACGCCAACCGAAAGACCGCCTCATGAAACTCTATGGTGTGATCCTTGCAGGCGGTCTTGCGACGCGCATGGGCGGCAATGAGGTCAAACAGCTCGACAAGGGACGGTTGACGCTGGGTGGCGAGACGCTGCTGGATCATGTAATCACCCGCATAACCCCGCAGGTCGACCACGTGGCACTGAATGCCAATGGCGATGCCACACGGTTTGCCGACACCGGTCTGCCGGTTCTGCCAGACAGTATCGACGGGTTTGCAGGCCCACTGGCAGGCGTGCTGGCCGGGATGGACTGGGCCGCCATGGAAGGCGCCACCCATATCCTAACCGCCGCCGCCGACACGCCGTTTTTCCCAACCGATCTGGCAGATCGCCTGCGCGAGGTCGCGGATAGGGAAAACACCCCGATTGCGCTCGCCGCCACCAATGATGCTAAGCGGGGTCCGATGCGACAACCCACCTTTGGGCTCTGGCCCGTGAACCTGCGCGACGATCTACGCACAGCGCTGAAGGACGGTCTGCGCAAGGTTGTGCTTTGGACCGACCGACACGGCGCGGCGCTTGCCCCTTATGACCCCATCCCGTTTGACCCATTTTTCAATGTGAACACATCAGACGATCTCGCCACCGCCGAGACCCTCCTGAAAGGAGCTTGAAATGACTCATATTTTTGGCATCACCGGGTGGAAGAACTCAGGCAAGACCGGATTGGTCGAGCGGCTCGTGGCAGAATTCACCGCGCGCGGGCTGGTGATATCCACCATAAAACACACCCATCACAGTGTGGATCTGGAACAACCCGGAACCGATACGCACCGCCACCGCATCGCCGGTGCGCAAGAGGTGCTGCTGGCCAGTGACGCCCGCATCGCACAACTGCACGAGCTGCGTAAGGATCCCAAGCCCGACCTCAGCACGTTGGTCAAACGTCTGGCCCCTTGTGATCTGGTGCTGGTCGAAGGATTTAAATCCGAGGACCACCCCAAGATCGAAGCTTGCCGCGCCGAGACCGGCCAACCGCTGATTGCCCGCGAAAACAGCACCATACGCGCCGTGGCCGCTGACCACACGCCAGACGCCCTGCCCTGCCCGCTGTTTGATCTTGACGACACCAGCTTAATTGCTGACTTCATCGCGCAGGACCTTGGTCTTACCCCTCGTCTTACACCGGGCGGCAACGCCCCGAAACCGGGCCTGAAAAACGACTGTTTTGCCCTGCCCCCCGGCGTGCATTGGACCCCGGTGGACGAGGCGCTCGCCACCCTTCGGGGCCGCATTGCCCCGGTGACTGCGGTGGAAACCATTCCGACCGACACGGCCCGCAGTCGCATTCTGGCCCGCGATCACATGGCGCTGCGCGCCAACCCGCCTGGCGCAAACTCCGCCGTGGATGGCTATGGCTTTACCCATGCAAGCCTTCCCGGTTCGGACGCAATCACCCTCCCGCTGGTTCCCGGTCGTGCAGCAGCAGGCGGGCCATATCAGGGATCAGTCCCACCCGGTCACGCCATTCGCATCTTGACCGGCGCGCTCTTGCCCAATGGCGTCGACACGGTGGTTTTGCAAGAGGACGTACAACTTGGCGAAGGCACGGTCAGCTTCCCTGCCGCCCCCAAGCCTGGCGCCAATGCACGCGCTGCGGGCGAGGATGTTGCCGCAGGCAATCTGGCTCTGCCGCAGGGCCACAAGCTGCGTGCGCCGGATATTGCGCTCTTGTCTGCTTTGGGACTGGCTAAAGTAGAAACACACAAACCACTCCGCGTCGGGGTGCTGTCAACCGGGGATGAGCTGGCCGCCCCCGGCACCACCATGGATGTGGCGCGCACCTATGATGCGAACCGGCCAATGCTGCTGTCGCTGACAGAAACATGGGGGTACACGCCCGTGGATCTGGGCCATGTCGCCGACGACCGCGACGCGCTGCGTGCGGCGTTTGATGCGGGGGCCGAAAAAGCCGATGTGATCCTGACCTCGGGCGGCGCGTCAGCGGGCGACGAAGACCATGTCTCGGCGCTTTTGCAAGACACCGGATCGCTGCACCATTGGCGCATTGCCATCAAACCCGGCCGTCCGCTGGCGCTGGCGCAATGGGGAATCACACCCGTCTTCGGCCTGCCTGGCAACCCGGTGGCGGCGCTTGTGACCACGTTGATCTTCGCCCGCCCGGCCTTTTCGGTGCTGGCCGGGGGCGATTGGCTGGAGCCTATGGCCATGACCCTGCCCGCTGCCTTCGCGAAGAAAAAGAAGGCAGGACGGCGCGAATACCTGCGCGCACGCATTGGCCCCGATGGCCGGGTCGAGGCCTTCAAGTCCGAAGGGTCTGGCCGAATTTCGGGGCTGTCATGGGCCACAGGCTGGTGGAACTGTCAGATGACGCGCAAGATATCACCCCCGGAGACCCGGTGCGCTTTCTGCCCTATGAGGGGTTTGGATTGGTGTGAGATTTCGCTGCTTGGGGGATGGCCTCTCCAAGCTGTCGTCAAGTCGGGTTTGATGGCTGCGTTGCGGGACGGAGCTGCCGTTCGCCGTATTCATTCCAATGGCTGCTTTCCAACGAGAGCTGACCTTAGCTCCATAGCTTTCGATGACCGCAGCCAGCCCAAAACGGACTTTCCTGAGAAGCGCAACAAATTGTTTCGATGAGCCCAGATAGACCAATGCTGTGTAACGCATGGACGCCCGGAAGCGAATGCAAGTTATAGGTTCTTTTGTTTTCTCAACATCATGTGTAGCTTTCGAATTGAAATTCTTGAACTTACAGATCATTGGAAAGTGTTAGTTCGTTTGGTACTGCGCGCGAGCGCTCAAGCCTTAAACTCTCTTTTGTTGAGCAAGATATGATCGATCACAAAGCCAAACGCAGAATGGACGGCCGGAACCGTTTCTCAACCGCGACAATTGGATTTATTTATTCGATTGGCGCAGCGGATCGAGTTTGCGAGCATGCCGTTGAAACATTACCTTCCAACTCACCACAGCTAGATTACTCCAAAGCTCAATTTGTAATCTTCTGTGTTAGATCCCTTGAAACTTTATTGAGAGATTTGATTATTTCGGCTGCGACCTCGGATCAGACCTTTTTGGAAGATGCAAAGAAGAAGTACTGGAAACCTAAGCAAGGGTCGTTTTGTGATCAGGATCCAATTTCACTAGACAAACTATTCCTTAAGCAATCATTTCAAAGTTTGGTTTCGGTAAAAGAAGTGTATCACCTCTTACTCGGAAAACCCCTGTTTGAGACTTTATCAAGCGACGATACGAGTCCGGTCTTTTTGGCGTCTAAAGAGGGAAAAGTCTCCGCTGCTCTGTTAGGGAGGCAAGAACTCTTTTCCAGAATCGAACAAGACCTGATGAGACTATTCGATATGCGGCACGAGTTCGTACACAATGCTCACTATCCCGTTGCGATTACGAGCGCGCAGACATCGTTTTGGGCTGAGCGTACCTTATACTATGGACAGCTAATTTGCTCGCTCGTTCGTCGACGGATAGCTGTTAACTTTCAGCCGCCCGAAAGCCCGCCCGAAACCCTGTGCATTGGTCTTCGAGCATCGGAGCTATTTTTTCTTCGGACTGTTATATCTTACGATTCATCATCTACCCAAGATATACCAAAGGCAATGGAAGTGATTAAACAGGTTAAAATGAAAGAAGACGCGGCGGTGGCGAAGGATCCTGACCATTTCTTTAAACCTAACAACCTATCGGGAATTGGTCCATTTTTTCTGTCACTGGAAAATCTGCGAAATATCGTTTTGGAAGATCTGCCTTTTATAAATAGTAAATTTGACCCAACCAATGCAGTTCCTCACTTCTACTTCGATAGCGAGCGTCGCTTAAGATTAGGCGAACTCACCAAGAAAGTGACATAGGTATATAGTGCACGGATAGTTTGGGCCGGCTGTGTGGGTTTGCAAAGTCCGCTATCTGCCCATTGCCGCCATTCGCGCATTGCGCAACATCCGTCAAATTGGGGCTCAAAGCGGCCGTTCGGCTGAGTTTGAAATCACACTCCATGTCAGCGCCACCTTCCACCTCTCTGCGCCCCAAACTTCCCAAAAGACCCCCGTGCCGCGTGAAGAAGAAGATTAGTCGCCGTGGCGCAGCAGCCGTTGTTGCTGACGGCCCCAATCACGCTTGGCGTCAGAGGCGCGTTTGTCATGCGCTTTTTTACCTTTGGCGATGCCGATTTTGACCTTCACCAAACCTTTGTGGTTGAAATACATCACCAGCGGCACAAGGGTCATCCCTTCGCGCTGGGTGGCTTTCCACATCCGGGCAATTTCACGCCGGGACACCAGCAGTTTGCGCTTGCGCCGCTCTGGATGCCCCCATGTGATCGCCTGTTTATAGGGGGCAATATAGGCGTTGGTCAGGTACAATTCGCCCTCTTCCACCGCCGCATAGCTGTCGGCAATATTTGACCCGCCGGTCCGAAGCGATTTCACTTCGGAGCCCTGCAGGACAATCCCGCATTCGATGTCATCCTCAATCGCATAATCATACCGCGCACGGCGGTTTTCGGCGATCACCTTGTAGTTGCCATCTTCTTTAACGGATTTTTTCTTCTTAGCCATAAGGGGGATGTATGCGCTGAGGCGGGCAGTGTCCAGCCTTGGTCCGGCCTGGCCCTTCTGGTCATCGACAACTGTTGCCATTACCGTCACATCAATTGGGACCGGACATGATGCAAACAATCGCCCCGTAACGGGATACCGACAGCAAACAGGCATCAGATGATGTTTAGATCGGGCACCGCCGACCTGCCCGTTTCATCAACCCCGGTCGGGTGCGGATCAACAACGAAGAATGCGTCGCCTCCAATGCGAAGTCCGACATCTGCAACAGAGCGGTGGGGCATCCCAGCTTGGCGGCGGCGAGACCAATAGAGAGACGCGCGAAGCCCTTGCGCGCCACGACCCAAAGCGCGAGATTGTCAGGCTGAGCATGGATGCCTTGGGCGAGATTGGCGGTGGCATTCACTGCGCCACTCATGCGCATCCCGCCAGTTAGGTTTCAGTCATCCTGCGGCTGGTCGATACTGGCAATCCACGGCTTGATGTCCACCACCGGGGTGCCGTCAAAACAATCAATGGCATCAATGCCGATGCGCGCGCCATCCATCGAGGTGATCTTGACCGTCGCCAGAGCAATCGGGTTGGGCCGCACCGGCGAGCGCAAGGAAAACACCCCCCGCGTCCCATCGGTGTGGCGCGGATTTTGCACAATCAAATCGCGCCGCCCGCGGTCCATCCAATACATCACAATGATATAGCGCCCGACCTCAAGCCCGCCGAGCCCCTGCAGGTAACGCGGATCCAGCTCGATGGCAAAATCCCCACCCCGCTCGCGCGCGCCAGACAGATTGCCGGGCGCGGTACCTTTTTCCCACGGGCTGCGCACGCAACCGATAAAGGCCACCGAGGGGCCCGCCTCATCAGCCGGATCAAACGGCAGAGTAATTTCACCGTCGCGGATTTCGGATTTCTCAGACATTTGTACGCTCCTTCAAGATGCTGTTATCGCCAAACCAATGTCGCGCTTGATTGCTCCACACTTGCACGACAATCACAGTTTCTAAGCATTCTTTCGATAACATGCCGAGGGGGTGGATTAGTCGGGCCAAGCCAGACAGACTCCACAATATCCAAATCAAAGGGGATCTCAATCTTTGGAGAAATGACCCCATTGGCCTCTCGGTATTCAATATCTTTGAATTCACCATAACACCCGACACCCAGCAATCTCCACTCGGCCTCTTCCGAAAAAGCACTGTTTTTATGTTGATAAAACTTCGGCAACACACGCGTCTTTTAATCACGTATTCTTGGGAAGTTATCTATGGCGAATGAGGACGATATGCACCCATAGTTGTCCGTATTCTCTGAGTATTTTTTGAACTCGCTCTTAAAAGCCGCCTGAATTTCATCCGGTAGCCCTTCTTCCGCCATGCACCCGTAGGAAACTTTACACAATTCAAGGTGCGGATGACCTTGGATCATTTCCTGCAATCCGCTGAGTGAGAAACCCATACAAAATCCACGTCCCTCATCTGCGTAGCCGCGCCACTGACTTAACAGGTCACATTCTTCGGAAAAGCACATTCCTAAAGCAGTTCGGAGCTCAAGCTCGAACTCAAGAACTAATTTCGCCCCGCGCCTCTCCGTCGGTGCATCCATAATCAAGTCTAGATATCGGTTTAATGCCCAACGCCCTTTAGCACGATCATTTGAACGTGTTAAATCCGTTAGCCACAACTTGCGATCAGGTTTGATCAGAGAAAGAAATGTGCTCGAATCGCAATAATAGAAAAGCCGGTCGGGTATCAAGAAATATCCTCTAGATAATTGAGAACATATCATAAACATTTATAGCATCAAGATACTCAACTGACACCCACCCAACAAAAAAAGCGCCCCGCTGGAGCGCCTTTTGTCATTCAAATCTCACCAAATCAGTTGATCAGGCCCGCGTGGCGCATCGCGTCGTCAATCAGCGCCTTGGTGCTGTCTTCCAGATCCGTCAGCGGACTGCGCACATCCGCCCCGCACATACCAAGTTTCGACAGGCCGTATTTTGCGCCCACCAGACCGGGTTCGGTAAAGATCGCCTTGTGCAGCGGCATCAGCTTGTCAGCGATTTCCAGCGCGCGGCCGTAGTTGCCTTCCAGCGTCGCAGCCTGCATCTCGGCACAAAGGCGCGGGGCCACGTTGGCCGTGACCGAGATACAGCCCTGCCCGCCTTGGGCGTTGAACCCGTGGGCCGTCGCGTCTTCGCCAGACAACTGAATGAAATCCGCGCCGCAGGTCATACGCTGAAAGCTCACCCGCGCCAGATCGCCGGTGGCGTCTTTCACGCCAACGATGTTCGGATGCTTGGCCAGCTCGCCCATGGTTTCAGGCGACATGTCGACCACCGAGCGGCCGGGGATATTGTAGATCACAATCGGCAGGTCCACGGCGTCAGCCACGGCCAGATAGTGATGCACCAGCCCGCGCTGGGTCGGCTTATTGTAATAAGGCGTCACCACCAGACCAGCGGTTGCCCCCACGCGTTTGGCGTGTTCCATAAACCGCAGGGTTTCCACGGTGTTGTTCGACCCGGCACCGGCAATCACCGGCACGCGGCCTGCTGCGGTTTCCACCACCGCCTCAATCACCGCTTCGTGCTCTTCATGGGTCAGCGTCGGGCTTTCGCCCGTTGTGCCGACCGGGACCAGCCCGTTTGACCCTTCATCGATCTGCCAGTTAACGATGCGTTTGAGCGCGTCGAAATCCACTGCGCCGTCCTTGAACGGCGTGACCAGGGCAGGAAGACTTCCTTTGAACATGACACGCTCCTTTGTTGTTGTCGTCACATCTGGCGGGACCTTGATGAATCGCCCCACAAACGCGGCGGAAACTAGCCGGGTTCTGACGAAATGCCAAGAATGTGTGTTGATCTGGGGGGCCGCGACGTTAGGTTTTCGGCATGAACGCGCGAATTTACCACATATTGACGGTGCTTGTGACCCTGATCTGGATCAGCAGCACCCCCGCACAGGCCCAGAATGCGGCCTCCGTACAGCTGTTGCAGGAGGCAATTTCCCTTGCCCGTATGGACGATTGGCCCGCCGCACAGGGCAAGGCCCGGTCCGCAGGTCCCCTTGTCGAGGATATCCTTGAATGGCACCGTCTGCGGCAGGGCCAAGGCAATTTTTCCGACTCCATTGCCTTCCTCAAGCGCCGCGCGGATTGGCCGGGGCTGAAACTCTTGCGCCGCCGCACCGAAAAGACCATCCCACGTGGATCAAATCCCGACCAGATCCTTGCCTTTTTTGCCACTCAACCCCCGCAAACCGGACGGGGTGTGCTGCGTTTGGCCGAGGCCATGAACGCAAAAAACCGCAAGGCGGAATGGGAAGTTCTGATCTCTGGCTGGCAAGACCTGTCGATGGATGAGGACGAGCACAACGCCTTTGTCACCCGCCACGGCCAGACCCTGCAGGGGTATCATTGGATCCGTACGGACAACATGCTGTGGCGCGGCAACACCAAGGATGCAACCCGGATGCTGCCGCTTCTGACCGATGGTCAGGCGGCGCTGGCGCGCGCGCGCATTGCGCTGCGCAAGAAACGCGACGGGGTGGATGCGTTGATCAAAGCGGTGCCTGCCACACTCGCGAATGATCCAGGGCTGGCCTATGAACGGTTTCTCTGGCGCGCCGCAAAAGGGCGCAATCAGGATGCGGCGGATTTGCTGCTGGCACGTTCCAAGTCGCTGAAATCCCTTGGACAGCCTGAACGTTGGGGCAGTTGGAGACGGGTGCTCGCGCGCTGGTCAATGCGCGATGGCAAGCCAAAGCAGGCCTATCAGCTTGCCGCCCAGCATCAGATCGCGGAAGGGGCCAGTTACAATGACCTCGAATGGCTGGCAGGCTATATCGCCCTGCGCAAACTGAACGACCCTGAAACCGCGCTGTACCATTTCAAACGGTTCCGCGCAGGCGTGTTCACGCCGATTTCATTGGGACGTGCAGGCTATTGGCAGGGCCGCGCGCTTGAGGCCGTGGGCAAACACACCGAAGCGCAGGCCGCTATGCAGAAGGGGCCAAGTATCAAACCAGCTTCTACGGCCAGCTTGCTGCGGAAAAAGCCGGGATAGCCATGGATCCCGCGCTGACGGGCAGCGAACGGCACCGCAACTTCACCCAACAGAACTTCTGGAACAGCTCGGTCATGCAGGCCGCAACCCTGTTGCAGGCCGCGGGCGAGCTTTACTGGACCGAGCGCTTTACCGTACATCTGGCCGAACGCCTGACCCGCAACGAAATCGGCCATCTGGCCGGCTGGGCAGAAAAGAGGAACGAACCACATCTGCGGGTGATGATCGCCAAATATGCCGCCCGTCAGGGTGGGTGCTGCACCGCCCCTATTTCCCGACACCGGATATTGGCCGTGGCAACGCAGGCGTGCCGCGCGCGTTAGAGCTGGCAATTGCCCGGCGCGAAAGCGAATTTGACCCCAAGGTTGTTTCCGGCGTGGGCGCACGCGGCCTCATGCAACTTATGCCCGGCACCGCCAAAGACATGGCGAAACGGCTGGAGATCAGCTATTCCAAAACCCGCCTGACCGAAGATCCCCCTTACAACACGAAGCTGGGATCAGAATACCTCGCCAAACTGATCGAGGATTTCAAGGGCAACCCGGTGCTGATCGCGGTGGGATATAACGCAGGTCCGGGCCGCTCGCGCAGCTGGTCGGAACGGTTTGGCGATCCACGCGCGCGCGCAACCGACATCGTGGATTGGATTGAACACATCCCCTTCCGCGAAACCCGCAACTACGTGATGCGCGTGACCGAAAGCCTGCCGATCTACCGCGCCCGGCTGACCGGAAAAACCGCGCCAATGCGCCTGTCGAAAGAACTGAAACAATAAAGCGTTTCGGCTTTAACCTCAGACAGTGCAAAACCGAAACGCAGCAAGAGATATCAATGTCGTGGGCATTTCAGAATAAACATGTGCCTCAAGTTTATCCCGAAACACCATAGGGGCTCTGCCCCTCGCGCTGCGCGCTCATCCCGAGATATATAAAGCAAGGAAAAGAGGCGGTCGGCCATCTTATTTTCTAACCCAAAATATCCTGGGGTGAGCCTCATCGAGGCGAGGGGCAAAGCCCCTACACTGCCTTACGGGCGCGCTGAAGCGTAAAGACCCCGGCAGAGACAACCACCACCGCGCCAATGATGACATTCACCTCGATCACCTCGTGAAACACAGTGACGCCCAGAATGGCAATGAACACCAGCTGGAGATAGGCAAAAGGCTGTACCGCACTGGCCTCGGCCACTTCGTAGCATTTGATCAGCAGCCAGTGCCCCAGCACGCCGGTCACGCACAGCACTGCCATCCAGATCCAATTCGGCCCGGATATCGGCTCCCAAAACCCAGCACCAATCGCCGTCATCACAACCGCGCCGACCACACCGGTCCAGAAAAAACTGGTCTGGGTGCTGTCAAATCGGGCCGCATAGCGGGTCAGAAGCCCGTAAAGCGCAAACATCGCGGCCCCCAAAAGCGGCACAATTGCCTCAGGCGCAAATACGCCAAAACCCGGTTTCAGAATGATCAGAATGCCGATGAAGCCCACGCCAATGGCCGCCCAGCGCCGCCAGCCCACGCTTTCGCCCAGCACCGGGCCGGACAGGGCGGCCACCAGCAGCGGATAGCAGGCAAACACCGCATGGCTTTCCACCAGCCCAAGCAGGGTAAAGGCCAGCACCGTCACGCAGATTTCCAGCGCCAAAAGCGCGCCGCGCGTGATCTGTAACAGCAGTTTTGCGGGTTTAAGCGCCCGACGCAGACTGCCCGATCGCCGCGTCAGCCAGATCACAAACGCCGCAAAGAACCAGTAGCGGATCATCACCACCATCCAGACGTTATATTCCCCCGCCAGATGGCGCGAGATCCCGTCCTGCATGGCAAAGACAAATGTGGCCGCGACCATCAACCAGATGCCCAACCGGGTATTTTGTTCCATCAGATCTCCTGCGGGCGCAGCACACCCCGGCTCATATGCCGTTTGCGCCCATATCCGGGCGAGCGTTCCACGGCGAACCCACCCGCGTCTAGGGCACGGCGGACAAAACCTGCGGCGGTATATGTCGCAAATGTGCCATTTGGCGCAGTATGACGCGCCACCTCGCCCAGCAGATCCTCGCCCCAGAGCTCGGGGTTTTTGGCAGGTGAAAACCCATCAAGGAACCAGGCATCCGCATGACCATCCCAACCGGTAAGCGCCTCGCGTGCATCGCCTTCGATCACCTCAACCGTCAGACCATGCACCTCAAAGACCCGTTTGCCCTGCCCCCAAGCGGCCAGAAACGGTTCTGCGACCGCGCGCGCCTCGGGAAAGGCGTCGAGCGCGCGGGCGATGTCGTCTACTGCCATCGGGTAGGCCTCAAACGAGGTGAAGCGCACCCCCTCTGGCGCACCGGCCCCTTGCCATGCAATCACCGTGGCCAGCATGTTCAGCCCGGTGCCAAAGCCAAGCTCAGCAATCCGAAACCCGGGCTGAAAGCGTGCGGGCAGGTCATTGCCCGCCAGAAACACATGGCGCGTTTCATCCAGCCCATTGTCCAGGCTGAAATACGGGTCGTCAAACCGGGTTGCCACCGGGATGGCCCCGTCTTTCCATTCAAGCTTCGCTGTCTGGTCCTGCGTCATCGGATCGCCTATGAGGGGGAAGAACTGCGCGACAATGAGGAAGGATGCGGGTTTTGGCAACAGTTGATGTGACCGTGATGGGCGCCGGTGTGTTTGGATTGAGCACGGCGCTGGCCTGTGCTTTGCGCGGCGCAAAAGTGCGAGTGGTTGAACGCACTGGCATTGCGGCAGGCTGTTCGGGCGGCGTGGTTGGCATGCTTGCCCCGCACGCGCCGGAAAACTGGAATGACATCAAGGAATTTCAGTTCCAAAGCCTGATCAGTGCCGAAAGCTTCTGGGCGCAGGCCACAAAGCTGTCAAACTTGCCCACTGGCTATGGTCGGGTTGGACGGCTGCAACCCATCGACACCGAACGCGGGTTGGAACTGGCACGCGAACGGGCCGAAACCGCAGGTGACTGCTGGCAGGGAAAAGCCACATGGGACGTGACCAACGCGCCGGATGGCGACTGGTCGCCGCGTTCGCAAACCGGGCTGGTGATCCACGACACGTTAAGTGCGCGCATTCATCCCCGATCCGCCTGCGAGGCAATGGCTGGCGCAATCCGCGCCTTGGGCGGCGAAGTGGTGATTGGCGATGCGCCGAAAGCAGGCAAGGTGATCTGGGCCACCGGACTGGCCGGGCTTCAGGCGTTGTCGGCTGAGCGCGACAAACAGGTGGGCAACGGCGTAAAGGGTCAGGCGGCCGTGCTGGGTCTTGACGCGCGCGGCATGGCGCAGGTCGCCGCCGGGCCGGTTCTGATTGTACCGCATGACAATGGCACGGTGGCGGTGGGGTCAACCTCGGAGCGAGAATATGCCTCGGCTGATGAGACCGACGAACAACTGGATGACATCCTTTTGAAGGCGGGCGAGGTATTGCCGGTGTTGCGCACCGCCCCGGTGATTGAACGCTGGGCCGGGCTGCGACCGCGTGCCAGATCCCGCGCGCCGATGTTGGGGCAATGGCCGGGCCGCGACAGGGACTTCATCGCCAATGGTGGCTTCAAGATCGGGTTTGGTATGGCCCCGAAAGTGGCAGACGTGATGGCGGATCTGGTGCTGGAGGGACGCGACACGATCCCGGATCGGTTCCGGGTGGAGGCAAGCCTTTAAAGCGTTTCGGCTTTAATCCGTGTCACAGTTCTGCCTCGGCCAACATGCACAGCCGCCCATCGGAGCCGCGCACCCACAGAACCTGCCCCTTGCGGCAGAGCGTGGCCACCTCATGGTGCATCACCGGCGACATCGCCCGGAACCGAAAGCCCGCCAGCGGGTCAAGCTCGCGCGTGGCCTTCAGCATCAAAAGCTGCGCCAAGAGCGGCCCATGCACCACCAACCCGTCATAGCCTTCCACGTCCCTTGCATAATCGCGGTCATAATGGATCCGGTGACCATTGAAGGTGAGTGCGGAGTAGCGAAACAGCAGCGTTGAGGAAAAGCGCCACTCCTCAGCGCTGTCCTCATCTTCCGCAGCAGGTTGCGGGTTGGGTTTGGGCGCATCCGGTGCTGGATCTTCGCGGTAAACCAGATCCTGCCACTCGGTGATTTTCAGCTCGTGCCCCTGATGGATGTCATGGCGCAGCGTGACAAAGGCAAGCGGGCCGCTGCGGCCTTCCTTGCGCGCGGTGCTTTCAACCACGGTGGTCTTTTCGGCGCTGATGCCCGCCAGGAACGGCGCATGAAACGCCAGCCGCCCGCCAGCCCACATCCGCCGCGGCAGACCCATGTCAGGGATCACCCCACCCACCTGCGGGTGACCATCGCGGCCCAGCCCCCCCGGTGGCTGCGCATCCCAAAAGTAAAGCTGGTGGAAAAACGGTGGCAAAGGCGAGCCCGCATCGGGGGCAGCCCCGAGATCAAGCACGGAATAAAAGGCCGCCGCACGGGCGGGATCAATCAGATCGGTCTGGGTGATATGCTCCACTGCGCGCTCTTGCATCCGGACGGCCCTCCTGTCAGCCTGCGGATATCCAGCCGGGGAGAAAGCAGATGCCGACCGTGTCCACATTAGACCATCTTGTCCTGACCGTGAGGGACCTGCAAGCGACGATCCGGTTTTATGAAGAGGTGATGGGCATGCGGGCGTTGTCATTTCAGCCCGCTGATGGCAGCACCCGCTGGGCGTTGTGTTTTGGCACTCAGAAAATCAACCTGCACCCGGCAGATCGCCCGTTTGATCCAAAGGCCGCCGCCCCCGCCCCCGGGTCGGCCGATCTGTGTTTCCTGTCGGATCGAGAGATTGCGGAATGGCAGGCACATCTGGCGGACAAGGGCGTCACAATCGAAGAGGGACCGGTCAAGCGCAGCGGGGCCACCGGGCCGATCCTGTCGGTTTACCTGCGCGACCCGGATGGCAATCTGATTGAGGTCGCAAACACGCTGCCCGCTTAAAGGTTTGCCTCACCCCCCATTTCTGGCAAGTTCAGGGCGCGACACAGGAGACTATTATGAGCGTAACATTGCTGGGCCTATCAGGCGCATTGCGACAAGGATCAACCAACCGGATGCTATTGCGCGAGGCAGCGCGTGTGTTTGGGGATGCCACCTATATCGAAGCGGATCTGAACCTGCCGCTTTATGATGGCGATTTGGAAGAGGCGCACGGCATCCCGGCCCCGGTGATGGTTCTGGTTGAGCAGATCACGGCAGCAGACGCGGTGATTATGTCGACCCCCGAATACAACAAGATGCTGACCGGCGTGTTGAAAAACGCGCTGGATTGGGTCAGCCGAGTGCGCCCGCAGCCCTGGGCGGGCAAACCCGTGGCGGTGATGTCCGCCGCGGCCGGACGCGCTGGTGGTGACCGGGCGCAGGTCTCGCTGATCTCGGCCATGACACCGTTTCAACCCCAGTTGATCATCGGTCCGGAAATTGCGGTGGCGGGCAGTGGTGCCGAGTTTGACCCCAATGGCCGGTTGATGAATGAACGCTATGAGAAAAATCTGACCGCGCTAATGGCGCATCTGCGCGCAGCACTTTAAAGGGGGCGCGGACAGACCCGTCTGCACACCCCCCATCTAAACAGCCCATGACAAAAAGAAGGGGCGGAATACATCCCGCCCCTTCTTTGAATGTCGCAAGCACCTGCGCCATCACCCCTGGTCGGCGGGCGGCTGAACCATCATTTCGGCCAGCTGCAACCGGCCTATGTCGCAAAACGGGCAATCGGCGGCGATGGTTTTTGCGGCGTCAATATCCGAAGCTTCCAGCACGGAAAACCCCATCATCGTATCGTCAAACCCTTCGCTGGCACCGTCAGACGTTACCGCCCATTGCGGCCCCAATGGCTGGACCGGCACCACAAGATTGTCTGCATGTTTCTGCATCCAAGTCTCGTAACGCGCCTGATGTTCAGCCTGTTCCGCCGGATCGGTGACATCGCGTGTGACGTGATAGGCCATATAGAATCTTGGCATAATATCCTCCCTTTTAAAAATGGGCGAACCTTATGCGCAAGCCTGTCACCGGGTCAGAATTCAACCCCGATCTGCGCTTTGATGCCGGACCGGAACGGGTGTTTCACCAGCTCCATTTCGGTCACAAGATCCGCCAGTTCAATGAGCTCTTCAGCGGCGTTGCGCCCGGTCAGGACCACATGGGTCATCTCGGGTTTTTCCTCGCTCAGGAACGCCACCACGTCTGCTGCATCCACATAACCATAGCGGATTGCGATGTTAATTTCATCCAAAAGCACCATTTTGTTGGCGGGATCGCGGATCAGCTCTTTGGATTTCTCCCAGGCGGCCTGGGCCATTTCGGTGTCGCGAGTCTTGTCCTGGGTCTCCCAGGTGAAGCCCTCACCCATGGTGTAGAACGCGCAAATATCATCGAATTTGGCCGAAATCAGGTCGCGTTCCCCGCAATCCATACCGCCTTTGATAAATTGCACCACCGCGCATTTCATGTCATGGGCGATGCAGCGGAAAATCATGCCAAACGCGGCCGAGCTTTTGCCCTTGCCCTTGCCGGTATGCACAATCACCAGACCCTTTTTGTCGGTCTTGGTGGCCATGATCTTGTCACGGGCGGCCTTCTTCTTGGCCATTTTCATCGCATGGCGTTCCGGGTCGACAGGCGGTTTTGCGGGTTTATCGGTCATATCGGTTCCTCAAAGCAATTCGGAAGTAAGCAGGTGGCGGGGAAGATCATCTGCGGGCCGGGCCCAGGGGAGGATCTCATCATGATGCACATGGGCTGTCGGAGCGAAAAGCGACGGATCTGAAAGGGCGGCGGCATGGGCGTAAAACTGACCGGGATACCGCGCGCCTACAAATCCCAGCGCGGTGCCACAGGTCGGGCAGAAATAGCGCTGCACCCCGGGCGAGCTTTCAAAAGCGGTCGGCGCCGTGCCGGTCCAGCGCCATTGCCCGTCTTTCAGCCCCATGAACCCCACCTGCGCCGCACCCGAGGCCCGACGGCAACTGTCGCAATGGCACACCACCTGTAAAAACGGCGTGCCGTGAAAGGCAAACCCCGTCTTGCCACAGAGGCAATGCCCGGTGATGGCATCTGTTTGGGACATCTCGCGCTCGCTCATCTGATCCTTCGCCGGGATACTGTCGCGGTTTGGATCGGGGAATGCAAGCACGACAAAGGCAAAACGGGCACCCGGATGGGCGCCCGTCCGGGTGGGTTTGAAACTGTTCAGGGCAGGCTTACTCGGCAGGCTGCGCCACAGCCGTATTGCGACCGAAATGCTGTTTGTTCAGGCGCAGTACCAGCGCAATCATCGCAAACTGCAGCGCAATGGCGATGGCTGTCACCGCCCAGTAAATCAACGAGAACTTGTCGATCACACCAGATTTCACCATGCCAGCGTTCACAAAGAACTGGGTCAGAACCGCCAGCGCCACACCGGGGCAGACCAACGCGTAAGACCCGGGCGAGGTCTCGGCCCCGAACACAAAGCTTTTCCAGTATCCCTGACGGGCCAGAACGGCCAACCCAAGCAGGGCAAACAGGATCTGCACAGCCAGAAGCCGGGCCAGAAACACCATGGTTTCCGCAGGTGCACCATGCACACCAAACGTCTCATGCAGCCCGTGGTTTTGGCGCATGAACAAGATGCCAAGGATGGTCAGGATCGGGATTACGATCATCAGCGTCGGCGCGCTTTCTTTTGAGGTGCCATAGTGCAGCATCGAGCTGAACGCAGTGATCAGCGCCACCACAGCATAGACAATCGACGCCATGCCAAAGAAAGTCGAGCCCACCAAAGAGATCGCCACCACAGCGGTATTGTGGCTCATCGCGGCGGGGGCGGCAAAGCCCACAGCCACCATCGACAGGGCAAAGGCTGGCAGCATCTGGGCAAAACTGTTGTGCGCGGTCACGTCAAACACGCCGCCTTTGGTCAGCACACGGCCAAGGAAATCGCCGATGATGCTCAGTGCCAGAATGCCGATGGCCAGGAAGGCCGCCATGGCAAAGGGGAAGAGGTATTCAACGATGCTCCACAACCCCGGCACAAACACCAGACCGGCCACAAACATGCCATTCACCGACATCGCCAAAGCCAGCGGCATCGCCAGAATGGTGGTTTCAGCATTGGAGTTTTTCAGCGCCTGGTAAGCGTCTGTTTTCTTGAAAGCCGAGAATCGTTTGAGGTTCCAGACCAGGTATTTCAGGTTCAGAAACACCATGGCCGCAATGCCGACCCAGGCGACGATCACGGCGATCTTCAAGCCCAGAGATCCCGATTGCAGCACCGCCATGAGGTCCTCAAAGATCGGCACCGGGCGCCCCTTATGAGGCACCCAGAACATCAGGTACATAAAAAAGGTGACCGACAGGCCACCGGCGCCAACCGAGGCGAGAAAGTAGAGCGGATTGTATTTGTCCGCAGGGCGCGAGAGTTGCATGTGGCTGATCCTTTTCGCATATTGATTCTATTTCATATTCATATTTTCGAATGTGTATATGTAAATATTTACCCCGTGGCAAGTGACAAGCTTTCGTGCAGAATTCCGCGCGCGTTAATCAAAGATTAACCATAAGCATCAATCCTGATCCCACCTCACCTCCAACGGCTCACCTCAGCAGATTCCTAACAGCGAAACCGCCTATGCACCCCGTCAGATATATCCTGCCTGCCACACTCGTGATGCTTGGCCTTACCGCCTGCGACAGCCCAAGTCCGGAGTTCCGGTCAAAAGACACCACCACGCAGGAAATCACCGTCGAAGGGGCAACTTTCAAAATTCACCGACGCGAGAATTATGTGGAAAGCTACCGGGTGAATTTCGAAGCCCTGCCCAGCGTGTCATCGGTGTTGCGCCGTGCGAAAATCGCAATTGAACAGAGCACTGGCTGTCCTATTCGCCAAGGCAGCCTGACCGGGGATCAGGGCATTCAGCGCGCCCAATTGGATTGCAACAAGGACTTGCCACCGGTGCCGCCGCCGATCCGGGTCGATCTGGATTGCGAAATTCAGGATGAATGGACCCAAGACAATGACCGTGTGGTGTTGCAAAACGTCGAATGCACGCCGATCTCTGCGCGACGGTGATCCATTCTGCCCAACCAACGGGCCTCGCTTTCGCTCGGAGCTGTCGGCAGCTCACTTCGTGAGCCTAAAGTGCTTCAACGTTGCCCCATCCTATTGAGAGGTTCTGCACGTTTCACCTCATTGTCTGGATCAGCAAAAAGTCGAAACGCATTGAGAAGGGGCGCTGCCCCTCGCCTCTTCGAGGCTCACCCCGAGGTATTTATGGCAAGAAAAAAGCAGATGCAGATCAGCATCTGATAGAGTTTTCAAAGATCCGCGACGTAGGCGGTCAAAGCCGATATGCGCGCTTGAGCCAACGTCCCAAAAACTCAGCACGCGGAAAATGGCGTGGGTCTCGCTCAACTCCACATGGGTTTGCAACCGAAGACAGGGCTTGCCTAACGCGCGGGCCGCTGGGCGGCACATTCGGTTAGCGCGCGGGCCTACCCCTTGCCGCGGGCCTCGGGACCCATGGCCATTTTTACTTAGGTAAAGCGCGTCTTGGTGTGGGGTAGAAAGAGGCAGACCTCACCCTCACTGATCTGCCGCTTCACATCCGCCATGCCTTTTGGCGCCCAAGCTCCTCCATCGACGCGCGGGCCGAGTTGGAGCGGGGCTGCCAGAGGCCGCGATCCATCGCTTCTTTCAGGCGGTCCAGGATCTCTTGCAGCGCGGGGGCATTATGCTCTTCGATGAAATCGCGCGTGTCATCATCTTCGATGAAAGCGGCATGCACCAGATCAAAATGATGGCTGCGCACCGCACCGGTGGTGGCGGCAAAGGCGAACATGTAGTCCACCGTTGCAGCAATTTCGAATGCGCCTTTATAGCCGTGGCGTTTCACCCCATCGATCCATTTCGGGTTCACCACGCGTGAGCGCACCACCCGGCCAATCTCGTCCTCCAGCGTGCGAATAACCGGTCGTTCCGGGCGCGAATGGTCATTGTGATAAATCACCCGGTCCTGCCCCTGAAGCGTCGACACGGCAGCCGCAGCGCCCCCTTCAAACTGGTAATAATCATCACTGTCCAGAAGGTCGTGTTCGCGATTGTCTTGGTTTTGCACAATCGCTTCGGTCTGGCTGAGGCGTTGTTCAAAGCCCGCGCGGTCCCGTTCACCTTCGGTGGCAGCACCATAGGCATAACCGCCCCATTCAAGGTAAGCTTCGGCCAAATCCGCCTTGTCGGCCCACAGCCGCTCATCAATCATCGCCTGAAGCCCAGCACCATAGGCACCGGGTTTTGAACCATAGACCCGATGCGCGCTTTCGCCCGCACGCACCCGGGCGGCGGCGGGGTTCATATCGTCGGGTTCGTCCATTCCCTGCACCGCACGCGCCGCGCTGTCATAAAGTGCAATCAGCTGCGGGAAAGCATCGCGGAAAAAGCCCGAGACACGCAAGGTCACATCCACACGCGGACGGCCCAGCGCGGTCACCGGGATCACCTCGAACCCGGTCACGCGGCGGTTGGCGCTGTCCCATTTCGGCTTGACCCCCATCAAGGCCATCGCCTGCGCGATGTCATCACCGCCGGTGCGCATATTGGCGGTGCCCCATGCGGTGACCAGCATGCTGCGCGGCCAGTCGCCGTGGGTTTGCAAGTGTTTGTCAATGAGCAGCGAGGCTGATTTCCAGCCCAGCGCCCAAGCAGTCGGCGTCGGCACCGCACGGCTGTCGACCGAGAAGAAGTTACGCCCGGTGGGGAGCGTGTCCAGACGTCCGCGGGTGGGCGCGCCGGATGGCGCGGGGGCGACGAATTGCCCCCTGAGGGCGGTGAGAAGCCCCTTTCCTTCTGCCGGACCACAGGATTTCACGGCGGGCAGAACGCGGGTTTTGATCTCATCCATCACCGCCCGCGAGGCCGCACCGGGGGCGTCAACGTCGCCATCAAGCAGACGGGATGAAAATTCCTCCAGCCGCTCCACCGCATCGCCGGTTGAACGCCAGTTTGCACCCAGGGCATCGGGTTTGGCACCCAGCCATACCTCAGCCATATCGCAATCCAGCGGGTCGAAATCCATCGCGAAATCTGCGGCCAGCGCACGGATCAGCGAGGCATCACCGCCACCGCCCTGCCCGCGCGGCACCCGAACCAGCGCCTGCACCAGATCGCGCTCGAGCCGCCCCTCGGGCGATTGCCCAAACACATGCAGCCCATCCCGGATCTGCGCTTCTTTCAGTTCACACAGATAGGCGTCGAGCTTGGCCAGATCGCTTTCCTCGTCTTCCCCGGTCAGCCCCGCATCCTGATCCAGCCCAGTGACCGAAGTCAGCGACAAGATCTCGCGTTTCAAATGGTCAATCCGGCGCGGGTCCACCCCGGCAGCCTCGTAATATTCATCCACCAACGCTTCGAGGTCGCGCAGCGGGCCATAGCTTTCGGCACGGGTCAAGGGGGGGGTCAGGTGGTCAATGATTACCGCCTGTGCGCGGCGCTTGGCCTGGGTGCCTTCGCCGGGATCGTTTACGATAAACGGATAGACATGGGGGAGCGGGCCAAGGATGGCCTCGGGCCAGCATTCTTCCGAAAGAGCCACCGATTTCCCCGGCAGCCATTCAAGGTTGCCGTGCTTGCCCATATGCACAATCGCATGGGCCTGATGCTGGTGACGCAGCCAGAAATAAAAGGCAAGGTAGTTGTGCGGCGGGACCAGATCGGGGGAGTGATAGGTCTCGGTCGGGTCGATGTTATAGCCACGCGCGGGCTGCACGCCGACCACCACGTTGCCGTATTGCAACACGGAAAGGGCAAAGCCGCCGTCAAAATCACTGTCAAAAAACGGGTCGTTTTCCGGCGCACCCCAGCGGTTCTCGACCGCTTCGCGCAGCGCCCACGGCAGCGCTTTGTAATGGGTCATATAATCGTCCAGCGTGAGGCGCATGCCGCCGGTGCGCTCGGCGCGATCCACCAGCCAGTTGGTTGGCCCCGCCATCACCGATTGCATCAGCGCATCACTGTCGGCAGGGGTGTTTTCGACCGCATATCCTTCGCGCGCCAGCAATCCCAACGCGTGCACCACGGCGGCAGGCGTGTCCAGCCCCACGCCATTGGCAAGTCGTCCGTCTTTGTTCGGATAGTTCGCCATGATCAGCGCCACTTTGCGCTCGCCCGCCTTAGCACGCCGCAGCCGCGCCCAGCTGGCGGCGAGTTCCGCGACAAACTGCACCCGGTCGCCACGCGCGCGGTAGGTGGCAATGGGGCATTCGGTGGCCTCGTCGAAAAACGCCTCGCCCTTGAACGAAATCGCACGGGACAGGATGCGGCCATCCACCTCGGGCAGGGCCACGTTCATGGCGATGTCGCGGGCGGACAGCCCGGCCAGCCCCTCTTCCCACGCGGCCTCGCCTGAGGCGGCCAGCACCACCTGAAAGATCGGTGCCTCGTTGCAGAAGGGGGCGGCGAGCGGGTTGGTGTTTTTATGCGCCTCGTCCTGATGGGGTGAGCCCACCGCGAAGGAGGTGCAGTTCAGGATCACATCAGGTTGCGCCTGGGTGAACAGGCTTTCAAGTGTCGCCACCGACACCGGGTCCTTCAATGAGGCCACAAACACCGGCAAGGGGTTAAGCCCCTGACGCAACAGCGATTTCACCAACCGGTTGATCGGGTTGAGGCCTGCGCCCTGTACCAAAGCGCGGTAAAAGACGACGGGCACAATCGGCGCGCCTTCGCTCCATGCAGCCTGCGCGGCGGCAAGATCGGACACGCCAGCACCGGGCCAATAGACCCCGGCGCGCAACAGCGGTTTGGCGGCTTCGGGTTTTTCGCAACTTTCTTCAAGCATCGCTTTGGCGTAATCAAGAAACAGCGTGCAGTTTTCCGGCCCACTTTCGACGAGATACGCCCAAAGCGCGTCATAATCTTCGTCCGCCACGGTGGACAGCGCGCGCAGTTCTGCGTCGGGTTTGTCGTCACCGGGTAGCAAAACCAGTGGCACACCCGCCTCGCGCAGCCGGGCGGAATATTGCTCGGCGCCATATTTCCAGTACCCCACGCCGCCCAACACACGGGCGATCACAAGACGAGATTTCGAGGCGCAGTCATCAATATGCAGATCCACAGACATCGGGTGGGTCAAGTGCATCATGTTCCCCAACCGCAGGCTGGGCGGCGCATCCATCGCGGAACGCGCCTCGGACAGGCCGGCCAGTTCGGTGTCGGCGGCCGAAATCACCACCAGATCGGCGGGGGTCTGGCCCAGATCCACGGCCTCTTTGCCGTCATCAATTGCGCCCGGTGTTGCTGCGAGAAGATGCATGATCCGCCTCTTGCTTGTATGATGTCACGAGATCAGGCATGACGCCCGAAACTCAGAAAGGTTCAGCCATGGATTACAAAGCCGCCGGAGCGCCCAAACCCGCCAAAGGATCCCCCCGTCACCGCGAACATAACGAACGTGGTAGTGAGAAAAACCCCTATCAGCGCAAAGACCAGAAGGCTGAACTTCTGGCCCGGATGAAAGCGGCAGCCAAGACGCAAGGCGCGACGAAGGGCGGGAAATAACCGCCCTTCCTTTTCTCAGAGTGGCTTTTCCATGAAGATCGAACTGTTCGCGTCGGGGTAGTCGCCAAACGGGCCGCAACGGGTGAAACCTGCGCGTTCGTAAAGCCGGTGGGCGGCATGGAGCACATTGCCCGTTTCCAGCTTCATGGCCTTGTGGCCTTTGGCGCGGGCGGTGGTTTCAAGCTGCGCCAAAAGCGCCTCGCCCACCCTTTGCCACGAGCCTCGGGCGAGACGAACATGGATTTCACCTCGCCGTAGTCACCCCCGGAAACTGACCTGTCTGCCACGGCCCCGGTTCCCAGAATGCGATCCCCTTCGCGCGCCACAAAGAATGAAATCTCTGGACCGCAAAGGTCATTGATGTTGAGAAAGAAGTTATCCTCCGGCGGGAACAGCTCTTCCATCAGCGCATGGCTGGCCCTGAGAAGTGCTGTAGCCTCCGGGTGATGTGGATCGCCCGGTTCAATTCGGAGGGTCACCTCACCCGTCATGCCGACAGCGCCTGTTCGATCGCCGCACGATCAAGGCCGGACTGGCCGATGACCACAAGGCGGGTTTCACGCTTGTCCGCACCAAACGGCTGATCGAAATAAGTGTCCACCCGCGGGCCAACCGCCTGCAGGGTCAGGCGCATTGGCTTGCCTTCGACGGCGGCAAACCCTTTGAGGCGCAGGATATTGTTTGAGCGGATCACATCCGCCACCGTTTCGGCAAAAGCCTTGGGGTCAGTGACTTCGCCGCGCGTCACCACAAAGCTTTCAAACGCATCATGGTCATGGTCGTGGTGGTGGTGGGCGTGATGATGATCGTCATGATGGTGGTCATCATCGTGATCATGGTGGTGATGATCGTCATGGTCGTGATCATGGTGGCCTTTTTCATGCAGCGACAGGCGCGCCTCCATGTCATCCTCTGCCCCCATGCCCTGGCCCAGCAGCACCTCAACCGGCAGCGCGCCCATGGTCGAGCGCACAACCTGCACACCATCACGGCTTTCACCTTGTAGTTTGCCCACCAGCGCATCGGCCTCGACCTCGCCCAGCAGGTCGGATTTGTTCACCACAATCATGTCGGCGCAGGTGACCTGATCTTTGAACAGCTCGGACAGCGGCGTTTCATGATCAAGGTTTTCGTCCATCTTGCGCTGCGCTGCGACCGCATCCAGGTTTGACGCAAACTGCCCATCCGACACTGCCTTGCCATCGACCACAGTCACAACCCCATCCACAGTCACGCGGGTGGAAATCTCGGGCCATTGGAACGCGCGCACCAGTGGTTGCGGCAGCGCCAGACCGGAGGTTTCAATGACGATGTGATCCGGCGGCGTGTCCCGATCCAGCAGTTTCTCCAGCGTTGGAATGAAATCTTCCGCCACGGTGCAGCAGATGCAGCCGTTCGACAGTTCCATAATGTCGTCTTCGGTGCAGGTCTCATCGCCACAGCCCTTCAGGATGTCACCATCCACACCCAGATCACCAAATTCATTGATGATCAGCGCAATGCGCTTGCCATTGGCATTATCCAGCATATGGCGGATCAGGGTGGTTTTGCCTGCGCCCAGGAAACCGGTCACGACGGTGGCGGGGATTTTACTCAGCATCTTATCTCTACTCCGTTGCCCGTCCTCCCCGACGGGTCATGAAAAGTCAGTCTATGGCAGGTCTCCTGGCTTGCGGGTCATGGCAGTGCGTCACCTTCCCAGCCGTCTGGCCAGTGGCATTTCAACGCCTGCACTCCGCTTACAGTCGCGGGGGCGGCTGCCGCATTGGACCCCGGCTTGGGTCGCCCGCACGACATTCCCTTTTCTCCCCTCACCGCAAACTCTGCAATTCGGGGAACCATATCTGGCCCTTGTGCCGTGAGGGCCGGGTTTTCGTCAAGAAGGATTGCGACAGGGCCACACCCGCAAACGGCACAAACCACAGGCGTTCTTTGGGGCCACATCCAATATCTTGTGGATAACTCTCCCTAAAAGGCCATATTTTGGCCGGTTTACGGCCTGTTCCCCTGCCGCCCCGTTGACACAGCCGCCGTGCGCACGAACACTCAATTCACCCGAGAATCAATTTGAGGCAGGCCGCTTGCGGTTTTCAAAACTACGTCTGAATGGCTTTAAAAGCTTTGTTGACCCGACCGATCTGGTGATCGCCGACGGGCTGACCGGCGTGGTTGGCCCAAATGGCTGCGGCAAATCCAACCTGCTTGAGGCGCTGCGCTGGGTGATGGGCGAAACCCGCCCCAAAGCCATGCGCGGCGGGGGAATGGAAGACGTGATCTTTGCGGGCGCCGCCTCGCGCCCGGCACGCAATTTTGCCGAAGTGTCCCTGTCGATCGACAATTCGGAACGGCTGGCGCCTTCGGGCTTCAATGACAGCGACAACCTCGACATTGTCCGCCGGATCACCCGCGATGCCGGGTCCGCCTATAAGGTCAACACCAAGGATGTGCGCGCGCGCGACGTGCAGATGCTGTTTGCCGATGCCTCAACCGGGGCACATTCGCCCGCGCTGGTGGGGCAGAACCGCATTGCCGAGTTGATCAACGCCAAACCCAAAGCCCGTCGTCGCATTTTGGAAGAAGCGGCGGGCATCTCTGGGCTTTACCAGCGCCGCCACGAAGCGGAACTGAAACTGAAAGGCACCGAAACCAACCTCGCACGGGTCGAAGATGTGCTGGAACAGCTCGCCTCGCAATTGGGCCAGTTGGCGCGGCAAGCGCGCCAGGCCCAGCGTTACCGCACCATCGGCGACGACCTGCGCCGCGCCGAAGGGTTGCTGCTGTATCGGCGCTGGAAAGAGGCCGATCTGGCCCGCAGTGAGGCAGAAGAGATCCTGACTGCGCGGGTCAAACAGGCCGCCCAGGCCGAGCTTCTGGCGCGCAAGGCCAGCAAGGACCGTGAAGAGGCCGAGGCCGCGCTCCCGGCGCTACGCGAAGAAGAGGCCGTCGCCGCCGCCATCCTGCAGCGCATCACCGTCAGCCGCGATCAACTGTCAGATCAGGTTACACAAGCGATGCAGCGGATCCAATTGCTGACCGGTCGCATCGAACAGCTGGGCAAGGACATCGACCGTGAAGCCGGGTTGAACCGCGATGCGGTCGACACGATTGAGCGGTTGGAATGGGAGCAGGACCAACTGCGCAAGGCCTCGGATGGGCAGGATGAAGCATTGGCTGAGGCGGTGGATCAGGCGCGCGAAAGTGCCGCAATCCTGCAAGAACGCGAAGGCGATCTGACCCAGCTGACCGAAGATGTCGCGCGGCTGGCCGCCCGCCACCAATCCGCACACCGGCTGCTGGATGACAACCGCAAGACCCTTGAGAAAAACGAGGCGGAAGCAGCCCGCGCCCAAGAGGCAGTCAACGCCGCAAAAGAGGCGGTGACCCGCGCCGAAGAAGATTTTGATCTGGCCGAAGCCGCCGCCGAGGCCGCCGCTGAGACCACAGAGGAAGCCG
>JQGR01000034.1_pt1 | contig 27505 bp, 32 predicted proteins | sample 210181 | NCBI WGS metagenome assembly JQGR01 (sample SAMN02928655, study PRJNA255238) | bioreactor metagenome | biome: continuous culture; feature: L-culture metagenome assembled contigs; material: continuous culture biomass; isolation source: continuous culture inoculated with microbial biomass... | reverse complement strand
CAGCCACGGACAAGACATGATCAGCCGCGCCTCACTTGGCGCGGCTTTTCCATTTTACCGACACTTTCTTGCCTAGCCGCATCAATTGTTGATAAATCCACAATAATTCCACCCACAATTCACGGTCTGTCCACAAATTTGCCTCAATCTTGCGGCAGTGTGACCGTTAGAAAAGAATTCCTGCGCCGACCTGCAGCCCCGCAACCTTCGGCGCCTAGCGATGAAAGGAAATCAAATGCGAGCCGTATTTGGATTGGTATTGGTCCTGGGCGTGGCGTTGGCCGGGTTCGCGGTTTACCTTGCCCGCGACTATATTGGCGCGTATCAGGCCCAGCTGGACGCCGAGCGCGCCGCAGCAGCAGCCATTGTCCCCACGGTTGAGGTTTTTGTCTCGCAAAAACCTCTGGCCTATGGACAACGCATCACCGCTGAAGATGTCCGCGCTGTGCGCTGGCCCGAAGAGGCGATCCCGGAAGGGACATTTACATCAATTGAAGGCCTGTTCCCCGAGGGCAATGAACCCTACCGCACCGTCACCCGCGCCATGGAAAAAGACGAAGCCCTGATGCAGGTGAAACTGACCGCCCCCGGTCAGGATGCTGGCGTCAGCTCGCGCCTCTCGGCCGGGATGCGCGCCTTTGCGATCCGCGTGGACGTCTCCTCTGGCGTGTCGGGCTTTCTGCGCCCTGGCGATCGTGTCGATGTATATTGGAGCGGCCAAACCCCGTTGCCCGAAGGCGGAACACGCAATGTGACCAAGTTGATCGAAGCCTCGATCCAGCTGATCGCCATTGACCAGACCGCCGACAGCGATCGGGCCTCGCCCACCATCGCCCGCACCGTGACCGTTGAGGCCACACCGCGTCAGGTGGCCGCTCTGGCCCAGGCACAATCGACCGGCAAACTGTCCCTGTCCCTGATGGGTGTTCTGGACGACACCGTGTCCGGCACTGTTGAAATCGGCCAGCGTGAATTGCTGGGTGTTGTCGAGCTCCGCAAGCGGTCGCCGAAAAGACCTGTACGATCCGCACCCGTCGTGGCGCCGAGATCATCGAAGTGCCGGTGGCCTGCCCCACCCAATAAGGGAATGGCCATGCGCTTTGGTCAGAATATCTGGCCAGGCTGCACAGCTTAGACACATCGACGGGGCCTTCGCGGCCCCGTCTTGTTGCGCCAGCACCACAAGAGAAGTGCACGGCAAGTGAATGATTCTTGCAAAAAAATAAAAACTGGCGCATTGTCGCTCATAATTGGGCAAACTGACCCGGAACAACCGGGCACACCGACCGCAAAGTGATGTAGGAACCAGCGCAACAAATATGCGGCGGGCTTCATCGGACAGGCAATGCGGATCGGAAAATAATAAAGCCCGGAACCGAGGCGTGATCGAAAAGGCAGGATCACATGCAAATTGATAGACTGATAAAAGCGGCTCTTTTGGGAACCGCAATTGGATTGGCGAACGTCCCGACCGGGGCGACGGCTGAAACGTTGCGCGTGATGAACGGCTCGACGTCTTCGGCGTTGAATGTGCCGATGAACCGCGCGGTGGTTGTGGAAAGTGACGCCCCTTTTGCCGAGCTTTCGATCGCCAACCCCGGCATCGCGGATATCTCAACATTATCCGACCGCACAATCTATGTGCTTGGCAAGGCCCCCGGCCGCACCACATTGACCCTGCTGGGCGGTGACGGTCGGCTGATCACCAATGTGGAAGTACGGGTTTCCCCCGACATTGCAGAATTCAAGGAACGCCTGCGGCAGATCCTGCCCGGCGAACCGATTGAGGTGCGCACTGCCAATGACGGTATTGTGCTGTCCGGCACAGTCAGTTCGATCGGCCGAATGGATCGTGCTTTGGATCTGGCCAGCCGATATGCGCCTGAACGTGTGTCAAACCTGATGACGGTTGGTGGCACTCAGCAGGTCATGCTTAAGGTGCGCTTTGCCGAAATGCAGCGTTCCGTGCGTAAGGCATTGTCCAGCTCGCTGGCCATCAAAGGCGGCACCAATCTGGGTGTGAACAGCGAAACCGGCACCTGGCTCGACAATGGCAACGCACTTGGCCAAGACATCACCACCACCGCTGGCTCCGAAGGGGCGCTGGCTTTGGGGTTCAATGTCGGATCCTTTGAAGTGGGCATTTTGCTGGAAGCGCTTGAAAGTAAAGGCGTTGTCCGCACCTTGGCAGAGCCGAACCTGACCGCCCTTTCCGGGCAGGAAGCCAGCTTCCTTGCCGGTGGCGAATACCCGGTCCCGGTCAGCGCCGGGGATCAGGGCATTCAGGTGGACTATAAACCCTTTGGCGTCGAAATGACCTTCACACCACGCGTTCTTGCTGACGATGTGATCAACCTCGACCTGAAAACCGCCGTTTCCGGCCTTGATCCTTCGACCAACGTCAACACTGGCGGCGGTATCAACCTATCGGCCTTCCGCCGCCGAGAAGCGTCAACCGTTGTTGAGCTGCGCGATGGTGAAAGCTTTGCCATTGCCGGCTTGATTGAAGATGACTTCCGCGACCTGTCGGGCCAAGTGCCATGGCTGGGCGACATCCCGGTTCTGGGGTCGTTGTTCCGTTCCGCCGAATACACCCGGTCACAATCGGAACTGGTGGTGATCATCACGGCCCATCTGGTCACCCCCACCCGTGGCGACGCGCTGGCGCTGCCCACCGACCGGATCAAGCCCCCGTCGGAAAAAGATCTGTTCCTGTTTGGACGCACCGCCGCCCCGAACCGCCCCACCAAAGGCGCGGCCGGCGAAGTGGCAAAACAGGACTTCTCGGGCTCTTATGGCTATGTGATGGAGGATTGATCCATGAAAAATACAACGATCAAGCCCCTCCTCACCGCAACCACCTGCCTGGCCCTCTTTGGCGCCTGTGCTGATGGCAACCAAGGCGTCTATTCCGGAAGCGCCGGGGATTTCCTGAATGAAGGGTATTTCGGATCCCCACCGCCCATAACACCGGGGTGCAGAACGGGGACATCAGCCATGTGGTTGATCTGGCCAACCGTTTTGCAAAAGAAGTGCCGGACACGGTGAATTTCGCCTTCAACAGCGTACAACTTGACCAAGCGGCCCGCGCGACGCTCGCACAGCAGGCCAATTGGATCAAACAGTTCCCCGAAGTGCGGTTCCGCGTCTTTGGCTATACCGACCTTGTGGGCTCCAACGCCTATAACAAGCGCCTTGGTATGCGCCGCGCCCGTGCGGTTGTGAATGTTCTGGTCGGCCATGGCATCAGCCGGTCGCGTCTGGAAGCGGTGGTCAGCCATGGCGAAACCCAACCGCTGATCAACACCCCAGGTCGTGAACGTGCCAACCGTCGCGCCGTGACCGAAGTGTCCGGCTTTGTTGCCCGCCATCCTACGGTGATGAACGGCAAATATGCCGAAGTGGTATTCCGCGAATATGTCCAAAGTGCGCTCAGCACCCCTGAGCTGACCAAAGCAGGCCTGGACAACAGCGCCACCGAATAAAATCTCCTGATGCCCGGTTAGGGGCATCAGCATAGCGTTTCCAAATGGGTTTGCACCGCGAGGTGATTTGGAAACGCCCCCCTTTTCCCTTAAAAATGCAGATATATTGACCGGGCACTGGACACGGGGCACGGGCCGTATGCGCGCCGCGTCTCTGCTCATGGGGGTGATTATTGCGGCGCGCACCGCCTGAAGGTTGGACACGCACTCAAGCCATTGTTTTAAAATATATTTCAGCGCCTCCTCACTCCATGGCGCCTGTTTTCCATTTAGAAACAGCCCGCCGCACGCCCTCTGATCGTCCCGGAATGACGAATAATTGCGATCTTCTGGCCCCAATCTTGCCCCTTTTGCCTGTCACAACCTTTGGGAACCGGAGCAGTGCGCGCCCGAAATCTCGAATCGCGCAAGGCCCGCTAAGTGCCCAACCCGTCAAGAGGCCGCACCTATCGGGTCGAGAATGGAAGGAATGAACCATGAGTGGGAATGTAGCGATACAAGCGGATGCCGCCCCCATCGTCGCCTGCACGATTTCAAGAGACGTGCAGAATTTCGACTTGCTGATCGAGGATATGGAAACCGAACTGGGCGAAGCCTGGGGCGACCTGTCGATCAATGATGCGGTGGCATTTTTCGGCCAGCCCGAAGCAGATACGCTGGAATTTGTGGCCATTGCCATTGATGACGACGACGAAGAGAACCTCGCGCAGATTGCCCACACGGTAAAAACCGCAGTGGAACGGGATATTCGGGTGATTGTGATCGCCGAAGAAGTCAGCCCGATTGCCCTGCACCAGCTTCTTAAGATGGGGGCTGCTGAATTTGTCCCCTACCCGCTACCGGAAGGCGCGCTTCATGATGTGATCGAACGGCTGCGCACCCCGCCGCCTGCGATGCCCGCTCCGGGTGCGGCTGACGCGGCGTTAAAGCCAAAAGGCGGCTGTGAAGCGGTGATCCTCGCGGTCCATGGGCTTGCGGGCGGCACCGGGGCCACCACTTTGGCCACCAACCTGGCCTGGGAACTGACCATGATCGACAAGGATCGCGCGCCGCAGGTGTGCCTGCTTGATCTTGATCTGCAATTTGGTTCGGTCTCGACCTTTCTGGACTTGCCGCGCCGTGACACGGTGTATGAGCTGTTGTCGGACACTGAATCAATGGACCGCGACAGTTTCATGCAGGCGCTGCTCAGCTACAAAGAGAACCTGAAGGTTCTGACCGCCCCAAATGACATGTTGCCGCTGGATCTGATCAGCAGCGAAGATGTGGAGCGGTTGATTGAAATGGCGCGCTGCAACTTTGACTATGTGGTTATCGACATGCCGTCTGCGGTGGTGCAATGGACCGAAACGGTGCTGCAATCCGCACATGTCTATTTCACCACATTGGAACTCGACATGCGCTCGGCACAGAACGCCCTTCGCATGATCAAAGCGCTGAAATCCGAAGAACTGCCGGTGGCCAAGCTGCGCCATGTGTTGAACCGCGCGCCGAAATTCACCGACCTTTCCGGCAAGTCCCGCGTCAAGCGGTTGGCGGAAAGCCTTGATATTTCAATCGAAGTTCAACTGCCCGATGGGTTGAAGCCGGTCACACAAGCTGGCGACCACGGGTTGCCCCTTGCCGAGGGCGCACCAAAAAACCCGCTGCGCCGCGAGATTCAGAAGCTTGCAAAATCCGTGCATGAGGTGAACCAGAACGACGCCGTGGCGGCGAAATAACCGGAGGCCAAAATGTTTTCACGTTACAAAAAACAAGCCCCACGCCCGCCTAAGGCGGACGGCAGTCCAAACCTGCAGGCGGTGGCTGGTGGCAAAGCGGCCGCCCCTGCCCCGAAGGCGGACACCGACACAGCATCACGCACCCAGCGCCGCGCACCGACCGAGAAGGTCGAAGCCCGCGCGGCCCCCCTGGACAAAGAGCGCAAACGCAAAGAGCGGCTATCTGAAATCAAGGTTGAGCTGCACAAGGAACTGCTGGACAACCTGAACCTTTCGGCTTTGGAGCAGGCCTCTGAAAAAGAGCTGCGCGAAGAAATCACCGCAATCGCGTCAGAGTTTCTGGAAGATAAAAGCGTTGTCCTGAACCGCGATGAGCGGATGACGCTGAACCAGGAGCTTTACGACGAGGTGACCGGGCTCGGCCCGCTTGAGACGCTTTTGAAAGACGATGGCGTGAACGATATTCTGGTCAACGGCCCGCAACAGATTTTTGTCGAACGCAACGGCAAGCTGGAACTGACCGACATCACTTTCAAAGACGAACGCCACCTGATGCGGATCATCGATAAGATCGTGTCGGCTGTTGGTCGGCGCGTCGACGAGTCAAACCCGCATGTGGACGCCCGTCTGGCAGATGGATCCCGTTTCAACGCGATGGTGCCGCCGATTGCCGTGGATGGATCCTTGGTATCGATCCGGAAGTTTAAGAAGGACAAGCTCGGCATTGATGAGCTGGTGAATTTCGGCGCGTTTTCCGAGGAGATGGCCGCCTATCTTCAGGCCGCCGTGGCCTGCCGGTTGAACGTGATCGTTTCCGGCGGGACCGGCTCGGGTAAAACCACCACGTTGAATGCGCTGTCCGGTTTTATCGACGACAGCGAACGGATCCTGACCATTGAGGATACGGCCGAACTGCAACTGCAACAGACCCATGTGGGCCGGATGGAAAGCCGCCCGGCCAACGTCGAGGGCAAAGGGGCGGTATCACAGCGTGACTGTCTGAAAAACGCCCTTCGGATGCGCCCGGACCGGATCATCGTGGGGGAAACCCGCGGCGAAGAAGTGATCGACATGCTGCAGGCGATGAACACCGGCCACGATGGATCAATGACCACCATCCACGCGAACTCTGCCCGCGATGGCGTGTCACGTCTGGAAAACATGGTGGCGATGGCCGGGATCGAGATGCCGCTAAAGGCGGTGCGCTCGCAGATCGCGTCAGCGGTGCATCTGATTGTACAGGCCTCACGCCTGCAGGATGGCTCGCGCCGGATGGTGTCGATCACCGAAATCACCGGCATGGAAGGCGAAGTGATCTCGATGCAAGAGGTGTTCCGTTACGAACGCCTGGGGCTGGAACCCGACGGCAAGATCATCGGCCGCTTCAACGCCACCGGAGTGCGCTCACATTTCTCGGATCGGTTCCGCCAATGGGGATACGATCTGCCCGCCACTATTTTTGAACCGATTGTCTAACGGGGAAACCTCATGTCCATTTCACCGGAACTTCTGATTTATGGCCTGATCTTCGGCGCAGTCATCTTGCTGGTCGAAAGCATCTATCTGGCTGTATTTGGCAAATCAATCAGCCTGAACAGCCGGGTGAACCGCCGTCTGGATCTTCTGGACAAGGGCGCGCGGCGCGAAGAGGTGTTGGAGCAGCTTCGCAAGGAGATGACCCAGCATATGAAAGCCAAGGGCTTTCCGCTGTTTTCAATCCTGGCGCTGAAGGCACAGAAGGCGGCAATTGCCTTTCGCCCGCCCAGCTGTTGATGGTGATGGCGGGCCTGTCGGCCATGGCCTATGTGGGGCTGACGGTGGGCACCGAAGCCGCCACCCCGGTGCGCGCGGCTGTATCCGTCGCCATGGGCGTGGGCGGTGTGTATCTTTGGGTCGACAGCAAAGCCAAGAAACGCATGGCGATGATGGAAGAACAATTGCCCGACGCGGTGGAACTGATGGTGCGCTCATTGCGCGTTGGTCACCCGTTCACCTCTGCCATTCAGATTGTGGCCAAGGAAGTGCCTGACCCGCTTGGCACCGAGATCGGCATGATTGCGGACGAAAGCTCGTACGGGCGTGATATTGGCGACAGCCTTAAGGCAATGGCCGAACGGCTTGATATGCAGGATTTGCGCTTTCTTGCGGTGGCGGTGACCATCCAGCAGCAATCCGGTGGTAACCTGGCCGAGATCCTCGACGGTCTGGCCAAGGTGATCCGCTCGCGCTTCAAACTGTTTCGCCGGGTCAAGGCGATCACAGCGGAAAGCAAATGGTCCGGCATGTTCCTGTCCGGCTTTCCGATCCTCGCCCTGATCATGATCAACGTGATTCAGCCCAATTATTACGATGAGGTCAAGGAAACCGTTTACTTCATCCCCGCCTGCCTGATCGTGGCCGGGTTCCTCATCGCCAATATCTTCGTGATGAAGATGCTTGTGAACATCAAGGTGTAAGCCATGGAAGCCATCAATCAAATTCTGATCGACAATCTTGGCCCGATGGGGCCGCTGATCGCAGTGGGTGCCCTTGGGTTCCTCCTGATACTGATCGCGGTGCCCATCCTGTTCAAAAAAGAAGCTGACCCGCTCGACAAACTGCGCGACACGCGTCGCAACGCCAGCACCACAGACAAACAGGCGCTGCGGGTGCAGGGCGGCGGTGACAAGCTCGAGAAATACTCGGCCTTTCTGGAGCCGCAGAACGAAGACGAATACTCCGCCATCCAGTTGACCCTGCTGCAAGCGGGCTATGGCGGCAAAAACGCTGTACGCACCTATCACTTTGCCCAGTTTGCGCTGGGGATTGGCCTGCTTTTGTTTGGTGTGCTGATTGTCTTCCTCAAATCCCAAAACCCTAATATCGAGCTGACCACAACCAATAAGATCATGTGGATCCTTGGTCCGGGGATTGCCGGGTATATGCTGCCGAAATACTGGATCACCCGCCGGGTAGAAGAGCGTAAGGAAGAGATCACCAACGGCTTTCCTGATGCGCTTGACATGATGCTGGTCTGCGTTGAGGCCGGGCAATCGCTGGATCAGGCCATCATTCGTGTGTCACAGGAAATCCGTGCGGGCTACCCGGCGCTGGCAGATGAATATGAGATCATCAGCTATGAAATCAAAGCTGGTAAAGACCGGGTGCAGGTGCTGCGCGACATGTCCGAACGCTGTGGTGTGACCGATGTGGCCAGCTTCGTGACCGTGCTTATTCAATCGGCCACCTTCGGCACCTCGATCGCCGAAGCACTGCGTGTCTTTTCTGCCGAAATGCGGGACAAACGGGTGATGCGCGCCGAAGAGAAGGCAAATACCTTGCCCACCAAGATGACACTTGCCACTATGATGCTGACCGTACCGCCCCTGCTGATCATTCTGCTTGGGCCGTCCATTTACAACATCGCCCAGACCCTGTCTGAAGTCAATTTCTGACCCGGATGCGGCGCGGGTTGCCCACAAAGAGTGAGGGTCGCCCGTGCCGCCCCAAGCAAGACCGCATCACCTGTTGATCCTGCCCCTGATCGCCGCGTTGGGTGCCCCTTTGGCTGGCTGTCAGGGCGCGTCCCTTGGCGCGGATCGCACCGCCGACAACCCTTATGCTCCCTCCGCATTGAAGCGCGGCCAGACCAGCGTTGATGGCTTGATCGTCGGCCACCGGCTGATGGCTGCGGGCGAATATGAACTGGCGTTAAAGGCTTATCTGCGCTCAGCGGGCGAACATGGGCTGACCGTAGATGTGCTGTCCGCGCTGGGGTCGGCCAATCTGAAATTGGGCCGGCTGGGTCAGGCGGAACGGCAACTGCGGCAGGCCGTCGACAAAAACGCCGAATTTGTCCCCGCCTGGAATAATCTGGGCGTTGTGCTGATGGAAAAAGGCGAAACCGCTGAAGCGGCCCGCATTTTTCGCATCGCCTTTGGGCTCGATAGTGGCCAATCTGCCGACATCCGCGAGAATTTGCGACTGGCCCTCGCCAGAGTGGAAAACCCCGATTATGATCCGGTAAATGAGAACAACTTCGCGCTGATGCGACGGGGGCAAGGGGATTTCCTGCTGCTGTCCACACTCTAGAGCCCAACAATGGGCCACGCGCGACAAAACGAGCAGCAGAGGACGCAGACATGCGCCATTCTTTTCTTGTGACCTTGTGTCTGGGCAGCGCTATTGCGCTTTCCGCCTGTCAAAAACCCGGTGGTTCCGAAGATGTGGAACGCGCCTTCTCGGATGTGAATGTCATCGATGAAAGCAATCTGAACGACATTATGCTGACGGTTGGTGACCCGAACGAAGCGGTGGCCTATTTCACCCGTTCGACCAAAGCCAAGCCGGACCGGATTGACCTGCAACGCGGGCTTGCCAAATCACTGGTCCGCGCCAAGCAACCCACCCGCGCCGTGAAAGCGTGGAAAAAAGTGGTCTCCCTGCCCGGCACCACCAGCGAAGACCGCGTCGCCCTGGCTGACGCGCTGATCCGCTCGGGCGATTGGGGTCAGGCTGAGATCGAGCTCGATCGCGTGCCGCCGACCTTCGAGACCTACAAACGCTATCGGCTGGAGGCCATGGTCGCTGACAGCAAGAAGGAATGGAAAAAGGCCGACAGTTTCTATGAAACCGCCGTGGGCCTGTCGACCAAACCCTCTTCTGTGCTGAACAACTGGGGCTATTCGAAACTGACCCGCGCTGATTACAAAGGCGCAGAAAAGCTGTTTTCCGAAGCGCTTTCGTATGACCCCGATATGTTCACCGCAAAGAACAATCTGGTGCTGGCGCGCGGTGCGCAACGCAAATACGACCTGCCGATTGTGAAAACCTCGCAGGCCGAACGCGCGCAACTTTTGCACACTTTGGCCCTTTCTGCGATCAAACGCGGCGACGTGACCATTGGCAAAGGCCTGTTGCAAGAGGCAATCGACACCCATCCGCAGCATTTCGACGCCGCAGTGCGGGCGCTGAATGCGCTGGAAAACAACCTGGCAAGCGGGTGATAGGCCATGCTGCTCAGCGCCCATGCCGCAGCCTGGTTTCTGCCGTTTGTCACCCCGATCTGCATCTGGGCCGCCCTTAGCGACCTGAAACGGATGAAGATCCCGAATAAATCCGTGATGGCGTTATTTGTGATCTTTGCCACGGTTGGCCTGTTTGTCCTGCCCTTCACGGATTACCTTTGGCGGTATGCGCATCTGGTGGTGGTGCTGGTGCTGGGCTTTTTATTCAACCTCGCAGGTGCCTTTGGCGCCGGAGACGCAAAATTTGCCGCCGCGATGGCGCCATTTGTGGTGCTGGGCGATGCGCTTCAATTTTTGATGCTGTTCAGTGCAACCCTGCTTGTGGGGTTTGCCCTGCACCGGATTGCCCGCTCGGTGCCGATGATCCGCAATGCGGCCCCCAACTGGGAAAGCTGGCATCGGAAAAAAGACTATCCGATGGGGATTTCACTGGGATCGAGCCTTATTCTTTATCTCGGGTTTGGCGTATTCTACGGCGCATAAACCTCCGCCGCGCACCATCTGCATTGTCACCAAATAACAAAAAAGCCCCGTAAGACACGGGGCTTTTTCGTTTGGTCGATCAGGTCACTTTACCTCGGCACGGTCTGGCAATTTATAAAGCGTATATTGCTCGGTGCGACGGATTTCCTTCAGCTGATCGTGCAATCCGCGATCGGTGACGTCTTTCAGGATCTGTTTGCGGATGCTCATCGACAGGGTACAATGCGGCACCATCAGCAAATCGGCATTTTCGATCCCGGTCAGCCCGCCATAATACCACGGAGCGACCCCGTGCACAGGTTTCCCCACGCCATACATCCAATAGCTTGGCAAAAGGTCAGCCACAAAAACGGCCTTATCCTCAACCAACCCGGACGCAATCAAATCATCCGAAACCACGCGAAACCATGCCAGCATGCCCAGTTCGATAGAGCACCACGGCAGGGTTTCACCACGAAATTCCGCCCAATCCTTGCGCATTTCCGGGTCATGATATTTGCTGAAAACCGTATCCGGTCCATCGTAAGCGCGCGACACATCTATCCGATAAGCACGCACATCCAACGCAAGAATATCCTGATGGCGATCCATCCCCTCAAGCACGGGCACATACTCCTCAGGATCAGCGGTCAGATGGCGAAACGGGCTTTGCGCAATGTTAAGGAACGATGGAAGCGCCAGCACCATCAAAGCCCCTGCCACAATTGACATGCCGCGTCCCAGATCCCACCCCAAGCGGTTAAAAACCGGCTGCTCGGGCAACAGGGCCACCAGCAAAATTCCGACAAGACCAACCCACTGCGGGTCATTACCAAAATTTTGATAGGTAACATAGAAGAACCCCGGCAACAGCAAAAGCAGCACCAGACCTTCCCGCATCCGCCCGGCCTGACGCAGCAAGATCACGGCCATAAGCGCCAGAATGGTTGCCGGCAGATAGGCGGGCGCGGTCATCAGATCCCCAAACGGCAACCCAGGAGCCGCACGGGACTCGCTGCTGGCCACATTCAGCAGATCCGCCAAATACAGCAGCCAGAACGAAGGCGTGCCCACATAAAGCGTCATCAGCGCCACCGCCCCCAGACCGGCAACAAGCGCCCAAAGCACCGTCCGGCCCGCCCCACGGGTGATCAGCGCCACCAAAACCGCAGGCAGGAAGCCAGCGAAATAGGTCACTTTGATCATTGCCATCACCGCAAAGGCGAGGCCAATCAGCACCCCGTCCGATAAAGGATGGTCATCATGGCGGTTGGGCAGGATCGCAGTGACAATCGCCAAAATAGCAGCCGCCCAGGCCCAACGGTTATAGTGCATCGAAACCGATAATGTCGGATCCGCTTCACCATGGATCAGCCCCATGCACAACACCATCAGGCAACCATGAAGACATACCGCCAGACGCCGCCAAGGCGGCTCATCGCGACCCACCAGATCGCAGGGAAAAACAGCGCTCCGACAAGGACTTGCCCGAACATGAACGCCTGCCCCACATCCATGCCAGCCTTCATGAAAACCACAATTGGCAGGAAGGCAAGGATGCCAATCGGCGTGACAAAATCCAGATGGGGCATCTGCCCCTCGCTCATGCGCAACAGGATTTGCAGCAGATGCAATGTGTCGCCCTCGTGCTGGCGGATGTAAAGCCCCCCTTGATCAGAAGCGCGCCCGCAAACAGCCCAAACAGCGCCAATTGCCCTGCTGCCAAAATGATGCCTTTTTCTTTGCTCATGCCTGCCCTCTTTATTGATTACAAAACTAGGGAAAGCCCCGGTCTGGGGGCGTTTTTGTTGTCATTTTGGCCATAGTTCTGGCGGCAAATGGCAGGAATCGCAAGTTTTGGGTGAGGACCGCAGACATGAATATGCACACCACCGACCTTATTGCACCACCCGCGCTGCGGGCGCTGACCGACACGGGTCTGACCATGGTGATGATGCGGGATATCCTGCTGAAGACCATGTTCCGTACCAACCTTGAGCGGGTGTCAGATCTAGAAACGACAATGGCCCTGCCCGGTCGTGTGGTGCAGGAATTGATCGATACTTGTCGCGAGCAGGCGCTGATTGAAGCGATGGGCACCATGCAGGCCGGCGCCACCAGTTCAGAAATGGGTTATCGGCTATCGGACGGTGGCAAAGCCCGCGCGCTCGACGCATTGGCACAATCGGAATATTACGGGGCCATGCCGGTGCCGATGGAAGATTATGCCAAACAGGTGAAGCGTCAGTCGATCAAGAACATCCAGATGACCCGCGAGCAGTTGACCTCGGCGATGGGCCATCTCATCCTGCCCCCCAACCTGCTTGACCAGCTTGGACCGGCAGTAGGTCGGGTCGTTCGATCCTGATGTATGGACCGCCAGGCAACGGTAAGTCCTCGATTTCAAACGGTATTCGCGATGCGCTTGGCGACAAGATCTATGTGCCTCAGGCGATTGTCTACTCAGGCCAGATCATCACAGTCTATGATCCGATCGTGCATACCGCTGCCGAAGATCACCTGAATGACCCCACCAGCCTGCGCCGTGCATCTGCCAAGTTTGACCGCCGGTATGTACTGTGTGACCGACCGACGGTGATCACCGGGGGGAACTGACCCTCGACATGCTTGATCTGAAATACAATCCAACCGCACGGACCTATACCGCGCCGTTGCAGCTGAAATCCTCTGGAGGGGTGTTCATCGTCGACGACCTTGGCCGTCAGTCCGAACCGCCGCAGGCGCTGATCAACCGCTGGATTGTGCCGTTGGAAGAAAACAAGGATATCCTCGCACTGCAATCGGGCGAGAAATTCGAAGTTCCATTTGACACGCTGGTCATCTTCTCAACCAACTTTCACCCCAACAAAATCTTCGACAAAGCGGCGCTGCGGCGGATTTTCTACAAGATCATCATCGATGGACCAGATCAGGAAGGCTTTCTGAAGATCTTTGCCCTGGTGGCACGCAAAAAGAAGATGCCGCTGAACGAAGAGGCGCTGATCTATCTTCTCAAGGAAAAATATCCCCTGATCGAAAACGTCTACGCCAACTATCAACCGGTGTTCCTGATCGACCAGATGATATCGATCTGCGAATTTGAGGGCATCCCTTATCAGATGACACCCGACCTGATCGACCGGGCCTGGGAAAACATGTTTGTGAGCGAGCAAGAGATCGTGCACTAAAACATCATCCGTCGCCAGCAGCAGGTGACGCAGAGGGTGTGGTCGCAAGGCTGCGCCCTCTGGTTTATCCGGGTGGGCAGGCCTATTCTCCCCACATGACCGAACTGCCTGACATCTTCTCCAATTGGTTTACGCTGCGCGGATGGGAGCCACACACACCAGTTGGCGATACTCACGCAGGCAAATCTTCCTGCAAACCTGCTGATTGCCCCAACCGGCGGCGGTAAAACCTTTGCAGGTTTCCTACCTTCACTGGTCGATTTATCCGTTCATCCGCCCGACGGATTGCACACTTTATACATTTCCCCACTTAAGGCCCTTGCCGCCGATATGCGGCGCAACCTCACCCGGCCGATCTCAGAGATGGGGCTGGCGATCCGCGTCGATGACCGCTCGGGCGACACGTCACAGACTCGAAAAAAAGCGCAACGTGCCGATCCGCCCCATATCCTGCTGACCACACCGGAAAGTCTCGCCCTGCTCCTGTCTTATCCAGACGCGCCGCGCATGTTTTCGGGGCTAAAGCGTGTGGTGGTCGATGAGCTACACGCGCTGGCCGAAAGCAAACTTGGCGATCAATTGATGCTGCTTTTGACCCGGCTGCAAGCCCTGTGTCCAGGCCTTACCCGTGTTGAACTTTCCGCCACCGTCGATGACCCGACCGCACTAGGGCAGTATTTCGCACCCCATCCTACACCCTGCAAGATCTTGACTGCCGATCCCGTCCCCGATCCCAAGATCAGTATGCTCGCAACCGACACGCCGCCGCCTTGGTCCGGTGGCGGGGGGCGCTATGCCGCCTCAGAAGTGCTCAGGCAGGTCAAAGCGCATAACATCACGCTGATTTTTCACAATACCCGCGCCCAGGCCGAAATCTTTTTCCACGACCTGTGGCTCGCCAACAGTGACGCATTGCCGATTGGCATCCACCATGGGTCCCTTAACCGCACGCAACGTGAAAAGGTCGAAGCAGCCATGGTGGCTGGCCAGTTGCGCACTGTGGTCTGCACCGGATCACTTGACCTCGGGTTGGATTGGGGCGACGTGGATCTGGTCATTCAAATTGGCACCCCCAAAAATATAAAACGTCTGGCGCAACGGATTGGTCGCGCCGGGCACCAATACAACACGCCATCCAAAGCCTTGATTTTTGCCTGCGAACCGTTGGGAAGTCATTGAATGCCACGCCGCCATTCAAGCGGTGCTGGCGCATGACCTTGACGGTGAACCACGCGGCCCAGCCCCGCGCGACGTGTTGTGCCAACATATTCTGATCACCGCCTGCGCAGGCCCCTTCGATGCGGATGATCTTTACGCAGAAGCCACCCGCGCGGGGGCCTATGCCCACCTCACCCGTGCAGAGTTTGACGCCTGTCTGGGTTTTGTGGCCACCGGCGGTTATGCCTTAAAAGCCTATGATCGCTGGCAGCGACTGATGCAAGACGCAACCGGGCGCTGGTGCCTGCGCGACCAGCGCCTGAGCCAACTGATCCGCATGAACCTTGGCACCATCATCGACAGGGACACGCTTAAGGTGAAAATGCGCGGGCGTGGGGGCAAGTCGCTGGGCGAGGTCGAGGAAAGCTTTGCAGCCTCCTTAACCCAGGGGGATACCTTCCTGATGGGTGGGCAGATTGTTCGCTTCGAAAACCTGCGCGAAATGGTGGTGCAGGTCAGCCGCGACCGGGGGCGAAAGCCGAGGTTGGCGGTGTTTTCCGGCACAAAATTCGCCACCTCTCTGCAGCTGTCTAAGCGCATTTTGCAGTTGCTGAACGGCGGTGATTTCAACGCCCTTCCCCGCCACACACAGGAATGGATTGCCCTGCAACGAAAGGTCAGCCAATTGCCGCGCCCGGGGCATCTGCTCGTCGAAAGCTTCCCGCACGAAGGACTCGCCTATAGTTGCTTTTACGGGTTTTCGGGCAAGAACGCGCAGCAAACACTCGGCTTGTTAGCTACCCGACAGATGGAAATGCAGGGGTTGGGTCCACTTGGATTTGTCGCCACGGATTACGCCACGCTGATCTGGTCCATCTCAGCGGTCGATGCGCCCAAGACACTGCTTGATCCCAGCAATCTGCGCGAGGGACTGGACCTGTGGCTGGCAGATAACGCGCTGATGAAACGCAGTTTTAAAACCGCAGCAACAATTTCCGGTTTGATCACCCGCAATCATCCCGGCCAACGCAAAACCGGCCGTCAGGCGACATTTTCGACCGACATCCTTTATGATACATTGCGCAAATATGACCCGGATCACCTGCTGTTGTCCCTCACCCGTGACGAAGCGATGCGCGGTCTGATCAACTTTAGCCGGATTGAACATCTTTCCCTCCCCAAACTGACAACGTGCTGCCCCTGTGAAACCCGCGACACATTGCTGCGGCTGGATCAGGACATTGCGGATACCGGGGCGCAGCACGTTGTGTGTTTGGGGGATAGTTTTGATGATCTCTAGGCGACGGATCAATTGACGGATACTGAAACCGGTATGTTGAGCAAGATGATGTCTGGGCGAACCATGATCCCGGCCCCCTGGCCCTGAGCGGCACCTATTTATCCACATTGGAAACAGCCTCTTTGGTTTTTCGTCACATCGCAAACCCAGACAAAAGAAACGAGATATCAGGGCATTACCACCCAAAGACCTGGGTGAGGACAATGGGGAAAAGAATATCTCGTCCCTGCATGTTGAAGAATCAAAACCGGATAATTCTACCTACCTATGGCACCTATACCGGTGGGATGTTCAGCGATGAACCTTTGTAGTCTGAATTGATGGAACGACAGGCGCTTGCGATTTTACTCGGGCCAGCCCTATACCCAATTCCAATGCCGCGCACGCATCCTTGACGCGACGTTTTGATTGGGCCGCCTCTCGAACCTGTTAGCCTCGTCGTGACAAGGAGAGCAGAATGACGCCAAAACAAGCCGCCCATATTCGCGAAAGTTTCGCGGCGCAATCAATGATGCAAAGCTTTGGCGCCACACTTACAGAAGTTTCTGCAGGCAGTTGCCGCATTGAAGCTCCCATTTTGGCAGGCTTCCGACAACAGCACGGATTTGGCCACGCCGCCCTGACGTTTGGACTGGGCGACACCGCGGCAGGCTATGCCGCCCTTTCAGCCATGCCACCGGAGCACGAGGTCCTGACCGCCGAAATCAAGATTAATCTGTTGTCCCCTGCCCAAGGTGAACGACTGGAGCAGTCGGCAGCGTTTTGCGCGCAGGCCGTCGCCTGATCACCGTCGAGGCCAAAGTTTGGGCCGTAACCGGCAAAACTCGCAAACAAATTGCCATAATGCTGGGGACAATGGTTCCTGTACCAACGGCCTAGCTCTTTCCCCTCTCGCTGCCTCAAAAAGCCGTGCTATTCACAAGGAAACGACCCATGTCAAATCGCGTTACTATTACCGAAAACGATCAAATTGCCACAGTTACCCTGTCGCGCCCTGACAAACGAAACGCACTGGATCTTGATATGATCGAAGCGATTGTTGCAGCGGGTCGATCGCTGGCAGTTCGTAAAGACATTCGCGCCGTAGTTCTTAACGGAGAGGGAGACGCGTTTTGCGCGGGCTTAGATTTGGCGGCCATGCCAATGATTGCGCGAGGTGGCCCTATCCGGTGACGGGTTCTCTGAACGCACGCACGGGGTTTCCAACCTGTTTCAGGCGGTGGCAATGGTTTGGGCCGAACTGCCCCAACCTGTGATTGCTGCGATTCACGGTCATTGCCTTGGCGGCGGGTTTCAACTGATGTTGGGCGCGGATATCCGCGTTGCCGCACCTGACACCCGATTTTCCATTATGGAAGGGCGCTGGGGATTGGTGCCCGACATGGGCGGCATGGTGTTGATGCGCCGGTTGGCTCGTGTCGACCTGATCCGCAAGCTGACCTATACAGCGGAGATCTTTGATGGAGAGGCTGCGATGGACTATGGGTTTGTCACGGAACTTAGCGACACCCCTGCAGATCGCGCCTTAGATCTGGCCCGTATCATTTCCCAAAAATCCCCCGATGCGATCCGATCTGCCAAACAACTCATCACAGATACAGAACTCACCAATTGGCACGACACGCTGATCGCAGAAAGCAAGTCACAGGAAGCATTGGTTGGACAGGATAACCAGATGGAAGCCGTAATGGCTGGGATGCAAAAGCGCGCACCAAAGTTTAAGGACTGAAACAGCTTTTCAACTGTGCATCATCCACCGGCCTGAATGAAGGGGAAAAGAAATCGCCCCACATTTGCGCTATTCAGCTGCAATTGCCGCTTGCCCCTTGCCCGGCGCAATGCCTTCTTTTTGAGTTGCGCTGGATTGGGCCGTCAACTTGCCTAAGGCGTTTTCCAGTGACCCGGCCTGGCTGCGCAGATGTTCACTATTTTCACGTACTTCGACAAACAAGCTGGAGTTCACTTGGGTGGCGGCATCAAGATCGGTGATCGTTTCACTGATGCTCACCAGGCCTTTTGCTTGCTGATTGACGGCTTCAGCGGCTTCAGAAGTCTGTCGGGAAATGGTGCCGATAGAATTGCTGATTTCTGTGACCTTATCCATCGCCTCAGCCACCATGGACACGGAGTTTCCAACGGCTTGCGTGCTATCATTGATAACCGTGGTGATCTCGCCCACTGCTTCAGACGAGCGTTGCGCCAATGCGCGCACTTCGGAAGCTACCACGGCGAATCCTCGGCCACTTTCACCAGCACGAGCCGCTTCGACCCCAGCATTGAGCGCCAGAAGGTTGATCTGGAACGCAATATCTTCGATCACACTTACAATTTTTTCAATATTCTGAGTGGTTTGGGATGCTTGATCCAGCGAACTCACCGCGCGTTCGGCAACATCTGAGGTGGTTTGTGCGTTCTTCTCTGCTTCCAAAGCGCTGGTGCTGACCCGTTCAATATTCTCGGACACAGAGGTCACAGTTGAGCTGATTTCCTCCAACGCTGCGGCGGCTTCTTCCAATGAAGCAGCGGAGCCTTCGGTTCGTTGCGCAAGATCCGTTGCTGTGACGCGGATGTCGTCAGATTTTTTCGCAACGGTCGACCCGCTGCTCGCAACCGCTTCAACCATGTCTTCCAGAATTTGCAGAGAGGTATTCATATTGTCCTGCAATGTCGCAAAGACGCCCTGATACTCCCCCTCCATCCGGGTGGTCAAATTCCCCACAGACAGCTCTCCAAGCACGCGCCCGGCTTCATCAAGACTGGTTTCGATTTCTGACATCATGCGATTGATGGCTTTCATCATCCCCGCAAGATTAGAGCTATCAGCCTGGATATTTGCCCGGTGCGAGAAATCGCCATTGACCGCATGTGAAATCAGCTCGTTCAACTCTTTCTGCGCGGCTTCCATTTCCCGCAGGCGCACGGCCTCTTCTTTGGCATGTTCTTCGGCAGCATCGCGTTCACGTTTTTCTTTCTGGATGCTTTCTTCCAGCAATTCGCGTTCCCGGTCCGCGGCTTTCATTTGTTCTTCTTCAAGCCCTTTGGCCAACAAAAGGTTTTCACGGAAGACTTCCGCCGCACGGGCAATTTCTCCGATTTCGGTATCATGCAGCATGTCAGAGACATCAATCTCAGTGTCCCCAACACTCAGCTTGCCCAAAATCCCGGCGATATCCCGTGCGGGGCGGGCAATTTTTCGCAGCAGGATATGGGACGTCACCAAGCCGAGCAGGATGCTGGAGAAGGCAACAAAACCAATGGCGATCATCGCGATGGTTTGAGTGCGCGCAAGATAGGATTCCAACGTGACTTCGGCGTTACGGGTTTCCAGCACCTGCGCATCGGACAAGGTTTCAAGCGCTTTCAGGGCGGGGCCATCTTTCACTTTCACTTCACGATCAATTTCAGTTGCGGTTTTCCCGTTCTCTGCAAGATCGCTTACCAAGCGGGTTCCGTTTTCGTAGCTGGAAATCACAATTTCGATGTTCTGTAGCGCTTCCATTTCAGCCGAGGACAACTCGAACTTGCGAAAGCCCTCCAAGGCGGTGCGCGCCTCAGCGATTTGGGCATTAATCTTGGCCACGCGTGGCGCATCCTGACGCAGCACATAATTCTTGAACTCATGGATCATGCCGCCGTAGCCCAAGGCCCGCTTCAGCATAATCAGATATCGGGTTTTGCTTTCGACACCACCAAGCTCCTCATCCTCGATGGTGTGAAACAAAAGCTCCAGCCCTGCCAATGCGGCACCATCTGATATTTTCACTTCCTTATCAATATCTTCCGGGACGCCCCCAAACACAAACGAGGTCTGGGCCCGGCCCACCGCGTCGAGATAGTTATGGATGGTGCTTTTGATATCGTCGAGCGCTGCCTGTTCTTCATCTGTTGGGGTTTGCGCCTCAAGATCATGCAACGCATCTAGGGCGCGGTTGGCGGAGGAACTGATCTTCAACACGCGGTCATGTTCATTGCGCAGCACATAGTTTTTGAACTGGTGGATCATTCCCCCATATCCGAAGGCGCCGACGAGCTCATTCAACGCGCGCGCACGGGCTGCACTTGCATGTTGATAGGTGCTCCAGGCATTGCGGCTTTCGTTGATCTGAAAAAAGATAAACACCGCAGCGGCAGTTACAACAACGCCAATCCCCGCGATCAGGGCCACGAGGTAACGAGACAAAGACATGATGGACCAGGCACGCGCCATAGAAATTCCTCTCACTCGGTTTCACAACAGACGGTAAGACGGGAAAATGAATGTAGAGTTAGGAAAATCGCAAAATTTGACCCGAATGCCCTACCCAAAAGGATAGGATCTGCCTTCTCATCATCTGGCGACCAAAGAAAAAGGGCGAACCGCATTACGATTCGCCCTCGGAGTCTTAAATATCCTGATCTGGGATCAGGCGGTCAGACCTTCCGGTTCAGCCAGATCATTGGCGCGGCAGCAGGCGGTCAGTGTGTTGGCCAACAGACAGGCAATGGTCATCGGGCCGACACCACCGGGCACCGGGGTAATGGCACCAGCCACTTTGGAAGCGCTGTCGAAATCAACGTCGCCAACCAGCTTCATCTTGCCTTCGCCTTTTTCCGGCGCAGGAATACGGTTGATGCCCACGTCAATCACGGTCGCGCCTTCGCGGATCCAGTCGCCCGGCACCATTTCAGGGCGGCCCACGGCGGCAACCACGATGTCAGCTTTGCGCACCACTTCCGGCAGGTCTTTGGTACGCGAATGCGCGATGGTCACGGTGCAGCTGTCACCCAGCAAGAGTTGCGCCATCGGCTTTCCAACGATGTTCGACCGGCCAATCACAACCGCATTCAGACCAGACAGAGAGCCATGGTGGTCACGCAGCATCATCAAGCAGCCCAGTGGGGTGCAGGGCACCATCGACTTTTGGCCAGTGCCCAACAGGCCCACGTTGGAGATGTGGAACCCGTCCACATCCTTGGCCGGGTCGATCGCGTTGATCACCAGGTCTTCGTTCAGGTGGCCCGGCAGCGGCAACTGCACCAGGATACCATGCACGGCAGGATCGTTGTTGAGCTTGTCAATCAGCGCCAGCAGATCCTGTTCCGAGGTGTCCACATCAAGCTTGTGCTCGTAGGAGTTCATACCGCATTCCACAGTCTGCTTGCCTTTGGAGCGCACATAAACCTGCGAGGCGGGATCTTCGCCCACCAACACCACGGCAAGACCCGGGGTAATGCCGTTTTCTTCTTTCAGGCGCGCCACATGGGCGGTCACTTTTTCACGAACAGTGGCGGCAAAAGCCTTGCCGTCGATGATCTGAGCACTCATTCCTGCTCTCCCTTCGTCAGTCTTAGTAATCGGTCCGCGCAAAGGCGTCGCGATAGTGATTCATTTGCATTTCGGTGGCATGTACCGCATTGGACATCAGCATGGCCACAGTCACCGGGCCGACCCCGCCGGGCACCGGGGTGATCCAGCCAGCCACATCCCTGCAGCTTTCCCAATCGGCATCGCCCACGGTTTTGCCGTCCACCCGGTTGATGCCAATGTCAATCACCGCGCAGCCGGGTTTCAACATCTCGCCAGTCACCAAACCCGGCACACCAACGGCCACGAAAACGGCGTCTGCGGCCCGCGAGTGCATTGCAACCGAACGGGTCATGTGGTGGCAAACCGTCACGGTGGCCCCAAGCCCCATCAACAGGAAGGCAATCGGTTTGCCGACGATTTCCGAATGGCCAATCACAGTCACATTCAGGCCTTCAATATCAATCGGCAGGGTTTTCAGGATTTCAACGGCAGCCACAGCGGTACACGGCCCAAGCGCCAGATCGTTATAGACGATGTTACCAATGGACGCCGGGTGCATCCCCTCCACATCCTTCAACGGATGCACCAGTTTTTGGAATGTTTTCACCGGGATGTGATCCGGCAGCGGGCGCTGGATGATGATGCCATTGACGCGCGGGTCGGCATTGAGGCCCTGAATAATACCGGTCAGCTGCTCAAGCGAGGTTTCCGCCGGATAGTTGCGGGCCTCAAACTCAACCCCAGCGCTTTCGGCACTTTTTTGTTGGTTGCGCACGTAAAGTTCGGCTGCGGCCACATCGCCCACCGAGAGCGACACCAGTTTCGGCTGCCAGCCTTTTTCGGCCAGCTCTCCGGCTTTTTGGGCCACGTCTTCACGGATATTTGCGGCAATGGATTTGCCGTCGATGATTGTTGCGCTCATGTATTCCGGTCCTTTGTCTCAGCGTATAAGAATCACTCAGACAGGTTTTGATAAAGTAAGGGGGGCGTGTCGCCCCCCTTGGTCAAGTGCCTTAGAAAAGACCTTCGATTTCGCCTTCGGCGTTCAGGCCGATGGTCATCGCCGCCGGTTTACGCGGCAGGCCCGGCATGGTCATGATCTCACCGCAGACAACCACGATGAAGCCAGCACCAGCCGACAGACGCACTTCGCGAACCGGAACCGAATGACCGGTGGGGGCGCCACGCAGGTTCGGGTCGGTCGAGAAGGAGTACTGGGTTTTCGCCATGCAGACCGGCAGGTTGCCGTAGCCAGCATCTTCCCAATCTTTCAACTGCTTGCGCACTTTTGCGTCCGCCAGAACTTCGTCAGCGCGGTAGATGCGCTTGGCGATGGTGTCGATTTTGTCGAAGAGCGACATGTCGTCGGGGTAGATCGGGGCGAAGTTGGCGGCGTCAGCGTCGGCAATTTCTGCCACGCGTTTGGCCAGGTCTTCCGACCCTTCCGAACCCAGTTCCCAGTGACGCGACAGGATCGCTTCGGAACCGTGGCCCTCAACATAGTCCTTCACGGCCTGCACTTCAGCGTCGGTGTCGGTGACAAAGTGGTTGATGGCAACCACAACCGGCACGCCGAAGGATTTCACGTTTTCGATGTGACGGCCCAGGTTGGCGCACCCGTTTTCAACGGCTTCGACATTCTCAGCACCCAGGTCAGCCTTGGCAACGCCGCCGTTCATCTTCATCGCACGCACGGTGGCAACCAGCACCACAACCGACGGGGCCAGGCCCGCTTTGCGGCATTTGATGTTCATGAATTTTTCGGCACCAAGGTCCGCACCAAAGCCAGCTTCAGTCACGACATAGTCGGTCAGTTTCAGCGCGGTCTTGGTCGCGATCACCGAGTTACACCCGTGTGCGATGTTGGCGAACGGGCCGCCGTGCACGAAGGCTGCGTTGTTTTCCAGGGTCTGCACCAGGTTCGGCTGCATGGCGTCCTTCAGGAGAACGGTCATTGCACCGTCGGCACCGATGTCGCGGCAATAGATCGCCTTACGCTCGCGGGTGTAGGCCACAATGATGTCGCCCAGACGTTTCTGCAGATCTTCCAGATCGTTGGCCAGACACAGGATCGCCATAACCTCAGAGGCCACGGTGATGTCAAAACCGGTCTGACGCGGGAAGCCGTTCGACACGCCGCCCAGCGAGCAAACGATGTCACGCAGCGCGCGGTCGTTCATGTCGACCACACGACGCCATGCCACACGGCGTTCGTCGATGGCCAGCTCGTTGCCCCAATAGATGTGGTTGTCGATCATGGCCGACAGCAGCGAGTGGGCCGAGGTGATGGCATGGAAGTCACCAGTGAAGTGCAGGTTCATCTCTTCCATCGGAACCACTTGCGCGTAACCGCCACCGGCCGCGCCACCCTTCATGCCGAAGTTCGGCCCAAGCGATGCTTCGCGGATACAGACCATGGCGTTTTTGCCGATGCGGTTCAGGCCGTCCCCCAGACCAACGGTGGTGGTGGTTTTACCCTCACCAGCCGGGGTCGGGTTGATTGCGGTCACCAGAATCAGCTTGCCGTCTTCGCGGTCCTGAACCGAGTTGATGAAGTCCTGCGATACTTTGGCTTTGTCGTGGCCATAAGGCATCAGGTGTTCGTAAGCGATGCCAATTTTCTCGCCGATCTCTTTGATCGGGCGTTTCTTGGCCTCGCGGGCGATTTCGATGTCGGTTTTGTAGCTCATGAGCTGTTCCCTTGAATGTATGGGGTGCGACCTTTTTGTCTGCTCCTTCAATATCGGGGGATTGAAATCCGCATAGGATGGATTCCGACATAATGCCCGCCAAATTCGTCGGAATGGGATGCCACGGTATCCTGATTTGTCCAAAAAACGCGTGAGATATCCTTTGCATGTGCAGCAATCCCCCCGCTGCGAACGGGATCTCTTCCCCAAGGGAATTTTTTCACTCTGCTTTGTAGCTTGTGCGCGGCCAACCGCCCCTATGGTGAAGGCCATAGCAATTAGTCATTTAGGGACATTCAGGATGAAAACTGTAAAAGGGGATCTGATCAGGCTGGCGCAGAAAGGCCAGTTCGATGTGATCGTGCATGGCTGCAACTGTTTCCACACCATGGCGCGGGCATTGCCAAAACCATCAAGCAGACGTTTCCCGAAGCCTATGAGGCCGATCTGCAGACCGCCTGTGGCGACAGGGAGAAACTCGGCACCATCTCGAGCACAGAAATCAAAACCGACCGCTGTGCCTTCACCATCGTGAATGCCTACACCCAATTTCAGTGGCGTGGCAGGGGGCGCAAGGCGGATTACGACGCGATTGACCGCTGTTTTGCGCAGATCGCGCAAGAGTTCCCCAAGGCCCGCATTGGCTACCCACTGATCGGAGCCGGTCTGGCAGGGGGCAGCTGGAGTGTGATTGCGCCGATCATCTCACGCCAATTGCAGGGCTTGGATCACACGTTGGTTGAGTTTAGCGGCTGACCCCAATGCGCCGGGGACCTGCCCCTGCGCATCACGGCGCCCAGGCGGGCTGATCCGGGATATGCAGCCGCAACCTGTCGCCAAGCTGCAAATGCCCCTCGGCCTCGACCCAGCAGGTCACACCGCGCAGCCCTTTGGCGGCCTGCTTGAATGACCGCCCGACCCCGGGCAGATCTTCGTCGATCACCGGGGCAGGCAAATGGCAGGGGCGGTTTTCCATATCCACCACCAAAGACGCGCCAGAGGCGGCGATCAACCGCGAGGACGGCGGCACATGGCTGAAATCCGCAATACCACGGATCACGAGCGAGACCGAGATCCACGCCGGGTCCAGCACAGAGATGCCCATGTTGGTCGCAATCTGCGCCAGCTCTTCCTCTGACACCACCGACAGTTGCCGGGTGTTCCGAATGGGGGTGCCTTTTGCATATTGACCAGACACACGCGAACACGAGCTACGGGTCAGCCCGGCGCGGCTTTCGCCCGCATGCCCGGCAAAGCTCAGCGCCATCTCAGGCAGCGCCCTGTTGCGCAAAGCGGCATTCCGATCGTGATTTACCCCCATCCAGACGATTTCAGCATAATGGTCGGTCGGCATCAAAGCGGGCATCTGCAGGTCCTTATTGCGGGCTTCTGGATTGGGGGGCGGTTCTGGTTCCGTTTCAGCCAGATTGCATGGCGGGGATCGTTCGTTCAAGGGCGGCCTGCCACATAAGCCGTTTTCCCCCATACGTTGTCAAACCCGGCGCATTCCGGTCACGAAGCCGGGAAGAACCAGAATAATTCCCACATCACGCGCAATTTTCTTGCCTTGACGCTGGGATAGTCTATCCGACGAGGGCAGGACACAGAATGGCAGACCTCATGACAGCAGCATCGCAACCCCCTTCCGAGACCCCGGCCGAGACCGCCCCCATGGCCCGCGCCAGTGGCCCCTCTGCAGATCCGGCCGCCGGCCTGCCGAACCAGCGACCGGCGCGCGAATGGGTTTCGACCCTGGCCAAATACCGCGACCCAAGCAGCTGGCGCAGTTCGTTTGAACTGGCCGTCAGCGCGCTTCCGTTTGTGGCGCTTTGGGCGCTGGCCTGGTGGGCGCTGTCGCTGAGCTACTGGCTGGCCCTTGCCATTTCCGTAGTCAATGCGCTGTTCCTGCTGCGGCTGTTTGCGATTCAACACGATTGCGGCCACGGCGCGTTTTTCCAAAGCCGTCAGGTCAGCGATTGGGTTGGGCGTGGCTTGGGGGTGCTGACGCTGACCCCATATGATGTGTGGAAACGCACCCATTCGGTGCACCACTCGACCGCAGGCAACCTTGACAAACGCGGCATGGGCGACATCCACACGCTGACCGTTGCGGAATACAACGCGCTGCCGCGCTGGAAGCAAATTCATTACCGGATTTACCGCAACCCGATCACCCTGTTTGTGTTTGGGCCAAGCTACCTGTTTTATCTGCAAAACCGGATCCCGCTGGGACTGATGGCAATCTGCGCTACTGGGTCAGCGCGATGCTGACCAATGTGGCGCTGCTTGTCGCCCTTGTGGCGATCTACTGGTTTGGCGGGCTGGCACCGCTTTTGCTGATCTTTGTGCCCTCAACCTTGCTGGCTGCCACCGCGGGTGTCTGGCTGTTTTACGTGCAGCACCAGTTTGAGACCACCCAGTGGGACGCAAATGAAGAATGGAACCTGCATGAAGCAGCGCTTTATGGCTCGTCCTACTATCGCCTGCCAAAAGTGCTGCAATGGTTCAGCGCCAATATCGGCATCCACCATGTGCACCATCTTTACAGCCGGATCCCGTTCTATCGCCTGACCGAAGTGCTGCGCGATCATTCCGAACTGGCCGAGGTGACCCACACGATGACCATCCGCGAAAGCTTTGCCAATGCGCGGCTGCACCTCTGGGATGAAAACAGCAAACGCCTGCTGTCTTTTGCCGAGGCCCGCGCGCTGTAGGCGTGTACTAACACCTCCCAGCCCCGGACAGTGATGATCTGTAACAGGGGCTGGGGCACCTTCTGCCCCTTCCCCCAAAATTTTACGACGTCAGGAACCGCGCGGCCCATTGCCCGAACAGCGCACCTTCATGTCCTGTGTCTATTTCAACAAGTGCCTTGGTGGCGGCCTCATCGGAGATCTTGCCGTCTACCAACGCCACATAGCCGCGCATGTAATCCGCCGAAAACTCCGGGTGGTATTGCAGGCCAAGAATATGCTGGCCTTTAGCGATCAGCGCATATGGGCAGCCCGCAGATCCCCCAACGCCACCATTTCTTCAGGCAGCTCAACCACCTGTTGGAAATTACCCGCAAACAAGCGCAGAGCGCCCTGCCAAGGCACCATCCACCCCTGCGGCGCATCAAGGGTAAGCGTGGGGCCCCAAGCATAGCCGGACGCGGTGCCACCTGACCGCCAAGCGCGGTTGCAATCGCCTGATGGCCAAAGCAGAT